>Ga0210392_10001171_pt1 | contig 14113 bp, 6 predicted proteins | sample IncBWC30OmetaG_FD_161057 | JGI IMG/M metagenome (GOLD analysis project Ga0210392, IMG submission 161057) | Forest soil microbial communities from Barre Woods Harvard Forest LTER site, Petersham, Massachusetts, United States - Inc-BW-C-30-O ...
CCTGGGGATGGAACGTTTATGGTTACACACGCCGGGCTGTTTGCGCTTTGTACCATCATCCGGCACTCTCCAATGGCGCCGGAGTCTGCAACTTTCCGTGGGCGCGCAGCCACTTCACTCTCAAGCGGTCCAGCGCCAGATAAACGACCGGGGTGGTGTATAGCGTGAGCATCTGGCTGAGAATCAGACCGCCAATAATCGCAATTCCGAGCGGCCGGCGAAGTTCCGAACCAGTACCGGTCCCAAACGCCAAGGGCAACGCGCCAAACATTGCGGCCATGGTAGTCATCAAAATAGGCCGGAAGCGCAGGATGCACGCTTGAAAGATGGCTTCCTTGGGAGTCTTGTTATCGCTGCGTTCCGCGGCCAGCGCGAAGTCGATCATCATGATGGCATTCTTCTTCACAATGCCGATCAGGAGAATAATACCGATAAGCGCAATGACGCTGAGATCGGTCTTAAAGAGCATCAGTGCGAGAACTGCACCGACGCCGGCCGAAGGCAACGTGGAAATGATGGTGATGGGATGGATGTAGCTCTCATAAAGAATGCCCAGGACGATGTAGACGGCCATTAATGCGGTAATAATGAGAAACGGTTCGGTGGCCAGCGAAGATTGGAACGCCTGAAGCGTGCCGGAAAACATTCCGCGAATGGTCTGGGGCATACCGATTCTTTGCTCCATCTCGATAATGGCGCGCGAAGCGTCGCTAAGGGCTATGCCAGGAGCGAGATTGAATGAAATGGTCACGGAGGGATATTGTCCTTGGTGATTAACGGAGAGAGGCGCGGTATTCGCTTGGTAGCTGGCGACGGCACTGAGCGGAACAACCGTGCCTTGCGCCGAGCGGATGTACACATCCTGCAAGCTGGTGGGCGACTGCCAAAACTTGGGATCCACTTCCAGAACCACGTGGTATTGATTGATGCCGGTATACATCGTCGAGACCTGCGCCTGGCCAAATGCCTGGTACAGGCTGGTGTCGAGCATCTGTGGGGTGATGCCCAGGCGCGAGGCTGTCGCCCGATCGTAGACCAGGGTCATCTGCAGGCCGCTGTTCTGCTGGTCGGTATTTACGTCCGTCAGCATCTTCATCTTGCGCATTTGTTGCAGCAGCACCGGCCCCCATTGAACCAGATCCTGCAAGTTGTCGCTCTGAATGGTGTATTGGTATTGCGCGCTGCTTTGCCGCCCGCCGATGCGAAGGTCTTGGCCGGCTTGCATGAAGGTATTCGCGCCAGGTACGGCAACTAATTTCGGGCGCAGGCGGTCGATCACCTGGCCGGCATTCACTTTGCGTTCCTCGAGTGGCTTGAGGCCAAGAAAAATGAAACCGCTGTTCGTGGGGCCGCCGCCGCCAGTGAACGCCATGACGTTTTCGACCGCTGGGTCGGTTTTGACAACATCAACGATGCGCTGCACAGCGGTCTGCATGGCCTGGAAGGATGTATCCTGAGGACCTTGAATGCCGCCGAACACCGTGCCGTTGTCTTGCTGCGGGAAGAAACCCTTGGGAACGATATTCAAAAGGTAGATGTTGACGCCGATGGTTATGGCGAGAACCACGAGCGTCAAGGTCGAGTGTTCCAGGACCCAGCCGAGCGTTCGTTCGTAAGATCCGAGAACCCACTGAAAAAATCGCTCTGAGAGGCGAAATGCCCAGCTTCGATCCTCTTCCCGGATGTGCTTTAGAAGACGCGAACACATCATGGGAGTCGTTGTCAGGGACACGACCAGTGAAACCAGAATCGCCACGGAGAGGGTAACGGCGAATTCGCGAAATAATCTGCCAACAATGCCGCCCATCATCAGGATGGGAATGAACACAGCTACCAAGGAAAGGCTGATGGAAAGCACGGTGAATCCGATTTCGTACGCCCCTTTCAGGGCAGCCTGCATCGGCGGCACTCCTTGCTCGATGTACCGGGTGATGTTCTCGATCACCACGATGGCGTCGTCCACAACGAAGCCCGTGGCGATAGTAAGAGCCATGAGGGAAAGATTGTCGATGCTGTAGTTGCAGAGATACATCACGCCGAAGGTGCCAATCAGCGACACAGGAACCGCGACGCTGGGAATCAGGGTGGCCCGAAAATTTCTCAGGAACACGAACACCACAAAGATGACCAGGCACACGGAGATTACCAGGGTGCGTTCGACATCCTTGACGGAGGCGCGAATCGTCTGTGTGCGGTCCAGCACCACGCGAACATCAATCGCAGAAGGGATGGAGGCCTTCAGGGCCGGAATTGCCTCGCGGACACGATCGACGGTATCGATGATATTTGCCCCAGGCTGCCGAAAAATAATGATTAAGACTGATGGTTTGCCATTCACGAAACCCGCGGCGCGGATATTTTCCGTGGAGTCCTGCACGTTGGCCACATCGGATAACTTCACTGCCGCTCCGTTGTGATAACCGACGACCAAGGGCATGTAGTCCACGGCCTTCAACAATTGGTCATTGGCAGTGACGTCCGCGCTGCTGGTGCCATCGACGATCTGGCCCTTCGGGGAATTGGAGTTCTGGCGGCTCAGCATGGCGCTAACGTCCTGCAGTCCAAGCCCGAAGCTGTTCAGCTGGGTGGGATTGACGTCCACGCGCACCGCCGGAAGCGAACTGCCTCCCACGTTTACCTGTCCCACGCCCTGAATCTGAGAAAGACGCTGCTGCATGATGGTGGACGCGGCGTCGTAAAGTTTTCCGCGGTCATACACGTTTGAGGTGAGCGCCAGGATCAGAATCGGAGCATCGGCCGGGTTAACCTTGCGATACGTCGGATTGCTGGGAAGGTTCGTAGGCAGGTAACTCCGAGCCGCATTGATGGCCGCTTGCACATCGCGCGCCGCGCCGTCAATGTTGCGATTCAGATCGAACTGCAACGTAATGCTGGTGGTTCCGAGATTGCTCGACGAGGTCATCTCATTCACGCCAGCGATTCTTCCAAATTGTCGCTCGAGCGGAGTGGCGACGGACGACGCCATGATTTCCGGGCTGGCGCCGGGCAAGCTGGCGCCCACGGAAATTGTCGGGAAGTCGATCTGCGGAAGGGCCGAGACGGGCAACACGCGAAAAGCCACAGCTCCCGCGAGCGCGATCGCCGCCGTCAACAAGGTTGTGGCCACCGGCCGCTTTATGAATGGAGCAGACAGGTTCATAGCACTAATCCGCCGGCACAACCGCTGCGCCGCCTTCCGACGCACGGTGAGAACTGAATCGCTTCGCGAGCCGGTCGAAGAAAATGTAAATCACGGGAGTGGTGTACAGCGTCAGAACCTGGCTCAGCAATAAACCGCCAACCATGGAGATGCCCAGCGGCCGTCGCAACTCGGAACCGATGCCGGTGCCCAATGCGAGCGGCAAGCCACCCAGGAGAGCGGCCATAGTGGTCATCATAATCGGACGGAAGCGAAGCAGGCAGGCTTCGTAGATCGCATCCTCAGGTCTTTTGCCGTGGTTGCGCTCGGCTTCGAGCGCGAAGTCGATCATCATAATGCCGTTTTTCTTGACGATGCCAATCAGCAGGATGATGCCAATGAGCGCGACGACGCTGAGTTCAGATCCGCAAATCAGAAGAGCGAGGATCGCGCCGACTCCGGCGGATGGCAGCGTGGACAGAATGGTGATGGGGTGGATGTAGCTCTCGTACAATACTCCCAGAACAATGTACACGGTGACGAGCGCGGCGAGAATCAGAATTGGCTCGTTGGACAGCGAAGCCTGGAAGGATGCGGCGGTGCCCTGGAACTCGGTTTGCAGGCTCAATGGCATTCCGATATCTTTCTGAGCCTTCTCAATTGCCTTTGTGGCCGCGCCGAGTGACGCACCCGGAGCCAGGTTAAAGGAGACGGTCACCACCGGGAATTGCCCTTGGTGGTTGACCGAAAGCGGTCCGCTCTTCATTTCGAAGTGCGTGAACGTGCTCAGCGGAACAGCAGCTCCGTTAATCGACGATACCGCGCCCGGTGCGGCCGACCCCGTGCTCACGGCCGTATTCGTCGTGGCCCTTGGGCTTGACGTTGAATTCGCGGATCCGCCCGAGGCCGTTGTGGCGGTAACAACGTCGGTGGATGCGGTGGTCAATGCAGAGGGTGCGACCGCCGAGCGTACATAGATGTCCTGCAACTTGGCGGGGCTGGACTGAAAGTCGGGCTGCGTCTCTAAAATGATGTGGTACTGGTTCAGCTGGGTGTACATCGTGGAGATTTGCCGCTGGCCAAAAGCGTCGTAGAGCGTCTGGTCGATGGTCTGCGGCGTGATGCCCATGCGCGAGGCTGTGACGCGATCCACGATCAGGGAGGCGGCCAGCCCGGAGGTTTGCTGGTCGGTGGCGAGGTCGCGCAATTCCGGAATGGCAGAGAGTTTGGCCATGAACTTCGCCGTCCAGAAATTGAGTTCCTGCAAGTCGGGATCTTCCAGCGTGTATTGATACTGCGTGCGGCTGACGCGGTCCTCCACGGTCAAGTCCTGCACGGGCTGCATGTACAGCGTGATGCCGTCGACTTTCTCGAGTTGTGGTTGCAGCCGCCGGATCACATCGGACGCGTTGATGCGACGCTGGTCCAGTGGCTTGAGATTAATTTGGATGCGGCCGCTATTCAGCGTCGTATTTGTTCCGTCGATTCCGATGAAGGAAGAGACGCCCTCAACGGCGGGATCTTGCAGGATGGTATGGACCAGTTGCTGCTGGCGTTGCGCCATCGCGGGGAACGAGATGGATTGCGACGCTTCGGAAATGCCCTGAATAATGCCGGTGTCTTGAACGGGGAAGAAACCCTTCGGCACGATGATGTACAGGAGAATCGTGAGGACCAGGGTGGCTACGGCCACAGCCAGTGTGGCGGTCTGATGTTTCAGTACCCACTTCAGCGTACGCCCATAGAACGCGATGGTACGCTCGAAGGCGCGCTCAGAAACTTCATAGAAGCGGCTCTTCTTTTGCCCGTGCGTGTTCTTCAGCAAGCGCGAACACATCATCGGTGTGAGTGTGAGAGAGACCACAGCGGATACCAGAATCGTGACGCTCAGGGTAATGGCGAATTCCCGAAAGAGCCGCCCGACGATATCGCCCATGAAGAGAAGGGGAATCAGCACAGCGATCAAGGAGATGGTCAACGACACGATAGTGAAGCCGATTTGCTCGGAGCCCTTGAGTGCTGCTTGCAGCGGAGGGTCGCCCTCTTCCAGGAATCGGATGATATTTTCGATCATCACGATCGCATCGTCGACGACGAACCCCGTCGAAATCGTCAGCGCCATCAATGTGAGATTGTTCAGGCTGAAGCCGGCCAGATACATCACGCCAAACGTGCCGACAATCGAAAGCGGCACGGCGACGCTGGGGATGATGGTGGCCGACAGATTGCGCAGGAACAGGAAAATCACCATCACCACCAGCGCAACCGTGAGCATCAACTCGAACTCAACATCCGATACCGACGCGCGAATGGTAGTGGTGCGGTCGGTCAGCACATCGATTTGCACCGCCGCAGGCAGATTGCTCTTCAGCAAGGGCAGCAGCTTGGTGATACGGTCCACGACCTGAATGATATTCGCTCCGGGTTGCCTCTGAATATTCACGATCACTGCCGGAGTCTCGTTCATCCACGCGGCTTGCCGGACGTTCTCTACGCCGTCTTCCACGCTTGCCACGTCGGAAAGTTTTACCGGGGAACCGTTGTGGTAAGCGATGATGACATTCTTGAAATCGCTGCTGGTCATCAACTGATCGTTGGATTGAATCTGGTAGTCCTGCTGCGGGCCATCGAAATTGCCCTTAGCCTGGTCCAGACTCGTCTGCTGCAGCGCCGTGCGAACATCTTCCAGGTTGATGCCGTAGTGCGAAAGTTGCGTCGGATTTACGCGCACGCGTACCGCGGGTTTTTGTCCACCGCTGATGCTGACCAGGCCAACTCCGGGCAACTGCGAAATTTTTTGCGCGAAGCGCGTGTCCGCCAGATCTTCCACCTGCGAGAGAGGAAGGGTCTTTGAAGTGAGAGCCAACGTCAAAATCGGGGTATCGGCGGGATTCGTCTTGCTGTAGATCGGCGGTGAGGGAAGATCGGTAGGCAGGTAGGTCTGTGCGGCATTAATCGCCGCTTGTACTTCTTGCTCTGCAACATCGATATTCAAATCGAGAGAAAACTGCAAGACGATGATGGAGCTACCGTCTGAACTCGTAGAAGTCATCTGGTTCAGTCCGGGGACTTGACCGAACTGCCGCTCCAGCGGTGCTGTGACGGCCGAAGCCATTACATCGGGACTCGCACCCGGGTAAAACGTGACTACCTGGATAGTGGGGTAGTCCACTTCCGGCAGCGCGGACACCGGCAATTGCAAGAACGCAACCGTGCCCGCCAGCAGAATCGCCGCCATGAGCAGTGAGGTTGCCACTGGCCGCAGGATGAATGGACGAGACGGACTCACTGCGCGGAGCCTCCCTTCTTTCCTCCCGAGGACTGGCCCTTTTGTCCGCCTGGCGAACCCGGCTGGCCCGACTGTCCTGTGCGCGCTGGCTGACCGGAGCCATTTGAATTTGCGGGCGCGCGCACACTCACCTTGGCGCCGTCTTGCAGTTTGTCAAATCCATTGGTGGCGACGACATCGCCGGCTTCAAGTCCATCGACAGCCGTCACCGTTCCGTCGGTAGCGCCAGGTGTGATGCTGCGCATCGCCGCGGTTTGATCGCTCTTGATCACATATACAAACGCTCCTTGCGCGTTGCGCTGGATAGCAGGCGTTGGAATCAGGATGACGTTTTGCAGCGTATCGACCAACAGGCGTGCATTCACGAACTGGCTGGGGAACAGGGCACTATCGGTATTGGGGAAGATGGCCTTCAATTTCAGAGTGCCGGTGGTGGTATCGATCACGTTGTCCAACGTCAACAGCGAGCCACTGGCGAGTTTCGTGGTTTGGTCGCGATCGAACGCGTCCACGGTCAGTTTCTTCCCTTTTCGCAGTTGCTGCTGAATTTGTCCCAAATGATCCTCCGCAACGCTGAAGATTACGGTGATGGGTTGCAGTTGCGTGATCACCACCAACGGAGTGCTGCTGTTGGCTTGCACGATGTTTCCCGGGTCAACGAGCCGCAAACCTACGCGCCCATCAATCGGCGAAGTGATATGCGTGTACATGAGATTCACCCTGGCATTCGCAAGCTGCCCTTGATCGTTTTTGACAGTTCCTTCATCCTGCAGAACTACCTGTTGCTGATCGTCCAGTTGCTGCTTGGCTATCGCGTTTCGACTGAATGCTTGTTGATAGCGTTCCAGATCGATCTTGGCCTCGTTCAGCAGCGCTTGATCGTGCGCCAGTTGACCTTCCATCTGCGTCACCGCTGCTTCATAAGGCCGCGGATCGATTTCCAACAACGAATCTCCCTTCCGCACCATTTGCCCTTCGCGATAGTTCACCTTCATGATTTCGCCCTGCACTCGGCTGGTCACCGTCACTGTGTACACTGGCGTCACCGTCCCCAGAGCGTCGATATTGATGCCAATGCTTCCCTGATGCGCCGTAGTGGCTGAAACCACCACGGCACGCGCCGCAGGATCACCCGTGGTTTTCGCCTGCGGGGCGGCCCCACGTCGCTGCCAGATCACGATCCCCATCACCAGAACCAACGCAATGCTCAGCCATAACCACCAACGATGCTTGGCCGCAGGTCGGCCTTGGATTTTCGAATCGGAAACTGCTTTTGCTTCAAGGGAATCCGTTCTGTTTTCCGTCACAGGCACTCCCGCCGGCGGCTATTCTGCAATATGTATCAGATGACCCGTATGTGGAAATTGTGCACGAACCCTCAGAGAGATTTAAGGAGCGTGGACTCCAATAGACAGTCTTCTCCGCGGGGTCTGCACCATGTTCCGCCACTGATCCGCTGTTCTTACGACGTGCAGGGGCCACCACGCGTTTCAGCGAGACACCGTCAACAAGAGGTTCTGGAAACCCGCACCCTCTGGCCAGGTCCTACGCGTGCTGCGTTACAAGCGCACTGGTAGGCCTGTTAGCCCCCTCAGTGAGCGAACTCCCCAGGCAGGCAAACGGACGCAAAGTCACTCGGAGCGCAAGGCAATCAGTGGGTTCACCTCTGTAGCCCGGAGCGCCGGCAACACGCATGCTGCCAGGCCCGCCACAAAAATCACCAGCACAACCGCCGAAAAAGTCCACGGATCCGTGGCCGAAACACCCCAGATTTGGCTGGCGATGAGCCGTGTCAATGCCAGGCTGATGATTATGCCGGTCAGCGCACCTTCGGTTATTAACACCAGGCCACTCTTTAGGACCATTCGCAAAACCTCCTGCTGTTGCGCACCAAGGGCCATGCGAATACCAAACTCGTGATTTCGCAGAGACACGGAATAGGCCATCACGCTGAACACACCCATGATGACCAACACTAATCCGATAGTGGCAAACGCTCCCAGCACCATCAGGATGAATTGGGGTTCCGCGAAATACCTCAGTTTTAGGTAACTCTCAATCGTGCCGGTCTCAGAAATTGCAATATCGCGATCCAACGCCGAGATTTCTTGCCTTACGGCCTTCAACGTTCCTCCCGAATCTCCCGCTGTCCGCATCACGATCATGCGATTGCCCCCTCCTGTCAGCGTATGCGGAAGATAGGCCTCAGGACGTGGCGGATCTTCTAATCCACTGTTATTGGCGTCCGCAACAACCCCGACGATTTCAAGGTAGGCGTCACGCGGCCAATCGGAAAAGTACATTTCGAAAGTGCTGAGTTTAATTCCTCTGCCGAGCGGATTTTCATCTCGGAAATAAGCCCTTGCCAGGGTTTCATTGATGACTGCCACATGCCGCGCTGAATCAATGTCGCGTTGCCTCAGCAGCCTGCCGCGTAATAAGTGCCGGCGCAGAGTCTCAAAGTAGTCTTCGCTGCACATAGTGAAGGTAATGCCCGAAGGCTCGTCCTGCGGTCTTCCTTCCACTCTCACATCGGTCCCTCCCCACGAATAGGGTGGAAGGGAGCTAGCCACGGCAGCGGCGGTCACTCCCGGAATCGCGTTGATGCGGTCAACTATTTTCCGAAAAATCGTTTCGATTTGACCGGCGGTATCGTACCGTCCTTCCGGAAGAGCCAAGTTCACGTACAGAACGTTGCCCGGATCAAAACCAAGGTTAATCCGTTCCAGTGCAAGAAGACTCCGCACCATCAATCCACTGCCGATCAGCAGCACGATCGACACGGCCACCTCAGCGATCACTAGGCCCGAACGCAATTTCCCGTGCCGCACGGCCTCTGTTGTGCCCTCTCCGGCGCCCGCCAGGCCAATCCGCAAATCGCGACGCGCCGCATGGATCGCTGGTGTCACACCACACAACAAGGCCGTCACAACTGCCACGCCCATAGCAAAGATCAAGGTGGCTGGGTGGAGTGCGATGTCCACTTCGGACGGAACCATACCCGCAGGAATGACCGCCGCCACGCCTTTCAATTCCCAAAAGGCCAAGACGCAACCGGCGATGCAGCTTGCCGTTGCCATAATGAAACTCTCGATCAACAATTGCCGCACAAGTCTGCTGCGGCTCGCGCCCAGCGATGCCCGGATGGCAATTTCTTTTTCACGCACGGTGGCCTGGGCCAGCAAGAGATTGGCGACATTGCTGCACGCAATCATTAGCAACATCCCGACCGCACCCATTAACGCAAATAAGGTCGGTTTGAATCGCCCCACGGAGTAATTCTGCAACGTATTTACGCTCATCGTGTATTGGGGTCGAAAAAATGCTGGATACTCTCTTTCCCTTTGCTTTGCAATTACCTGGAGATCCGACTCGGCAGTTTGTGCCCTTACACCTCGCTTCAGGTGCCCAAGCATCCATAGTTCGTTGGGCACAATACCGAATCCGGGAATGAAAGTGTCTCGATTCAAGCTGAGGGGAATCCAAATTTCACAACCCCCGAAATGAAATCGCGGTGGCATGACCGCAATCAACGTCCTCGGCGTGCCGTTGAGATCCAGTATGGTTCCGAGCGCTTTCGGGTCCTTGTTGAACTGCTTGATCCATAGTTGATAACTCATGACGAATACAGGCGGGGAACCAGGTTTCCCGTCTTCGGATGTGAGGGGCCGCCCCAATAGGGGTCTGCTGCCAAGAACTCCAAACGCATCCGGCGTCACCCAGCCGCCTTGAACCTGTTGAGTCCCTTCACGACTGGCATAGCGCACGCTCAGGTACGCCAGCCCGATCATATCGTCGAACGTGTGGTTCTGCTCTCTGAAATCGAGGAACGCTGCCACCGGAAATCGCGGGATTTCGCCTCCGCCACGCAAACGGATAGAAGGAGTCGCTAGCCTGTCCGCATTTTTGTACGGGAGCGGATTGAGCAGAACACTGTCGATGACGCTGAAAATCGTGGTTGTCGCGCCGATTCCCAGCGCAAGAGTCAGGATGGCAATAGCAGTGAAGCCAGGACTCTTCGCAAGCACCCTCAGACCGTAGCGAACATCTTGCCAAACACTGGTCATTGGCATACCCCGCAGAGCCTGGATGAAAACCTATAACTTCCCAAAGGCTTTCATGCAAGACTTTTCACGAAAACCAGCTCAACGGAGTGATGAAACCGATCGCTGCAATAACCCTTGAACCGGCGAATGTGCCCGAATCCGACACAAGCAAATCCCAAAACCGACCGCGGTGCCTATTGCTACCACCCGCGAGGCGGAGCTAAGCGCTTTGCTATCTACGACTACGGCTATGCCCCACTGGGACTCCAATGTGCTCAGATCTGCCGCGGATTGGTGCGTGGAGGTGAATCCCATGGAAACTCTCTGGAAAGATCTGCGCTATGCCGCGCGCATGCTGGCGAACAGCCCCGGCTTCGCCCTGATTGCCGTATTCACGCTGGCGCTGGGCATTGGTGCCAACACCGCCATCTTTAGCGTGCTCGATTCGGTCCTGCTGCGTTCCCTGCCGGTAGCGCACCCCGAGGAGTTGGCGGTGCTCACCGATCCTGACTTCCATGGAGGGAGTTTCGGCAACCAAACGGGAGAGCGCTCGGCACTCGCCTATTCGGAATTCGAGTATCTGCGCGACCACAATGATGTCCTTTGCGACATTTTTGCCGCCGACAGTCAACTACCGGACGTTGAAGTAACCATTGGAGATTCTTCCAATGGCGCCGGCGCAGACAACGAGACCGCGCGCGTCAAGTTAGTGAGTGGAAACTATTTTGCGACTCTCGGCGTGCAACCGGTTGCTGGCCGCACCTTCCATTCCGAAGTAGATCGCGTGCGAGGCGGCTCTCCTATCGCAGTGGTGAGTTACGCTTTCTGGAAACAGCGTTTTGGCTTGAGTCCCGACGTGCTCGGGCGAACCGTGAAGATTCACCGCACGTCGTTCCAGATTGTGGGCGTGACGCCGCCAGGATTTTTCGGCGAGACAGTCGGCGAAACTCCGGACATCTGGGTGCCGATGATGATGCAGGACGCGATCTATCCTGGACGGGATTATCTTAGCGCGTCGCCGCTGGGCGTCCTGAACCAACACATGTGGCTCCAAATAATGGGCCGCTTGAAACCCGGGATCTCCTTTGCGCAGGCCAAGGCCAGCATCAACGTAAGCTTCAAGCAATTGTTGGAATCTGCCGCGGGCGCGCAGTTGACGCCGGACCAACGCAAAGAAGCGCTGGACCAGCAGATCAACCTGCAACCGGGAGCGCGTGGTTCTTCCACGCTTCACTCCGAGTTCGGTAAGCCGCTCATCTTTCTAATGGTGTTGGTCGGGTTGGTTTTGCTGATTGCCTGCGCCAATGTGGCGAACCTGCTGCTCGCCCGTGGAGCGGCTCGCCAAAAAGAATTCGCGATGCGCGTGGCTATGGGCGCTGGGCGTGGGCGTCTGGTTCGGCAACTTCTCACCGAAAGCCTGCTCCTGGCCGTCCTGGGCGCCGCCGCAGGAATATTGCTGGCGTACTGGGCAGACGACTTGTTAGTGCGCATGGTTTCGGGAGCAGCGACGCCTGCGGCAGTGCAACTGAATCTGCAACCCGACGCGCGAGTGCTGGGATTCACGCTCGGAGTCACGCTGCTTACCGCCATCCTGTTTGGATTGATCCCTTCACTGTACGTCACACGACTCGATCTGTCGCCCGTTCTGAAGTCCGCCACGCTGAGAATGGCAGGCGAGTCTTTGTCGCGGCGATTGCCCGTGGGCAAATCGCTGGTAGTTGTGCAGATGGCGGTGTCGCTGATGTTGTTGGTTGCGGCAGGCGTGTTTGTCCGCAGCCTCTCCAGGCTCGGCGAGGTTGACTTGGGTTACCAGCGTGAAAATCTTTTGTTGTTCCGCGTGAATGCTGCGGCCGGCGGGTACAAGGGTGCCGCGGCCACGCGCCTCTACCAGGATCTGCTGGACAAACTCGCTGCCATCCCCGGTTTGCGCGGAGTCACTGTCTCGCACAATGGCGTGTTCATCGGTTCGGAATCTGGCGACCCGATCGCCGTTGAAGGTTACACGCCGAAGCCGGACGAAGAGATGAATTCGCGAATGGATCACGTAGGTCCCGGCTATTTCTCCACCATGGGCATTCCCATCCTGTTGGGACGCGAAATCGAGCCACAGGACAGCGGAAATGGGCCGCGCGCCGCCGTCATCAACCAGACTTTCGCGCGGCGGTTCTTTCCGAACTCAAGCCCCATCGGTAAACACGTTCGCGATACGTATCCCGGAAACCCGGCGGAAATGTTCGTCGTGGGTGTGGTCTCAGATGCGAAGTACAACAGTTTGCGAGAAAAAATGCGGCCGCGGATCTACGCGCCTCTCTTCAATCCCATGTGGGAAATGAGCGCCGCGGTTTATGAAGTCCGCACCTTTGCCAACCCCACGAATGTGAGCGCGGCGCTTCGGCAGGCCGTGCAAGCTACGGGGACTTCCCTGCCGCCCGTGGAAATTCGTACCATGTCGGGATTGCTGAGTGATTCGCTACAAACGGACCGCTTCCTCGAACAACTTTCGGAAGTCTTCGGCCTTTTAGCCATGCTGCTCGCCAGCATCGGCCTGTACGGCATCATGGCCTACACCGTCGCTCGCCGCACGCGCGACATCGGAATCCGCCTGGCGCTGGGCGCGGCGCCGGGAAGTGTGCTTTGGCAAGTGTTGCGCGAGACGCTGCTACTCGTCGTGATCGGCATGATCATTGGCGTGCCGCTCGCGCTGGGCGGCACGCATTTGGTTCGCAGCATGATATTTGGCTTGGGCTTTGCTGACCCCGTTGCGATTCTGGTTGCGGCCGCTCTACTGGCTATGGTCGCTGCGCTGGCAGGCGTTTTGCCAGCGTGGCGCGCGTCTCGCGTCGATCCAATGGTCGCGCTGCGATACGAATGAACCTTCACCATCCGGCCCTAGTCGCAACCGAGTGTTTCATCTTTAAGATCACTACCGGGACGCCGATCCGGTTTTGTTCGATTCGGTTCCTTGAAAATTCCGAACGTCTGCGCTTACGAACGGGATAAGATCGCCTGTACTTTCCAGTTTGTTGAGTGGTGCTTCAATCGGCTTGGGGAACGCCGGCGAGCGCACAACATAGCCAATGTTGTTTTCTTCAGGAGAGCTCTACATTGCTGCGTCGTTTGCATGCGCTCCGGGTCGACTTCAAAGCTTGTTTCTGGATCACCATTTACGAACCGGCGGCACCGGCGACGACCCTCAGACCGACCAGGGCGGTCGCCGTCCCGCTTGCAAGTTTCCACTTTTCCCGCAAGGCGCGTTCAAATCCAGCCGCCACGCACGCCAGTGCGATCGGGCAGAGCGGCAAAGAAGTCGCGGTAGTCCGGAAGCCAAGAGGAGTGTCTCAGAGTACAGGCCATGCGCAAGCCCAGCGCATCGGGAAAAAGCACGACCAGCAGCACCCGCCAGCGCAGTGGCGGTCCCAATTCGCCTCAGTGACCTTAAAACCCGGATGACTTCTCGTTCCCGCCACGGAGCGCTCCATACAAACGCAATGGAGACCACAATGCTATCAATGAACAGCCACACAAAAAACGCCGCGGCCTCGCTCGGTTGACTTCCACTCGAAAGTTTTTTACCTTCATTTCCAGCGCGAAAGGGCGCATCCAGTCCGCGGAAAGGGCCGTGCCCACCTTCAGTTCGAC
>Ga0210392_10001172_pt1 | contig 14107 bp, 13 predicted proteins | sample IncBWC30OmetaG_FD_161057 | JGI IMG/M metagenome (GOLD analysis project Ga0210392, IMG submission 161057) | Forest soil microbial communities from Barre Woods Harvard Forest LTER site, Petersham, Massachusetts, United States - Inc-BW-C-30-O ...
ATGAAATTAAATTCGTCATTGGCACAGTCGAGGATTATGAATGGGCCAGGGAGCAGATCGCAAAACACCATCTGGCGGCAGTCTGTCCCCTGCTCTTCTCCTGGGTGCATCCGCTCGCGCCGGAACAGCAGAGCAAGGTGCTCAAGCCCGTTCCCGCCGGCCTCACCGTCATCTCGCGCAAGGACCTGGCCGAAAAAATCATCGCCGACGCCCTGCCCGTGCGTTTCCAGATCCAGCAGCACAAAATCATCTGGCCGCCCGATCAGCGCGGCGTTTAAAAAATTTGCGATTGGCGATTTCCGACTTAGGATTGGGCTGGAAATTATTTAACGTGCGCAAACCGTAAATCCAAAATCGCTAATCCGTGGCTGATACCAAAGACATCCTGCAAGACCTCAAGCACTTTGAATCCCGCAACATCACGTTCATGGAGCCGGACGGTTCGTGGCCGATCGTATGGGAGCGCGCGAAGGGATCCCATGTCTGGGATGCCGATGGCAAAAAATATCTCGATCTGACGGGCGCCTTTGGTGTCGCGGCGGCAGGCCACGCGAACCCAAACGTCGTCAAGGCCGGCCAGCAACAGATGGGCAAGTTGCTGCACGCAATGGGTGACGTGCATCCGCACGCGCCCAAGGCAAAGCTGGCGCGGGAACTGAGCCGCATCACCTTCGAACGCTGGGGCGTCAAAACGGGCAAGACGATTTTTTGCAACTCCGGTTTTGAAGCCGTTGAAGCCGCCCTGAAGACGGCCATGATCAAGGGCGGCAAATACGGCGTGATCGCCTTCAATGGCGCGTATCACGGCCTGGGTTATGGCGCGCTGAACGTCACGCACCGCGACCATTTTAAATCACCCTTCCGCCTGCAGCTCCGCGAATTTGCGCATTTCGTTCCGTTCCCGACGAAGCAGTCCGACCTGGCCGTCGTCGAAACCATGATCGGCCGCCTGTTTCAACGCGGCTGGGTCGGCGCGATTCTGGTCGAACCCATCCAGGCGCGGGGCGGCATCAACGTCCCGCCGCCGGGATTTTTGCCATTGCTGCGAAAACTGTGCGACCGCCATGGTGCGCTGCTCATCCTCGACGAGATTTACACGGGATTTGGCCGCACGGGAAAATGGTTCGCGTGCGAACACTCCGAGGTCGTGCCCGATTTGATCTGCCTGGGCAAGGCGTTGACCGGCGGTTTCCCGCTTTCGGCCTGTGTCGGGCGCGCGGACATCATGGATGCCGCGTGGCCGGCCTCGACGGGCGAGGCGATCCACACCAGCACGTTTCTCGGGCATCCGGTCGGGTGCGCGATGGCACTGGCACAAATCAATGAAATCGACAGGCTGAAATTGGCCGACCGCAGCGCACAACTCGGCGAATATCTGCTGAAGCTGCTGGAGGAAGAGATTCCCAGCCTGAATTACCGGGCGGCCATCCGCGGCTCCGGCCTCATGGTGGGCGTGGAATTGCACCGGCAGGACGGGACGCCGGCGACCGAAGAAGCCTTGCGCGCCATCAAGACCATGCTGCACCGCGGTTACATCATGCTACCCGAAGGCGAGCACAGCAATGTCATCAGCTTCACCCCGCCACTCACCATCACCAAGCCGCAACTGGCGGAAACGGTCATGGAACTGAAAAAAGTTTTGACCGCCGGACTGGTGATTGACAGCCGAGACTGATCGCAACGGGTGAAAAGAGGCGTTTCGTGACGTATGTTTCCGGGGCCACGCCAGCCAGACACGGGCACTGCCCGGCGACCGGGCCATCTTAAACGGTTTCAATTGAGCATTTTCCAACAGGCTTCTTTAACGGAAAAAAAGTCACGCAATGGGGCTTGAAAAAACCCGTGATTTAAGGTTTAAAATTAAAGTTGTCGTCTCAAGCATTCGTTAACCAGGTGGAGGCTTTATGAAGACAAAAATTGCGGTGGTTTTTTGTTGTATTTTGACGTTGCCGGCATTCGCCGACCCGGTCATCACGTTCGATGACTTCCCGGCCCCGACCAACGCGGTCGCCCAACTGCCAACGGGTTATCATGGGCTGAACTGGAAGGGGTTGGGGGTCCTGAACGGCGCGCACTTTACGGTCGCCCCCAGCGGTTATCAGGCCGGCGTGGTGTCAGCCAACAACGTGGTGTATCCGACCTTTGGCAATCCTTTTTCCAGTTTTAACGGGGCCATCCAGGGCGGATTGTTTGATCTGAACTCCGCCTATGTGACCTCGGTTTTGTATGACAGCCTTGTGCTGGAGACCAAGGGCTATGTTCACGGCACGCTGGCTTATGACATCACAAACATCCTGAGCGCAACCACGCCGACGTTGATCCAGTTCAATTTCTATGGCGTGGACGAGGTCGATTTCATCACCTCCGGCGGCAGCGGCGTGCATGCGGGCTACCCCTTTGGCTTCGATCCGGGCTTTGCCATGGATAATGTGAGTGTAAATATTTACCTCCCCTATCCCCAACTGGTCCAGAATGGCGACTTTGAAACCGGCAACTTCAGCGGGTGGACCCAATCCGGCACCACCAACTTCAACTCGGTGGTGACCAATGCGGCGTATGTCCACTCGGGAACATATGGAGCGAAAGCCGGGCCCACACCCGCATCCGGTTTCCTTTTCCAGAACAACCTGCCCACCTTTGCCGGGGAGACCTACCAGTTTTCGTACTGGTTCGAGAACCCCTTTGCCGGAATCCCAAATGGCTATTTCGCCTCCTGGAACAGTGCGACCGTGGAGGATACCACCAATGTGCCGGCGCTGGCCTGGACGAACAAGGTGTTCAACGTCCTGGCATATGCGCCACGGACACAGATCCTGTTCGGTTTGAACAACAATCCATCATTCTTCGGCCTGGATGATGTCAGCGTGACCTTGGTTCCGAAGGTTCAAAACGGGGGCTTTGAAACCGGCACCTTCGCGAACTGGACGCAATCGGGCAGCCAGAACAATACTTTCATCTCCACGGCGCCGGGCTTTGTCAGATCAGGCGTTTATGGCGCCGCCCTCGGCCCCTCCGGGTCGCTCGGCTACATCACGCACACGAATAGCACCGTTCCCGGCGAACAATACCTACTTTCATTCTGGCTCAACCGCCCCTCTGGGAGCGGAGGCATCAATGAATTCATGGCTTCCTGGAACGGCCAGGTGCTCTTTGACCAAACCAGCATACCGGTCTCCGGGTGGACCAACCTGCACTTCACCGTGATCGCACCCACGGCTCAAAGCGTCCTCACTTTCGGCGTACGCAATGACCCGGACTATTTCGCGCTGGATGAGATCAGTTTGACACCCATTCCGCTTGTCACGAACGGTGGATTTGAGACCGGCGATTTCACCGGCTGGACGCGATCGGGCAATCTCAGCACCACTTCCGTATCCACCGATACCAATTATATCAGTTCCGGATATTACGGCCTGAAAGGCGGCCCGATCGGTTCGCTGGGCTACATTTCCCAGAATCTGAACACGATACCCGGGCAAACCTACATGGTAACCTGCTGGTTCAACAATCCAACCGGAGACACACCCAATGATTTCCAAATCGCGTGGGACAATAACATCATGATAGATCTGACGAACTGGTCCTCCAGCGGGTGGTTCACCCCCAAATTTTTGGTCACCGCCACCAAGCCCACCACCACGCTTCAAATCGGTTTCGATGACCAGCCAAGTTATCTGGGGATCGATGAGATCACGGTCCAGCCTTTTCCGGCGCCGAATATCCAATCCGTCACCAACAAAAGCGGCATCCTGAACTTCACCTGGAATTCCGTGCCCGGGTTTGCGTATCAGCCCCAATACAGCACGAACTTTATCACTTGGAGCAATCTTGGCGCAGCCAAATTCGCCCTGGGAACAAACATGCCGGGAACGAACATCATCGGCCCCGATCCGCATCGCTTTTATCGCATCCAAGTGCCACAACCGGGGTTCATCTTTTAAGCTGGCGACGGGTTCTCGCCCACGGCGCGGGTGGCCGGACTGCGCTACGCCTGTTTTATCCGTGTGCAATCGCGGGCATACGTGGTTTAATTTTCTGGAATGAAACTTACCGAGATGCGCGAACTGCTGGCGAAGCGCGACATCCAGCTCACGAAATCGCTCGGCCAGAATTTTTTGCACGATGCGCACCAGCTGGAACGCATCGCCGCCGCTGGTGAATTGACCAAGGCGGACAAGGTCTTGGAGATCGGGCCGGGGCTGGGGCCGCTCACGGAACTGTTGCTGGCAAAAGCGGGCGAGGTGCTGGCGATTGAGATGGATCACCGGCTGGTGGAATTCTTGGCCGAACGCTTCGGCCTTGAATCAAAAGCCGGCGCACCCGAGATCATTGAAACCAATGCGCTTGGGGAGAAGGCATCCAACAATCCAACGCCCTCGAGCTCACCCAAGCGCGGGAACGGCACCCCCCCTCTCCTTGGGGAGAGGGCCGGGGTGAGGGAGGTCAATCCGCCCAACCAACTCAACCACCCCGACAACTTCTTCCTCATCCACGATGACGCCCTCGCCTATATCAAGCGCGAGCCGCGTGACTGGAGCGAGTGGAAGCTGGTGGCCAACCTGCCCTACTCCGTCGCTTCGCCCATCATGGTGGAACTGGCCGCCGGCAGCCGCGCGCCGAAGATGATGGTGGTCACACTTCAACTGGAGGTGGCGCAGCGGCTCATGGCGCCGACGGATGACGACCATTACGGCATCCTGACGTTGCTGGTGCAGTTGGATTTTGAGCCGCGCGGCTGGTTCAAGATTCCGCCGGGCTGCTTTTTTCCCGCGCCGGAAGTGGATTCCGCATGCGTCACCCTGGTGCGCCGCGCCACACCGCTGTTACCGGAAGAAATGCGCACCACTTACCGCAAGATCGTGAAGAAAGCATTCTCGCAACGCCGCAAGATGATGCTGAAGCTGTTGAAGCAGGACTGGCCGAAAGAAAAACTGGAGGCCGCCTTTGCCGAGCTAAAGATTTCGCCTATGGAACGGGCGGAGAAATTGAGTTTGGAACAGTTTGTGGCGCTGACGAAAAGACTGGCCGAAGCCCCTACGGTTGATGTTGCCACCGGTGGCGCTTAAGCCGGCTTTAGAAGCCTGGATAACATTGACAAGATTCCATAAATTGATATATTGGAAGCATGAAAACAACCATTGATATTCCGGAAATTGCCATGGCAGAAGCCATGAAGTTTACCGGAGCCAAGACCAAGCGCGATGCTGTCGTGACGGCCATGGAGCACTTCAACCGGCTCAAGCGGCTCGAAAAATTGAATGCCCGGGTGCGCGGCCAGTTCCGCGACTTCATGACCCAGGCCGAACTCAAGGCCATGCGTGCCGCCGACACCACCAAGGCGCGGGCATGAAACTCGTGGACACATCCAGCTGGGTGGAATACCTGCGCGGGCGCGAATCCGAGGCCGGTGACAACGTGGAGGTTTTGTTTTTGAACGGCGCAGCGGCCTGGTGCGACATGACTTTGGTGGAACTCTGGCATAGCGTTCGCGGTGCAAAGGAAAAACGGGAACTGGAAGAAATGGAAAAGGAAGTCGAACGCATCCCGGTGGATGCAACCGTCTGGCGCCTGGCCTCCCGGCTGGCCCTGCGCTGCCGGGAGAAGGGCATCACCGTCCCCACCAGCGACATTGTCATTGCCGCGTGTGCAGTGGTCCACGGGTTGGAACTGGAGCACTGCGACAAACATTTTGACGAACTTATGCCGCTGGCAAAATCCTTGTGAAGGCCATCCCGCCAATGGGACGCGCGGCGAAGTTGAGTCTGGAACAGTTTGTGGCGTTGACGAAATTTTTATCAGCATAATACCCATGTCACTAAATGCCATTCAGCTTAAGCGCCGATCGGGGGAAGAATCCTTTTTATTTGAAAACAAAGACATCGCAAAGCTGCTCGATTTTTGGCAATGGAGTTTCTCTAATCACATGGACAATGTTCTGCGTGGCGCTTTGGCAGAATTTATTGTTGGTCGGGCTTTGGATATTTTGCCCGCAGATGTCGTCAGAAAAAATTGGGAGGCTTGGGATTTGGAAACAAAATCAGGGCTGAAGCTTGAAGTAAAATCTGCCGCCTATCTTCAATGGTGGTTCCAACAGAAGTGTTCAAATATTGCTTTTGATATCAAGCCAAGGACTAAATGGGATCCCGAAACAAATACGTACGACAAAGCCATCAAGCGACGTGCTGACGTTTATGTTTTTTGCCTGTTCACAGACCAAAAAAACAAAGAATCGGCAAACCCGTTAAATCTTAATGGCTGGGCATTTTATGTAGTTGAGACAGATCGATTACTTCAAGAACACCTTGACGCAACAAGCGTAAAATTAAGCACGGTTAAAGAATTGAGCGGTGAATGTTTCAATTTTAGAACTCTTAAAAACAAGGTTCAACAGATTGAAGATGCCCGAAAAAAATCTTAAAACCATCGACGAACGCCTCAAAATCCTATTCGTCTGCAGCCGGAACCGGCGGCGGAGCTTGACGGCGGAAACCATTTTCAAAGGGGAACCAGCGTGGGATGTACGTTCGGCAGGCACGGAAGAGGCGGCGCGCATCAAGGTGACCGCCGGGCAACTGGGCTGGGCGGATGTCATCGTGGTGATGGAGAAACGGCACAAGGAGCGGTTGCAGCAGAAATTTCCGGAGGAGTTCGCGGCGAAACCGTGCGTCTGCTTTTTTATCGCCGATGACTACGAATTCATGGATCCGGGATTGATCGGGCTGCTGCGAGAAAAGATGCGCGAACACTTTCCGACCACTGAATAGCGCCATTCAGTTCGCCGCTGGTGCCGGAGCATCAGGAGGGAGCGTCGGCAGATTTCCGGGCGGCGGGGGTAATGGCATTTGTTTCGGAGCGGGCGCCGTGTCGGCAGCGGCGACTTCATCCGGCAGGATTATGATGGCGATACGGCGGTTTTTGGCGCGGCCATCGGCGGTGGCATTGTCGGCGACGGGCCGGTTTTCACCATACCCGACGGCGCCGACGCGGCGCGGGTCCACGCCGGCCTTCTCGGTCAGAAAATGGACGGCGGCCAGCGCGCGAGCGGTGGACAGCTCCCAGTTGCTCGCGAAACGGCTGTGAGCCTCGGGGCGGATGGGGACATTGTCGGTGTGGCCGACGACATGGATCTTGAGGGTGGGATGTGCGGCGAGCAGCGCGGCGATCTTGCGCATGACGGTCTCGCCGGCGGGCTGCAGTTCGGCTTCGCCGGAATTGAACAGCACGCGGTCAAGGATGTTGACGGTGAGCTTGCCCTGCAACTTGGAGATGGTGACGTCCTTGGATTCCAGATCGGTGCGCATCTCCTGTTCCAGGCCCTTGGCCATCTGGGCGGCATCGGCCTTTTCCTGCTGCAGGTCAGCGATCTGTTTTTGGAGGTCGGCGATCTGGTCTTTCTCCTTCTGATTGTCGGCGAGCGCGGTGCTGAGGCGGGAATTCGCATCGTCCAGCTTGCCGCCGAGGGATTCCAGCTCGTGCTGGCGGGAAAGGGCGTTGTACCAGAGCACCAGAAACACGACCGCCAGCGCGGCGCCAATGACGGCGGCGACCCAGCCGAGCCTGGAAAAATCCGGCTGGCTGGCTTTGGTCACGTGGTCGGTCAGGGGCCTTTTGGTGTCGCTCATGCTTCGTCGGCTGGAGTTTTAGCAAATGGATGCGGCGGTGTCCAAATTTTCCCGGAGCGCGGCTGTGTCCCGCGCAGCGGGATCAGCCGCAGCATGTGGCAGGTCGAACCGCATCAAACCACTTTAATGCTTCCAACATTGCGAAGCTGCTGCGGCTGGTCTGCGACACAGCCGCGCTCCGTCGAGAAGGCCGGCGCCACCCCAATTTTCCAACATTGCGTTACGGGGCGGATTGTTCCCACAATGTTTTCACTTATGGCTGATGAGATATTCGATGTGGTGAACGAGCGCGACGAGGTGATCGGGCAGGCGCCGCGCAAGGAGGTCCATGCGCGCGGGCTGTGGCATCGCGCCGTGCACGTGCTCGTGTTCAACGCGCGCGGCGAGGTCTTTTTGCAGAAGCGTTCGATGAAAAAGGACATCGCCGCCGGCAAGTGGGATTCGTCGTCGTCCGGACACCTTGATACGGGCGAGGATTACGACGCCTGCGCGGTGCGCGAGGTGCGCGAGGAGATCGGCCTGCATCTCACGCAGGCGCCGCGGCGGCTGTTCAAGATCGATGCGCGTAAGGAGACGGGCTGGGAATTCTGCTGGATCTACCGTTGCGAGAGCGAAGGGCCGTTCGTGCTGCACCCGGACGAGATTGAGACAGGCGCGTGGTTCGCGCCGGAGGCGGTCACAAAATGGGTGGCGGAGAAGCCGGGGGATTTTGCGAGCGCGTTCGTGCTGCTGTGGAAGTTGTATCTGAGCGCGAAAGTCAATCGCCAGATTTAGGCTGTTTTTATCTCATGAATAAAAAATATCCTCCCTTGGCTTTTGCAGGTTGCTTTTTAATTCAGCTGCCACTTTGGTATCGAGCATACTTTGAGCCCATACTCAAAGATCGTATATTTGCTGATAGTTATCATTGGCAAAATATTGCCTTTATTGCCATCGCTTTACTGTTAGTTGCGCCGATTTTTCGGCATGGATCGCTATGGCAGCGAATTGGAGTGCTACTCCTCTGCATCTTGCCAGTTATTTTTTTAATCGGCTATTTCCAATACTCATTAGGTTTAGGAAGTTATTCAATCTTTAGGTGGCTTAGGCCTGCGTTTTGATTGCCTCGTGGCATACTCCTGCGGTTATGCGGAACGGATAGAGCCAATGACCCGTCCGGTCCCCCGCGGAACACACGCACTGGTGATCCGCATGATTCCGTCCGGGAGTAAATCCTTGTTTACAATTTGTACCCGGCCAAATGAAATGCAAATACGCCTGATTTCACGGACGTATTTTGCGAATCCACGCACGAAAACTTTACTTGCTGAAAAAATGCAGTAGTTATTTTACATGCAAAATTCAATCATTCCGTATCCGACAGTCATCGAGCAAACCGCGAAGGGCGAGCGGCAGTTTGACATCTTTTCGCGCCTGATGATGGACCGCATCATTTTCCTCGGCACGCCGGTGGACGACGGCATCGCGAACGTGATCATCGCGCAATTGCTGTTCCTGCAGATGAACGACCCGAAGAAGGACGTGCATTTCTACATCAACTCGCCTGGCGGCAGCGTGACGGCGGGGCTGGCAATCTACGACACCATGCGCTGGATGACCTGCGACATCAATACCTACTGCATCGGGCAGGCGGCGAGCATGGGCGCGGTGCTCTTGTGCGGCGGCACGAAAGGTAAACGCTTCGCTCTGCCGAACGCGAACATCATGATCCATCAGGTGCTCGGCGGCGCGGAAGGCCAGGCGAGCGACGTGGAGATCCGCGTGAAATACATGCTAAAGCTCAAGCAGCGCCTGAACACCATCTTGTCCAACCACACCGGCCAGACCTACGACACGGTGGAGAAGGCCTGCGACCGTGATAATTTCATGAGCGCGGAAGAGGCAAAGGCGTTCGGCCTCGTGGACCTCGTCGTACAGTCGCGGAAAGACCTGCCCGGCGTGGACAAGGCGGAGAAGGCCTGAGTTTCGGTTCCAGTTTCAATTCAATGCGGCCGGGGCAATCCTGGCCGCATTTTTTCTTTACCAGCCGGAGGCTATTGCTTTTTCCGGCCGAGGCCCCAGATGAGCCAGACGGCGAACAGCAGCAGCAGGACGAGCCACCAGAAGTAGACCAGCTCCCGGGCGCCCATCTCCACAAACTCCATCACCGGCTTGAACAACAGTGCGAGGATGACGACCAGCAGGATCGCACCCAATATTTTGAAAAAAAACGCGTAACGAGGATTCATGGACTGGCCACCGGTTATTTCGCTGTGTTGACGGCAGGCAACAGCATGTTCACGCCGCCGCCGCTACCGCCGCCCACATACAACGGCGCCCGGCCATCCCATTTCTCCACGATCTGCAAATCGATGAAGGCCGGCGTCTGCTTGAGCGCTTCGCCGCGGATGCGGATGGATTCGGCATCGCCCTTGGCCTTGATGACGACGGTGTCGGCCTCGATCTGCGCCTTGACCTGCGTGAACTTGGCCTTGGCGGCCTCCTGTTCCTGCACCATCTTCGCCTCGATGGCGGTTTCAAGTTCGTGGGAGAGGGTGATGTTTTGAATGACCACGTCATCTATGATGAGCAGGGTACCGACCTTCAGCCGCGCGCCGGCCAGGGCCTTGGTCTTGATGTCTTCGCGGTTCTTGACGATCTGCTCGGCGCTCTGCATGGCGGTCACTTCCTTCAACGCTTCCTGCACCCGCGGCGCGATCAAGCTGTCGAACGGATCACCCGCGTAGCCCTGATAAATCTGGACGATGGAAGACTCCGGCACGCGATACAAAACGCGCAACTCCGTCTTCACCTGCTGCAAGTCAGAGGAATAACAGTCGGCGGTCACGTCACGGGTCACCTGCCGGATGGTCACCGGAACGATCGTGGTGGTGAACGGCATCTTCCAACCGAAACCTTCGCCCTTGAAGACGGGCGAGACCTTGCCGAGCGTGACCTCCACGCCGCGAAAGCCGGGTTGCACGACATACGAGGCCGAGGAAGCCGCAATGATGATGACGAAGATCAGGATGGCGACGCCGATGAGTTTAGCGACGGTTTGGGAGCGCATGAGTGAAGCATTTAGCAGGCGGCACATCCGCGCAAGGGAAAATATGGCGGCCCGGCATACCAATCTGGCGCACGGACGGGCAATTCCGGTTCATGGGCGCGAGACGAAGGGATTGCCCTTCAGGTAAAAGCGGAGGTGCCGCTTGGCCCAATGTTTGGCGTAGTCCACGCCGATGCGCGGGCGTTTGATGATGGATATCTTTTCCACGTTGTCCGGCGCGGCGATGAAGAAATCATCGCTCAACAAGTCATGCGCGTTCAGGCGGCGGTCGATCTTCAGCGCGCGGCAGAGCAAGCCGGGGCCGCAGGTGCGGCCATCGAGATTTTTCACCGGCTCGACCGCGCGCAGCAAGACGGCGGAGGCGTGGCCGTCGCGTTCGGTCACGACGTTCATGCAGTGGTGCATGCCGTAGATGAGATAAACGTATGCGTGGCCAGGCGGGCCGAACATGACTTTCGTGCGTTCTGTCAGACCTTTTGAGGAGTGCGCGGCGAGGTCGTGTTCGCCGAGGTAGGCTTCGACTTCGACTATCTTGCCGATGCGTTCGATCCCGGCGGATTGGTGGACGAGCAGTTTCCCGAGCAGTTCGCGCGCGACGAGGATGGTGTCGCGGTCGTAGAAGCTGCGCGGAAGCTTTTGCACGGGGCGAGCGTAGTGCATCCGCCCCGTGCAGGTAAATTCAGAAGCGCAAGGTGGTCTGCACGATGAGCGCCGTGGCGTCGGGGGTGGCGGCCGAGCCGCCGGGGTGCCAGACGTGTTGCAGGCTGGCCTGCACGGTCCACCACGCGGTGGCCTGGACCTTGTAGTTCAACTCGACCACGCCCTCGTAGTCGGCAGGAACAAAGCTGCCGGGCGCGAACCCGTTGATGTCGCGTTGGGCGCGGGCGATGAGATCGCTGAATTCGAGATATGAGGCGGCGAGCGAAAGGGTGTCCCAGTCGCGTTTGGGGAAGAGGCCGCGATAGACGAGGCCGCCGTCAAATTCGAATTGCACAAGGTTGCGGTCGGCCGGCGCACCCAGCGCGCGGACGAAGGCCGTGAGCCCCTGCTGCGCGGGGTCGGCCTTGCCATGCTCGAGGTAGAGCTGCTGTTCAGCGAGCAGATAGATGCCGTAGTTGCCCTGATGCCGTGAAGGTGTCGGCCCGAGACCGGCGGCGTAGAAAACACCCTCGTAGGTATCCGCGAAAGTGCTGGTGTGATAGTAGCCACCGATCTTGTAGCTACCGCCGAGGTGGGGATTGTTCGTGGCCGGATTGTGGTGGTACGCGAGTTCCAGGTAGTTCAATGCGCCGTCATCGCGACTGATGGGGAACTTGGTGCCAGTGGAGCTGCGGTCCGGTGCGCCGCTGTAGAGGCCGTATTGCACGCCGAGCATGGGCGACGGATCCCAACTGGTGACCGCGCCGGGCGTGGCGAAAGGCGTGGTGGCCAGGCCATGCGGCGTGGTGGGAAAGCCGGGGATGTCAAAGACGGTGTACGCCAGCGTGGGATAAAAAAACGTCTGGTTCAGCAGCGGGAACTGGCAGGCGCTGGAATAATATTCCGGCACGATGAAGTCGGAATCGACGGCCAGCTGGCCCACCTTGAGGGAGAGCTTGGAATCGAAAAAGCGTTGCCGGTACCACAGTTCGCCGAGGCGCAGGGCGTTGTCGAAATCGAGCAGGTTGACGCGGTTCAAATCGCCGGAATAGTCCGCTGAAAACGGTTTCTGCCCGTGCAGCCAGAGGCCGCTGACGTGAAAGGTGCCGCCGGCGTAGCCCAAGGTTTTTTGCGAGTCCACATCCATGGTCGTGAACACGGCGCCTTGATAGACGCCGCCGGTGCGAAGACCGCCGGCGAGATTGTCCGGGAGGGAACCGGCGTAGAAAAATTCAAAGTCCACGCCGCGGGAGGAGAGCCACGGACGCATACCGTCCCAATCGCCGAGCATGTAATCCTGCGCGGCCCAGCGATAGAGCGCGGAGTCATTGGTCTGGGAAAATCCCGCGAGCGGGAGCAACGCAAGCAGCAGGCAAAAGATGAACGCGGTTTTTTTCATGCGCTCAGGGCCTCGTTGATGGCGGTCTGTACCTGGTCGCGCGTATAGGGTTTGAGGACCACGCCGGTGAAGCCGTGGGCCTGGTGCTCGGCCATGACCGGGTCGTTGGAATAGCCGCTGGAAACGATGGCCTTGACCTGCGGATCGATCTCCTTCAGGCGCCGGATGGCCTCCTTGCCGCCCATGCCGCCGGGGATGGTGAGGTCCATGATGAGCAGATCGAACGCGTTTTTCTGCGCGACGGCCTGCTGATACAGCTCCACCGCTGCCTCGCCGTGCGGCACGGTTTCGACATCGTATCCGAGCTTGTCCAGCATCTTGGACAACACCCGGCGCACCATGGCCTCATCGTCCATCACGAGGATGCGGCGGCGCTGGGCCGGCGCGGAGATCTCCACGGGTGGCACAGCCGTGGGCGCCTGCCGGGAAACCGGCAGCAACAGGGTGAAGGTGGTACCGTGGCCGGGCCGGGATTCCACGCTGACCGCGCCCTGGTGGTTGCTGATGATGGAATGCACCACGGCGAGGCCGAGGCCGCTGCCGGTCTTTTTGGTGGTGAAATACGGGTCAAAGATCTTGGCCAGGTTTTCCGGCGGGATGCCGACACCCTGGTCCTGGATGACCACCTGCACATATTCGCCAGCGTTCGCGGGCTGGTTGCCCGGCTGCTCGCCGATGGTCCGGTTGCGGGCGGTCACGGTGATGATACCGCCCTCGGGCATCGCCTGGCAGGCGTTGATGAACAGGTTGTTGAAGACCTGCGAGAGTTGGGCGGCCTCCGCCTCCACCTGGCACAGGTCGGCGGGCAGGCTGAGGGCGCAGGTTGCGGGCCGGCCGCGCAAGGCAAAGCCGGTGCTGTCACGGATGATCTGCTCCAGGTTGACGGAGGTCTTGACCGGCTTGCCGCCCTTGGCAAAGGTCAGGAGTTGCGCGGTCAGTCCTTTTGCCTGAAGCGACGCCTTTTCCGCCTCGCCAAGGAGAACGGAGTTTTCCGCATACGGCGGCAGGTCCATCTTCACCAGCGAGATGTTGGCGAGGATGGCGGTGAGGAGGTTGTTAAAATCATGCGCGATGCCGCCGGCGAGGATGCCAAGGCTTTCCAGGCGCTGCAGGCGCTGCATCTGCTGCTCGTTTTCACGGCGGCGCACCTCGGCCCGCTGGCGTTCAGTGAGGTCGCGGATGAAGACCGTGGTGTATTCCTTGTCCGCCACCTTGATGTAGGTGACAGAAAGCTCGACCGGCCGGGTGGAACCGTCCTTGTGCAGTTGCGTCAGTTCAAACGTGGAGGAGCCTCCGCGCTTGAGCGCCTGCCAATGATCGTTCCAGGCTGCCGCCGGAAAATCCGTGGCGAGCTGGTGCAGCGACAGGTGCAGCAGTTCGCCCGTGGTATAACCCAGT
>Ga0210392_10001173_pt1 | contig 14104 bp, 14 predicted proteins | sample IncBWC30OmetaG_FD_161057 | JGI IMG/M metagenome (GOLD analysis project Ga0210392, IMG submission 161057) | Forest soil microbial communities from Barre Woods Harvard Forest LTER site, Petersham, Massachusetts, United States - Inc-BW-C-30-O ...
ATACCCCTTACACCAAAAAAAATCTCGCCAAAATCCTAAATCATAGGATCATGGCGAGATCAGAATACAAATCAGATCGCGATGTGATCACCTCGTCGTGCTTATCGCAACCTTCCATCGGCTCGCCGTAGGAGCACCATTGGCCTTATTCGAGAATCCGGAATAGTCCACTACCAGGGGAGTATTCATGTTTGTCATCCCTGAATAATCCACAGGTCCGCCCATCTGATCGTAGACTTGTGCGAAAAGTTGCCTCCCCTTTTTCGGAGCAGGCTTGTTTACCCCTGGAGGAGACTCGCATTTACACTTCCCTCCGTCCTCTCCGCACTCACACTCGCGCTCACCCCCACAGCACGGACCTAAACACCCGAGCCTTGCAGTAGGCACTCTCTCAAGGACTTCCTCGCCTTTTTGTCTCGATGGCGGAGTCCTCATAATGGCACGCTTGGTCTCAGGGATCCGTACCACTTTACCTTGAGACGATCTCGACGGAGCGAACTCCTGACTTGGTGTAGTTTTCAACGGTAACGGAGGTGCCGACTGAGTCTGAGGAGTGGGTGTAACCTGGAGCTGAGGAGTAGAAAAAGTCTGGCTCTGAGGTACCATGACCATCGGAACCGAATATACCTGTGGTGCAGATGCGACCGAAGAACTGTAGCAGCTAGAAGCCATCATTGGCGCACTAAAAGACATCGGAGCGTTATAGGAACTCTGGAACGAAGACATTGCCCGAGGTGCACTGAAAGACATCGGAGAGTTGTAGCTCATCATCGAGCTACTGGAATAGCTCGGTGACATCGACATACTGAAGTTAGACTTCCTCCCACCCCCAAACAGCCTGCTCAAGAACCCCCCTCCACCCGAGGAACTCATAGCAGAAGCCCCGCAGGAGCCCCCGGCACACTGAGCCCACACCTCGCTACCGACGCAGGTCAACAGCACAATTCCAAGGATTAACGCGAAAGTGCGATTCATCTTAGACCTCCTGAACGTACTGAAAAAGCAACCTCAGACCGCTCAGGATATCTGCCCTACCGACTCGCACGATACATTGACCGTTGTTTCTATTTCAATTTCGATATGTCAACTTTTTCAATTTCCTCCAGTGTCGGACTCTTACTCTCAATAAATTTACTCAATTCTTGAACTTGCTCATTAGTCGGAGTAGGGACTGCAAGATCCTTACTCACATACTCTTTAGTCCCATCAGCACCAGACATCACAACCTGAGTTGTCCATCGAGGTCCAAAGTGATAGACCGCACCGAACATCAATCTTGCCTTGGTAGACTCAGCCCCTCCACAAAGAGAAGCGGTATAAAACATCCGATGAACCTCTTTCCAATCTTCTTTCTTTTCATCGCAAGCTATATCATGAACAACCGAAGCATCTCGATATTGCCCCGCAAACGGGCCTCCAATAACCGACCAAAAAGGTTTAGGAATCGAAGCTCCATCAACAACAGAGTTGGCCGGTGCAATCCATAACTTCCCAGTAGGATCTGTATACCCAAAATTCTCCAGGAGACGCATCCGCCTACCATCCTGTAGCCATTCCGTTCTCACCCTACCTACGAAATATCCATGATCTCCTGGAGATACAGGCTTTGATCGACTGCATCCAACTATGAAGATCAAAACACTTATAAGACCTCCGCCGATGATCCAGATGAGTGCCTTGTGGAATTTCATCATTCCCTCCTAATGAACGTGGGACCTGGTAAAAGAATATCTACATCTTCCCGATCCATATACTCCTGAAAAGGATTGCCGTTGGGTCGACGACGCATCGCCTTACCCAAGCACATAGCCCGCTCCCAACCCTGAGGTTCGATGCCAACTTGTCCAGACCAGCTCTCCATAGCAGCGACCGCTGCCCACATGCTTGAGTATCAGTAACCGTCAGAATAGTAAGAAAGATCAGACCACTTCCCTACAATGATCCGGCCACGGTAACCGAACAGTTCCATGATCGCCGCCCAGCGATCACCGTCAATTGAGACTGGGTTTAAATACGCTGACAGAAAATAAGGTGGATTGATGATTTGGATTTTCATAACAACCTGTATGATAAAGTTCCGATGCAGCCTTGGCCGCTTGTCTGCGAGTCCATTCAGGAGGATCTCCCTGATCACATCCGTAGCAAGTACACTTTTGTAACTGATGAGTCACAGAGCCAACTACCAGCCTGGTGAAACACTCGAAATGAAGTACCAGGTTCCCGTCGTTAGTTACCTGATGGCTCTCACCTGGAAGGACTGTCTCATGGCAATAAGAGCATATTAAAGAGTGTTTCATATCAGAATGACTCTCATTCAGATGTGTAGAAGAGTGCACTCGTATTTCATGATCAATCTGCAAGCCTGGTTCACTCTCGGCCCCTGATCAATCAGTGGCAATGGTTCACTCGTGCATCATGATCAATCCAGTGGTATGGTTCACTCGGATCCTAAGATCAATCCTTGGCATTGGTTCACTTTCCTTTCTTGATCAATCCCACCAAATGGTTCACTCCCCGGAGGTGATCAATCGGCTTTTCTGATTCACTCTTCTATCTAGACCAATCTGTTTCGATGGTTCACTCACCAGACGCGATCAATCAGCAATCCTGGTTCACTCGTCGGGCGTGATCACTCGCTATCTGTGGTTCACTCTGAGACTGTGATCAATCGTTTCCAGTGGTTCACTCAGCAAGCTTGATCAATCACTTATCATGGTTCACTCACCCTTGATGATCAATCCAACCCATTGGTGCACTCTGACGCACTGATCAATCGATTGAGATGGCTCACTCCTTGACTATGATCAATCCACAATATTGGTTCACTCGTTCAACTTGATCAATCAGCTGGTATGGTTCACTCGTTCGCCTTGATCAATCGGTGGGGATGGTTCACTCACCAACACTGATCAATCCTATGCTGTGGTTCACTCCACGTTCTTGAACAATCAGCTACTTTGGTTCACTCTGTGGTTATGAACAATCAGCTACTTTGGTTCACTCCAAGGCCCTGAACAATCTGCTCGTATGGTTCCCTTCGATATCTTGATCAATCCCGTGTTATGTGTCACTCATCGATTGTGATCAATCTTTTTCCTTGGTTCACTTTCCCCCCAGGATCAATCGAGCAACATGGTTCACCCCAGCACCACGATCAATCTGTGAATATGGCTCACTCGTTTACTTTGATCAATCGTCGTTGATGGTTCACTCTGCAGGCATGATCAATCCGGGCTTCTGATTCACTCCAGTATTTTGATCAATCTTCGATGTTGGTTCACTCCCGTCCTTTGAACAATCATTGTGGGTGATTCACTCGTTTACCTTGATCAATCGTCATTGATGAGTCACTCTCCGACACTGCTCAATCGAGTAGGATGGTTCACTCAGGTGGTCTGATCAATCGCCGTACATGGGTCACTCTTCGGTTATGATCTATTCGACCGTGTGGTTCACTCAGCGGATATGATCAATCCTATGCGCTGGTTCACTCGCATCCTTTAATCAATCTCGTGAGATGGTTCGCTCGGCTTTTCTGAACAATCCCCGGAGGCGGCTCACTCACCTTTCTTGACCAATCGGGAACCTTGGTTCACTCACCTTTCTTGATCAATTCAGGAATTTGGTTCACTCTGAGAACATGATCAATCGCCTTGTATGGTTCACTCACCTTGTATGATCAATCGCAAAACATGGTTCACTCTTGACTTTTGATCAATCGCATAAAATGGTTCACTCTGGCTGACTGATCAATCGCCGCCGGTGGTTCACTCCCGTACAATGATCAATCCGCAGTATTGGTTCACTCTACCAGCTTGTTCAATCAAAGTACATAGATCACTCGGCCTCTTTGATCAATCGTCTCCTTAGGGTCACTCCGGCATTGTGCTCAATCCTTGATGACGATTCACTCAGCAGATGTGATCAATCTTATACGATGGCTTACTCTCTTGGTGTGATCAATCTGTTATTATGGTTCACTCGTTGACAATGATCAATCCCTCTACGCGGTTCACTCCACAGCCTTGATCAATCTCAGCAGGTGGTTCACTCTATCCCACTGCTCAATCTTGCTGGATGGTTCACTCCCCAGAGGTGATCAATCTATGGTAATGGTTCACTCTATTCTCATGATCAATCCTGGGTATTGGTTCACTCACCGAATATGTTCAATCTATTGACTTGGTTCACTCAGGGACTTTGATCAATCTAAGTACGTGGGTCACTCAAATCCTTTGATCAATCCTATGCGGTGGTTCACTCGTCCATAATGATCAATCACCTGATCTGGTTCACTCAGGAACAGTGATCAATCCTTTGTCCTGATTCACTCATCGATTCTGATCAATTCCATACGCTGATTCACTCTTCAGCCATGATCAATCCAAATCTCTGGTTCACTCCTTGGACTCGATCAATCTGTCGATATGGATCACTCTCGGAGTCCGCTCAATCAGCTGTCCTGGGTCACTCATGTAGTCTGAGCAATCCTTTGACACGGGTCACTCTCAGACATTGTTCAATCTCTGGTGATGGTTCACTCTCTGACCATGATCAATCTGCTCAAATGGGTCACTCGGGATACGTGCTCAATCTTTGACTCTGGGTCACTATTCGTTTGTGCTCAATCCAACTTCATGGTTCACTCAATAATCCTGCTCAATCACGCTCAATGGGTCACTCAGGCACTTTGATCAATCTGAGTACGTGGTTCACTCATGTTCTTTGATCAATCCTGCTGGATGGTTCACTCCGACGCCATAATCAATCTATGCGTCTGGTTCACTCATACATCATGACCAATCACTCCCGGTGATTCACTCCAAAGCCCTGAACAATCTGCTCATATGGTTCACTCGCCTGCAATGATCAATCTCGATACATGGTTCACTCTCGTGTTCTGATCAATCTCTATCGCTGGTTCACTCTTGAACTTCGATCAATCTCCTCAGATGGTTCACTCCGTCCCCATGTTCAATCGCCAAGCGTGGCTCACTCCTCTATGATGATCAATCGCAGACTTTGGTTCACTCTATCCCACTGCTCAATCTTGCTGGATGATTCACTCATTCATTTTGACCTATCATCGGCATTGGTTCACTCTTCAGCTATGATCAATCCCGGGATCTGATTCACTCGGATTCTCTGAACAATCTCGCATCGTGGTTCACTCTGGGACCATGCTCAATCCAACTTTCTGATTCACTCTAATGCTCTGATCAATCTGCGCCGGTGGTTCACTCACCATATATGATCAATCTACCTTCACGGTTCACTCATCTTCTATAATCAATCCTTCTTGATGGTTCACTCATCTTCCGTGCTCAATCTTGTCTCACTGGTTCACTCGGCGTTCTTGATCAATCGGCACTTTTGATTCACTCGGATTACCTGATCAATCTCATAATTTGATTCACTCCAGCATTATGAACCATCAACCGATCTGGTTTACTCTCAGTACTTGATTAATCTGCTGCTTTGATTCACGCTGATCATTTGATCAATCATCGGATTTGGTTCACGCGATAATGCTGATCAATCGTCCATCATGGTTCACTCCCATTGCTTGATCAATCATCTCACATGGTTCACTCCCGCATCATGATCAATCGATAGTGGTAGTTCACTCTTCTACGTTGATCAATCCCTCCGATTGGGTTCACTCGTAGACCTTGATCAATCGACTACGATGGTTCACTCTCGGAGATTGCTCAATCGACGTACGTGGTTCACTCACATACTTTGATCAATCCGTCGGTACGGGTCACTCACATACTTTAATCAATCTTCCTGTATGGTTCACTCTACAAATGTGATCAATCGCGGGGAATGGTTCACTCATCAAACCCTGAACAATCACCAACACTGGTTCACTCCAACATCATGAACAATCAACCGACCCGGTTCACTCTGACATCTTGATCAATCTCACAACATGGTTCACTCTCCATACATGATCAATCAGGAGCATTGGTTCACTCCAGTTCGATGCTCAATCGTCGGCGTTGGTTCACTCGCGCTACTTGATCTATCCGCTCGGATGGTTCACTCCAGTACCATGATCAATCTGGGGTGGTGGTTCACTCTACACTCGTGACCAATCCCAAACAGTGGTTCACTCTGCCAATCTGATCAATCTCGGAGTTTGGTTCACTCACCTTCAACGATCAATCTCCACAAATGGTTCACTCACCTTGAGTGATCAATCCTTACTCGGGGTTCACTCTGCTACAATGATCAATCGTCGTTGATGGTTCACTCGCACATCTTGACCAATCCGCGCGTATAGTTCACTCACCCAATTTGATCAATCTTGATTTGCGGTTCACTCCACTATAACGATCAATCCGCTAACGTAGTTCACTCTGAAGCACTGAACAATCTGTTTATATGGTTCACTCACCACCACTGACCAATCGTAGGTCTTGGTTCACTCACCTACCCTGATCAATCTTGAAGATTGGTTCACTCTTTGTCCTTGAACAATCAACAGTCCTGGTTCACTCGCCCACAATGATCAATCTCGATACATGGTTCACTCTCCGTGTTTGATCAATCTACTTGGATGGTTCACTCCGAATCACTGAACAATCTGCTTATATGGATCACTCTACATTCATGCTCAATTCAGGTCCATGGTTCACTCGGGATGTATGCTCAATCAGTCACTTTGGTTCACTCTCTTACAATGATCAATCTAACCTGATGGTTCACTCGCGATCTTTGATCAATCTTGCAGAATGGTTGTATCTCAAGATACAAGTCCCGTCTGATTCCAGTCGCTCACTCAGAGGAATCAGACGGGACAAGTGATTAACCCCTCAATTCCCACCCCGAGGAAGCCGCTGACGCTCGTCCCACGCTTCCTGCAAGCCGACGATCTCACCCATGTTAGGCGGCGGAATCACGTGTGCGTGCCCACAGAACTCGATAGGATAAGGATTAGGAGCCAGCCGCTTGGTCATCAACCAGTGACCCACGAAGTGAGCGTGCGACAGGAACAGCTTCACGGCCCACCGACGCGCCCTAGCGTTGATATGAAGCGGAGGAAGCATCTGCTGCCCCTGACCCGGCTTCAACTTCCGATCCTTGAGAAGCTGAGCCCGCTCAGTAATCAGCTTTTCCTTCTCAAAGACATCAGCCAGAGCCGAGTAAGCCGCCGTGGTACCTGCCGGATAACATCCAGCGTACCATGGCCACGCATCTGTTTTCTTGTCGACTATCCCCATCTTGATCTGAGCCTGATCAGCATACCGACCCTGATCGTTATTGGCAATCTCCGTAGTCTTCCGGAGCACAAAATACTTCCCATAGAAGTCCTTCGGCTTGGACTGCACCTTGATAAACGACTCGCCAGCTTTCCAACAGAGCGTCTTCAAAGACGTATTCCAGGGACGCTTCGCCAGCCAAGCAGTGAAGTTGGTCTTGTTCGGCTTCTCGCCCTGTGCCCTCACACTAGCGTAGTAATTCGCGGATTTGCGGTTCACCTTCGCACAGCAATGCTCCACTAGCTGGGCAAAATCCTCCGATGCCTCGGCCTTCACCAGCGCCTCGGCCTTCTCACGTCCCAGCCACACACAACCAGGATCGAGCCCAGCAAACCGCCAGACATGTCCAACCGTTGGCTTTGACCAGTCGATGTGAGCCAAGAGACCAGACGCGATCACCGGACCGATGCCGTACACTGACATGAGCCATTGACCCAGGTCCTTGGAACTGGCGTAGACAAGAAGAGCAGACTTGACCTGGCCTTCCAGTGTGTCGGATTGCTCTGTCAAATAATTCAGAACTGCATGCGGTTCTGCATTAGGGCCACGGTCGATCGCCTTAATTTGGTTGCTGGCCCTGATTCGTTGCTTTTGCATCGCGTAATAGGCATCCACCAGAAATCGGATTTCTGATTCGCCTAAAGTCGCGGCGGCTGCTCTCACATCTTTGGACATCTTCAAAATGGGAGGAAACCACTCGCCCCCTATCAGATCGTCATCCGCCATCACATTTCCTTCTTTGAAAAAATTTGATTGGAAAGAAAGACCTCGCCCCAAACTAATGCCTACGACTAACTCGTAGGAGAATGGGACGAGTCTTTCTAGGGGTTTGCTTTTTATTGGGTGGTCACTCCCCCAAACCTTCCACTAACCAGTTGTTTCAACCATCTCACACTGCTGGTGACGTGACCCTGGAGTCCCGCTCAGTCGTGTCCTCTCGATTGATAATCATCCTATGGCCAGTCTTGACGTCTGGTAGATCAGCGAGAACAGTTCTGGCCTTATCACTGTATGGCAAATGAAGCTTAGTAATCTTGGATCCGGAAAGATAAGAGTTCCACGCTCTGACCAGGGCATGCAATTGTGTCATTGTTGTCAAAGCCCCCATGCCCTTCTTTACCCTTGAATCAGGGTCGCGATCCATCATGATGAACTTATCTCTCAATGCGAGCACAGGATCACCTTTCGAGAGGTCAGTGCCGTCCACCAAACGATCAAAGAACTCGTCCCGTCTTGCAAGCACCTTGGAAGTAACTCCCACTCCCGCCAGAAAATGAACTGCCGCAACAAGGCGCTGGGCACAAAGGATCTTTTCCCTATGTGCGGTAGCGAAGTGCACAGAGTCCCTGATGCTCGGATACTCGTCCAGAACTGGTTTTAGGTCCTGGTAAGTATATTTCGCATTTTGTATGTGGGAACTTCTAACCCCAGAGAAATAAGCGCATACAATCTTTAGCGCCGCTGATATAGCCTTGGGATTCTTCTCACCAACGATCGCAAGATCATCCGCCTCGTTGCGCTTTTTGCCCCGGTCGTAAGTGTCAAAGTCTGCCCAATCATGTCCAAAGCAGATGTCAACAATCAACGGTACGTTCGCCTGAACGCATCCCGTAAATCTCCCCTGCCCATCCATCAACCTTCCGTTGGATGCAAATACGACGGGCTCTCCGTTGTATCTCCATAAGCCATTCGTAAGCTTATAGTTGACCAGAGCAACGGTTCCAGAAGGCATTGGACGGTTGCGAGTATTGCAAAGCTCCAAAGCCAACGCGGCCTGGTCCGGTTTGACCTTGACCTTCTTGTCAGTGCGTAGTCCTTTCCAAGGACCGAAAATCTCAGGAATGAGGTCGCTCATAAGGTCTCCTACTTATGGTCTCAAGGGTAAACATAGAACGTCGTCTTCAACCAAGCCGTGCTCACTTACACTAATCCAGTCGCGCAGGACTGGTCGGCTATTAAGCAGCTATGCGCGAGCTTTACGCACTGCCAACTTGCTTGGTTATTTTCAACTTGATCTACAGGGCTTCTCGCAACCGAAGTTCGTTGATCTTCTTCTGGAGATTGTGTCGGATGTTCTTGACCCCCTTCACAAACCGCCAATTCTTCCAGCCCAACAGCGTACCATGATCGCGACTCTGATGTTTCATTGACTTCGTTCCAAGAGGTCCATCCCAGCCGGGCTGAGTCCAACGATAAGTATCACTCATGACTACAACTCCATCCAAATTACGGAGGGGGTCACCCAACTGTGACCCCCTTTTTTAAATCACATGTGAATTACAACGTCTCTTCTCTGTACGTACGCACGATCGAGAGTGTACGTATCCTCGGGACGGCCGATTGGCTGGACGCGGACTTCATTAGACCTCCATTCAGCCACAACCACTTCCTCACCATTCTGCATATTAATCACACGCTCTCCCACCATCGGAACAAACGCCGGCAGCGGAGCCCAATCGATGACGTCTACAGAAGACAAAGAACAGGAAACCCGTTCCCCAGGACCGAACTCGACCCTGCAGTGATTCCGATTATGATCCGCGTAAGTGACGCGACCAACAGCCCCTTGATTCACAACCCGACTCTTCAGTACCACCACCAAATGATCTCTCGGGTTGTTTTTGATCCGAGCCATTTCTTCCTGGAGTTCCTTAACACGCTTCAATTCAGCGCTCAATCGAACGTCATCCAAGTTCCGATCGGCTTGACGTTCCAAGGAACTCCGATAGATCGACAGTATCTCCATCCGGTTTTGAGTACTTGCTTCACTGATCACTTTTCAATCCCCTTTTCCGGTGGTGAACCATTCACCCCACACTTTACTATACTCCACCGGAATAGGATTTTCTCCTAATTCTTTTGAATAATGTTAATGTCATCGATTAAACTTTTATATGTCTTCGAATACTCTCTGGCCTTTTGAAAGAAGTGACTCATTCTAGTTTGTGCTTCAACCGGAGCAATCGTAAAGAACTTAGCCAGTTTCCGATTATTTTTTTTAACCGTAATAATCTCAGCGAGAGCACTAAGCATGGTGCCGTCAGATGCCTCGTAGTAAATATTCACCCCTTCGCGTCGTTTGGGATTATCCTGTGGGGATGGATTGTTATTCAAATATGCATTGATATCCCTTCTGTTAACCTTTTCGTCCGGTTGCACAAACCATGCCTCATAGGTCAACAAGAGTGCTTCGATAGAATGGTGATTTAGAGCTTGCAGTGTGATCTCCAAGAACTCATCCTTCATGCTGTCATTTCGCATAGGAGGAATATCAAATGTCTTGGTCGTACCGTCAGTCAAGAAAAATCTGATCCGGTCTTTACTATGCTTACCGGCATTCACCCGTTTTGCCGCAAATTCCCAGGCCTCCTGAAATAATTCTTGGGGATCTTGACTCATGCCCGCTGCTCCCAATCCACGATTAAACGCAAAAATCGGGTGGTATCAAGGCCAGCGACTATGACACCACCCGATCTAATGTACCACAGCAGACCGAAGAATTCTCCTTAATTCCTCACGACAATCCTTCTTCGATAACCACCAGGCCCGCGTACCCTGATGACATTCCTTCCAGCCACAAGCGGAACCGAAACCTGGACCATCGGGTCGGCCATCATGTAGGTGAATGCAGGAGCCGAATATGTGACCGTCGGGACAGTCGTGAAAGTCTGTACCATGGGCACGGAAGAATACTCATACGTCATTGACCTTACTGCCTGCACAGGCGGTAATTCATAGACCACCGGTGCCTGTTGTTCCACAACCACTCGAAACTGTGTCATACTGGCCAGAACCAAGGCCATTAGCATGGATGCCTCCTCAATTAATCTGTGATCTTGATACGCGGAAGTACCTTGATTGCCTCCGCCACAGGGAGCGCCCCACCAGAAAGTGCCTTAAACTTACCAGGAGGATAAAATTTCTTAGCTGCTTCAATCCACTGAATCGAAGTCTTCTTATACGCCAAAACGTAATCAAAATCTCTAAATTCTGGAGTGACAACTCCATGAGTATCTTGAAATTTAAGAACGCTCACATATTCTCGAGTGCCCGTCTCAATGCCATTCCGGACATGACCAGAATCCGTATTCAGAACCACCACGCGTGGTTTGCGTGTTTTTTGCTGAGATTCCTGTGGTAGTGGTGATTTCTGGATCGGAGCAACCGGAATCTCTTGGTGTACCACTGGCTGCACAGGGAGTCCGTTCTGAGCCGTAGCCGGAACCAATCGAACCAACAGACCCTGATTCAGAAAACGCTCAACTCGATCTTCAATCTTGTTCAATCGTAACTGAAGATCGTCCAACCTCCCCACGATCCCGATTGGAAGACCCTTCGTCGTCTCTTCCCTGAGTTCCTCCATGGCCTTGACCAAAGTCGAAAGAATCGTCACCACACTCAAATCCAGTGGCTCTTCAGAGGATAAATTCTCTGATTCGTGATATTTCCCGTTTGTAGAAGGAGTTTGATCATTACGAATTGCCTCATCAACTCCATCTGCAAACCATTTAAACGAAGTCTTCCATGAAACCATTGCCAAATTGCGTCGCTCTTCAACGGGGAGGATTTTCTGAGATTCCCTGATAAGTCGAAGATTACTCCAACTAGGATTCTGAATACGCAGTCGAACTGCCTCATCCAGAATTAGTTTCCTCTGACCTTTAGTCCAGCGAATTCTCTGACTCTCTCCCACTGACATTACATACTCCTGAAAAATAAAAACTTTACGAAAACTTTACAAAAACTCCAGCGGCGGGATTCGAACCCACGTCCCCGGGCTTGCAACCACGGGATGCTTCCAGACTACACCACGCTGGAATTTAAAAACTTATCCTCGAATGATCCACTTAGCATTTGATAAAGTCAGTTCAGCGGAACCGTCCTGCCTTTCTCAACCTGGTTAGCGTTCGCAAAATCATCGTATCCGTAATCTGGATATTTCCTACAAGCCCCATCTCCTGTCTAACACTATTGCAGAACTCCATTGCCCGATCCCAATGACGCTGCAATCCTTCAGCTTCACTTGGTGGGTTATCTCGGAGAAATACCTTGGCCACCATTTCCCCAAATTCATCAATGTTCAACTGTACTCCAGATGCCTTGAGTTCAAGTTCCAGTATAGGAGTGTAATTCACCCTCTTCTTACCAAAAGGCTTTTCCCCATCCTTACGGGCGCTCATCAAGAATCCAGCAATGGCATTACTATTCCAATTACGCCCTACTTTCGCGTTCACCACATCCACAAAGTGACGGAGTTCCTGCGGCCGCAACAGCAGGTCCTCATCTGTCCAACCAACGTGCATGACGTCAAAAAGATCGCGGGTAATCTTTTTCATTTCATCGGATGAAAACATGACTCTCTCCAAAATTAGTAGGGCCTCTCAAACTAAAAATTTCAGCGGCTGGATTCAAATATTTTTCAGCCCATTGACCTACCCTATATACCCTCCACTGACCAATTTTTCTCCCTAAAAGCGAAAACCCCCCAAGGAACCCAGGGGTCCCATAGGGGGTCATGTGTTGAACAAGATCAATCTAACTCCCGCTCCGCTTGCTGAACACGGTTATAAGTAGCGAGAAAATCCTCGTCGCTCAGTGAATTCAGATACTTCACGTAAACAGAGTCCTTATCACTTGACTGCCGACTTTTGCCCGTTTCATGAAGATACTCGTAGTCCAGCCAAGCACAGCCCTTTATTCCATCTGTCATCAACTCTCTCAGACCCATTTTACACCTCCCTAATCTACTATACTTCTCGCATGCAAATTTTTCTCCATTTTTATTCTCCTCTAAAACAAAAACCCTCGGTAGGATCCGAAGATCCTACCGAGGGTAACACCCCAGCCACTGCCGGAATAATCAGCCCGCCGTGCGCCCGGACACCAGGATCCGCTGCGACGCAAGGAAGTTGTACGCAAGGACACCCACCTGCTCGAAGATCGAGTAACCGACCATACGCAGGTCAGGGCGGTCCGCGTTGATCACTGTCAACTCGGTCCTCACCGGGAACCGACCGAAGTACTCACGCTCGCCACAGATGTAGACGGTTCCAGGTGCGATCACGCGAGAACGAATCACCTGGCATCCGTAGATCTTCCCGATGTATCCCGTGCGAAGCAAGAACTGCATCGTCTCGGGATCGATCACGTCTCGATCGAACTTGCGGATGTCGGAATAATCCCGCCCGTTCATAAAGATACGAGCGGCCCGAAGACCGTGCTCCTCGATCGCCGCGATTGCGTCGGAGATGGAGTCCGCCATGAGCGGAGCACTGACATTGATATCGAGATGCGGATTGTCCGGATCCGTCGCCAGTGCGTTCTGAGTTGCAAAAACGCGCGTATCTTCCTTCTCCTTCACACCCGCCACACCCAACTCGATCGTACGCTTGATCTCGTCGTACCGCCGTTCGCGGATCTGCGTAAGAGGAATCATCGGAAGTGTGGCAATCTCGAAAAGAGGTACCACCACACGCTGCGAATCCACCAGAACCGCGATCGAATTGCCGGCTTCCGCCACCGCGTACGCCGGTACGATCGGGTCCTTATCGTAGAGGGGCAATGCCCCGTCTTCGAGATCCTCAACCAGATAGGCCTTCCGGCCCACTGCCGAGTAATCTCGGTACCTTCGCAAGCTAGGTGTCATCTTGGTCGCCATGGTACGTCGACCAGGTCCGGACTCGACGTAGCGACCGATGATCTGCTTGAATGTTTTCACCTGTGGAAATGGCACTAGTGTTTTCTCCTGTAGTCGAGTAGTAATATGACCCTTGGGAAAATCTAATCCGGCCCCCTGGCCTGTTAAGGTGGGAGCTCTTTTCAAATGCTAATTTCCC
>Ga0210392_10001174_pt1 | contig 14093 bp, 10 predicted proteins | sample IncBWC30OmetaG_FD_161057 | JGI IMG/M metagenome (GOLD analysis project Ga0210392, IMG submission 161057) | Forest soil microbial communities from Barre Woods Harvard Forest LTER site, Petersham, Massachusetts, United States - Inc-BW-C-30-O ...
CCGCGAAGGAGGACGAACACGATCATGACGGCCATCAGCCATGCCGACACAAGCGCCCCGCCGTAGAAACCGGCGGCGCGGCCCCAGAACGGACGCACATCCTTGGTGTTGGCCGAGCAACGCAGGCCATTCGGCGTGGTCACGAGCAGCGGACACACGTACCGGAAGCGGGCGGGCTGGTGCCAGTGCAAACAGGCGTCGCAGGTGGTCTCAAGCGCGCGGCCGGAATCGCTTGGATTTTGGCACGGGCAGTGCCCGCCGCGCCAGCGGAAGAGGGTCTTGCGCGCGTTCCAGTAGAATAATCCCCCGAAAAATCGGAAAAAGTCGGCGAGCCAGCCGGGCATGCGAACATAAAATACGGTTGTGGGCTGGAAATCGACGGGATTTTGCTTAGAATCTCTGCAAATGAATATCCTGAGCAACCTTCTCCCCGCACTTGTCGCGTTTGCTGCTCTGGCCGGCGTCGTCCGCGCCAACGTCGAAGTGGGCTCGCCCGCGCCCAATTTCACCCTCACCGACATCAATGGACGGACCCACTCACTTTCCGACTACAAGGGAAAAGTCGTCGTGCTCGAATGGAACAACCCCGACTGCCCCTTCGTGAAAAAACACTATGACAGCGGCAATATTCCCTCGCTGCAAAAGGCCGCCGTGGCCGCCGGCATCGTCTGGCTGACGATCAACTCCGGCGCGCCCGGCGGTGAAGGCGGCGATTACACGCCGGCTGAATTAAATTCCTGGCTGAAAAAGAACGACGCCGAACCCACGGCCTATTTCCACGATGCCGACGGCAAGGTCGGCCACCTTTACGGTGCGAAGACCACGCCGGATATGTATGTGATCAACGCCGACGGACTCCTCGCTTACAAAGGTGCGATCGACAGCATCCGCTCGGCTGATGCCGCCGACATCGCCAGGGCGACAAATTACGTCAAGGCCGCGCTCGACGCGCTCAAATCCGGCTCGCCCATCGCCAAACCCGTGAGCGAACCCTACGGCTGCTCGGTGAAATATTAAGGCCAAGCCGTGGTTGTTAATTTGTCGGTGGTGGTGGCGCGCGGCGTCCCGATGCGCTCATGAACACGTCGGGACGCCGTGTTCCACCGCGGAAGGCTGGATTCGAACCGTCAGCGGCCTGAGTTCATTGGCAGCCGAGGAGGCATCTCTGTTTTGTTTTGTAACGCATTATATTACAAAGGAGAGTCCTCGCTCTCCGGCAAATGACCGCCCAAATCCGCCCAACGCTCCGCCAGGTTTTTTATTTCAGCCTGCTGGGACTGTTCCTGGTGCTGGCGCTGCTTTTGTATTTCGTGCTGAAGGGCTCGGAGCAAACCATCCTCCAGAGTTCGGATCGTTATCGTGACCTGGCCAGCCGCGAAGTCGCCTACCGGGTGACGTCCTACCTGGCCGAAGCGCCCCGGGCTGTGGCCGATTTCGAGCAGCAGGTTAAATACGGCCTGGTTGACACCCGGAAAGCCGATTCGGTCGAGCAGGAGTTGCTTTCCCTGCTGCTGGCCAATGAAAACATCTCGGAGGCCACGCTCACTTATGCGGCCAGCCGGGGATTCGATCGGGATGGCAATATTTTAACCGATCCGGCTTCAGCGGGCCAGGTGGCGGTTTTTCGTTCCACCGCCGCGGGTGAATTTATCTGCAAGCGGACCTGGCCCGACGGATCGGGATTTGTTTCGCAGTCCGGCACCGTGAAACCGGGATCGTCGGTCAAGGCCCCGGCGATGACGCAGGTGGTTCCAGACGTGGATCCCACGACGCATCTCACGTTTCAAACCGCCGCCAGCAAGGATTTCTACGGAAAGGTCATCGAGACCGACCTGCATTGGTCGCAGCTCGACGAAATGCTGCCCGTGGAGCAGAGGCGCGTGGAAGTGAGCGTGCAAAAGGCGATCGAGGATGAGCCGGGCCATTTTGCGGGCGTCCTGCGGGTGGGGCTGATGAAAACGCAGATCGAGGGCGCGGTCCAGCAGCACATCACCAGCCGGGGCGAGGGCGACCCGCACCTGATTTTTATTTGTGACAACGAGGGGCGGTTGATTGCGGGATTTGGCGGCCGGGGCCGCGTCGTGGTCTCCGGCGACGATTTGCGGGTGGCGCCGGCGGATGTGCCGCCCGTGGCGAACCGGGCGCTGCAAGAACCGGCCTTGAAGGATTTGGATCGCGACCGGCCGCTCGCGGCCACGTCCTTTCAACTGGGCGGCAAGGTTTACCTTTGCACCTTCCGTTATTTGCCGCGTACGCAGGACTGGATTGTCGCGATCGTGGTGCCGCGTGATTTTTACCTCGGCGAGCTGCTGCAAATTCGCCGGCAGGTCCTCGGCGCGTCGCTTGTGCTTTGTCTTGCCCTCATGGTGGTCGGCTTCCTGATCATCCGCAGTGTGGTGCGGTCGCATTCGCTCATCCTGGGTGAGACGGCGAAGATGAAGGAGTTCGAGTTTTCACCCGCCGGTAATTTTTCCTGCCTGCGGGATATCGCGGAAGTCCTCGGCGGGTTGGAGAAGGCAAAAACGGCCATGCGGGCCATGAGCAAATACGTGCCGGTGAACCTGGTGCGGCAGCTTTATCACAAGGGGGAGGAACCGGTCCTGGGCGGAAAATCGTGCGAGCTGTCGGTGCTGTTCACGGACATCAAGGACTTCACCTCGTTCGCGGAAAAAATCCCGCCGGACGGTCTGGCGGAAACGCTGGGGCGCTATTTGCAGGTGATGGCGGAAACCATCCAGGGAGAGCAGGGCACCATCGACAAGTATATCGGCGATGCGGTCATGACGTTTTGGAACGCGCCCGAGGCCGTGCCCGGCCACGAAATCCTGGCGTGCCGCGCCGCGCTCCGTTGCCACGAGGCTTTGCAAAAATTATATGGTTCACCGGCCTGGGGCGGCGCGCCCCGGTTTGAAACGCGCTTCGGACTGCACCGTTGCGTTGCCTCCGTCGGGCACTTTGGCGCGCCGGATCGGTTGAATTACACCGCCATTGGCGATGGCATCAATCTCACCTCGCGGCTGGAAGGGCTTAACAAATATTACGGCACGCATATGATCGTGAGCGAAAGCCTCCAGGCCGCGGCCAGGGGTGTTTTTGAATTTCGCCTGCTGGATCGCGTGGCCGTCAAAGGCAAAACCGAAAGCATTTTGATTTATGAACTCCTGGCCGAGCGAGCCGGGGCCCAGCCGCGCCCCGCGTCGATCGATCGCTACGAAGAGGCCTTCACGCTCTTTCAACACGGCAATTTTGCGTCCGCGCTCAAACTGCTTGAAGCACAGAATGACGATGCCCCGAGCCGCGTCCTGGCCGGCCGCTGCCGCGAGTTCCTGGCCCATCCGCCGGAAAACTGGAATGGGATCAACGTCTTCGATGCGAAGTGATTTGGAAAAATCCCAAATTCCAGACTTACAAATCACAAAGAAATCGGACGAATAGCCAATAATCGAAGATCGGTTCTGGTTTCTGGACTTCCTAATTAAATGTTTTTTGGCGTTTGATCATTGGCGTTTGTGATTTGCGCGCGGTCGCGCGCTCAGAGGCTTTTGAAGTCGATGAACCCCCGCTCCACATCCGTGCTCACCAATTGCACGCGGAGGCGGTCGCCGACTTTGAGTCCGGCCGGGGCGTTGTCCAATTTGCCTTCGACGGGCGGCTGGGAAATGCGAACCCAGGTTCCTTTGCCGGTCGCGCCGGTCACGATGGCGTCAAACGGCTTGCCGATGCTCGTGCTGAGCAGCATGGCCGCGGCGGATTTTCCGACCTGTCGCTCCACTTTCTTGGCCGCGTCTTCCTGTTCGGTGCAATGCTTCGCGAGTGCGGCCAGCTCGTCGTTTGAGTAGGGCGGGGGCTGCCCGGCCATCGCCGCCACCAGTAGCCGCTGGGTGATCACATCGGGGAAACGCCGGTTCGGCGCTGTCGAATGCGAATAGTCCTTGGCTGCGAGGCCGAAGTGCCCGGCGACATCGCCGCCGGGAAGCTCGAGGACGTATTCCCCGGCGCCCAACAACTTGATCACGCAGAGCGATAGCTCGGGAAACGCCGCCGGATCGGCGGTTTTTGCCGCCAGCAGGAATTTTTCGAGCGCGATCCCGTCGGGATCCTTCGGCAATGCCGATTTATGCTCGGCCGCCAGCTCGACGATCCGATCCCAGTGCACGGGTGTGCGCACGACGCGCCGGATCGAGGGAAATTTTTTGGCGGCGAGATAACGCGCGGTCACGCCGTTGGCCGCGACCATCAAATCCTCGATCAGGCGCTTCGCCGGGTTGGGCGTGTCCGCCACCAGGTCGGTCAGGATCGAGCCGTCAAACACCGGGTGGGTTTGGATCGTTTCGAGCGAGAGCGCGCCGTGGAGATGCCGCAACTCGGCGAGCTGGTCGGCCACGCGATGCTGGAGCTTGAGGTTGTCGGCCAGGCCGGGCACGGCGCCGATCGCCGGCGGCATCGGCGCGCTGCCCTCGAGCCATGCGGCCACGCTGTTGTAGGCGAGCTTCGCGCGATTGCGCACGGTCGCCTCGTAGATGTCCGACGAGGCGAGCGAGCCGTCCGCGGCGAAAACCATTTCGATGACGAGGGCGAGGCGGTCGGCATTGAAGCCGAGCGAGGTGAGGTCGGTCGAAAGTTTTTCCGGCAGCATCGGGAAAATCTGGGCCGCGGTATAGACGGAAGTCGTGTTTTGCCGCGCATGGGCGTCGAGGGCCGAGCCCGGCTTCACCACGACGGACACGTCGGCAATCGCCACAAGGAGCTTGGTCGCGCCGTCGGGCCGCGCCTCGGCCACGGAAAGCTGGTCGAGGTCGCGCGAGTCATCGTTGTCGATCGAACACCACAGCAGCTGCCGCAAATCGCGCGTCGCCGGGTTGGTGGCAACCGCGGGGGCGGTAATCGCCTTGAGCTCGGACAACGCCGCGGGCGTGAAATCGGGAGCGAGCCCCCGCGCGAGCATGACGCGATGGGCGATGGCCTGCAGGATGGAACGAGGGGAGGACATGGGAAAGCACTATAAACATTCAACGTTCAACATCCAACATCCAACGTCCAAGTACAAACACAGGCCGAAGTAACAGGTGGTGAACTCCGAAGGCTGAATCTTGGTACTTGTTACATGGTACTTTGAATCTGGGTACCAATACCTAGGCGGAAGTTGATAAATGTTTTAAACAAATCTGCGAACGGGGATTTGTTATTCGTGTCATTGCAAATTCATTTCAATGAACGGGGATTGCATTTTTTCGCACCCTGCCACGATGCAATTACCATCATTTAATTTTCGATCGCTGGGCCTGACGCTGTTTCTGGCCGGTGTCTATATTGCCACGGCGCGGTTGGGGCTGACGCTCGCTTTGCCGCCTGAGGCCAAGGCCACGGCGGTGTGGCCGCCTTCCGGAATCGCTTTTGCCGCCGTCGTGCTGGTGGGCCGTCGCGCATGGCCCGGCATTTTGCTCGGCGCATTCCTGGCCAATTTTTGGGATTATTTTTCCGGCACCGATCCACGAATGGCCACGCACTTTGTGGTGTCCGCGGGCATTGCCGTGGGATCCACGGCGCAAGCCCTGCTCGGCGGCTGGTTGGTGCAGCGTTGGATTGGCGGATCGGGAATCCTGGACCGGACGCGCAGCGCGTTTCGATTCATGGGTATCGCATTGCTCGTGTGCGTGGTCGCATCGACCACCGGCGTGACGACGATGTGCCTGGTGCACTTTGCTCCGTGGGCCCACTATGGCTTCAACTGGCGGACGTGGTGGGTCGGAGACACGATTGGAATTCTCGTCGTCACGCCTCTGGTTCTTGTCTGGAGCCGGCGGCCCCGGCTGGCGGGAAAATCATGGCTCGTGGCCGAGGCGGGGCTCCTTTGGCTGGCGGTGCTGGGTTTGGGGCTTTGCATTTTCGAGCGCTGGGATCTTCGGGGCATCGACACGGGTTACCTTGCTTACCTGACGATTCCCCCGTTGGTCTGGGCGGCCTTCCGCTTTGGCCGGTATGGGGCGACGGCGACGCTGGTGTTGATGTCGGGCCTGGCGGTTTTGGGCACCGCCCAAGGGCATGGTCCCTTCGTCCGTCCCACACTCAACCAGTCCCTCCTCTTGTTGCAGATGTTCGTGGGTGTCTTGACCGTGACGACACTCGCCTTGGTGGCGGACCTGGCTGAGCGCCGGCAGGCGAAAGAGGAGCAAGCTCACCTTATGGTTCAACTTTTCGAGGCGTTGGAAGAGATCAAGACCATCTGCGGCTTGATTCCCGTTTGCGCCTGGTGCAAAAAAGTCCGCACTGACACCGGGGCGTGGGAGCAGATGGAATATTATCTCAGTAAACGTCTGGAGGCCACCTTTACCCACGGAGTCTGCCCGCAATGCACAAAAAAGATCGTGGAGGAAGAAGGGCTCGATGAACATCCTCCTTCCAACATTCAACTCCCATCCGCCTTGGCTAAAGCTTCGGCGGACAAGACGTCCAAGGCCTGAACAGCCAAGTGGCGGGTGCCAAGGACCCACCTGGAGCTTGATCTTGGAACCTGCCACTTTGCGCGAAAGCGCAATTATTTGCTATAGCCCATTTCAATTTTCCACTTCTTCGAGTACGGCGAGGAATTGGTCGAATGAATCGGCTAGTTTCACATCGGCGGAATAGGCCTGATGATCCCAAAAATAGATGGCTCCATTGATGGTGTTGAGGTAAACGAGATTTCCGGTGGCGGAGCGGGCAAATGGCAGCATTTTCCCGGGAAAGCCGGTGGCCGCGTCCCGCACCCGGATGATCTTGTTGGCGGGAATGAACCGTTCGATACCGGCGATCTTTTTGCCGTCAACCATGGCCACGTTTTTTTCCGGTTTCGCCCCGTCATGGTTGATCAGGAACAGGTGGAAAGCCATCGGTAGGTGGCCAAATTCCCTTTCGAGGTTGGCGACTATTTCTAACGTGGCGCCTTGGGTTTTAGGGATAGTTATGCTCATGGATAAACCCTCCTTTCTGATTGCCGCGGCACCGCCACCTCGCAGCCCGATGAATGCTTCGGGGATCCGTTGCATCATTCCGGCGTCTTCGTCTGACACCAGGTGCAACTGCGGGGAGCGCGCCGGAAGCTTATGTTTTGTTATGAGCTATCTGCGGGGCTATTGTCCCATATCCGGCGCACAAGTTCCCTGCTTCGCCCCTTCGGCGGGTTCGACCCATTCGACAAGCTCAGGGCAGACCGGCTCACCGCAAGCAGGCTCAGGGCTTCGCATGGCACGGCCAACTTTGAACGCTGAACACCGAAGTCTGGCCACCAACGACCAAATACCAACTACGGGTTGGTGCTTACCACAATCGTCTGCCCGGCGAAGGTCACGCGGTCGCCGGCGGTGAGTTTCTTCCCTTTGCGCGTTTCCACGACGTCATTTAGCAGGACTTCTCCGTCGCTGATGGCCCGCTTGGCCGCTCCGCCGCTGTCCGTCAGGCCGCCAAATTTCAAGAACTGGCAAAGCTCGATGGGAGTTGACGAAACGACGACAGGACGTGGCTCGCTCGATTGGGTCATGGGTTGAGATTAACCACGGATGAACACTGATGGTCACTGATAATCGGGAGCAGGCTATGGTCTGCCCACCAAATACCAACTGCGAACTGCGAATGACCAATGACAAATAACCAATCGTGATCTACGGTTGCGTAATCTCCGGCTCCACCAGCATCGCCAGCTGGACCAGCGATTCCTGCCAGCCGAGATAGCACGCCTCGGCGGGGATGACGGCGGGCACACCTTCCTGCACGATGTTCACTTCGGTGCCGACCGGCACTTTCTTCAACGTGACGGTGACGTGGATTTCGCCCGGCAGGTTCGGATCGTCGAACTTGTCTGTATAGCGGATGCGCTCGTGGGGCACCAGTTCGAGATAACTCCCGCCGAAGGAGTGAAGTTGGCCGGTGGTGAAATTGGTGAACGACATTTTGAAGGAGCCGCCGACCTTGGCATCCATGGAATGGACCTTGCCGGTGAATCCGTTTGGTGGAAACCACTTGCTCATGGCCTCGGCGTCGAGGAACGCGCGATAGACCTTCTCGGGCTTGGCCCGAAGGACGCGGTGAAGACGAATGGTATGGGTGGACATGATTTTTTCTTTCGATGGAGGGAGATGGGCCTGCCCTGAGCGGAGTCGAATGGCTTGGACCTACTTACTCAACGAACGAGGCCGGGGAAAATGGACAACGTCTTGAAAACATTTCACCATCCTTCGCCAAGGCTACGGATGGGCACTGATTGTCACTGATGCCTGTTTTTTTGCCACAAAAGAACACAGGGAACACAAAGCAGGAAAAATAAAAATGTTTTGTCCATGGTTTTTATCCAAACCGCTTCTAATTTGTCTCTGCGTTCTTTGGGTTCCTTTGTGGCAAAAGGATTTCAGTCGCCTCCCTCGGGGCCGAAAACTTTTGAGAGCGCGCGGCGGTCTTTTTTCGTGGGACGCCCGCGGCCCCGCTCACGGGCGAGCATGTGCTCGAAGGCGGCCTGCTTGGCCCGCTCGTATTCGGACGCCGGAGTGAGATCCGTCATGTAATCGGGCAATAGCTTCGCGCTGACGCGCGAGGGTGGGATCGCAAGGATCTTGAGTGTTCGGGTCATGATGCCGATGCGCACGACGAGAACTTCGCCGGGGTGGACATCGCGGCCCGCTTTCGATTCGAGCTCACCGATGCGCACATGACCCGCGCGACAGGCGGCGGTGGCTTGGGGGCGCGTCTTGAAGACCCGCAGGCTCCAAAGGACTTTGTCCATTCGAGGCTCGTTCATTTCCACCGACTCTGACTGGTGGAAGGGGAGAGTTCAAGAAGGTCGCGTAAACACCACCAACTACTAAATACCAACTGCCACCTACGAATTTCCAAAGGGGGCTTGTCACTGTCGCCAGCCAAAGTCCTGTTAAGTGAAATGACTTCCGTTTCACTGCTCGCTCCGCCGTTGGCGCCGCTCCCGGGTCGCCCGGGTGCGGAGGTGGTGATGGAACGGTTCTCCACCGCCATGACGGACCGGGGCATTCGGATGTACCCGGAGCAGGAGGAGGCGATCCTTGAGCTCTTCTCCGGAAACAATGTGATTCTCAATACCCCGACCGGTTCTGGAAAATCGCTCGTTGCCGCGGCCTTCCATTTCAAGGCGCTGTGTGCGGGCGAACGCTCGGTCTACACCTGTCCCATCAAGGCGCTCGTCAACGAAAAGTTCCTCGCCTTGTGCCGGGACTTCGGCCCGGAAAATGTCGGCATGATGACCGGGGACGCGAGCGTCAATCCCCGCGCCCCTGTGCTCTGCTGCACGGCGGAAATTCTCGCCAATATCGCGCTGGCGCGCGGCGAGCACAGCGACCTCCTCGCGGTGATCATGGACGAGTTTCACTACTATTCCGACGCGGAGCGCGGTTACGCCTGGCAAGTGCCGCTCCTCACTCTGTCGCGGGCGCGCTTTCTCCTGATGTCCGCGACCCTCGGGGCGACGGCATTTTTCGAGAGAGAGCTGCTTCGGCTGACCGGAGCCCCGTGCGTCACGGTCCGAAGCGACCACCGCCCTGTTCCCCTGCAATTCGAGTACTCCGAAACGCCGCTGCAGGAACGCGTGGCCGCGCTCCTTGCGGACAACCGGGCTCCCGTTTACCTCGTCCATTTCACCCAGCGCTCAGCCGCCGAGGCCGCCCAGAGCCTGATGAGCCTCGACGTCTGCACCAAGGAGGAGAAGGCAGCCCTTCAGCAGGAGCTCGAGCGGTTTCGATTCAGCAGCCCTTACGGGAAAGAGATGAAGCGATGGCTGCGCCATGGGATCGGGGTCCATCATGCCGGCCTGCTGCCCAAATACCGCATCCTCGTGGAGACGCTGGCCCAGCGGGGGCTCCTCAAACTTATCTGCGGCACGGACACACTCGGCGTCGGTATCAACGTGCCGATCCGCACGGTTGTCTTTACGCAGCTTTGGAAATACGACGGCGAAAAATCCGCGGTCCTCAGCGTCCGCGACTTCCGCCAGGTGGCGGGCCGCGCCGGACGCAAGGGTTACGACGACCAGGGGTACGTCATCGTTCAGGCGCCGGAGCATGTCATCGCCAACAAGCGGGCGGAAGAGAAGGCGAGCCGGGACGGCCGGCAGAAAAAAATCGTGAAGCAGCGTGCCCCGGAAGGAAGCGTGATCTGGGATATCAAGACTTCCGAGCGACTGCAAACGGCCGCCCCGGAGGAACTCTCATCGCGCTTCACGATTTCGCACGGGATCCTGCTTTTTCTCCTCGGTCGCGAGGCCGACGGGTGCCGGGCCGTGCGCGATCTCATCAACGATTGTCACGAGACACCACCGCGCAAACGCGCCTTGAAGCGCCGCGCCTGGCAGCTCTTCCAAGCCTTGGTTGATCGTCGGATTGTCGAGTGGATTCCCCGCGAGCCTTCCGGCCGAAAACTCCGGGTTAATCTGGACCTTCAGGCCGACTTCTCCCTGCACCAGGCCCTTTCCCTCTACCTCATTGACACGTTGCCCCTGCTTGATCGGGCGAGTGCCGACTATCCCTTCGATGTCCTGACGCTCTGCGAGTCGATCGTCGAGGATCCGGACCAAATTCTCCGCCGGCAGGTGGACAAACTTAAAGGGGAAAAAATCGAGGAAATGAAGGCCGCCGGGATACCGTACGAAGAGCGCATGCAGAAATTGGAGGAGGTGGAGCATCCCAAGCCCTTGAGAGAATTCATCTACGACACGTTCAATGCCTTTGTCGCGGCGCATCCCTGGGCCGGACAGGAGACGGTGCGACCCAAGTCCGTGGCCCGGGAAATGTACGAACGTTATCTCTCTTTCGCCGAGTATGTGAGGGCTTACGAACTCCAGCGTACCGAAGGACTGCTCCTTCGCCATTTGTCACAGGTCTGGAAAGTGCTCGCCCAAACCGTTCCTGAAAGCGCCAAGACCCCCGAGGTGTTCGAGATGGAGGATTATTTTCGTGAATTGATCCGCGGCGTGGACTCAAGCCTCCTGGAAGAGTGGGAACGCCTGCGCAATCCTGGGTTTGTCGCCAGCGAAGGAAATGACAAGCCGGAGCGGCCGAGCACCTTCGATGTCACCCGGGACGCCGCCGCCTTCAAGCGACTCGTTCGGACAGTGATCTTCGCCTTCCTGCAAGACATCGCGATGCGCGAATGGGAAAGCGCGGCCTCCCGGCTCCTGACCGGCGAGGCGAAGATCCTCGGCGAGGGCGAAGCGGCCTCGGAAGAGGGTCGAAGATTGGGCACCGCATTTTCCGCGTATTTCGAAGCCAGGGGCCGCTTCCGCCTGGATCCCGACGGTCGCTCCGCCACGCGAACCTTCTGGTCGGAGAACCGGGACACCGCCGAGTGGACCATCGCCCAGGTTTTGGTCGATCCCGAGGAAAAAAACGACTGGGAAGCCCATTTCACCGTGTCCCTCCCGGATTCAAAAGCCGCCAACCGCCCCGTCCTGCGTTTCTCGGAAGTCGTTCGAATCCATTGAGCCATTTTTGCAACTAGACCCTTTTCCAACCGCTGGTAGCGATATTCAATGACCAACGAGAAGATAGCTGTCACTCATCACCGGCTGTCCAGTCAGCAGATTGCGCCTGTCGCCCGCAAAGGACCGGGGGAGGTGGTCGCATCGCTCGGCGCCCTGCAAGCCCAGGACTATCCGGGTGCGCTCTGGGCGATCGGGCTCCGCCTGCCGGAGGCCACGGAGACCGATGTCGCGCAGGCCATCGCCGATCGCACCATTGTCCGCACCTGGCCGATGCGTGGCACATTGCATTTTGTCGCCGCCGCCGATGTGCATTGGATGCTCAAGTTTTTGACCCCGCGGATTATCGCCGGTGCAGCCCGTCGTCGTCAGGAATTGGAACTCGACGATGCGATTTTTGCCCGTTGCGAAAAGGTGTTTGTCCGGGCCTTGCAAGGCGGCAACCAGGTGCCGCGCGATGAACTGCTGGCCTCGCTCCAACGCGCGCGCATTTCCATCACCAACCAGCGCAGTTATCATATCTTGTGGAGGCTCGCGCAGGAGGGACTCATCTGTTTCGGCGCGCACCAGGGCAAGCAGCCGACCTTTGCGTTGTTGGATGAATGGGCGCCCAAAACGCGAAGCTTGGAACGCGCGGAAGCCCTGGCTGAGCTGGCCCGGCGGTATTTCACCAGTCATGGCCCGGCCACGGTCCACGATTTTGCCTGGTGGTCGGGACTGAAAATATCGGAGGCGAGGGCCGCCATTGAAATGACTGCGACACAACTCGCGGCAGAAACTATCGACGGAAAAATTTACTGGATGTCGATGAACCGGCCGGTCCTGCGCCCGGCTGTGCCCCGCGTGCACCTCTTGCCGGGCTTCGATGAATATATGCTTGGCTACCAGGACCGCAGCGCGGCCCTCGATCCGCAACATGTCCAAAAAATCCTTCCCGGCAGCAATGGCGTGTTCATGCCCACCATCGTGATTAACGGCCGCGTGGCGGGCACCTGGAAGCGGGTCGTTAAGAAAAAATCGGTTGTCATCACGGCCGCCCCGTTTGCGTCATTGAAAAAAGCGGAGGTTCGCGCCCTGGCCGCTGCGGCCGAACGCTACGGACGGTTTTTAAACCTGCCGGTGGAGCTATCCTGAGCAGCAGGGGAGGGCGTGACCGTCCTGGTCTTTGTAGCCCACAGAGCGAAGGAGGAAGCTTAGCGCGATTTCCGGTTGTCCTTCGCATTTTTGACCTGTCCCTAGAAAATGACTTACACGAAATGTCCGATGTGATGCGCAGATTGGCACTTGCTGGGAAAGCCTTTAATGCATATTTGTGGATTCTAGGTAGAGCTGTCAGATACCCCATACCCCAACCCCGAAAAATGAGAGCCTGCTAGAGCTAAGATCGCTGCCGGCTGAATTTCACCTCAACAACGGTGCGCGAGCTGACAGATTATCTTTCAGGATATTAAATATAGTTAGGCGAAAACCCTGGCCATTGGCTTTGGCGCTGACTCGATGCGCCGGAATTGTCCTGCAACTAACCCCTCAGGGCATCCTTTCTTAACTTAGTGAAAGATCGATGAATGTTACCCCCATAACCCCATAATAGACGGAATGATAAATAATGAAAACGCTTAGCCATATCCCTTGCCTGATAATTACTGCAGCGGCACTTTTATATAGCCGAAACACGGCTTACGCAGTCGGTGCGACACTTCCCTTTACGAGTTACGAAGCCGAGGCGGGAACCCTCGGCGGCGGCGCATCCACGGTCGCGCTGACCTCCCGACCGACGACACAGTACTCGAGCCCGGTGCTCGAGGCATCGGGCCATGCCTATGTGCAGCTCACCGGCACCGGCCAATATGTGGAGTGGACCAATAATACCGGCCAGAACATCACTGCCATCAACCTCAGGTCCAGTATCCCGGATGCCTCTGGCGGTGGAGGAATTACATCGACGATCGACTTGTATGTGAACGGGGTGTTTCGCCAGGCGTTCAATGTCAATTCGCAGCAAAATTATTGTTATGAGGGCAAGAACTACAACGACCAAACGGATAAGAATCCCGCCGACGGGCATCCGCGCGATTTTTGGAACGACACCCACGCTTTCGTCACGGGCGCGGCCATCGCTCCGGGCAGCACGTTTCGGTTTGAAAAGGATTCAGCGAATTCCGCCGCGTTCTATTATGTCGACGTGGTGGATGTGGAAAATCCCCCGGCCGCATTGAGCCAGCCGGCCAACTCCCTTTCCATCACCAGCTACGGCGCGCAGGCGAACAACAGCTCATTCGATAACACGTCTGCCATCAATAATTGTTTCAGCGCGGCGAAATCGCAGGGAAAAATCGCGTGGATCCCGGCCGGCACGTTTTACTTCAGCGCCATCCATGGCGGGCTCAATGCCAATGGGATAACGATCGATGGGGCAGGGCCGTGGTATAGCACCCTCTATCGGGTCACTCCTGCCAACAACACCATAGGCATAGCTAACATCATAACCGCCACCTCCACCACGCTGCAAAACATGCACCTGGATTGCAACGGAAACAGCCGGGCGACCAATAACAACGACGGCGCCGTCGATTTCAGCGGATCGAATTGGTTGGTGAACAATGTGTGGATCGAACATGTGACA
>Ga0210392_10001175_pt1 | contig 14088 bp, 8 predicted proteins | sample IncBWC30OmetaG_FD_161057 | JGI IMG/M metagenome (GOLD analysis project Ga0210392, IMG submission 161057) | Forest soil microbial communities from Barre Woods Harvard Forest LTER site, Petersham, Massachusetts, United States - Inc-BW-C-30-O ...
AGTAGTAGTAGTAATAGTAATTAGTAGTAGAAAATACTTCTATTTTCAAACGTACTTTCTTCTCTTATTGCTTTTTATACGTTTAATATACATCTTAAAGCTATATAGCAAGTTAGTAAAAGCAAGCCTATATAGCTTAGTAGAGAGTAGTAATAAATAGTAGTAGCAGTAGTTATAGCAGCAGTAGCAGTAATAGTAGTAGCAATATAAAGTAAAGCAAGGAAAATATATAAGAAAAAGCGCTACGAAAGATATTGCATTTATACGTTAACTAAGATAAGGAGTGTACTAACCAAGTTGCTTAAAATCCGCTACCTAACCGAATGCAGTTATAGCATAAGGGCAGCTAGACTAGTAGTTATAGAGTTATTGTAATATAGCAACTAGTAATAATAATAATTAAAGTTAAAAACTCTTTGCGCTGCTTTGCTTAGCTTGTTTATATAGAGTAGAATGCGCTTATTGCTCCCGGGTAGTAATTAGAAGCAGTAGTAATTAGAGCCTCTTGCGCTGCTTTGCTTAAAGAGGTCCTATAAGCAGGACGCGCTTACTACCCGGTATTTAGCTACTTGCTACCGGCAGATTAGCGGTTAGAGGAGGTTAGAAGGGTTTCTCCTTTAGATTTAAAGACTTAAATACATATATAAGGAAGTAAGCTTTCAATTCTGGCATGCAGCAAGGGGGTCTAGGGGCGCTGCAGGTCATCCCTAGTATTACCCTTCAAATGATTGTATTAAATTATGTCTAATCTTCTGTTACTTCGTACGATAAAGTATGCTAGTTATAGACGAATGAATGTACACAGAGTGGCGAAGGGGTAAAGGATCGTACAGTACAGACATTATAGTCTAGGTTAGTAATCGAGAGGGATGAATATTGTACGCGCTAAGTTAGGAAACCTAATTCTTCCCGTGCTGTAGTATACTAGTGCTTCGTTGATAGCGTACTACTACCTTCAGCACTCTCGTACGAGTGCTTTAGCAGTAGTATACCATTACTCGGTATTTCGGCATGTGTTACATGCCGAAAGATTACCTGTCTGCATGCTGTTATCCCGACACAAAGGATAAAGGATAGTAGAAAGCAAGGGATAAGGGATAGTAGAAAGCAAGGGATAAAGGATAGTAGAAAGCAAAGGATAAGGAATAGTAGAAAGCAAAGGATAAGGGATAGTAGAAAGCAAAGGATAAGGGATAGTAGAAAGCAAGGAAGAAATTAAGAGCTATAAGTAAGGATTATAATATATATAATAAGCTAGGTTATTATACCAGCCTCTCTTTAATTTCCCTAGCCTCTTTTATTTCCCTAGCCTTCTTATAATTCCCAGCCTCCCCTATTTCTCTAGCTCTCTTTTAAAATTATTAATATAGCTTAACTCTCTTCTCTCCTCTTTCTAATAAAGCTTCTTCTTTCTTAACCTACTACTACTACTACTACTACCTCTGCTCCTATTCTAAAGTATTCTCTAAATTTATACATCACCCCTTCTACTCTTAAGACTACTCTTATCTTCTCTAAGATGCTTGAAACTATACTTAACGCCCTTTTCCCTACTCTAGACACCTCTATTAAGCTAGTTACCTTAGTCCTAGACTTTCTTAATGCTCTTAAAACCTTACTTCGCATTACAACACGCATCTACGCTCTTTTCTGCTCTCAGCTCCAGCAGTGGCAGCAGCAATTGTCTCAGATACTTAGAAATCAGCTCTGTTACTTAAATAAATATAAATTCCATTACTCTCACTATCCTTACCCTCTATATAGATCTCTGGAACGCGCTACTAGACCTGTATCTAATTAATCTCTTGCTACCTAAATACCTCCTCTATAGCGGTTTATCTACTGCTACTACTACTCTTCCCTCCTCTAAACCCTGCTTTGCGATAGATCAGGAGAAGCTAGCCCGCCTGCTATAGGGATTATAATGCTTAGAAAAGAGTTTATATTATAGAATTTAATTTGAATTTTTTTTCGAATTTTTTTTTTCCTAATACTAGGTTTCGGCATGCGCCCATGCCGAAACCTCTACCCTGTACAGGAGTATCACCTATTATAACCTCTCTTATATCTAGAGAACTCCTAGGCTAGTAACCTTAGGTGTGCAGAAAGCTCAGATATTGTCATCCGGAGCGTGGCTGGATACAGGGGGATAGGACCTGCCTGATAGTGGCCCTTCCCCCATTGCGCATCACTAATTGCCTGTATTACCACCGCATCACGCCAGACTACTGACCACCACTGCCGCTTCCGCGTGTGCTTGGCCGTAGAGACGAGCGTCCCGTTGCCGTCGGGGTACGGCAGAAGCCAGTGGTACTGAAGGAACTCGATTTGGAACCTGTCCTCCCAGATCTGCCGCAGTAGCGGCCGTTGGTGGAGGACAGACGTGACCTTGAAGAAGTACGACCGGAATGGCTTATCCTGCCAGTGTGTCCGACTAATCGCGCCCCCCTGGCCCCAGAGACAGTCGAGCATGGCTGGGACTGATTTGATCATAGACCGGTTCCCTGACACGAGTGACGGCCGGTCAGCAAACAGAGCGCTAACGTCGTCGTGGCAGAGGGCTACCTCGTCATTTGATATCTTCTCGCGTGCCACCGTCGGGTCGGCAGCCGCATCCTTGGCGAGGAGGAGGAGGACGTCCTGGCGAAAGCGCCGGAAGCAGGTGTGCATCAGGAGGGTGAGGAGGGCCTCTTGGGCGCGCGGATGGCCCTCCTCCCGGTCAAGGAGTGCAAGGAGCGTATCGATAGTCCAGTGACCGTTGCGGGCCTCGCGGGTTAGGAGGTTCACCCCGAGGAGGTCCTGCTCCTGGATAGCGAGCTGCGCTCCGACCCCCTCAATGAACTCGAATCGCGCCCAGTCGATAATGGGCAGGAACCAGGCGTACCCGGCCCGGGGCAGGGTGTGCTCAAACCCAAGACCGCGGTAACGACGCCCCTCGGCGTACCAGAGGGTAGGCTGTAGAGCAAGAGCCCCTTGGCCAAGAAAGTAGCGGAGGCACTTGAGCAGGGCATACATAAGCCGGGTCTGCTCCTGGCCTATGCCCTCAGGGGGGCTCGTCATACTGATCATCTCAAAGGCAGAACAGAGCTTATCGACGTTCCCAAGGATATAATCGACGAAGCGGGGAGTAGCGACGGGCCACACGTACGACGGGTGGCTAGTCAGTAGAGAGTGCGACATAGGCTCACGCTCGTGCGAGAGACGGCGTATAGCGTTCATAACGTGCCCATTAACCCGGGACTCAAACCGGAAGCCGTGCGACTTGGCCTTGGACTGGGTAAAGTCCGCCCGTACCCGCGCCTTGCAGTTAATATAGCTCTGGACGATAGTGTTGCGGGACCGCTTCCCAGCCCACCGTGCAGAGGAGGCAGCAGCTAGCCAGGCCTGGGGGTCGAGAGCTAGCTCCTCGAGGCCAGGGTTACTAAATGGGTATGTAGTCGCAGCATCAGCCATCTCCTTCTCCACGGCATAGAACTGGAAGTAGCGTACCCCGCCCTGCCAGAGCAGAGATCGCTTCCGGGGAACTGATGTAAGGTTACACGCATCCTGGAGGAAGGTGACCTGATAGTACGTGTGATCCCCAGGCGGGTCTTCCTCCCCATAGAGCCACGCGAGATTCGCCTCTAGACAACAGCGCCTACCTAGGTATACTTGAGGCTCCCCATCCTGGTGCGCAGGGCTATTAGGCGTCTGTACGTACGCAGCACACACCTCCCCTGCAATATCCGAGTAGAAATCATCTAAGGGGAGGTACCGCATATCAAACATCTCATGGATCTTGTTCCAGTATTGTGATATGACGGTATAGACGGAGTCGGTGCCCCGGCCTTTAAACTGTAACTTATGCCCTTTGCTCGTGACGAAGAGGAAGGGGTCCGCAAAGTCACTTAGCCTGTTAGTAGGGCTGGAGACGAGCTGTAGCAGGGTCTCCCAGACTAGGCCAAGGAACTGGGGCTGGAGGTGGTAGGTACGGTGGCGGTAGACGATCTGATCTGCAGGCCCGGTCCGCATCTCGCGGCTCTGCGCGGCAGCCTCATGCCGGCTGATCTCATAGCGCAGGGGGAGGTGGTGGCTTACGTCGCTTGGAACGTGCTGGGTAATACTCGCCCACATTACCTCGTCCGTAAAGCGGAGCATCTGGTATTCGGTTAGGGAGGTAAACTTGACGTCCTCTCTCCAGAGTCGGGGGAAGAAGATGTAGAGGGAGCAGTCGTGGATCCCTGGGATCGACCCAAGGTAGAGGTGGGGGATATCGCGTAGCATCAGGGTCCGCTGCCGGAACTGGTAGTTGGGGCCAAAGGACTTGATGGTTCGCTCGAGGTGGAGATTGGTATAGATATGCCGACGGTGCTCTAAGGTTGGGCAGTAGTGTAAGCCGGTCTGGAGGACTGCAAGGGAGGTGGGGAAGGCGAGCATGCTATCCACGTCGCGGGAGACCCCGCAGGAGGTCTCTATGACCCGTTCCGAGTGGAGGCAGATCTGCCGTGGCGTAGGCTCGTCCGGCAGCCGGCCCGAGAAGAGGGAAGAGAGGTCTGCAGCGCTAGGGAAAGCATTCCGGGAGACGCCCTGGTTAGAGGGGAGCCGCGACGTAGCTAGACCAACGTGACCCGAGAAGAGAGGGCGGGACTCGTGGAGGTAGGTTGCCGAGAGGTCGTGGTGGTTTGTCCCGCCTGCCTGGAGGTGCTGGGCCAAGGCAAACCGATGGCTCTGCTCCGGGCACCCGCGTAGCCCCCCCCTCGAGGAGGAGCATGATCCGGTGAGCCGCCGTCTGGATGGGGCCGTCCTCAGCAGGGGAGGTGTAGACGGGGGAGACGGGCTGGATGGGCGAGTCCTCCTCATACAGATCCGTTGCAGTGGAAGCAGGCAGGCTTGATACAAAGGAGGGTGCATCTGGCGCGTCGTCGGAGGGGGGGGAGAGGATCAGGTCGTGCTGTGGGTCATCTAGACACTCTGATGCTGGGGTCGGGGGCTGGGGTGGTAGGGCAGGATCAGAGGAGTAGTATGGGATCGCAGGAGTGAACTGTATAGTAGGCGCTGAGGGGGGGGTCGGGGAGGCAGGATCGGAGGAGGGGTATGGGATCGCGGGAGTAAACCGTGTAACGGGGGTCAAGGTGGTGGGTGAGGATGTCGTAGGTAGGCGTGCCGGGACAAAGGAGACGTGAGATGCCGATGACGGCGGGTTCGATTGTTCTTGGGGCGTCGCGTAAGGGGGCTGGCAGGAGGCAGATCGCACACTTGAGGACTAGAGGGTTGGTTAGGTCTAGACAGCTCGAGAGAGGGTGCATGCACTTACACTCCGGACAACAAACGAATCCATTGGCCCTGCGAGGAGGCTGTGAGGGCGAGAGGCGAGCGAGGCCTGGCTAGCCCTACGCGTGCGAGATGAGCGATAGCGTGCTCGAGGCATGGCCAAAACGTAAATCAGAACGTTAGGGATGGTGAGGTGTGCAGTGAGGTGTGCAGTAAGGGGCAGTGAGGTGCGCAGTAAGGGTGCAGTGAGGTGTGCAGTAAGGGGTGTAGGAAGGTGGTGCTCTGTGGAAGTGGAGATGCAATTCTAGGAGTAAACAAAGGTAGGTTGGTAAGGGGCTAAGCACGGACGCGGATGGTTTAGAGCCACGGCTCAGCCCCTGCTTAACCATGTATGTTTCGGCATGAGCGCATGCCAAAAGGGTTTCCGGGTCGGGAGAGGCGGGATTGCCAGCATTGTCTCATGACAGGGAGGTACGAAGTCCCTCTCTTGCGCCATTACCCATCCTTCCCTCCTATACGTGTAGCGAGCATCTGGCCGAGGGTGCCTTGCGGCCGCAGTAGCTAGGTAGGCACGAGCCGTAGCATGAGAGGAAGAGCAGAGAGGACGACCGGGGATTCGATGCCGCGAAGGCACGAGCCACTTGGGTGGTGGCTACTCGCAGTAGCTGGTTATATATTATAATCTACGGGAGGACAATAAGTGCTATATAATGAAGGAGGGGGAGATAATAGTACGGCCTAACGTCATCGCCGCCGCCGCTTCTGTGACCGAGGCTGTGCTTGAGCCTCTTCCCCCATGCTACATCTGGCAGTAGGGGGTAAATACAGGTCTAGTAGAAGGCCCGGCTGAGAGGGGGGGCCTGCTTCGATGCGGGGCGGAGGCGCGCCCAGAGGCCGGGGTCGGGATGGCCGTCCTTCCTCAATGAGGGATATGGTTAAGGACGAGTCCTCGATAACGTTGCCAGGCGTGATTGCGGCGACGGCCTCGGTCAGCGAGAGGCTGGCGCGGGAGACGGTCTGAGACGGGAGGAGGAGGGGCGTAGGCTGGCCGTATAGGATAGGGCGGAGGATGTTAGTCTCGGCAAGGGAACAGACGGTCGTGGCCTCGGGGAGGGCATCGCGGAGCCGGCGCAGGATCTCCCGGATCTTCTGGGACCCGAACCGGGTAATACTAAGGATGGGGTAAGCACGGGGCGCCTGTAGATACGGGGCAGCTCGGGCTTACCGGTACGAGGCCACCTTCGGGAGGAGGACCAAGATCCCAGGGCCAAACTCCTTGACGAAATGATAGATGCCCAGCTGTGCCTGGAGGGCGTTGTTCAGCTGGCCGGCCGACATCCCCAGCTCGCGGCAGAGATAGCGAAGGATGCACGTCCGCACGTCAACGCCACGGGACTGGTGGAAGCCCTGCCCGGCAAGGAAGTCGCGCAGCTCGCCGCCGTCAGGCCCAGAGGCAATGGTCCGGAGCCGCGCAAAGGCGACGTACAGCTGGTACGAGCGGAGCGACTGGAGGATCATAGGGTAGACCCGCGCATGCTCGACCTCGCCCTGGTGCCACTGCGAGTACGTCGAGAAGAAGGCCCGCACCGCCGGGAGGAGCGTCGGGTCGGCCGCCCGGTCGGCCGCCTGCGCGCCTGATGTCGGAGGCTGGGCCTCCTCGCCGTGGGTGCTCAGCTCGTCGATGAGGGCGTAGATCCGCTCCCGGCCACCGTGACCGAAGACGTCGGAGAAGAGGAAGGGGACGAGGAGGCGGACGTCCTCGGACCTGAGCCGGGTGCGCAAGAGCCGGTTGTTCCTCCGCTCCTCAAACTCGAGCTCGAGCAGCTCGCTGGCAAACCGCCGAGCCGTGGCGGTCAGGTCGGCACAGGATTGTCTAGTGCCGAGGGGGACCTGTGCTGCCCACCTAAGGGGGGGATGACTGCTCGGCGGCGGCTCCTGGCCGGAGGGGGGGGGAGGAGAATGACTGCTCGGCGGCAGCCCCTGGCCGGGACGGGGAGCAGGAGACGGGGCCGGACTGCTCGCGAGCCGCCGACGCTTGGTGGGCGGCTCTAGAGAGGGGAGGTCGGTATCGAGGGAGGAGGGTCGCGTAGCTAGTCGGGGTTGGATATGGAGTCGCTGGAGGATCTGGAGGATGAAGCCGTGGATGGAGAGGACCGACTCGTTACGCGTCGACTGGTCTTCCTCCTTGATCATACGCGCAATCTCGGCGAGCGGCTATGAACACGTTAGAAGGATCACGATTCGAAAACGACTATACCTGTCTATATTTGGCAGTAGAGTCCATAGCAGCAACGGCGCGTACAGCTCGCTATGCTGGTGTAACAATGGGAAGTGAGGGATGGTGGAGTCGGGACGGGCGACGTTGATTTATTTACCGAACGCGCAGTGGGGCAGGTGTTACACGTGACTATATATACGTGACTCGGGGCGCCCCATACAGGGCAGAGTCATTACGGGCAGTAGCAGGGGGGTTAGAGGGTTAGAGGAGCGAGAGGAGCTCAACTTTGGCAAGCTCACGTAGGAAGCGGAGTGAGTGGTGGTGGTTGTGGTGGGAAACGTTGTTTATCGTAGGAATACTCGTCGCTGTAGTAGGGAACCGTTTACTGATGCGGCCGTGGCGGGAAAGTTTTGTTGTTGTTTTGGCGGGGAAATATTTGTGGTTGCTATGCGGTTGTAAAGGGGATTTTGGCATGCGCGCATGCCAAAAGGCGGACGCGACGGGGGATGTTTGTCGTGTTTACACCGTTAGCGTAGCATATAACGGCTTCTTGGATCACCGCCTCTTTCTCCCGTCAACAATTCACATAACCATCTCTCCACTTTACGTCTGTCCACTTTCCGTCTGTCCACTTTCCGTCTGTCCACTTTCCGTCTGTCCACTTTCCGTCTGTCCACTTTACGTCTGTCCACTTTACGTCTGTCCACTTTTACGTCTCTCCACTTCACGTCTCTCCACTTTACGTCTCTCCACTTCACGTCTGTGTACTTTCCATCCCATCACCCGCGACCCACATCCACGCCCACTACCATGTCTGCCCCCCCTCCCATGACGCCGTCCGGGCAAAAGAGGGTGACCGAAGTAAGCTGAGACCTCTGCCCTTCGCTCTTCCCACCTAACCGCCTCCCAGATCTGTCAGAGCCTTGCCCAGCTCGTCGCCAACCCCGGGGCCGACTCCGCCGCCGTGATCCTCCACAACCACGTGGCCTTCGTCCAGGAACTTGCCAAGCGGGTGCGGGTGGACCTGACGCCCGTGATCGCTCCAGAGCTCGTCCCTCAGCGCCCCCAGCGGGCGAGGAAGAGCACGACCAGGGAGGACGGAGAGGAGGAAGAGGGCGAAGAGGACGAGGAGGGGAAAAGCGCGAGCGACGAAGAGCCTCGCCCCCGCCCCGCTGGACGTCCAGCCCCTCGACCCCCCGCCCGAGTCGCCGCCGACCCAGCCGCGACAACAGCGACCGCCCCGAGGTCCCAGGCGGCCGTTCGCATCACCATGGCCCTGGGACCGGGCCTAGGGAAGGAGGAGCTCGTGGACACCATGGATCGGTTTATGGCTGGGCTGGGAATGATTTCGATGACGTTGCGCCGGAACAACCAGCTCGTCCAGGGCGTGACCCTTGCGGAGAACGAGATCCGCCTCATCACCAGCTTCTTCTTCAAGGAGGTGTTCGGACCGGGCGCCCGCGGACGCATCGCGGCGCTCATCGCCTACTGCGAGAATGCCGGTGGGCGTGGCATCGAACTCGGGAGCGGCGAGCGCGCGTCGGCACTGGCCATCCAAGCCGAGATCCCCGAGGCCTTCCGCGCCTTCTTCTACAACTTTGGACGCCTGGCCCAAGGCTCCCGGAGCAACACGACGGTGCACGCCAAGATCCTCTCGCACTGGCACCAGTATCGGCTGTATGGGACGTTCGAGAGCCTGCAGCGCACCGCAGAGACCGACCCCGCCCAGTACCAGGCCTTCCTCCAGTCCCAGGGCTTGACCATGGGCATTGGCCAGGGCGCCACCACCGCCATCTTCTCGTACCTGACGCGGTCGTTGGACATGGAGCGTGGCCGGCTCCGCAACGTCCTCCAGCAGAGTCAGAGCATCCACCTCCTGGCCTGCACCTTTGGCCCGGGCGTCCTGGCCCTCCTCCCGACCAACGCGTCCCACCTGTAAGTCGTCGACCCCACATGGAAGGATGAGGGCTAACGTTCCCGGAGGCTCAGCCGCTTTGGCACGCAGAAGGTCCTGGCCGTGGTGCCGTTTGCGTCGCGCGCTCTGGGGGAGGCTGCGCTGACCGTCTGCGACCTGGCGCGGCTGCACGTCCTGGAGCCGCTGGTGGCCGGGGCCGACCTCCCCCTCCTCCGACTCGCCAATGCCGCCGTCAAAAACTCCTTGAGCTTGGCTGAGGCACTGAGCCTTGAGCAGGAGCCCGAGGGCTACGCGGGCCTCGCCCTACCCCGGACCGAAGTACACCTGGGCCTGGCCGAGCTTGGACTGCGGGGCGACGACGATGGCGAGGAGGCCTGCTCGTCATCAGGGAGTGGGGACGAGGAGGACGAGGAGGGAGACGAAGAGGATGAAGAGGACGATGAAGAGGACGATGAAGAGGATGAAGAGGGCGACGAAGAGGATGGAGAGGAAGACGAGGACCAGTGATTAGGTCGTGTACTCTAATTTATGTAATGCTAATATTATGTTAATGTGTAATGCTTGTCCGCCGTGCCAATATTAATGTAAGGTCAGTCTAAGTCACGTCGAGGTTTGTTTACCTCGCCCTCGCCGCGTCTGCTGCTGACGTTCCAGCGATCCGGCTACCCACCAGCTCAAGGACTGTCTTGGGGCTTTCGGCATGAGGACATGCCCAAAGGTCTTCGGCACGGACGCGTCGCGCATCAAAACCGGACAGGGAGGACATCGGTCGAAGGCACAAGGTGGCGCACGATTGGCGTAGATGCATCATCAAGACTACCGTTGTGCGATTAAATTACACACGCCTACTTGTACGCCGAGGGAGGTCATGACTGTAACAATTGGCATTAACCTAATCTACCATAAACTCATAACTACGATCGACCCTAGTGCTGGTCTCTTGGCACGTTAGGGCCCTCGGCGATGATGTCGTCGAGCAGCTTCTCTACCTGTTGGGTCTGTGTCAGGGGACTAGACTCCTGTTAAGAAGAGCAGGCGGGCCGCTTGGGGGAGGGTGGTACTCACTTCCTCGACGATTTCCTCTTCTTCTTGGAGGTAGGCGCCTCCTGAACCGGCAGGGCCCCCGAGGGCTGTGGTCCTTCCGCGGGTTGCGGGGCAGGGGCAGGGGTAGGCGATCGCGGGGCAGCTGCTGGGGACGGCGGGGTTGCCGATAGGGCAGGCGGGGCAACCGCGACAGCCGCGGGCGGCGCCGTGGGCTGCGCGGCTGCTGAAGGCGACGTCGTCAGAAGTGCGGACACATGGGTGGCGGACCTCGCCAGGGGGACTTACGAACGAATTGGGCGGCCGTGATCGTGGGGCTAGACCGACGGCGCTTCCGCTTGCTCGGCGTCTCGTTCTGGGACGGGGAGGAGGCTGCGATCTGCTAGAGACGGGCGGTTAGCACTGTACCGGACGAGGCACAGGACGCATACCGGGAAGAGTTTGTCCAAGATATCAGCTGGGAGAGGTCAGTCATTGTAGTTATGTAGAGGGGAGGAGCACTCACTACCGAATCGGGCATTTCCCGGGACCGTCTCCTCCACAACGGACACGATCCTGGCCGAGCCCCTCGGGCCCCCGGCCGGCACTGCAGGCAGAGAAGGGCTGCGGTGTTGGGCGCCTGGTGTGTCAAAGAAGGGATCTGACAGCGGTTCCGACACTGGGTCAGAGGCGTGGCGGCGCTGCTCGACAGATGGGCGGGGAGGGGGGCCAGAGTGGCCAAGGGCTATGGGAGTCTGAGGCCGCTCCTCGGATGGGCGGGGATGGGGGCCATAGGGGTCTAGGCCTCCCCATACGGCTAGGACAGAGGTGAGCAAGAGGCTTTGGTTCCTCGAGGGCTAGGAGGACTTACCTTCGTGAACGACGGTAGAAACGATGCGAGGACCACGAACCGGGTCTTCGCGCAAGATGCGCGCGACAAGCCAACGGAGTTGTCTCTAGCTAGCGTTAGCACAGCGTATAGAGGGCGAGCGCGTCTGAATGTGACTTACGACATCGCTGCTCTCGCTCGAAGACATCTTGGGGAAGGCTGAGAGGAGCGGGGCGGGAGATGTGACAGAAGGTTCAGAGGATCGAGGTGGGGGAGGTGAGGGAAGGTATAGAGGAGTGAGGCAAGAGAGGGGAGGTCTGGAGATGTGTAGCCAGAGAGGTAAGAGAAAGTTGGAGGACACGCAAGGGGGCCTGTTTAGGCGATAGCTTAATATCAAAACAAAATTACGCGTCAACAGAACAAAACAAACCCGCCGCTACGGAGCAAGTAAAATCGCGTAATAGTAAACAAAGTAAAATGCTACAGCAATGCGCCCTACGCGAATTCTGGCCTTTCGGCATGTGCTCATGCCAAAACCTGCCTTCGACCCCATCTTTTCTACGCGCGCTTGCCCTCAAATATCCCTTCATTCCCACCTTCATTACGACCAACCCACCATTCCTCGTCCTCATTCCTTGCAGCATAGCGTCTTCCTCGACGCGAATTACCGCAAGAGCCCGAGCATTCCTCCTCTCTCTCTTGCTATACCCCCTACGCCTTCGTCGACGCTGAACCCAACTACCACAAGGCCGGCCTGAGCGACCCTCTCAAAGACCTTGTGATAAATATGTCTTCTTCTGCACCCTCTTCTGCCCCCTCGCGGCTTGGTTCAACGACGCCACAGCGACCTCCGAGCCATAGCCTCCAAGCCAACAAGACTATCCAAGCCAACAAGACTATCCAAGCCAACAACACCATGAACGCAAGCGACATAGGAGCCATCGCGTGGTTCCTAGCCAATCCCCAAGCGTAGGTGTCTGCCGTCTAGCCTCCCCTCGCTTCCATCGGCCCTCCTTGCTAACTCGTGGCCGGCACCAGGACGCGGCGACTCTACCCGGATGGGGCCTTCCCAACAGATGCCACCAGCCCTGCCCAGCTCGTTGGCGAAGGGGTTTCAGTGGAATACCTGCGCCAGCTCGGCATCCGCGCAATCGGGAGGGGCTACGAGCTGCGTTTGATGCGGTACGCCAACATCTTGCCGGGCACGCCGCCCCTCCGCTGCTTCCCCCGCCTCGCCGACAGCTGGCGCGAGATCGATGGCACCATCCCCTTCTCGGATGCGGACCAGGCGCGGCGCTTCGAGCGGGGTCCGGCGTGGGAGGAGAACTCGTGTGCGCTGGACTGCGTCCTGGTCGCGGCACTGATGCTAGACGCGGGCCGCCGGCGGGTGGATAACCAGCTCGACCAGGAGGCCATGAGGGGCCTGGCGCCCATCCCGCGGGCGCTCCTCTACGCCATCCGGAAGCCGTGGAGCGAGCTGGGGCCCGAGTCGATCAGATCCCTCCGCAACTCCCTCCGCCAGATGCTGACCGCCCACGATCCCGAGAGGTTCCCGCCCGGCAGATTCTGGGGCGTGTATAGCGTCGCTGATGCGCTGTTCGCGGGGCTCCCTCAGCTCCACGCCACCTGGACCTTCGCATACGCCTGCTGCACGAGGAACCCGCTCAACTGGCAGTATCGGCGCGACGCCGACGGGGCCCTACGGACGAGGGTGGTCCGCGGACTGCCGACCCTGACCAACGTCACCGTGCCGCCGCCGCCGCCGCCGAACCCGGCCGGCCCTCGCACCCTGGAGGCCCTCGTTTCCGACGGGTTCAGTAGGCAGCCCTTGACATCGTCCGAGGCCCAAGCGATGGCGAAGTGCGGCTCTGCTAGCTGCCCGTCGCCGCTCAAGGTCCCCGTCTTGCTCGACCGCCTGCCCCCAGTCCTCGTCCTCACCGAGGATAATTTCGACATTGAGGCACCGAACCCGCCAGGATTGTTCGGCCCAATCCAGATCCAGTGCGTTAATACGGGCTTAGAGCTGACGCAGAAAGCCTCCTACCAGGCCGTTGGGTATATCGTCTGTCAGAACAGGAGCCATTTTACCCTCTGCTGGCAGCAGACGGGGCAGGGTATAGCCAAGGCCGCGTACTTCCAGGCCCGAACATACGATGGGTTGGTAAATGGTGGGAAGTTTATTAACATGCCTTCACTTAGTACGGCATACCCCAAGGGCGCCACTCTTGTCATGCTATTCTTGGAAAAGATAGGGAGCTAAGAGGGGGAGAGAGGGCTGAGGTAGCGAATGAGGGCAAGAGGGTGGTGTTTTTGTTAGAGAGCGAGGGCGATAGTTTAGATTTGGACGCTTATGTCTATGTCTATGTATTATATAATAGTACTGCCTCTACTACCCTTCACAGCTATCTCTCCCCTAGTATGACAGTAGACGAGGGTTTACTAGATTGCCTTACCTGTGAGAGGTAGTTAAGGTAAGGTAAGGTTTGGGGAGGTTTTGGGGCATGGGCTCATGCCGAAAGGGGAGGAAGGCGGCCGCTAGGCCAGGCGTCGTCGGAGGCGCTGTTATTCCGTACCGTGCTCCACCAGTCAGAGCGCACGCACGGTCGCTCGCTTAGGGGCCGCGCCCATCCGGGCCCCCCCCCCCCCCCCGCCCGCCCCCCCCCCCCCGGCCCCAGACCGCCTATTCCTAAGCCGAAGGTCGCCGATAGACTGAAGAACTAATAGCATTCCGGACACGTTATAGCTTGTTCCAATACAAGGTCCTGCTTTTCGGACTAACTAACGGTCTAGCAACATTCCAAAGGTATATTAACGATACGTTAAAGGACCTACTTGACGTGATCTGCACAGCTTACC
>Ga0210392_10001177_pt1 | contig 14078 bp, 9 predicted proteins | sample IncBWC30OmetaG_FD_161057 | JGI IMG/M metagenome (GOLD analysis project Ga0210392, IMG submission 161057) | Forest soil microbial communities from Barre Woods Harvard Forest LTER site, Petersham, Massachusetts, United States - Inc-BW-C-30-O ...
ACAGAAAGCCTAAGAACAAGGTGAGTCCGAAATGCCCGCACATGATCCAAAATGCTTTCTCAATCAGCGTCCACCTCCTGCGCCTCATCTTCATCTCGGCCACATAATAGTTGCCGCTATCGGCTGCACCTTGTTTTGAATTTGGCCCCGGGCGCCTAACTTGTGCTTCAAATTTTTCACCACAATGCTGACAATTCTCGGAAGTGTCTTCGCTTTGCTGCCCACATAGTTTGCAGATTTTCATTTCCATTTTACGGAATCAAATTTCAGCCGCTATTTGTCCACAGGAACTGCCGGACAAAGTTTGAATCAACCCAGCCTCACTGTTTCCGGCGGGGCGAACGGCGGAAACCGTTTTCTGCCCACAGCCGCCAGACCAGCCAGAACGCCTCGTTGGCGATGCCGCCGGTCATTTTCGACTGGCCATGTGTGCGATCCAAGAACGTGATGGGTGTTTCAACCACCTTGAAACCATCGCGCCACAGTTTGTTCGTCAGTTCGATCTGGAAGCCGTAACCGTGGCAGCGGATCTCATCCAGTTTCAGGGCCTGGAGGGCGCGGCGGCGAAAGCATTTGTAGCCGCCGGTGGGGTCGCTGATGGGCATGCCGGTGACGTACATCACGTATTTGCCGGCAAACCGGCTCAAGAGCAGCCGTTTCAGCGGCCAGTTGATGACGCGGATGCCGCCAACATAGCGCGAACCAAGGACCAGGTCGGCATTTTCGGCGGCCTTGAGAAACGCGGGAATCTCGTCGGGGTCGTGCGAAAAATCACAGTCCATTTCAAAGATGAACTCGTATTTCCGTTCCAACGCCCATTTGAAACCGGCGATGTAGGCGCGGCCGAGGCCATTTTTTTCCGTGCGATGCAACACCTGCACCTGCGGATGTTTCGCGGCCAGCTCGTCGGCCAGCTTTCCGGTGCCGTCGGGTGAATTGTCATCCACCACCAGCACGTCCACGGCGACAGGCAGTGACAGGAGCTTTTGCACCATGCGCGGGAGGTTCTCCCGTTCATTGTACGTCGGCACGATGATGAGCGTCTGGTTCATTCGACGGCGCAGATTGTTCAAAACATCAGACGCGAAAACAAGCCGGCAGTTCAAAACCCGGCAAATCTTGATTGCCAGCGGGGGCCCATCGGCATAGCTTTTGCCGCAATGCTCCCGTCGCTGTTAGAAAGCCTTGAACACTTGGCGACCAACCCGGTCGTGCTGGCGATGACGGTGTTTCAGGCATTCATGCTCATCCATGCGTTGCGCAACCGTGAATGGATATGGGCGTTTTTCATTTTCATCGGCTGGGGTTTGGCGGCGATCTGGTATTATTTTTCGGCCTATCAGGGCGCGACGGCGGCGAGCGGGTTTGAACTGCCCGGCGCAGCGGGCCGCCAGCGCATCAAGGAGCTCAAGGCGCAAATCTATCACCTCGACAATGCCTATCATCATTTTCAGCTCGGCGACGTCTATTTCCGGAAAGGCAATTTTGCCGAGGCGGAGAAATGTTACCGGGCGGCGTTGGAACGCGATCCGAAGGACATCGATGCCCGGGCGCATCTGGGGCAGTGCCTATTGCGGATGAAGCGTCCCGCCGAGGCGCGATCCTGGCTTGAAGGGGTGATGCACGAAAAGCCGGATCATGATTACGGACACACCATGATGGCGCTGGCGGAAACTCTCAGCGCCCTCGGTGAGACCGACAATGCGTTGCTTTACTGGCAGCACATCACGAAAAGCCATTTCTATCCGCGGGCCAAAGTCCAGTTGGCGGAGATCTACGCCGCCAAAAAGCAGCCTGAACTCGCCCGCGCCGAACTCAAGGACGTGGTAAATGACGACCCGCACACGCCGGCCTACCAGCGCCGGCGCGACCGCGTGTGGGTCCGCCGGGCGAAAGCTTTGATGCGCAGCCTGCCGTAAGTACGGGCTGTATTTGCCAACGCTGAGTACGAACCGTACTGTCAAACTGTCATTTTTCTAGGCCTGACCCTTTCACGGCACGTCAACTTTCGGCGGTGGCTTTTCGAAAGCAGCGTCTTTGAGGTAGATGGATTTGATTGTTTTGGTTTCCATGTCCACTTCGAAGGTGGCAAATTCAGTTTCTCCGCCTTTATGACGCCAATAGTAGCTGTATCGCTTGAACGCCATCTCCCCTCGCGCCGGCGCATAGCTGATGATCGGAGTTGTGAATTTTCCCGTATAGCCGAGTTTCCTCATCACGCCCTCACAAAGCGCAATGGCCTCGTCAGTAGTCATATTGATATGCCCTAAAAAATCCTCAGTTCTGCCCTCGTCGGGAAATTTTGCGAATGCATCATGCGCATAAAACGTGGAAACATAACCATGGCGGTAGAAAAAACGGTCTCCGTTCGTTAGATAAAACTGCGCAACTGGCTGGCCATCCATGATGCGGCAGGTGTAATTGGTTGCAACCACTTGGTTGGTGGAGAGCGGCACCGGAATATTCAGACCCGCCTTTGTAATAAAGTCCGAAGCCTGCGGCAGTATGGCATTTAAAAACACGCTTGCATATGCCCCGCTCACCGCCGTGGTCGTTGTGCCACCCGTCAGCTTTGGTGTGGGTGTATTTGAATGCAATAATGGCGGGGTCACCTCTACTTTTGGCGATGGACGCCGCGTATCACGACTCGAAATGAGCATCATTTCAATTTTACGGTTGGACGCATTGACTTCGATGTCGAGCAGTGCCGGAATAACAGAACCGTCCTTTGAACCTTGCCATTTCGGGTCCAACCAGCGAATCCGGTATCGCGGGATATAATTCGCCCCCACTTTTTCAGGAGGTGTGATGAGCGGCTTGTCGTCGGCATTGAATACGCTGTTTTCGTATCCGAGTTTTTTGATCGCATCGCGTGCGATTTTCACCGCTTCTTTTTCGTTCAATTTCACTGTGCCGAAGAAATGAGGAATCTGCTCAGGATCCTGCAATGAGTAGTAACTTTCAGGTGAACGATAAACAGAAATTCGCCCGTCCAAAAACGTGAATTGATAACCGTTGGTTAAGGTGATTGCGCCCCCGGCTTGGGCAAGCCGGGGGTCGCATTTGAATTCAGCCACTTGGTTTGTCGTCACCGGCAAGGCAAAGGGCAAATCCAAGCTCTTTGAAAAATCCGAAACAAAGGGCAAAATCGCCAAAAGCACAGCATGGGAATACTGCGCCGTGACCTGGACAAGCTCCCACATATTTTTATTTTGCTAGTTTGACCAGTCAGACTGGGAATTGTACTGGTTGATGTATAACGCATCGTAACCAAAAACACTCAAATCAGCGCCATCTTCCCAGCCATATCGCAAATCCGGCGTATCATTTTGCGCATTGTAAATTGATGTCGTCAAATCATAGTTAAAATACCAGTAGAATTCAAAGTTGGTAAGAAAATACAGGTTCCGATCGGGTATGTGATACTGGTAATGCAGCCCAGATGAAGAATCAATAAAATCCCCAGATTCTGAGTAGATAACATCTTTTGAATACCCCACGAAGGCACGTGGACGAGTTCCGTGCGCTTGGAAATAACTCAACGGTTGCGTAGAACTCAAATTAATCCCGAAAGCTGCCGGCAAACTCCCATTTGCCGTTGAGCAACCGTCCAAGAAAACAAACCGATAGTAATGTGTTTTTTGAAGCAGATCGGAAATCACGTTTGCATACACTGATGCGATACTGTCAGCAGATCCATGCCCGTTGTAATAGAAATTCCTATTTGCGTTGTTGGTTAGGATTCTGAGCAACGCATTTTCATCCGCGAGGGACTGTGCGCTCGTCGGAGGTGCCACGTTATTGCTGAAGGGGTAACGAATCGGATAAATTTGACCATATTCGGGATGGCCTGGAGTTGGGAAAATCGTGTACGCACCACCGTTTGCCGCCGCGATTCCGCCAAATTGGGAAATCGCACCTTTGTAAGAATTGCTTGCAGCACAATCACCAAATTTATCCTGGTAGGCAATCACCCATTGCCCTTGGCTTGGGTAAGCGAACGGCTTCCGTTTGTGAGGCGTGGCTTTCGTGACAGGGTCACCAACGGTAATCATCGCACTAAATTCTCCGTCGGCATCATTTGTTGCCCGCGTGATGCCATTGGTATCAATCAAATCCCAATTCGTTTCCACAAATCCGTCGCCAGTGTTACCGATTAATGTTTTGGCGAGCCGGTTGCTGACATCGTAAATGTCAATTTGCCAAGTTGAATTAGTGCAAGTCGTTTCGAAGGCATAGTATGCAAATCCAAGCTCGCCAATTTCATCTTCCCAATCAGGATAATAAATGACGTTGGAAACAGAGAGTGTGAATGAGTCACTATAACGACTAATGCCATGGTTGTTTAAATCGGTCGCATCCGGATTGAGCCAGCTTGCCACAACTTGAATCGTGTGATCGCCATTTTCCAAAAAGGACGTGTCAAAAGTGATTCTTCCATTTATTCCCGGTGGCACCACCGGAGCGGCACCGCGATAGCGAGTTCCATCAACCAAAACAACGATGTCTTGAATGGAGCCGATGTCGTTTGCCACCTCGAACGGTATCGAGATTATATCCGACATGACGTTAGTGAAATTGTCCAACCCAACGATATGCACGCCAAGCCGAGCAGCCTGGTAAAATCCAGTTCCCGCAATCATAACCAGTCCGTTTGTGTCGTTAACATTGTTCGTTCCACCTGGCATGGGGATACCGCCGCCACCGCTATTCGTGCCGCCACCGCCCGTGGTCGAGCCAAAATTAACGGAATTGGAATGTACAAAGTAAGTGATGTTGGTGTCAGTTGCCGCCGCCAACGAATTGGTGAGCGTTTGCCAGCCATTGGTCGACAGGAGCGACGGTCGATATTGAACAACGTATGTTTCGCTTGGGTCGCTCGGCCAAGACAGCACGACATTGGATGATTGGATTGAAACCTGCATGCCTTCGATGGCGAAGGATTGAGTTGTGAATGAAGTCAGAGAACAGGCGAGCGCGCAACCCACTATCAGCCTCCCGATGAGTGATCCATTGGTTTTCATAGTTATATTTACCCTTACCCGTTTAGTTTTTCCGTATCCGATTTGCCCGATGTTGAAACCCCTCATTGCTCTGCGCTATTGGAGACCCAAGCTCAGACAAATCTGTTTCTAATGCTTTTCCGTCTGTTTACAAGAAACTTTTATGTCTTTTTCCCATCCGTTTTTGCCATCACCCATTTGCGACGGAATTCAATGGGCACATTAATGTTGAAAACGACAATCCAGCAAACGGGATAAAAAGGCAAGGATAAAACACAGTGTATACACTGTGGTTTGCGCCCGCACTTAACGGCTTTGATATGGTGTGGCTGCAATTCCAAAATACCGGAAAGTCCTGGGCGAAAACATCCGGACATACCGCCGTGCCATGAAATTGAGCCAGGAGAAGCTGGCGGAAAAATCCGATCTCCACCACAACTACATCGGCGACATCGAGCGCGGCGAGGAGAATGTCTCCGTGGACGCCCTGCGGCGGATTGCTCTTGCCTTGAACGTCCAACTGACTGACTTAGTGCAAAATGTCTGACCGATTGGCAGGGTTTCGCCAAGTGGTGAAGCAGCCCTGTTGTGCTTGAGAAAGTCCCATCAGCACACTAACCGATGGAAAGTCCCGAGCATCCCACGGTGGCGGGACTAGAAAGCCTGCCCTACGTCGAAAACTCAACATTTTTGCTTGACTAATTCTAACAAAGTAAGTATATATGCCGCCGACGATGGTAGAAAAGCTAACATAATGAGATTTGAAAACTCCAAGGATTTTGGGTCTGGCGTCTGGCGTCTCGGGTCTTCCGCCTTCGCCAAGGCTGCGGCACGACAGGGACGTCCCGGGTCTGGCGGAGGCCTAGCCGGGGGGAATTAAAGTGAATTAAACCAAATTAAACCACTTTTTTTATGAATCGAGGACGAGGACGAGGAGGATTGGGGGCGGAGAACCGTTTATCCGGGTAAATCCGACCTAATCCGACCTAAAAATAAAGAACATGAAAACTGATACGCGATGCGTCCGCCTTCGCCCGGCTACGGCGCGACAGGGGATGCGAGATGCCGGCAGGTTCGGGGACGCGGACGGGTGCGAGCCGCACTGGCAACCATGCAAGACCTTGGGAATCAAGGTCCGTCGGGCTTCGTCAGGCTTTGTCAGACCCTAGAATTAAAAAATTATGATATGCGATTTACGATATACGAGCCCGACTGTGGTACAGAGTATTCGAGGAGTTTCGGGCAGGCGGATGGTCCTGCGGGTCACAGACCCGCGCTCCGGGGGCGGGGCGACGCTGACAACCATCAATTCCCAGCGTTTCACATCAATTCCCAGACTTTTTGGATTTTTTTTATTTCAACCAGCGATGCGATCACCGCAGTGGCGGGACGGGCAGGCAGGGTCTTTACAGATCCGATGCCGGACTGGCAAACGAATTGCCGGCAAGATGCCGGCGCTCCCGGTCCTTCGCCAAGGGTACGGCGCGATGCTCACCGGAAAAAAACAGCGATTAACAGTGATTAACAGCCAAAAACAGCCGAATAATTTGCGATATGAAATCTCTGCAAAAGGCCGACAAACCAGTGGGACAGGCTTCAAGCCTGTCCGGTTTGTTTGGAAAAGCTGCAACACGACAGGCAAGATGCCTGTCCCACTATGTTTTGTCTTTCTCGTGTGCGTGAACTAGCGCAAACTGTCACCATGTCTGGACTCATCGCCATTGTCGGTCGACCCAACGTCGGTAAATCCGCGTTGTTCAACCGCATCATCAAGAAGCGCATCGCCATCGTGCACGATCAGCCGGGGGTGACGCGCGACCGCGTGACCGCCGAGACCGAATGGCATGGACGCACATTCACGCTGGTGGATACCGGCGGCATCGGGTTGCTGCGGCGGGAGAAGTCCGATGACATCATCGTCAAGGCGGCGCTCGAGCAGGTGGAACTGGCCATCGAATCCGCCAACGCCATCATCTTCGTGGTCAATGTGCAGGAGGGAATCGTGCCGCTGGACCGCGAGGTGGCAGAACGGCTTCGCAAATGTGGCAAGACCATCCTCGTGGCCGCCAACAAGGTAGACACCGAACGGATGGAGAAGGACGCCGACGAGTTTGTCGCGCTCGGGTTCGATAAGATTTTCCCCGTCAGCGCCATCCACGGCGAAGGCATTGTGAAGCTGATGGATGCCGCCTACGCCTTGCTGCCCGCGCCGGAAACGGAAGAACAGGCCACGATGGACGCGGAAGCCGCCGTTCTTGAGGAAGGCGAAGGCGAAGACGAGGCGGAGGCCAAACCCAGAATTCAAGGCCCGCTCAAGCTTGCCATCGTCGGCCGGCCCAATGTCGGCAAGTCGTCCATCATCAACGCGCTCACCCAGTCCACCCGCGTCATTGTCACCCCCATCGCTGGCACCACCCGCGATTCCATCGACGTTCCGTTCGAGGTCGAGACCGAGGGCGTGCGGCAGAAATACATCCTCATCGACACCGCCGGCATGCGGAAAACGCGGCGCGTGGATGACACGATCGAGTTTTTCAGCGTGCAGCGCGCCGAGGAATCCATCATCCGCAGCGACATCACCATTCTCGTCATCGATGCCGAGGCTGGCGTCACCGAGCAGGATAAAAAGATCGCGGATACCATCGTCGAAAACCGCCGCGCGTGCATCATCGTCATCAACAAGTGGGATCTGTTCGAAAAAGACGTGCGTGCCATCCGGACTGAGGAAATTGAAAAACGCAACGCCAAGAAACGCACCGAAGGCCAGGCGAAAAATTTGACCACGCTGGTGGAGTTCGGCGAGTGGGTGCAGAAGAAGCTGTTCTTCCTCGACTACGCCCCGGTGATCTTCACCTCGGCCAAGTCCGGCTTCCATCTCGAGCGCCTGCTGGAAACCATCCGCTACGTCGCGGCCCAGTTGCAGCAGAAAGTTCCCACCTCGATTTTGAACCGCGCCCTGCGTGATGCCGTGGACAAACGCCAGCCGGTCACCGCCACGGGCATGCGCCTGAAGTTCTATTACGCCACCCAGGTGCGCCAGGCGCCGCCGACGTTCCTGCTGTTCGTGAACCGCGACGAAATGTTTTCCGACCCGTACAAAAAATATCTTGCCGGTGAAATGCGCACGGCGTTCGGCTACGAGGGCTGCCCGGTGGTGCTGGTGCCCAAACCGCGCCCGAAAACGGTCGAGTCCAAGCAGAGATTCCGGCAGAAACCGGGCGGCAAACCGTCAAGCCCCGGCAACCGGCAGGATGCGTACCGCCAAAAGCGGCACGAACGGTATGCGCGCACGGCGGGAGGAGCGAGCGGGCGGCGCAAGCAGTCCACCTGAAATCCGCCAAAACCTTCTGCTCTTTGACATTACTGCGGCCGGGGACGGCCGTCCGATTCAGACCGGCTTTTCCGGCGGCGCCAGTTCTTTCAGTGCATTCAAAGTCGCCGTTTTATAAAGCGTCCCCAGCGTCGGCACGTTGAAACAGGCATCGACGAAGATGCTGGCGGTGGCGTTGCCCAGCATCGCCATCAAACCGATGTGGACCACTTCCGTCGCCAGTTCGCCCATGATATGCACACCGAGCAGTTTCTGGTCGTCCCGGCGGAAGATCAGTTTCAAGAAACCGTCCTGGTCGCCGATGATCCGGCCGCGGGCATTGTCCCGGTAGTTTGCGCGACCAACGATGTAATCGATGCCCTTCTTTTTGAGCGCCTCTTCCGTCTCCCCGACCATGCTGGCTTCGGGAATGGTATAGATGCCGTTCGGCAGGAGCGGGGACAGGACGCCGCCGCCGCGGCCAAACGCATGGTGCATCGCCCGGCGACCTTGTTCCATGCTGGTCGAAGCCAGTGCAGGAAAACCGATGACATCGCCCGCGGCATAGATGCTTTCCACGTTCGTCTGAAATTGTTCGTTCACGGGAATGATCCCGCGCTCGCCGGTTTTCACGCCTGCCTGATCAAGTCCGAGTTTGGCCGTATTGCTTTGCCGGCCCGATGCCACCAACACGGCATCCGCCATCAGCACCTCTCCCGACGCAAGTTCGAGCCGGACGCCGGATTCCTGGGGAACGCATTTTGAAACCGTTTGTTTCCAGCGCAAAACGATGCCGCTGCTTTCCAGCGCCTTCGCCAGTGCCCGGGAAACTTCCGCATCCAAAAACGGCAGCAACACCTCGCGGCCATCCAAGATGTGCACCGTGGCGCCGAGGGCGCGGAAGGTGCAGGCGTATTCCGTCCCGATCACGCCCGCGCCGACGACCGCCAAATTCTTGGGGATGCGTTCGAGTTTCAGGATGGAATCAGAATCATAAATGGCACCCTGGCCAAACGGAAAAATGGCCGGCCGCACCGGCGAGGAACCGGTGGCGATCAGGATTTTTTCCCCGTGCAACAGGATTTCATCCGCCGGCGGGGACGGAACGTCCTTTTGATCCATTGGCCCGGGCCGGACCCGGACGGTGTGGGCATCGACAAAACTGCACGTTCCGAAATAAATCGTGGCGTTCAGGCCTTTTAACCGTTCATTGATGGTTTTGTGAAAAGCGTCCTGAACGTGCAATTCGTGGCCCAGGAAATCCGCAACCGTCACTTCCCGGCGTACGGAAAGATCCACGCCGTACAGATTACGTGACTGGATGCCGGAGAGGGCGAGCGCCGTCTCACGCAACGTTTTGCTGGGCACGGTTCCGGTGTTGATGCCGGCCCCTCCGATATCCGCATGATTGTCCACCAGGACCACGCGCTTGCCAAAGCCCGCCGCCGTCGTTGCCGCGGTAATGCCGGCCGGGCCGCCGCCGATCACCACGAGGTCGTATGTATTCAACTCGTTCGTCATGCGCTCACTCTAAGGCAGGTCCCGGGTGGATACAATTCCACATGCGTTTAACGAGCTTTTTGAGGGTTCCATGGGAGGTGCGTTTCAATTTGCATAAAACGGTGCCGCCGGCCATGCAAAAAAAGTTATTCACAGGTGGAAATAAGGCGGTTTTTTCCGGGCAATGCCTGCGAATCCCATTGATTTCATTTGTGAATATGTTGATTGCAACTTTTCTGCAAAATTTTCTTGAAACCCACAACGGGTGGTAGCATGATGGCATTCGTTCCCCAATTAGTGGGGGAGAGCGGTTTTTGCAAAAAGATCAACTTTCCCCATAATTGGGCGGTTTTTTCGCGACTTTTGCGCGCTTTTTGGAGCTTTAGAAGCCGCCAAAGTTTTTAACTCAAAATTCAAATTTAAATACGAGCCATGATTGATGCACGTGAGGATGTTTTGACGCCGGCAGGTACCGCCGGTCGTCGTCGTACCGAGAAGGTTTCAAACGCACGGGGAATGAAGCCCGCCAGGGCCAAAAAGTTTCTCCCGATCACCCGGGTGTTCAGCGATGCCAAGGTGAAGCCCTTCGAGCAGATCGAATGGGACAAGCGCACCGCGGAAATCACCGATGATGCCGGCAAGGTCATCTTCAAGCAGGAAAACGTCGAGGTGCCGAAATCCTGGTCGGTGCTGGCGACGAAGGTCGTCGTTTCAAAATATTTTTACGGCGAACAGAACACCTCCGAGCGCGAAACTTCCGTGCGCCAGCTCATCCACCGCATTTCCCGGACGATCACCGACTGGGGTATCGCGGATGGTTATTTCAGCAAGGCGGATGGCGAGGTTTTTTACGAGGAACTGACCTGGTTGTGCCTCAACCAGTACGGCGCGTTCAATTCGCCGGTGTGGTTCAACGTCGGCCTGCATCATCAGTACGGCGTCGGCAAGAAATCCGGCAAGGGCAACTGGTTCTACAACCCTGAAACCGGCGAGGCCGAACGCGCTTCGACCCAGTACGAATATCCGCAAGGCAGCGCATGTTTCATCCAGAGCGTGGAAGACAACATGGAAGACATCATGCACCTCGCGTACAGCGAAGCAATGCTCTTCAAGTACGGCTCCGGCACCGGCACCGACCTGTCCCCGATCCGTTCCAGCCGCGAGAAGTTGAGCGGCGGCGGGCGCCCGAGCGGCCCGATGAGCTTCCTGAAAGTTTATGACCAGGTGGCGAATGTGGTGAAGTCCGGCGGCAAGACGCGCCGCGCGGCCAAGATGAACACGCTGCGCGACTGGCACGGCGACATCGAGGAATTCATCGACGCCAAGCAGAAGGAAGAGAAGAAGGCCTGGGCGCTGATCGAGCAGGGCTATGACGGTTCTTACAACGGCGATGCCTACGGCAGCGTGATGTACCAGAACGAAAATCTTTCCGTCCGCGCCAGCGACGAGTTTTTTCAAGCCGCCCTCGATGGCAAGGAATGGTGGACCCGTTCCGTGTGCGGCAACAAGCCGTTGCAGAAGAAGGATGCGGCGACCTTGCTGAACAAGATCGCGGAAGGCACGCATATCTGCGGCGACCCTGGCATCCAGTACGACGGCGCCATCCAGAAGTGGCACACCTGCAAAGGCACGGAGCCGATCCACTCCACAAACCCTTGCAGCGAATACGTTTTCGTTAATAATACCGCCTGCAACCTGGCTTCCTTGAACCTCATGAAGTTCAAGCGCGAAGATAACAAGTTCGACATCGAACGCTTCAAGGCGGCGGTCCGCATTTACATCACCGCGCAGGAAATCCTCGTGGACAATGCGAGCTATCCGACCAAGAACATCGCGGAAAACTCCCATATTTTCCGCACGCTCGGCCTCGGTTTTGCGAACCTCGGTTCGCTCTGCATGAGCTACGGCCTGCCGTACGATTCCGATGAAGGCCGTGCGCTGGCCGGTGCCATCACGTCCATCATGACGGGCCACGCCTACGAGCAGAGCGCGGAAATCGCCGGGAATGTCGGCGCTTTTGCCGGTTACCGCGATGCGCGTTGTGCCGGGGTGCCGAACCCGGTCGCCAAGGACAACGTTGAATCCATGCTGGGTGTCATCAAGCTGCACCGCGACGCGGTGGAGCAGATCCAGCCGAGCGCGGAATTCAATTATCTCAAGACCGAAGCCCGCAAGACGTGGGACGGCGCGCTCGCCAAGGGCAAGCAGCATGGCTACCGCAATGCGCAGGTCACCGTGCTGGCACCGACTGGCACCATCGCCTTCCTCATGGATTGCGACACGACTGGCGTCGAACCCGACATCGCCCTGGTGAAGTACAAATTGCTCGCCGGTGGCGGCATGTTGAAGATCGTCAACCGCGGCGTGCCGGATGCCTTGCGCCGTCTGGGCTACGGTGAAGAAGCCAACAAGAACATCATCGCGCACATCGAGAAGTTCGACACCATCGAGGACGTTGAGGACAACGGCGCGATCGTGAAGAGCGGGTTGAAGGCCGAGCATCTGCCGGTCTTTGATTGCGCGTTCAAGCCTTCGCGCGGCAAGCGCAGCATCGGTTACATGGCGCACCTGAAGATGATGTCGGCGGCGCAGCCGTTCATCAGCGGTGCCATCTCCAAAACGGTCAACATGCCCAGCGCCTGCACCGTCGCCGAAATCCGCGACACCTATGTTCAGGCGTGGAAGATGGGCCTGAAGTGCGTGGCGATCTATCGCGACGGCTCCAAACGCTCCCAGCCGCTCAACACGAAAAAGACCAACGAAGGCGGCGACAAGACCGCTACGGCCACGGGTGACAACGCAGTGCTGGAAAACCGCATCAAGCAGCTCGAAGCCGAGGTGGCCACTTTGCAGGAGGATTCCGGCAAGCCGTTGCGCCGTCGTCTGCCCGACACCCGCACGGCGGTTACGCACAAATTTAACATCGCCGACCATGAAGGTTATCTCACCGTCGGATTGTTTGATGACGGCCAGCCGGGTGAATTGTTCATCACGATGGCCAAGGAAGGTTCCACCATCGGCGGCCTCATGGACAGCATCGGCACCCTGACCAGCCTCGCCTGGCAGTATGGCGTGCCGCTGGAGGCGCTCGTCCGCAAGTTTGCGCACCAACGTTTTGAGCCGAGCGGTTTCACCAAGAACCCGGAGATCCGCAATGCGGCCTCCATCACGGATTACGTGTTCCGCTGGCTGGCGTTCCAGTTCATCCCCGGCTACCGGGAGAGCATCACCGCCGGACGCAATCAGCCGGAGCTCGCGATTCCCGGCCTCATCGAGGAACTCAAAAAAAAAGTAAACCGGCCGGTGCCTGAACTGCCGATCTCGGACGATACGGACATGATTGAGGCGAAGCCGGAAAGTACCTACGCGCGCCGCACCCTGACGTTGACCTCGATGATCACGAACCAGCAGGACGCGCCGACGTGTCCGAACTGCGGTCACGTGGCGGTGCGCAACGGCGCCTGCTACAAGTGCCTGAACTGCGGCGAAAGCCTCGGTTGCTCATAAGGTCTGATTTATATCCACCAAGCCGGAGAATTTTCAAGTTCTCCGGCTTGTTTCATTTGGACGGCCGCATTATGTTCCAGCCATGAGCGAAAACACCCCATTCATTCACGAAGACCCGTGGCGCATCTTCCGCATCATGGCCGAGTTTGTGGACTCGTTTCAGACGATGTCCCAGGTCGGCCCGGCGGTGACCATCTTTGGCTCGGCACGGACGAAGCCGGAGGACAGGTATTATCACGCCGCACAGGAGATTGCGAAGGGGCTGGCCAAGCACAAACTGGCGGTCATCACCGGCGGCGGGCCTGGCATCATGGAGGCGGCCAACCGGGGTGCGATGCATGCCGGCGGCAAATCCGTCGGCCTTAACATCGAACTGCCGCACGAGCAGACCGGCAACCGCTTTGCCAATGTGCCGGTGCATTTCCACTACTTCTTTTCGCGCAAGGTGTGTTTTGTGAAATACAGCTTTGGCTTCATCTTCATGCCCGGCGGCTTCGGCACGCTGGATGAATTTTTTGAAGTCATCACGCTGGTCCAGACGCAGCGCATCCCGCAATTTCCGCTCATCCTCTTTGGCCGTGAACATTGGAAAGGGCTGTTGGCATGGATGAAAGCCGAATTGCAGGTCCGGCACGGCTACATCAGCCCCGGTGACCTTGACCTGGTCCAGCTCGTGGACGAGCCGCAGGAGGCAATCGATCTCCTCCTCGAATACCAGCGCCGCGTCAGCCCGCCGGAACTGCCGGCCAAGGCCTTCC
>Ga0210392_10001178_pt1 | contig 14070 bp, 14 predicted proteins | sample IncBWC30OmetaG_FD_161057 | JGI IMG/M metagenome (GOLD analysis project Ga0210392, IMG submission 161057) | Forest soil microbial communities from Barre Woods Harvard Forest LTER site, Petersham, Massachusetts, United States - Inc-BW-C-30-O ...
CATCAACAAGATCGTCGTGCTCGCCGTGTTCCTGCCCGTGATGATGGGCCAGGCGGCCAACACCGGCTGCCAGTCGCTCGCGGTGGCGCTGCGCGGCATCACGCTGGGCGAACTCAAGCCCGGTGGCGAAAAAGCCCTCATGTTCAAGGAATCGCTCGTCGGTCTTTGCAACGGCGCGCTGACCGGCCTGACCGCGGGCGCCGGCATGTTCGTTTACGCGCGCTGGAAGCACACCGCCGAATCGCCGTTGATGCTCGGTGCCGTCGTCTTCCTCGCGATGACCGGCACGTGCGCCGTCAGCGGCATCACCGGCGTGATCACGCCACTCGTCCTGAAAAAATTCGGGGTCGATCCGGCCAGCTCGTCGAGCATCTTGCTGACAACCATCACTGATGTCGTCAGCATGGGCCTGTTCCTCTACCTCGCCACGGCGTGCCTTTTGTAACCGCGAAAAACCTCCGGCCCATCACGCCCCGCCGGAAAAAAATTCGCGCACGGCCGCCACGACTTGGTCTCGAGGCACCTCGCGTTCACTGCGTTCGGTGAGGTCGCGGAGCTTGACCACGCCGCGCGCCAGCTCGTCGCCGCCGTAGATGAGCGCGAGCTTCGCGCCCGAATCGGCCGCGAGCTTGAACTGCTTGCCGAAGGCCACCTCCTTGAGCGGATACTCGACGCTGCGGCCGGCGGCCCGCAACGCCGCGATGTCGGCAAAAGCCGCGCACCGCTCCACCTCGCCACCGATGACCGCGTAAACATCCACCGCGTCGACAAACTTCGGCATCAGCCCGCGCTGCTCGAGCAACAGGTCAAACGTCATGTCGCCAATGGCAAAACCGACCGCAGGCAGCTCGCCGTAGCCGAGCTTGCCAATGAGATGGTCGTAGCGCCCGCCGCCCGCCAGTGCGCGCAGCTCCCCTTTGCGGTCGAACGCCTCGAAGACAAAGCCGGTGTAATACGCCAGCCCGCGCACCACGCCGAGATCGACCTCGACGAAACGCGCCAGCCCCATCGCCTCGAGCCCTCCGAGCAGCTTTTTCCAGTCGGCCAGCCGCGCGGCCAGCTTATCGCCGCCAAGCGTCGCGACCGTTTTTTCCAGCGCAGCGAGCGTCTTGATTTGCAGGAACGCGAGTACTTTCGTCCTCAACCCGCCATCGAGCGGGCCAAAGTTCTCCGTGTAGTTTTTGAAGGCGTCGTCGCCGAGCTTTTCGTGTTTGTCGATGGCGCTGAGCATCGCGCGGGTGCGCGGCTCGTCGAGACCGAGCGCCTCGAGGTAGAAAAACCACAAATTGCGATCGCTCAGGCGCACGTAGAAATCCTGCTCGGAGAGTCCAAACGAGCAGAGGCACTGCACCAGCAGCGCAATGAGCTCGATCTCCGCCTCGGGGCCGGGCTCGCCGAAGATGTCGGCATTGAACTGGTGAAAGCACCGCCCGCGGCCTTTTTGCATGCGCTCGTAGCGGTAAAATTCCGCGATGCTGAACCACTTGATCGGACGCTTGAGCGTGGCGGCCTTCTCGCCGACGAGGCGGCACACCGTCGGCGTCATCTCCGGCCGCAGCGCCACCTCGCGGCCACCCTTGTCAGTGAAAGTGAAAAGCTGGGCCTCGATCTCGTCGCCCGACTTCGTCTTGTAGAGCTCAAGCGGCTCGAGCACGGGCGCGTCGTATTCGGCAAAGCCGAACGCGCGGGCGTTCTGGCGCCAGAGGCGGAAGATATGGTTCCGGCGCGTCAACGCGTCGGGATAGAACTCGCGAAAACCGGGCAGGGTTTGAAACGTGGCCATCGAGCCGCTAGAATTGCGGCTCACCCACGCCGGGCGCGAACCAAAAGTTGCGGACAAAAATGTGGACGGGGTGCCCTCACCCCGCACTGAGGTCAATCGCGAGGTGAAGGCACCCCGCCCGCAATAGCCACTCCTGCAATCGATCCATCCTCCATAAACTGTGAGCCATAACAAAAAAGGCCGGGCGAAATCGCCCGGCCTCGGAATTCGTTGATATAAAAATGCGCCTCAGGGGGCCTGCAGCTTCACGAGGTCGATCTTCTTGAGCTGCTGCTTAAGGACCTTGCCCGACTTGAACTTCACTACCGCGCGCTGCGGGATGATGACCTCGGCCTCAGGCTTGTTGGGGTTGCGTCCCACCCGTTGTTTGCGCACCTGTACTTCGAGGACGCCGAAATTGCGTAACTCGACATTGCGTCCCTCGGCCAGTGCTTTTTGAATGATGTCGAGCGTCATCTGCACCGTGGCCTGCACTTCCTTTTGCGGAAAGCCCGTTTTCTCATAAATCGTCAGCACAATCTCGCGTTTCGTCAGATTATTCGACATGGTGAAATCCTCTTTTTTGGGTCGTTTATCTTCATCTAAGTTATTTTCATCCAAAGGTTACGTCAACAGCCAGTTAGACGTTTTTGATCAAAAATGCGTGAAAAAGATGCACAAGACACGCTAGCGCAACTGTCTAACGATATTTAGAATTCGTGAAAAAATTTCTTTTCCGAACGCTTGCAGGCTGCAAATCCCTCGAAATTGCCTTTAGCTCATTGGCTTCCGGGATACTTTGCCCCGCCCATGCGCCGTTTTAAGCCAAGCCTTTCTCTCCACGCTTTCCATGCCTGATCCCGTCGCCGTCAACGCCATGTTTGCGCGCATCGCGCGACGCTACGACCTCGCCAACCGCCTGCTCAGCGGCGGCGTTGACGTTTGGTGGCGCCGCCGCCTTGTCGCCGCCGTGCGCCGTGCGCAACCGCATGATGTGCTAGACCTCGCCACGGGCAGTGGCGACGTGGCCTTCGCCCTAGCCGGCGCGCTGCCCGCCGACACGCACATCACCGGCATGGATTTCTGCCAGCCCATGCTCGACGAGGCGGAATTGAAAAAGCCCAAGTCGCCCCGCTATGCCGGCATCGCCTTTTGCCAGGGCGACGGCCTCGCGCTGCCGCTGGCCGATGCCTCGTTCGACGCCGTGACGATTTCCTTCGGCTTGCGCAACATGGCCGACCGCGACCGCGCCTTGCGGGAGATGCGCCGTGTGCTGCGGCCCGGCGGACGGCTCTTCGTGCTCGAGTTTTCCCAGCCGTCGCCGTGGTTCCGGCCGTTTTATTTTTTCTACATGCGGCGGCTCGCCCCGTTGCTGGCCGGCCGGTTGACCGGCGACCGCGCCGCCTACGAATACCTTTGCGGCTCCATCGAGCAGTTTCCCGGGCGCGATGCGCTCGCCGAAAAAATCCGCGAAGCCGGTTTCAACCGTGTCTCCGCGCGCGCCCTGACCTTCGGCATCGTGGCCCTCCACGAGGCAGAAGTACCAAGTAGCAAGTGACAAGTAGCAATAGGTACGGGCAAAACTCCTCGCTACCCGCTACTCGATGCTCGCTACTCAGTTGAATGACTTTCCGCAGCCGCAGCTGCTGTGGGCGTTCGGGTTTTTGATTTCAAAACCCTTGCCGTGCAGGCCATCGTCGAAGTCGATGTTCGAGCCGTCGAGATAGGCGAGGCTCGACGCATCGACGAGCAATTGCAGCCCCTCGCTCTCGAACGTCGTGTCGCCGGCCTTCAGCTCATCGAACGAAATGCCGTATTGCAGGCCCGAGCAGCCGCCGGACTCGACAAAAACCCGCAAACGCTTGTCAGAAGCATTGCGTTCCTGCGACAGGGTGCGGACTTGGGTGGCGGCACGGGGAGAGAGCGTGATCATTCAAAAAAACTACGCCCAACCCGCGGGCTGTCAACCGGCGCACGGGTGCAAATTAAGTGCGAGAGCCAGTGTCAAGCATCCTTGCAGCAATTTTCATGCTAGCTGACGATTTACCCGCTTGCAAGCGGTGGCGACCTACCCTTCCTTGAGAGTGTGCCGGCCATGAAAAATATTTTTACCGAACTGCATTACGAGATAACCCAGAAGCTTGCGGAGGGCGGTATGGGCATCGTCTATGAAGCCGTGCAGCACGGAGCGGGCCATTTCCGCAAGGTCGTCGCCCTAAAGATCATTCGCGAGGAATTTTCAGCCATCCCCGAGTTTCAAAAAAACTTCATTGGCGAGGCGAGGCTCGTCGCCGACCTCATTCATACCAACATCGTGCAGACCTACCACCTCGGGCAGACGGGCGGCCATTATTTCATGGTGATGGAGCTCGTGCGCGGCGTGAACCTCGATGAGTTCCTTGAACGCCATCGCGAAATTGATCGGCCCATCCCGCTTGATCTCGCCGCGTTTATCATCTCGCGCATCGCCCGCGGCCTCACCTACGCGCACCAAAAACGCGACCACGACGGCCGGCTGCTCGGCATCGTCCACCGTGATATCGGGCCTAAAAACGTCCTCATGGGCTACGAAGGCGACGTGAAGCTCACGGACTTCGGCATCGCGAAGGCCCTCGACCTGATGTACAATGACGAAGGCAAGGTCATCGCCGGCCGGGATGACTATCTCTCGCCCGAGCAGGCCAGCTATGCCGTCACCGATGCCCGCGCCGATCTCTTCCCGCTCGGCATCGTGCTCACCGAATTGCTCCTCGGAAAAAACATTTTTCACTCGGCCGACCGCCTGCAGACCCGTCGCAACATCCTCACCATGCCCATCCCGCAGTTTGGCGAACTCCGTCGCGACATCGATGCGCGCCTCGAAACCATCATCCAAAAGGCCCTCCGGCGCGACCGCGACAAACGTTACCAGACCGCCTACGAGATGCTCACCGACCTCGAGCTCTACCTTTACAGCGACCGCTACGGCCCCACCAACGAAAAACTCGGCGCTTACCTGAAGGAGCTCATGAGTCCGCAGGAGCCCCCCGCGAATCCACCACCTTCCCGGTCTCACGCCCGGATCAACCCCTGACATGCCCCACGTCAACCACCTCAGTCTGACCTACGGAGCATATGAGCGGGCACTCGATTAGCCAAGACCTTCGCCAGCGCCAGACGCAGCAGCTCGTGCTTGCGCCGCAATTGCGGCAATCGCTGAAAATTTTGCAGGTTGCCGCGCTCGACCTGCGCTCCGTCATCCAGCAGGAGCTGCAAAACAATCCCACGCTCGAGGAGATGCCCACGGACGACGCGAGCTTTGAGAAGGAAACCGGCACCGACAACAACGAGGCCGGCGATGCCTCCGAGAAGCGCGAGGAAATGGATTTCTCCAAGGAGTTTGAGATTCTCTCCAAGATCGATGACGACTGGCGCGATCACATGTCCTCGGTCGGCGGCGCGCAGCCTTACACGAATGAGGATGCCGAGAAACGCCAGCACTTCTTCGATTCGCTCGTCACCGAGACCTCGCTGCAAGAGCACCTCATGGGCCAGGCCGCGCTGGCCGACATCGATGAACCCACGCTCAATGCCATGCGCCATCTCGTCGGCAGCCTCGATGACCACGGCTTTCTCACGCAAACGCCGGCCGATATCGCGCTGCAAACCCACCTGCCGCTCGAGACCGTACAGGCCGCGGTCAAGCTCCTGAAAACCTTCCAGCCGCCCGGCATTGGCAGCCAAAACCTGCAGGAATGCCTGCTCGCCCAGCTCACCGCCAAAGGCCGCGGCGAATCCCTCGCGGCCCGCATCGTGCGCGACCATTTCGCGCTGCTCACCCGCCGCCGGATCCCCGAGATCGCCCGCAAACTCGGCGCGCGCATGGACGACGTGCAGTCGGCCATCGAGGACATCGGTGTCCTCGACCCCGCGCCCGGGCGGCGCTTCGCCGAGGACAGCAACCGCGTGGTCTCGGCCGATGTCACCGTCGAGAAAGACGGCGGCGAATGGAAAATCATCCTCAACACCGACTACATCCCCCGCCTGCGCATCTCGAACACCTACAAGGAGCTCATCGCCAAGGGCACGCTCTCTAAAACTGAACGCGATTACCTGCGCGAGCACATGCGCTCCGGCAAGTTTCTCATCAACTCCATCCAGCAGCGCCAGCAGACCATCGAGCGCATCACGCGCGAAATCATCAAGGTACAGGGCGAATTTTTCGAGCACGGCGTCTCGAAGCTGAAGCCGCTCACCATGACGCAGATTGCCGAGGTGGTCGGCGTGCACGAGACCACGGTCAGCCGCGCCATCGCCAATAAATACATCAAGACCCCGCACGGCGTCTTCGAATTCAAATATTTTTTCACCCCGGGCTACCAGGCGGACAGCGGCGCCTCCGTCTCAAACACCAGCGTGAAGGAAATGATCAACGACCTCATCATGCTCGAGGACAAGGCCCATCCCTTGAGCGACCAGGAAATCGTCACCAAGCTGCAGGAAAAGGGCATCAACATCGCCCGCCGCACCGTCGCCAAGTACCGCGAGGAACTTGGCGTGCTGCCGAGCAACCTCCGGCGCGAATACGGGTGAGGCGCGGCGGCGTTCACGGTTTCCCACTGGTCATTTGTTAGTAGTTGGTAGTTAGTATTTTGTAGTTGGTTGTCAGCACTTTGGCGTTGGGTGTTCGACATTGGATGTTGGACGTTCACAGAGTGAGACTCGGTTCGATCTGGAGCTCCATGCCGCGCGCATCCGTGCCGTCGGCATCGGCCCACGCGGCAAAGGCGATCATGCCAGCATTGTCGCCCGTGTGCTGCGGCGCCGCAGCCAGCAGCGGTACGCGGCGCTCGTGCGCCAGCCAGCCCAGCGCCGTCCGCAGCAGTTGGTTGTTGGCCACGCCGCCCGAAAAACCGAGGCTGCGATAGGCAGACCCTGAGTCCATCGAAGGGTCTGTCCTGAGCAAAGTCGAAGGACCTTGTTCCAGCGCCGCCCCTGTCTTGCGCACCAGCGCATCGATGACCGCCTGCTGGTAGCTCGCGCACAAATCCGCCATCCGCACCGGCACCTCCGCCGCCGGCATTTTTTCGAGCAAATAGCGCAGGCTCGTCTTCAGCCCGGAAAAACTGAAATCCAAATCATCGCGCCGCCCGATGCCGCGCGGAAAATCAAACGCATCCGCACGGCCGCCCGCCGCGATTTTCTCGATCAGCGGGCCGCCGGGATAGCCGAGGCCGAGCAGCTTCGCCCCCTTGTCCAGCGCCTCGCCCGCCGCGTCATCCCGCGTCGAGGCCAGCGTCACAATCCGCCGGTCTTCCCCGATGGAAAACAGCAGCGTGTTTCCGCCCGACACGAGGAGCCCGAGATGCGGCAGCAACCCGGCCAGCCTGGGGTCGAACGCCACCGGATCCTCCGCATGCAGCGCGATAAACGGCGACCACGCGTGCGCCCGCAGGTGGTTCACACCCGCCAGCGGCACGCGCAAGGCCAGCGCGAGGGCCTTGGCCGCGGCCACGCCCACCGCGAGGCAGCCGGCCAGGCCCGGGCCGCACGTCACGGCGATTTTTTTCACGCGGGAAAATCCCTCCGTCGCCCGCACGCGGGCCAACAGCGGCGCAAATGTCCGCAGGTGCTCGCGCGTGGCGAGGTCGGGCACCACCCCGCCATGGCGCTCGTGCAGCGCAATCTGGCTGTGCACCCATTCGCCGGCCAGCCCGTGCGCCGGGTCGAAAAACGCAACCGCCGTCTCGTCGCACGAGCTTTCGAGCGCGAGAATCATTTGGCCGGTACGTCAGACGCGCTGTTCGCGGCGAACGCCTGCACGCCGCGCAGCACGTCGATCGCCGCCTGGAGCTGCCGGTCCTCGATGGGCGTGAACCCGAAACGTTCGGCAAACTCCTTGGGATCGGTGATGTCGTCGCGTTCGTTCTGCAGGCGGATTTTTTCGTCCTCATCCGCCGGGAGCACGACTTCGACTTGCGGGCTGACGCCGTGCTCGTGGATGGCCACGCCACTCGGCGTGTAGTAGTGCGCGGTCGTCAGGCGCAGCCCCTCGCCGTTCTTGAGCTTGAAAATCGACTGGACCGAGCCCTTGCCGAACGATCGTTCGCCAACGATGACCGCGCGATGGGTGTCCTTGAGCGCGCCGGTCACGATCTCGGCGGCACTCGCACTGCCGGCATTGACGAGCACGGCCATGGGCAGCGTGAGCGGGTCGCCATCGCCCTCGGCGCGGTATTCGTCGCGGTCGTCGGGCTCGCGGCCCTGCGTGTAAACGATGAGCTCGTCCTTCTTGAAAAATGGGTTCGCCACCGCCACCGCGGCGTCGAGCAGCCCGCCGGGATTATCGCGCAGGTCGATGATCAGGCTCGTCGCCCCATCGTGCAGCAATTTATCAAGCGCCTTGTCGAACTCATCCGCGGTGTTGTCCGAAAACTCCGTCAACTGCAGGTAGCCGATTCCGCCCGGCAGCAGGCGGACGCTGCGCACGCTGTCCATCTTGATGGCTTCGCGCGTGATCATGACCTCGAAGTTCTTCTGCGTGCTCGCGCGAAACAGGCCGACCTTCACCTTGGTCTTCAGTTTGCCCCGCAAGCGTCCGACGACCTTTTCCATGGTCGGCTGGTCGAAGGGCTGGCCGTCCACGCTCAGGATCTGGTCGCCGTGCATGATGCCCGCGCGTGCGCCCGGGGTGCCCGCGATCGGCGCAACCACCAGGACCTTGCCCTTCACGATATCGATCTCCACGCCGATGCCGCCAAAATCGCCCGTCATCTCGTCCTCGAGATCATTGAAGTCCGTCGCGGTGAGAAACTCCGAGTGCGGATCGAGCGAGGCCACCATGCCCTGCAGCGCCGCGTGCGTGAGCTGGTCGGCATCCGCCTTTTTCCCGTCGACATAGTTTTCGTGCACAAGCTTGAGCACGCTGGCATAATAGCTGGTCGCCCGATCCACGTCGCGATTGGGAAACAAACTCCACGCCAGCGAGAGCCGGCCGGCCACCAGCATGAGCGCGGCGCCGATCACAAGGCCCGCGGCAATGGTGAGAATGCGTTTGTGCATATCCGCCACTGTGTGCATCTGCTTCATTTTGTAAATGGGTTCATTAACTCAGTTCATCGACCTTTTCCGCGACCGCGCCGGCCCCGCGGGCATGATGACGTTTGCCCGTTACATGCAGCTTGCGCTTTACGATCCCTCGCTCGGCTATTACCGCCAGTCGCGCCCCCGCGTGGGTCGCACGCCGGGCACGGATTTCTTCACCGCCAGCAGCTCGCCGCTGTTCGGCGAACTCGTCGCCACCGCCTGCAGCTCGCTGCTCGCCGCGCACCACGCGCACCCGCGCGACTTCACCTTCGTCGAAATCGGCGCGGAACCCTTCGACTACGCTCAGGGCAGGCCTGAAGCAGGGATCCTCGCGAACACGCCGCATCCTTTCGGTGCGACCAAAACTTTCCGCCTGGGCGATCCGCTCGATTTGAAGGGACCCTGCGTGGTGTTTTCCAACGAGCTTTTTGACGCGCAGCCGTTTCATCGCTTCGTCTTCCGCCGCGGCGCGTGGCGCGAACTCGGCGTGGGGTCGCGCGATGGGTCGCTGGTCGAAGTCGAACTAGCGGAAACGACACCCGCACCCTTGCCCGTCACCGCGCCCGAAGGATACTGCATCGACGCGCCGCTGGAGGCCGCTGCGCTCGCCGGGCAAATCGCCGCGCAGTCGTGGAGCGGACTTTTTCTCGCCTTCGACTATGGCAAGACCTGGACCGAACTCGCCGAAGCCACGCCGGCGGGCACCGCCCGCGCCTATTTCCGCCATGCGCAATCACACGATCTCCTCGCCCGCCCCGGCGAGCAGGACCTTACCTGCCACGTGTGCTGGGACTGGCTGGCCGACGCGCTCGCGGGCCACGGTTTCGTCGCGCCGCAGGTCGAATCACAGGAAAGTTTTTTCGTCCATCACGCCGCCGAGTTCCTCGCCAGGGCGACCGCCGCCGAGGCCGGCCGCTTCAGCGAAAAAAAACTCAGCCTGCTGCAACTCCTGCACCCCTCGCACCTCGGGCAGAAATTCCAGGCGCTGCGGGCGTGGCGAAACCTGTCTACTTAGCGTAGCTCAAATTGAAGCTAATCGGCTCCTCGAGTGCTACTCGTGCTGGCACACCGTTGCGCATGCCAGGAGTAAAGATCCATTGCTCAATCGCCTCTTTTGCGGCTTCTCCAAAGGTCTGGTTCGTGGCAAATTGAATCTGTACTTGGCTTGTATGGCCGTCTGGCTCCACTAAGAAATCAATGATAACTTTCCCGGTAATCCCTGCCTCACGCATGGACAAAGGATAGGGCACAGGTGTTTGGAATCTTGCACGAGGCTTTACGTCGGCTTGTCCTATCGTAATATATTCGCCTGAAAAAGTGACCTTATTGTTAACCGGGCCCTCCGGAGCCGTTTCACAGCCATTTATGACCAGGGTGCAAATGGCGGCACAGATAAACGACAAAGCACGTTTCATGGGGTTGGTTAAAGCCATGAACCAAAGCTGCACACCTGTCCAAAAAGATTTGGCTGCCAACGCCCAAAATTCCCCTTGCTTCAGGGGGAGGCACTCTCTACTTCTGACCATTCAACACGAGAAAACCTATGGCCAGAATTTGTGCAATCACCGGCAGACGCCCCGTCAAGGGCAGCATCATCAACCGCAAGGGTCAGAGCAAAAAGAGCGGGGGCATCGGCACGCACGTGACCAGCATCACGAAGCGCAAGTTCCGCCCCAACTTGCAGCGTATCAAAGTTAAACTGCCCAATGGCGGCACCAAGCGCATGCTCGTGTCGGTCAAGGCCATCAAGGCCGGCCTCATCGAGAAGGCCTGAGGCGCTGAAGTCGGCTTAGCCTCGGTCGTTATTTTGGAGTTTGGCCTTTTGCGCCTTCACTCACTTCTTCTTGGCAATTGTTACCTGCTACTTGCGTCGGCATTCCGATGCCGACGCCTTTCAGGCCACGCTCTCGAGGGGAAATCGGATCGTGTAACGCATCCCATGGTCGCGTTCGATGGCAAGGGTGCCTTTGATCTGGCCAGCGAGCATTTCAACCAGCTTCAGACCCAGTCCGGTCGGCTTGGTTTTTGAGGGCAAATGCTCCGGACCGTCGTTGGCCACCATCAGTTCGCACTGTCCGCCCTTGGCGGCATGCAATGCCACTTGCACGCTACCCCTGGCGCGGCCGGTAAACGCGTGCTTGAGGGAGTTGGTCAGGAGTTCGTTGGTGATGAGGCCGAGCGGAATGGCAATGTCGAGGCCGAGCAACAGGGCGTCCACGTCGACGTCCGCATTGATGTGAGTGCCTTTCGGATGGGATTGCAGCACCATTGAGACGAGGTTTTTCAGGTAGCCGGGAAGATCGATGCGGGCGAGGTCGCCCGAGTTATAAAGCCGCTGGTGAATGAGTCCCATGGTGGAAATGCGACTCTGGCTTTCCTCGAACATGGCCTGCACCTTCGGGTCATTGACCTGGAGCGCCTGCAGCGAAAGCAGGTTGGAAATGATCTGCATGTTGTTCTTCACGCGGTGGTGGATTTCCCTCAGCAGAATTTCCTTGTCCGCCAGTGCCAGGCGGAGATGTTCCTGGATTCGCGCCCGCTCGCAGGCATAGCGCAGCGTGCGCACGAGCAACTCGGCGCCTGTCGTGTCCTTGACCAGATAATCCTGCGCCCCCGCCTGGATCGCGGCGATGGCCATGGCCTCGTCTTGCAGCCCGGTCAGCACGACAATCGGCGGAGACGGCACCGCCGCGCGCAGCATTTCCACCGCATCGAGCCCACGGGCATCGGGCAGCGAAAGATCGCAGAGGATGACATCAAACGCTTCTTCCGCCATCCTGGCACGCGCCTCGCTCAAGCGAGTCGCGACCGTCAGCGTGAAACGCAGATACCCCGAGGCGGTAAGCATTTCGCGAAGCAAAAGCTCATCGTTTTTATCGTCTTCAAGGAGAAGAATGCGAAGGGGCGGCTCTCGTTTCGGAAGCATGGATCACCATAAATTTTGCCGCTTCATTCGCAGCCATAGACCACCTTAATCCAATTTGGTTGCATTTCAACCCGGCGGCGCAATTGGCGTGAGACGGCCGCGCCAGAGCTCGCGATAGATGGCGTTGTCGGGGCACTCGAGCCGGCCCACGTCGAACCGGCGTTCCCCGACGTAATCGAGCCCGTAGTGGAATGCGGCCAGCAACAGCGGATAGGAAAACTCCACGTCCGGCTGCCGGTGCAGGGTGCTGCGGCAGAACGCCAGGTAATCGATGCCGGCCTCGAGGTTGGCCCGCCAGTCCCACACGGCCGGCTCGAAAGGCGCACCGGACACGTCGGCCCAGGCGCTGGGTTTGAGCTGGAGCAGGCCGCAGGCCTTGCCGTTGCGGGCACGCGGATCGAAATTCGACTCGGCCGCGATTAGCGCGTAAATGAACGCCGGATCGATTCGATAGCGCGCGGCCTGCGGCTGGATCGCCGCCCAGATTTCGGCGCGGGTCGGCGGCGGCGGCGCCATCTCGTGGCGCTTGCACCCGCCAAATACAAACAACCAAGCGGCGGCGGCGCAAAGGCTGAAGAACTGAAGGACTGAAGGCTGACCGCACGGCATAACTCCGAACGCTGAACTTCCAACGCCGAACGTCCAAGTTCAAACAAACTACCAAATACAAACGACTCCGTCCGCTGTTGCGGACGACTTACAACGCGCGAAAAATCGCGGCAGCGTTCTGTCCGCCAAAGCCCAGGTTGTTGCTGAGTGCGATGCGGACGCGGGCGGCGCGCTTGACGTTGGGCACGTAGTCGAGATCGCAGTCGGGGTCGGGCACATCGAGGTTGATGGTCGGAGCGATTTCGCCGGTCTGGATCGTCTTCGCGCAGATGACCGCCTCGATGCCGCCCGCCGCGCCGAGCAGGTGGCCGGTCATCGACTTGGTTGAGCTGATGGCGACCTTGCGCGCGTGGTCGCCAAAAACTTTCTTGATGGCGAGCGTCTCAAACTTGTCGTTGTAGGGCGTGCTCGTGCCGTGGGCGTTGATATAGTCGATGTCGTGCGGCTGCAGGCCGGCCGAGGCCAGCGCGCGGGTCATCGCCAATGACAGGCCCCGGCCCTCGGGATCGGGCTGCGTGATATGAAAGGCGTCACAGGTGGCCGCATAGCCGGCGAGTTCGCAGTAAATGCGGGCGCCGCGAGCCTGGGCGTGGGCCAGCGATTCGAGCACGAGAATGCCCGCGCCCTCGCCCATCACAAAACCGTCGCGGCCGAGGTCAAAGGGGCGGCTGGCTTTCTGCGGCTCGTGATTGCGCGTGCTCATGGCCTTCATCGCGCCAAACGACGCGTAGGCAAACGAGGTGACGGTCGCCTCGCTGCCGCCGGCAATCATGACATCGGCATCACCGCGCCGGATGGCATGGGAGGCCTCGCCGATGGAGTGGGTGCCGGTGGCGCAGGCGGAAACCATGCCGAAATTCGGCCCGCGGGCGCCATACTCGATCGCCACCAAACCGGAGCAGATGTTGCCAATCAGCGCGGGAATGGTGAACGGTGAAACTTTGCGCGGACCGCGGTCCCAGAGGGTTTTGAGCTGCGTCTCGTAGGTCTGCATCCCGCCGATGCCGGAGCCTATGATGACGCCGACGCGGTCGCCATTTTCCTTGGCCATGTCGAGGGCGGAATCGCGCACGGCCTGTTTGGCGGCGACAAAACCCAAATGCATGTAGCGGTCGTTGCGGCGCACTTCCTTCGGGTCCATGTGCAGCGCGGGGTCCCAATCGCGCACTTCGGCGCCGATCTGGCAGGCATAGTTGGACGGGTCGAAATGCGTGACGCGATCGACGCCGCTCTTCCCGGCGAGCAGCGAAGCCCAGAACGATTCGGCGTCGTGGCCGAGGCCGTGGATGGCACCGAGGCCAGTGACAACGACGCGGGTGGGAGCGGACGAAGTTTCCATGGCGAAAAACAAAAACGGCGCTCTACCGTTTTATCCCGATGGGCATCACGGTAAAACGCCGAAAAGTAGCGCGGGCTTATTTAGCGCCAGCCTTGGCCTTGATATAATCGATCACCTGGCCGACGGTCTGGAGTTTCTCCGCATCGGACTCAGGAATCTCACCTTTGATTTCGTCTTTAAATTCTTCCTCAAACGCCATGATGAGCTCGACCGTGTCGAGCGAATCGGCACCGAGATCGTCAATGAAGGACGCTTGGGGTGTAATCTGCTCTTCGTTGACGTTGAGCTGATTGACGATGATCTCTTTGACGCGTTGGTCTATGGTTTTGGTTTCGGCCATGATTGGGTTAAAACTGTTTTCAAAGGTTC
>Ga0210392_10001181_pt1 | contig 14065 bp, 18 predicted proteins | sample IncBWC30OmetaG_FD_161057 | JGI IMG/M metagenome (GOLD analysis project Ga0210392, IMG submission 161057) | Forest soil microbial communities from Barre Woods Harvard Forest LTER site, Petersham, Massachusetts, United States - Inc-BW-C-30-O ...
GTCGGAAGAAGGACGAGACAAAGATCAGGGCATAACGGATGACCCGCCAGCCGAATTCGAGGGAATCGAGCGCCGGAAGCAGGAAGAGTTTCAGTGTTTTCATGCCCCAAGATAGCCGGAGGCGGGCAGGCATCACAACGTTTCTAAATTGTTAGAAATCAAAGGCTACGAGGTTTTTCGGGTAGACAATGTCGCTACTACGGGTTGCTTCCATACTTTCTGTTGCGCGTTGCATTGATCTCCACTTCTCGCAGCAGGCTCACATCAGGCCAAGCTGCAGCTTTGCCGCTTCAGACATCAGGCTCGGGTTCCAAGGTGGGTCAAAGACGACCTGGATGTCGGCCTCGATGACGCCCGGAACGCTGCGAAGCTTGCTTTCGATGTCTCTCTTGAGCACGTCGCCCATGCCGCAACCCGGAGCCGTCAGCGTGAATCGTAACTCAACTTTATTTCCGCCATCAGGCAGAGGAGTAAACTGACAACGATAAACAAGTCCGAGTTCCACGATGTTCACGGGAATCTCAGGATCGAAGCACGTTTTCAACTGGTCCCAGACCAATTTCTCTACGGGCTCCTCCGCCACGACGCCCGTGCCGCCGGTTGATGACGGTACAATCTCCTGGCCGATAGCGTCGGCGTCTTTGCCCGCGATGCGCGCCAGAAGCCCCGTTTCCGTCATCACTGTGTAGGTCCCGCCAAGCGACTGCGCGAGTTGGACCCGTGTACCAGCGGAAAGGGTAAGCCGGATACCATTAGGGATTTGGATTGCCTCGCAATCCCGGCCGAGAGTGATCGTTTCGTTCCCGATCATTTGTTCGCTCCGGCTCCCTTTCCTTGTGTGTTCGACGTTTCTTCTGCGAACGTGTGCCCGCATCCACAGCTATGTTTCGCGCGAGGATTCAAGAACATGAATTCGACACCATTGGGCCCTTGCCGGAGCCCATCCAGATGAGCCAGGCTCTTGCGGTCGACTCGGATCCGAATTCCTTCGCTCTCGAAGAGGTGATCGTCGGGACGAATAGCATCCGAATCGAGTTCCACCACATAGCGATATTGGGTGCCGCTATCCTTGCAGCCGTCGTTCTTGACCCCAGCCGCAACGCCGTGTCCACCGACAACTTCTCCCTGTTGATATTGCTTCGCACGACCTCAGCCGCGTTCGGTGTCAGTGTGATCATTCAAGCTCTCCTTTCATTTGTATGTAAGGCTTGCTGACACGCTAGTTCGTTGCTCACCTTGCAAGCGCCTCGCATTCAACTCGATCGGGAGCCTACTCGGTCGAAACAGTATCGGACTTCTCCTCGAGGGCAGCTAGCATCGTATGCCATGCCAGGGTGGCGCACTTCACCCGCACCGGGAACTCGGAAACACCCGAAAAGACAACCAACTTGCCGATGTCGACTCCGTCGTGTGCCTCGGTCGCCTGGCTAGTAACAAGCCGGTGAAACCGCGCGAACAGCTCCCGTGCCTGGCTCTTGGTCTTACCCTTGAGGCTGGCGGTCATCATTGAGGCTGAAGCTTTGGAGATGGCGCAGCCAGAACCTTCAAAGCTGATATCCTTGACCTCATCATTCTCGAGTTGCAGAAACACCGTGAAGTGGTCGCCGCATAGTGGGTTGTAGCCCTCCGCCTTCCGGTTTGCCTGAGGCAAGGACCGAAAGTTGCGTGGCTTCTTGCTATGCTCCAGGATCATATCCTGATAAAGGTCCCGAACGTCTCGCAGTTCTGACATCAGGCGAAGATCTCCTGAACCTTACAGATTCCTCTCATCAAGGCATCCACCTCCTCCTCGGTGTTGTACAGCGCAAACGAAGCGCGTGCGGTCGCTGGTACGCCAAAAAACTGCATCACTGGCTGCGCGCAGTGGTGCCCGGTACGGACAGCGATCCCCTCCTGGTCCAGGACAGTGCCGATGTCGTGCGGGTGCACCGCTTCGAGCACGAAAGAAAGCACCGCCGCCTTTTCCTGCGCCGTGCCGATAAGACGAACACCCGGCAACGATGAAATCCGTTCCGTGGCATAAGCCAGCAGGTGGTCTTCGTGTGCCGCCACGCGTTCCAGCGCGATGCGTCCCAGGTACTCGATAGCTGCTCCTACGCCGATGACCCCGGCGATGTTCGGTGTGCCAGCCTCGAACTTGAAGGGAAGGCGATTGTAAGTCGTCTTCTCGAACGTGACGGAGCTGATCATGTCGCCCCCGCCCTGATAAGGAGGCATGGCTTCCAGCAACTGCTTCTTGCCGTACAACACGCCGACTCCCGTCGGTCCGTACATCTTGTGTCCGGAGAAGGCATAGAAATCACAGTCCAGCTCTTGCACGTCCACATGGAGGTGAGGAACTGCTTGAGCGCCATCCACCAGAACCGGGATGCCGTGCTCGTGCGCCATTGCGATGATCTGCCTTACCGGATTGACAGTGCCCAGGGCATTGGACACGTGCGACACAGCCACCAGCTTCGTTCGCGGTGTCAGGAACTTTTCATATTCATCCAGCAGGAGCTCGCCGCGACCGTTCATTGGAACGACGCGAAGCCTCGCGCCTCTCTCTTCGCACAAGATTTGCCAGGGTACAATGTTGGAGTGGTGTTCCATCGCGGAGATCAAGACTGCGTCGCCCGCCTGCACGTGGGTCCTGCCGTAGCTGTGTGCTACTAGGTTGATAGCTTCGGTGGTCCCGCGGACAAAGATCACTTCGGCGGGGTCGGCAGCATTGATAAACTGCTGAACGGCGAGCCGCGCATCCTCGTATGCTTTGGTCGCGCGCTCGGAGAGCAGGTGCACACCGCGGTGGATGTTTGAACAATCCTCTTGGTAAAAGTGAGTGATGGCGTCAATGACCAACTGCGGTTTCTGCGTCGTGGCCGCGTTGTCCAGGTATACGAGGGGTTTGCCGTGCACGAGTTGCTTCAGCGCGGGAAATTCTTCCCTGACCCTGCCGACATCGAAGCCAGCGACCACAGTGGCAACGCGGTTGGCAGTGGTGCTCATCGGACCGCCTCCGGATGCATCGCCTGGGGCAAAGCTTGCGTGATGATTCTTTCCAGGTAGCCGCGGATCGAACCCGGCTTCATGCGCTCTAGACACTCACTAGCAAAGGCGAACAGCAGGAGACTTCGGGCCGAAGCCTCATTCAGGCCGCGCGAGCGCAAGTAGAAAAACGCTTCCTCATCGATCTGGCCGATCGTGGCGCCGTGAGTGCACTTCACGTCGTCGGCATGGATTTCAAGCTGCGGCTTCGTGTCCATTTGCGCCTCATCGGACAGGAGCAGGTTGCGGTTGGTTTGCTTCGCATCGGTTTTCTGCGCGTCTTTGTGCACGATGATCCGCCCGTGGAAGACGCCGCGTGACTTTCCGTCCAGGATGCCGTTGTAGAACTGTCGGCTGTCGCAACGCGGGCTCGCGTGCTCCACCTTCATGTAGTTGTCCATATGCTGTTGGCCGTTCCCGATGAACAGGCCGTTGATCAGGCATTCGCCGCCCTCGCCGGCCAGGACCGGGTGCACGTTGTTGCGCACCAGAGCGCCGCCCAGCAGAACCGAGTGAGAACTGACACTCGCGCTGCGTCCTTGCTGGGTGCGCAGCGTGGAGACGTGAAACACTTGCGTATCCTCGCGCTCGATTCTGTAGTGGTGAAGCACCGTGTGCTCGCCCGCGACCATCTCGGTCACGACGCCGGAGAACGACACGCCCGGTCTCAGCGAGACATAGTCCTCGAGGACCGTGGCCTGGCTGTCCTCTTCGGCCACGATCAGGTTGCGCGGGTGCGCCATCAGTGGTGTCTCGCTGCTGACATTGAGATACAGAAGATAGATAGGCTCTTGGAGCACCATGCCCCGCGGAATGAACACGAACGCCCCGTCCTCGAAGAACGCCGTGTTCAGCGCCGTAAAGGCCTCCTGGCGGTAATCGGCGTAGCAGGCGAAATGCGGTTCGACCTTTTCCCGCTCCTTTAGGATCGCTTCGGCAAGACTGGAAACCTTCAGCCCTTTGTGTCCCAGCGGCACGCGCGAGAGCCCCGGCGCGTACCGCCCGTTCACGAACACTAGCTGAGCGGCCAGACCCGGCAACCTGTAGGGAGCAACGTCGTGATCGGCGACTCCGTTGAATCCGCGCTCAGGGAGCTGGAATGTGCTCTGGGCAATGGGGGCAACGTTCGTGAAGCGCCAGTCCTCCTCATGGACCGTCGGGAAGCCCAACTGGCAGAAGCGCCCAAAAGCGTCCTCGCGCAAACCCCGCAGCCAAGCCTCCTGGTTATGGGCCGGCGCCTGCTTCTGCGAATGTTCGAAGGCTTGCAGGTAGCTCGGAAGTTGTTGCATGGTCGTGATCACGTTACCTGTTCTCCGTCAAACCGCAACCGCCGCAGTGTGGCCTTCGGCCTCGACCCAGGCGTAGCCCTTTTCCTCGAGCGCCAGCGCCAGCTCCTTGCCACCCGACTTGGCGATCCGCCCATCGACGAGCACGTGCACGAAATCCGGAACGATATAGTTGAGGAGGCGCTGGTAGTGTGTAACCACGATGGTGGCCCGGTCAGACCTGCGCATGGCGTTCACGCCGTTGGCCACAATCTTCAGCGCGTCGATATCAAGCCCCGAATCGGTCTCGTCCAGAATGGCGAGCTTGGGCTCCAGCAATGCCATCTGCAAAATCTCATTTCGCTTCTTCTCGCCGCCGGAGGAGCCTTCGTTCACCGAGCGGGTCATGAAGCGCTCGTCCACCTCGAGCAGTTTCATTTTTTCCTTATAGAACGGCAGAAAGTCCATTGCGTCCATCTCTTCCTGGCTGCGGTATTTTCGGATGGCATTCAACGCGGCGCGAAGGAAGTAGGCGTTGCTGATGCCGGAGATCTCGACAGGGTATTGGAAGGCCATGAAAAGGCCTTCGCACGCTGCCTCTTCCGGCTTCATGGCCAGCAAGTCCTTGCCATTGAACAGCACCTCGCCCTGGGTGACCTGGAAGGTCTCGCGACGGGCCAGCACTTGCGCGAGAGTGCTCTTGCCCGAACCGTTCGGCCCCATGATGGAGTGCACCTCCCCGGCATTCACCCTTAGATTGACGCCCTTTAGGATTTCGTGGTTTTCAACTTTGACGTGCAGGTTCTTGATTTCCAGCATGGCGTTATCCAACACTCCCTTCCAGGCTCACGCTTAGCAGTTTTTGTGCCTCGACAGCGAACTCCATGGGCAGCTTGCGGAACACCTGTTTGCAGAAGCCGTTGATGATCATCGAAACCGCATCTTCCTTCGGCAGGCCGCGCTGCTGCAGATAGAAGAGTTGGTCGTCACCGATCTTCGATGTGGACGCTTCGTGTTCCATGCGCGCCGTCGAGTTCTTCACCTCGATGTAGGGGAAGGTGTGGGCGCCGCACTTGTCGCCAATCAGCAAAGAATCACACTGCGTGTAGTTGCGAGCCGCCACGGCGCTCTTCAGGATCTTCACCTGGCCTCGGTAGGTGTTCTGCCCGTGCCCAGCGGAGATGCCCTTGGCGATGATTGTGCTCCGCGTGTTCTTGCCAATGTGAATCATCTTGGTGCCGGTGTCGGCCTGCTGCCAGTGGTTAGTGAGCGCCACCGAGTAGAACTCGCCCACGGAGTTGTCGCCCTGAAGGATGACGCTCGGGTACTTCCAGGTGATGGCCGAGCCGGTCTCCACTTGCGTCCAGGAAATCTTCGAGTTTACACCTGCGCATTTGCCGCGCTTGGTGACGAAATTATAGATCCCGCCCTTACCCGTCTCGAGGTCCCCCGGATACCAGTTCTGGACGGTCGAGTACTTGATCTCGGCGTTGTCGTGCGTAATCAGCTCAACGACAGCAGCATGCAACTGGTTCTCGTCGCGAATGGGTGCGGTGCAACCTTCGAGGTAGCTCACATAGGCGCCCTCATCGGCGATGATTAGGGTGCGCTCGAACTGGCCCGTCTCCGCCGCGTTAATGCGGAAGTAGGTCAAGAGTTCCATCGGACAGCGAACCCCCTTGGGGACGTACACGAACGACCCGTCGGTGAACACGGCCGAGTTGAGAGAGGCGAAGAAGTTGTCGGTGTAGGGTACGACCGAGCCTAAATACTTCTGCACCAGCTCGGGGTAGCTCTGTACTGCTTCCGAGAAGGAGCAGAATATGATGCCCAGTTCGGCAAGCTTTCCCTTAAAGGTGGTGGCCACCGAGACACTGTCGAACACTGCGTCCACCGCCACGCCTGCCAGCCGCTCCTGCTCAAGCAGTGGGATGCCAAGCTTTTCGTAGGCGCGAAGGATCTCGGGGTCCACTTCATCCAGACTCTTCGGCCCATCTCTCTTGGATTTCGGGGCGGAGTAGTAGACTATATCCTGGTAGTCGATGGGGCCGTATTTGATGTTGGCCCACTTGGGCTCGGCCTCCTTTTTTGCTAGCTTCAGCCAGTGGCGGTACGCCTTCAGGCGCCACTCCAACATGAACTCCGGCTCGTTCTTCTTGGTCGAAATCAGGCGGATGATGTCTTCGTTCAGACCCTTCGGGGCCGCGTCCGCGTCAATCTCAGTGACGAAGCCCCACTTGTACTCGTGGTCGACAAGGGCTTCCAAGGTCCTCGTGTCAGTGCCCATGGTATTTCCTTTCCAAGTTCAACGCGGTTGCGGAACCGACCTCCGATGCCTCAAACTTGACGAATTTTTCATATTCCGAGCCCAATAATTAATTCGTGCGCCCTAAACCTGAGCGGACGAGCGAAATGTTTTTTCCAACGACAGTTCGACCAGTGTTTCCTTGCCTAGGATCTGGGAGATTGGAATGCCGTCCATCACCCCCACAACGTATTCCGTGATGCCCTTCCAGACCGGACGCAGGCGGCAGTCCTTGTCGTGGATACAAGTCCTACGTTGGCCCGTATAGCGATCGCAGATGTCCGCCGTCGTCCAGAGGCCACCGAGCGCCCTTTCCACGTCGCCGAGACTGATCTGCTCGGGGGTTCTCGCCAGAACGTAGCCGCCTTTGACCCCTCGGTGGCTCTTGGTGAAGCCAGCCTTCTTCAGGGTCCAGAGCAGCTTCTCAACGTAGGGACAAGAGAGCCCCTCCCGACGCGCAATTTCAGCAGCGTTGAGAGGCTCACCGGGGGGCGCGGAAGCCAATTGCAAGATGCAGCGGAGGCCGTACTCCTCTTTGGCGGTGATTCTCATCGGGGTCATCTCCCATCAACGCTAGTGTGTCAAAACCATACTTTTTTGTCAACTATTGGCGCCTCGCCAAGCTGGCCTTGATCTAGGCGAACGTTAGAACCCAAGAGACCGGCATACTCCATCCCGACCGCTTGTCGGACCAACCAAATCGAATTAGTTTTATCTGCCACAGCCCACGGGCCGACCCTCGATCGATCCTGAAGTTCTATTGCGACTGTTGCTGGTTGGCTATCTCTACGGGATCACCAGCGAACGGCATTTAATGGATGCGGTGCGCGTGCATCTGGCTTATCGTTGGTTTACTCGTCTCGGTTTTGACCAAGAAATTCCCGAGCACTCGACGTTCTCCAAAAATCGCCACGGTCGATTCCGGCAGTCCGGTGTATTTCGGAAAGTATTTGAGGAGATCGTGCGCCGTTGTTTAGAGTCTCGTCGAGGGGCGGAATGTGGCGGTGGATGGGACACTTGTGGGCGCCAATGCCAGCCAACAAAGCCGCGTTCCCAAGGAGAGCTTAGTGGAGGCGGCGAAGCACTCACGAACGGTTCAGGAGTATCTGACCGAACTAGAGTGTGAGAAGTCTGTGGCAGATTCAGAAGGGAGCAGGAAGCCTCAAGAGAAGGTGTCGACGACCGATCCAGATCTACCTCGGCGATCAAAAGTGGGCCGGCGGTGCTGGGCTATTTACGACAACTATCTGGTCGACACCACCAGCCGAGTCATTTTGTCGGTCCAAGCGACGCCGGCACTGTTCAGTCAAGAAACCCTGGCTGCAAGGCGTATGCTTGAGCATGTTGGTCAGTTCGGAATTCACCCACAGAATCTGGCAGCCGATAAAGCCTATGGAAGTGGAGAGTTTCTTGTTTCTCGCTTGGCTCCTGGCACGAAACATTCAACCGCACATTCCGGTTATCGATCGTCAGCACCAAACACGAGGACGGTTCACCCGAGATGCGTTCCGCTGCGAGCCCCAGGAAAATGCCTACTACTGTCCCGAAGGAAAACCGCTGCACTATCGAGGTCAGCGGCGCAGCAGTGGGGGCTATCTTTATCGGTCGACAGAAGCGCAATGCCGAGACTGTCCACAAAAGAAGCTATGTACCGCAGGCCCCTATCGGAGATTGTTCGTTCATTGGCAGGAACCAGCGCGATAAGTAGCTCGCGCATTGGCTGAGACACCTGACTATAAGTGTTCGCAACGAGCGCGCTACAAGATCGAAGCACTGTTCGCCGAGCTAAAGCAGCAGATCAGGCTGCGCCGAGTGCGATTGCGACGACTATGGAATGTCGGTGAGCAGTTCTACTTGGCAGCGACAGCGCAAAACCTAAAAAGGTTAGTGCGTCACTTCGCCCAAAAACAATTGCCAGAACCCAGGACCACCTGAGAGAGGTAGGAAAGGAGACGATCTTCGACGGTTTAAGGTTTTGAACGAGCACCCGAGGCGCTCGAGGAACAGACAAGACGGCCTGCTGCCCGTTTCTGGCCACGCATTTTTCAACAGACTCACATGTTGTGGGCAATAGACATCTAGCCAGCTTATCCTGAATCACATTGTTGTCCCTATACGAAATCAGGTTATTTAAATTTGTGGTCCTTCTCCTATTCCTCTTCCCGGTCTGCGCCACGTATGGGCAACAAACCGTATTCGACGTTCCCAGTGCGGACGTCCTGGACAAAGGAAAGGTCTACGGTGAACTAGACGGCACTGTACGCGCAATTGATCCCCTGGCCACGTTTACGCCACGCGTCGTTGTTGGCATCGGGAATCGAATCGAAGCCGGAATGAATTTCAACGGGATGAGTGCGCCCACTGTAGAACAACTCGACATCTCCCTAACGGTGAAGTGGCGGCTCTGGCGGGGAAAGCACTCGGGATGGTCCTTTTACATTGGGGATGACCTTTTTCCCCATTCGCAACCGGACCTACGACGCGGGAAACTATTTTTACGCATCCTTCGCGAAAGAGTGGAAACATGGAACGCGAATAGGTTTTGGCGGATACGACTTTACGCGAAACGTTGTCGCAAACGCCAATCGCGCTGGTGGACAGTTCACTTTCGAACAGAGAGTTAACAATCGTTTGACGCTCGCAGCTGAGTGGTACACAGGCAACACTGCCGTCGGGTATTTAAACCCTGGCGCTATAATGAAACTCAACTCAAAGCTCACGCTGTACGCTGCTTATCAGATCGGAAACGCAGGCGTATCGGCGGGCAATCACCAGTTCCTTTGGGAAATTGGCTACAATCTCAATTAGTTGCTGGTATGGCTTCGCCATCTGCGGAGCCAGAAGCAAAACTCAACGCTGCTTGGCCACGCGGTAAATTCCTGAATATTCGCGTTACCAGATATCTACGGTTCCAGCAATTCACTTTTCAGCGCAATTCGTTTATTAGGCATTCGGTCACCTACTCGCCGACAAGTTTACATTCTGCGCGACCTTCTGCTGACCGGTGCGGCGCTTGAGTGTGGCATGCAATTGGGCGGCTTGATCATTTGAGAAGTTCAAACGGCTCTATCGAAAGTGCTCCGGGAGTAGACTTCCGCCGCAATCCAACTTCATCTGCCTGAACACTTCCGATAGAAAACTAGCGCTAATCAAATGGGGTGAGTTATGCAGCCTGGCGCTTGAATTCAATCCGTGGGGGAGGTTAACTCCCGATAGATCGCACTATTCCGCACAAGTTTCCTGGCGGCGGGCGGATCAGTGGCCATGAGTGACTTGCTTGCTGTTTGTCTAAAAGCGTAGGGTGGTATTAGGCCGGGCAATCAGTCGCTCAAAGGACTTTCTATGGCAGACGAAAAACAAGCAAGACTCGAAGCACGGGCAAGAATCGATATCAGGAAGCTCTACGAAAGAGGCGAAATCACATTGAAAGCAAACCGCGATGCCTTCGCCGCTTGCTTCATATTGGACACCCACCACCCCCATAACGAAAGAAACGTTGGCATTGACGTACAGATAGCAGTCTGCACAGACACTCTTGCCGAAATCGTTGTGCTCTGTCCCGCCGTTAATGGTCATCTTTACGATCTTCCGTCTGCTCGTTACGGTGCGAGCGCTTCAGCAAGTCAAGTGCAAGATAGCATTGGTGTCAGCAGACTCGCGCTTTAGTACCTGGATAGCACTAGACGTCGGAAGGATCAGCAACTCGATTCTGCGACGCTTCGCTTCAAGCTTCACTTCATCCATCACTGGCAAAGCGCCTGTTCCGGTACCAACAACTAGACGCTGACACTTCCAAGGTATTTTCTCTGCTGCGGACAACGGTGTGTGTCCGAAAGTATTCCGGAACTTCTTAGACGGTTTCTTCTTCCGCTTGTGGATCTTGCCCCGATCGATGACGACGTCGTGGTCGTAGGTGACGCCATCGATCCGAATGGAACCAAAACTGAACCTTTCAAAACGCATGATGTACCTCCCCATGCGTGGTTTGTGCCGCCTCCCACTCGCGGCCAATGTATGTGAGTTGCCAGCCTATCTCTACAAGGGCGTACAATCCGCGCTCTAAACGAAAAACTCCCAACTGAGCGAGGAACGTGTCATGGCTTACGTCGGTAGCCGCGTGTTTGTCATCTTGATGCTGGCTGCGAGTATGGGCGCCAATTTCGTGGAAGTACAGCCTACCTGGGATCCAGAAGCAATGTTTCAGATCTCGTCTATGATTGGCCGATACGTGTTTCCAAACAGCTTCCCATTCGCCTTGAACGTATCTCCCGGCCGTTCTAGCCACTTCTCAAATAGTCGTGGATTGTTCTTCAGGTGTAGCAATGCAGAAGCGACCACTTCCGCGTGCGGGGTATCGGGGTCCGCCACAACAGAAAAGCACGTCGATTCGCCGCGGTGTGAGATAAGACGTACGAAGTCATAATCTACTAGGAAGTGCCTACCTCCGGCTGAGAGGTGGTAAGTGCCATCGACGTCTTGCCCGGCTCCAGTGAGCACTGCGATACGCTCCAGATACTCTGATGCGCGCTCAGCCGGCGTGCATTTGGGTTGCATTCTCATCGCGAGCCGCTATCACTGCGCGCAGGGGTGAACACCTGGCCGTCCGCCTTAAACGCCAGCCCGTTCTGAGCGGCCCACTTGTCAAACAGCGCTGGGTTGTTCGTGAGCTGCAGCAGCGCCGTAGCAATTTCCTCCTCTTTCGGCATGCCTTTGCGCAGGGGATAAAAGCACGTTTCCTCGTATGCACATTCGGGATAGGTCATGTCTCGCAGCCTTCTGACATATCTATCGCGCACATGAAACCTAGTTGTGCCGACATTTAGAACATAACCATTGCCGATTTGCGCTGCGCCCGTGAGGGCAACAATGCGGCGCAGATAGCCTTTCGCGCGATCTTTTCGGTCGACGGGGTCTAGGCCATCCGGACTGTTCTCAGAGCAATTGGCCGCAATTCCTACTACACCTCCCGGGTCTGAGATGTGGAGGCCCTCCGCTAAACGGTTGTTGTGTCGCTGTCGCTGTGGGGCAATTGGTCTAGCCGAAGGCCTGCGGTGCAGGCTAGCGAACACAAACCTCCACAGCATTAGAACGAGGAACGCGATCGTAGATAGGTTTGCAGGCGCCATACAGGTACCGCCGAGTTTGAAATGGACTGCCACTAGCGCCGAATTCAGCCCAATGCCAACGAAGTCTTACGCTGCCAACTGGGGTTGCGCCGTCTAGCGCGCGGTTAGCCACCTGCGATGGGATGAACCATCAAGACTTCGTTCTGCTCGCGCGTGACTCGCTCGAGGCGTTCACCGGTCGCCATGTCAAATGGCTGTGCGCCGGTCTTGGCTTCGTACTCGGCAATCAATTTGTTCACTTCTTCCATGTCGGCGGTTGCCGGATCGTATTCGAGGAGCGTTGTATCGCCGTCAGATGAAAATGTAAGTATCTTCGCGTTCATGTTTGGTCTCCTGCGGGACGTCCACTTGCGGCCTTCTGAGGAACAGCAGTCAGCGGGATTTGGTCCCTTGGGCTCATATTGCGCCGTTTCTCAGAGTTGTCAATAGGCGCGGGCATCCCGGCATCCCGCGCATCCCGGCATCCCGGCCCGTACCGTGGGAAATCAGACACACACGAAAAATCCCGAACCTCAAAAGTGGGTCGATACCCCCCCTTTTACGGGGACTGCACAAAGGGCCGTTCGTAGCCTGCCCAAAAACCCTGTAGTATCCTCGCCCGTAAATTCTTGCGCTCTCGCGGCTGATTAGCTCAGCGGAAGTTGCCCACAAACAAGTGTTTTTGGATGATGAAGATTCGAACAGTCCTGTAAATGGCCTGAAGAAGGTCGTAGGATATGGGAAGGGTTGAGGACAACAAAAGGAAGCAACTAAATCCATGAGCGAAGACGAACAGATATTTCTTCCAGCAGCCATCTTACTCACCACGGCAGTAGGGGAAAGTCACGAACCGGTCGACGAATCGCAAATTCGCATCGCGGTGCTCAACGCGCGCAGCTTACACGAGGAAGTGAAAAAACGTCGCGAAAGAATTGCGGCTGGCCAGGCCCTCGGGGTGGATCGAACACCTCAAGCAGCAAGTAAAAACCTGAATGGAGGCTGGCCGCCAAGGAAGAAACCATGTGTGCGGTTGCAGTACCATTCAACGGCAGTCCTTCCGACCCGTCAAGCGGCATCGCGGTACGCACTGGGAGCTTTTCCGGGAGGATCGAATGAAGCAATGCAAGATACAGGGTCAAATGAAGATGGAAAAGCTGGAAGAAGAACTGAACCGCCTAGCCGACGATGGCTGGCACGTCTCCGTGGTTTATCCCTACCAGTTCAAGGAACAGTTGAAGCTGTTCATTCTGCGGAGAACCATCACGGCAGGTCGGAGTGTAGCGCGCTCCACATGCTCCACCACCAGTTCATGGGTCAATGAACGATACTCCTTCACTTCCTCGGCTACCCATCCACTCGGAACCACGATCCGCAGCGGTCGCCGCATGAGCGCCAAAAAAAAATGAACGCAATGAGAAAACGTGTCAGCATAGTGCAGTGAAACACCCAAAACAACACAAGCGCGCTCCGCAGACCCGTCCATCTGCGTTGGCAGTACCTTCGTATCATCGCATTCTGGTTAAGCATGGCCTGATTGAAAAGAAAAGACTATGTCCATCCGCGATGCGTATGCAGTGTTTTTGAAAGTGGGCGCTGACCCAGAAGTACAGAAACTCCGTCGCAAGGTAGCGCGCGGAAACAGAATGAAACACGTTCCCGCTTTTATCTGCCCACAGCGATGGCTCTGCAAGGCATGACCGAGCAGGAGCTTGATGCTCTGAAATTGCGAATTGAAGAGAGGCCCGCTTCAAAAAGCAGTTTGGGACGTAATCGAAATGACTGAGGAAAGAAAGTTCACCATTCTCTTCGCCGCAACGATTCTCGCTGCACGAACACTCATCGAGATGGAGCCCGACAAACCCAACTTGGCGAAGGACTATGGCCGCGCGTGATCGTGGACGACGTGTTCGAGAGCTGGCTCGTCGTTTCAAACCTCATTGAGCCATGGTACAATCCTGCGAAATGGCAACGCGGCAGCAAGCAAGAGATGCAGAGGCGAAAATGCTGAGGGCACAGGCAGCTCTCCGGGACTACGTCGAAAGGTCAGAACAGCGTACCATTAATATTCCCCGGCACCTCCGCTTGGCCAAGGAACTTAAACGCTCTACGGATGAGTACGTCAGAGTTCTTTCCAAATTTCTTTCCGAATTGCGCTCAAAGGTTCGGGACACGAAACCTTAAAGTCTACGCTTACGCCAACAGCCTGTCCCCGGCGAATTGTTATTTCGGGTAACCACACGGCATGTAACATTGTTCACATTTTGATTATCTGACTCGCGAGGTCTCCGTTTCATCTTCTTGAATGTCGCAGATTTCAACGGCTTGACGCGGATAGGATTTTCGGTAGGGACAACAATCTCCTG
>Ga0210392_10001182_pt1 | contig 14057 bp, 11 predicted proteins | sample IncBWC30OmetaG_FD_161057 | JGI IMG/M metagenome (GOLD analysis project Ga0210392, IMG submission 161057) | Forest soil microbial communities from Barre Woods Harvard Forest LTER site, Petersham, Massachusetts, United States - Inc-BW-C-30-O ...
GGGATCAGGGCGAGCAGTTTGCGGCGTGGCTAGAGACGCTGACGCCCGAGTTCCTGGCGGAGATGGTCACCGTAGCCGACGGGACAAGCGCCAAGACGCGCTTCGAACAGCTACTGGGCGCCAAGGAGCACGAGATGCATCATCGCGCGCAGCTCATGCTGATCGAGAGGCAGCTCGGCATCGTGCCACATCTGACGCGGCAGTACCAGGAGCGGATGTCGCAGATGCGGGCCGCGAAAGCCTAAGTAACTCCAAGAGCCGCGGCGGAGGGCTCGAACAAAGAACGAGCAAGGTCGAGGAGCGCGGACCATGGTTAAGCAACTGGTGTTTCATCACGGGAAATGTTGGATCTTCAAGTCTTCCTCGGTTCACCATCGGATTCCTCGACAATCGACCGCGTCCAAAACTTTCTGTCGCCGGGAATTTCGCGTCCAACTGCGTCCCAGAACTCAGCGATTTAGGGATTGATTTCGAGGTTGGAAGCCAGTAAAGCCGACTGCATGAACAGGGTTTATGGAGCGGGCGATGGGAATCGAACCCACATCCGAAGCTCGGGAGGCTTGTTGTAGACGACTAACAACGCACAGATTGGCGGGCAATTTGACGTTTTCGGAATTTTCAGATGGATTCCAATTGGAGCAGCGGACGGAAAAATAGGATCTGGCGGAGGCGTGTGGAAGTAGAATCCACCACCAACATCCAGAACACCTCATTGTCACTTATACCGCTACTTTGTGCAATCGTCTAGTACTTACAGAATGGGCAGAATGCGCAGAATCAGCCAAGTGCGGCAGACGTACGGCAGACTGATGAAAGCGAGCACAGGTTTAGCGCAGCTACAAACACAAAAACGCTGCCGCCTGGTTAGCGACCATCCTCGACAATCTGCCAGAGATATACCCTAGCGGTCTCATCGCCAAACGACACTTGCAGGCGCACGCCCCCTGTCGTATCCATGATGGCCTTGATCGTCACTTCCACCGTTCTGCCGCCCGACAGTTTCACCTACAGGTGGTCTCCGAGCAATGGCGAAGCATCCAACAGTCGAACCGATTCGCAACCCGACCCTGTTCGAGATGGACAAATTGGAGCAGCCGGGTCGGCTCGTAAATTCTTCGAGCGACCGTATTCCGAGCCAGGACTGCGGCCGCTGTTGCTGCAACTCCTGTACTAACTGTCGCTTATTTGGAACGATCGAGAACTCTTGAGGCTTTTCGCTTGGCTTCTTCGTAGCTGCTGTAAGCAAGCGCGTCGTTCGGATCGAGCTCGCTGGCCCTCTGATACTTGGACGCGGCTTCATCGTACTTTTTCCGCTCGTAGAGCATGTTGCCCCAGTTGTAATAAGCAAACGCATATTTCGGATCGACCTCGATAGCCTTCTGATACTTGGACGCGGCTTCATCGTACTTTTTCTGCGCATAGAGCATGTTGCCCCAGTTGTTGTAAGCAAGCGCGTATTTCGGATCGAGCTCGATAGCCTTCTGAAACTTGACCATGGCTTCATCGTACTTTCTCTGCTCATAGAGCACGAAGCCCAAGCCGTTATAAGTAGGCGCGTATTTCGGATCGAGCTTGATGGCTTTCTGTAACTTGGCCACGGCTTCATCGTACTTTTTCTGCTCGTAGAGCACGTTGCCCCAGTTGTAATAAGCAAGCGCGTATTTCGGATCGAGCTCGATAGCCTTCTGAAACTTGACCGTAGCTTGATCGTACTTTTTCTGTTCCTTGAGCGTGATGCCCCAGTTGTCATAAGTTGCCGCGTCGTTCGGATCGAGTTCGCTGGCCCTCTGATACTTGGACGCGGCGTCATCGTACTTTTTCTGCTCGTAGAGCATGGTGCCCCAGTTGCGGTAGGTATACGCGTATTTCGGATCGAGCTCGATAGCCTTCTGAAACTTGACCGTAGCTTCATCGTACTTTTTCTGCGCATAGAGCGTGATGCCCCAGTTGTCGTAGGGAAGCACGTCTTTCGGGTCCAGCTCAATGGCCTTCTGATACATCGCGACGGCTTCGTCGTACTTCTTCTGCTCAGAGAGCACATAGCCCAATAAATTCATCGCGGCCTCTACATGGCCGCGATCTTCGGACGGGTCCAAAACCATGCGCTGAAGAAGATCGTCCGCTTTTTCGCCTTCACCGTGGTCGGATCGATATGCCGCGAGTATGTAGGGATTGACTTGCCCCAAAATCATTTCCGCCGCGTTCTGCGCGAGCACGCCAACATCGTTGGCGTTTACGACATGACTGAGGGCCCGACTCCTCGCTCGACCTTGCGTGATATAAACAGTGACAGTGACCTGTGGCTTAGTCGGAGAAGATTCAGCACTCTCAACTATGTCGCCACTGACGTGCTTTGGATAGATGCCAAAGACTGCCCGGCTTATTTCGACGAGTGTCTTTAGCCCTACCTTTGTCCCCGGTATCTCCACATCCGGCGTTGATCCCTCATCGCGGAGCAACGTGGGGTTGTCCTTTCTCATCCGGGTCTCGGTGTTGGTTTCAATTTGGCGCAGTGCGTCACCAATCCGGTTAGCCACGACCTCAGATGTGAGTCCAGACTCTTCAAAGCGCTTCGGAAGACTAAACTTATCGATAACGAGGGCGTCCCGATTGACCTCGCCGTAAATAAAAAAAAGAACGGGAAGCACAAACATGGCGACCACTATGCGTCTGAAGGTGAGTTGCTTGAGAAGCTCACTCAAAAAGACGATTAGACGGGAAAGCTTGCTCGGCTGCCACACCGGTCGGCGATGATACACAACTTTCATCATTCCACTGACTCGGAATTTCATTTCGCGCACCGAATGCAGCCCTAACTCTACTCCTAAATACTCCCGACGGCTTCCGGGGCCGCTAGGATTGCGGCGACGATTGCGATGACGGCCTGCTTGCGGTTCGGGTCCACAACGCGACAATATCACCTTCGCTTCATGTTCGCCACAGCAAAGAGTGGGTGCACACCAGATGCTGCTGGCGTGCGCGGAGATGCTGGAGCACAAGTGAGGACAGCCGCAGCCTATACCGTGGGGCATGAGGATGAGCCCCATCCTCGCGCGAAGGTACAGACTGTCGCCGGGTGCGGCGCGATTACCCTTCAATTGACAGTCTTCAAAAAAGGCCAGTTGTTAGTCGCGTCGAACGTCCAGAGGTATTCGAACTTCGAGAGCAATGCGCCGCTGTTCATGTCTATCATCAAAATTTCAAACGGAATGTCAGATGGTATGGGGCACTCATTCGTCCCGTCCATTGCCGACACGCCGCTTGCGGCGTGGTCCGACCTGTGGTTCAGCACGAATCTCCATGCTCCGATTTGGGAGTCCTCTCCCACAGCCAGCACCACGGTCTTCCTCCCACCCGTTTCCAGAGCGGTGAGTATGTACGTTGGCGACCACCGTAGTCCATCCTGATTGCAGCCCTGATTGCTGCCTTCGCGGTATGCGTATCATCGGTCGGAACGATACCAACCCTTTGGAAATGGAGCATGGAGGGTTCGAATCCGGAAAAGTTCCTGGACAACTGCTGTACGCTTTGGGATGCTGAGCCCGGCGGGCAGTACCTGCTTGGCGCAGTACTGTCAGGAGAAAAGGCTGGAATCTACGAGGTCTCCATCTCCGATAGGAAATGTACCTTGTTGGTACCCGCAGTTACGAGTGGTGTTACTTCTGCTCGCGACGGCAAGTCGTTCTTGTATGCAGTTGCTTCCCGTGGTGAAGTCACGATTTACCGTCAACCCTGGAAAGACGGTAAAATCATTGGGACGCCCCAGGTCGCTCTGAAGGTCCCCTTTAGCTTTTCGCTGATATATCAAGGTAACGCCTACGATTTTTCGAGGGACCTTTCCACCATCGTCTATGCGCGTCCCGGCGGTCACGCCGACCTCTATCTTCTGAGCCAGAAATGAGTCCGACCCCAGATGGCCGCATGGTGCACACCTATGCCATGCAAGACGACACTGCCAACGCCAAGGCAGCCTATCAGGATTTCCTTTCCGATTTTCATCGCTGCGAAAGCCGAGTACGCGAAACTGAAATAGACCCGTCTGTCTTCGTTGACTTGCCAGTTGTGACAACCTAACATGAGCGCACATGGCAGTTACCGATTCGCTCATCGGCCAGGCCATTTCGCACTACCGGATTATCGAAAAGCTCGGCGGCGGTGGGATGGGTGTCGTTTATAAAGCCGAAGACACGCGGCTCCATCGCGCTGTGGGTTTGAAATTCCTGCCCTCGGAAATGCTTCACGATTCCGCCGCATTGGAACGCTTCCGCCGCGAAGCACAAGCCGCTTCGGCATTAAATCACCCAAACATCTGCACCATCTATGACATCGGCGAGCAAGACGGCCAGCAATTCATTGCCATGGAGTTTCTCGACGGGGAAACGTTGAAGCACCGCATTTCTGGGAAGCCTCTGCCGTTCGACGAGATGCTGGAACTAGCGATTCAAATTGCCGATGCGCTCAGAGCAGCACACGCCCAAGGCATAATTCATCGAGACATCAAGCCAGCAAACATTTTCGTGACTAAATTGGGAAACGCCAAAGTCCTCGATTTTGGTCTGGCGAAAGTCGTCCCTGCTGGGTCAAGCGGGGTGGCTTCACAGATGCCGACCGCCTCAGCGGAGGAACTCTTGACCAGCCCCGGTGCAACAATGGGCACCATTGCTTATATGTCGCCGGAACAGGCACGGGGCGAAGAACTAGATGCGCGTACGGATTTATTTTCCTTTGGTGCGGTGCTCTACGAGATGGCGACGGGAAGGATGGCCTTCTCTGGCAACACTGCTGCGGTCATTCATGACGCGATTCTGAACCGAGCGCCTGTTCCAATCGCACGTTTGAGGCAGGAAGTCCCACCGAAGCTAGAAGAAGTCATCGGCAAGGCGCTGGAAAAAGACCGCAAGCTGCGCTATCAGAGTGCGGCGGAAATCCGCACTGATTTGCAGCGACTGAAGCGAGATTCCGAGTGGGAACAGGCTGGGGCCGCTAAGAGCACCTCTCGCAGGAGCCGTGTGTCACGGCCGGGCATAGGTGCAACAATTGGAGGTTTTGTCTTATTGCTGAGCGGATTGTTTTTTGCGATTCCACAAACAAGGCATTTGGTAATTAAGCCGTCGAACGAAGGTGGCGGAGCATCCGGCGGAGTGGTGAGTGGCCTGCCGCCGCTGAGCCAGATAAAATACATCGCCGTCCTGCCGTTCCATGTGCTGGGGGACCAGTCCTCGCTCGGGTACGTAGCTGATGGATTAGTGGAAGCCACGTCCGCGAAGCTTTTCCAACTGAAGGAATGTACACTTAGCCTCTTCGACGGCTACAGCTAAGGCCGACCCGGCCACTCCTCTTCCGCAAGTGGCGAAGGAATTAGGCGTGAACCTGATCGTGCATGGAACCGTGCAAGGTTCTGGTGATCAACTCCGAGTTACCGTCAGTTTGGACAATGTGGCTGAAAACCGATTGGTGTGGAGTCAGGAGTTTGCGGGGATGAGGGGCGATCTGCTGATTATCGAGGACCAGATCTACACACGCTTATCGGAGGCACTTGCCCTCAAACCGAGCAATGAAGAACTGGCGCACGCCACCACCCATCCCACCGAAAACATCGAAGCCTACAACCTCTACCTGAAAGGCCGGGGAGCCATGCGCGGCCAACAAGCCGTTAGTAACATCCAGAAGGCCATCGGCTTCTACGAAGAAGCCTTGAAAAAAGACTCGAGCTACGCGTTAGCCTACGCCGGCATAGCCGATGCTACCCTCGTCATGTACCACGAAAAGAAAGACAGTTTATTGGCGGAAAAGGCCTTGGGCGCCGCCCTGCAGGCTCAGCGATTGAACGACAATTTGCCCGAGGTTCATTTTTCGTTGGGAAACGTCTATAACGCTTCGGGCAAAACGGCCGAAGCGATCGCCGAGCTGAAGCGTGCCCTGGAACTCGCTCCCAATTCGGACGATGGCTATCGGGGTCTCGGCAGAGCGTACCTCACGCTCGGACAAAAAGAGCAGGCGCTTCAGGCGTATCAGAAGGCAGTAGATATTAATCCGTACTACTGGTTCAATTATAATTCGCTCGGCCTGGCCTACTCTCAGTTGGGAGAATACGACAAAGCTCTGATCGCCCTCCGCCGTGTGATTGAACTTGAGCCCGAGAATTCCTTTGGTTACTTGAATGTTGGAGTCGTTTACTTTCAGCAGGGGAAATACGAAGAGTGTGTCCCCTACTTCCAAAAGTCGCTTCAGATCCAGCCGGACGATAAGACCTACTCAAACCTCGGCACCGTCTATTTCTACTTGAAGCGTTATAACGATTCCGTCCCCATGTTTGAGAAAGCAGTGGAAATGAGTCCCAATGTGGAACGGTGGACAGGGAATCTCGCGGATGCCTATCGCTGGTCGGGACAGCGCGAAAAGGCCAATGTGACATATGACAAGGCGATTGCTCTCGCCTATAAGGAACTTGCAGTGAACCCAAGAAATTCCGACACGATGGGAGACCTTGCTCTTTATTACGCGAAGAAAAGCACGCCGGCGCAAGCCCTGAACTTCATACACCGCGCGAGGTCAATCAACAGGGAAGAAGTAGACCTCGTTTATACTGAGGCGGTAGTCGAAGCGTTGGCTAACCATCCCGATAACGCCTTGAAGCTCTTGCGCGAGGCCTTCGAACGCGGATATGCAGTTCGAGAGGCAAGAAGCGACCCCGAATTGGACAGTCTTAGGAGTCGCCCGGAGTTCGAGAGGCTTTTGGCGGAATTCAATAAACCCAACTAGACGAGGCCTGCACGAATATCCTGTCGTCCGAGTCGCGTGATACGATTGTTTCCCGTCAGGCGAGCAAATTTCCTCACGTATGGAAAGACGCCGACCCTGACATTCCGATTTTCATCGCTGCGAAAGCGGAGTACGCGAAGCTATAGCCACCTATGGTGCAGCGGCTTTATCGAACGAGCGCAGAGCACCCGCACACCACTTCGGCCCTTAATCGGACGCGCGATTCCTCTAGCGTTTATGCGCTAGTGAGAGGTGAGGGCGGACGTCGAATTGTCCTTTGTTTCTGGTGCCACTGTTTCGGCATGGATGAGTCTTGCTTCCTCAGGCAGAAAGGACAGTCGTGACATGAGCGCGAGCCGCGTCTGTTCTACACCCCAGCGAGCCTGCATAATTCCGGCGATGGAATGACCATGGTCACCTAGCAACAAATGGCCTAGTTCGTGAGCAATGACGCAACCTAGGATCAAGGCAGTGTCGGACAGGTTGCTCTGGCCGCCGGGTATGCGTGGCAGATAATCGTAATAAACGACAGCGAGGTGCTCCGGAAGGACAGCGTAGCCGGAAACGGTATCCGTGAACTTATTCTGCACCGGGCCTGCCATCATCGCCAGGAAAAAGACCCGGCCGGGGCCTTTGCGGCAGGTTTCGTTTCCAGTCGGGCAATCTCGCCAGGTGACATGCATGCCAGCTTGGTCAAGGATTCTGCCAGCTTCCTTCTCAGCCTTCACCAATGTTTCCACTGGAGCTTCTCTAAAGTTGAAAACGAGAACAGTGATGGCAGGACCACTGTCTGTCTCCGAAGCGAAGGCCGCTGTGGGATGAGCCAAGCGAATCAATACTGCTAAACCCACTAGGAAGAAACCAAGCTTGAACTGGCATCCCGCAGAATTTCGGTTCCTGGTAGCTTTCAATCCCCGACTACCATGCTTTGTGTTCATGCCGTCCTCCTCCGCACGGATTGCGGTGAGGACAACTTGTGCCGGGACGCTGACTACCTCAATGCACGGAAGCTTGATTGAAAGTTAAAGAAAAGTTGGAAGAACATAAGTCGGCAACTGACTGGGATCAAGCAACTTATCTGGGAATGTTGGAAACAGAAATGAATTGGAAAACAGGAATAGAACTGTTTTCAGTCGGTGGCTTGCTCTTCAATGCTAGACTGAACGCACTTGAGGTATGTCGCTGGTGAAGGTCGCGGTTTCCTCTCCGAAGGTGGTACGGTTTGGCGCCTATGAGGTTGATCTGCGCTCCGCGGAATTACGAAAAAGTGGAGTAAAGGTGAGACTCACCGGCCAGCCCTTCCAAATCCTGGCCATCCTGTTGGGGCAGCCGGGTGAACTGGTAACCCGCGAAGAACTGCAAAAGCGGCTGTGGCCCGCCGACACGTTCGTGGATTTCGATCGCGGACTCAATGCCGCGATCAACCGGGTGCGCGAAGCGTTAGGAGATTCAGCGGAGAACCCGCGTTTTGTGGAGACTCTGCCACGGCGTGGCTATCGCTTCATTGGACAGGTGGAGAGGGCCGAACAAGCAAATTCGATCGAATCTCAGAGCTCGGTAAACGGGCAAAAAAACGGAATTGCTGGCCGCGGTTGGAGAATTGGAATCGCAGTCGGGTCAGTGATTTTACTAATAGCCTCGGGTCTACTGTTCTCTCCCATTGCCCGCCACTGGCTCATCAGCTTTTTCACGCGCCAATCTCAGCCACAACCATTCGAGGCAGTCCCGCTGACCGCCCTCCCCGGTCAGGAGATTTCTCCCAGCTTCTCACCGGATGGCAACCAGGTAGCTTTCGCATGGGACGGCGAAACCAATGGAGCGGGATTCGATCTATATGTCAAAGTTATCGGCACGGATAAACCGCTACGGTTGACGAATCATCCGGCTCCATGGCTCGCCGTGGCGTGGTCGCCCGATGGGCGCACAATCGCTGTGCACCGGGTGACCACAGAGGACGGGGGTATTTTCCTGATTCCGGCGCTGGGCGGACCGGAACGAAAACTCGCTTCCACGAATAACCCTAGGGGCGGGTTGTCCGCATACGGAGCCATTTCCTGGTCACCCGATGGAAAGCAACTCGCATTTGCCGATCGGTCCCCTTTTGTCACACAGCTTTTTCTACTCTCGCTGGATACGCTAGAACGGAAGCAGATCACTACCGGTTGTGAGTATGCCCGTGAACCTGGGTTCTCCCCCTTTGGGGACTCGCTCGTCTATGTTTGCATTCGGGATGATGGGGATTTCTCTTTGAATTTGCTGGAGCTGCGAGAAGGCAAGAACCAACGACTTTTCGACAGACCGCAGGGGATTCAGGGTCCCACCTGGACGCGCGACGGTGCGCGGATTATTTTCTCGGCCGGTGGTTCTTTCAATCTTCACGCGGGCGGGGAGCTGTGGCAGATCACGCCCGGCCGGACTGAATCCCCGGAAAAAGTGCCCGGCGTGCACGATGTCGACTCTCCAGTCGTAAGTTCATCCGGCAAGCGGCTGGCCTACGTGCAGTCCCGGATCAACGGAAATATCTGGAGGGTGGACCTGGATGGCGCAACAGCTCATGCCCGCATCCTGGTTACCTCCACGCGGGAGCAATATGGCCCATTTATTTCGCCGGATGGCAGAAGGGTCGTGTTCATGTCCAACCGCTCCGGCACGAATGAAATATGGGTATGTGACAGAGATGGTGGCAATGCCCAGCAGATGACCTCTTTGGGCGCCGGAATGACCGGGACGCCCCGCTGGTCGTCTGACGGTAAACAAATCGCCTTCGACTCACGGGTTGGGGGAGAGGCCAACGTGTATGTCTTGGATGCGAACGGCGGAGTCCCGAGGAAATTGCAGACCGGAACGCGGATGAATTCCTTGCCCAGTTGGTCGCATGACGGGAGGTGGATTTATTTCAATAGTGGTTTGACGCATTCTAGCCTCACGGTCTGGCGCGTGGCTGCGAACGGCGGGCGCGCGGTACAACTGACAAAGACAGCCTCCAGCATGCCCATCGAATCGCCCGATGGACAGTATGTTTATTTCGTTCGCTTCACCGAAGGCAAGTTCCGGTTATGGCGCATGCGGCCGGACGGAGGCGGTGAAAGCATGGTGGATGCAATGCCGGCCCTTCGCTCAAACGGCTACGAATGGTGGCCTGTTGAATCAGGCATTTATTTTTACCCAGATACGGGTGCCAAAACGGAGCTTGATTTCTTGGATCTCCGTAGCTCGCGCATCCGTCGAATCTACACGTTCGATAAGCCTCCTGCTCCCTGGCTGGGCGGGCTTTCCGTTTCGCCCGACGGCAAGTGGTTGCTGTATTCACGGATTGATGAAGCGGCCAGCGATTTGATGCTGGTGGAGAATTTTCGTTGAACTTCTCTTTAACGATCCGCCACGGATAGATCAGCGCCGTCTCATCTCCAAATGAAACTCGCACGCGTCCGACATCTCGCCGCCGAAGGCCTCCCGGTAGTATTCGCTCGGCATCACGGTCTCCGGCCCCGCGATCAGGGCGGCGAAGAACCCGTCAAGCTGCTCGACGTTCATCGCCTTCCCGTCCTTGCAACTTTTGAGGAAGTTCCCGAGGCAGTCGAGTTCGGCGTCGTTGAGGGGCTCTTTGTCGGTGAAAGTTCTCATTGAGGTTTCCAGACGCTCCCTGCAACTACTCTACGATACTGCCCCTCGTTGCCCGTTGCCTCGTAGACTAGCGAGAAGCCCAGAATATCGCCCCTGCGGGCGGTCGTTGCGGACGGCTATGCCAAGCGCCTTCTTCTGCCCGATCAGCACGACCAGCTTCTTCCCCCGTGTGATCCCCGTATAGATCAGATTGCGTTGCAGCAGCATGTAATGTTGCGTGGCGATCGGGATCACCACGGCCGGAAACTCCGACCCCTGTGATTTGTGTATGGTGACCGCGTAGGCAAGCGAGACCTCGTCCAGTTCCCCGAAGTCGTACTGTACCCTGCGCTCGTCGAAGCGGATCGTGACCTCATGCTCGGCGGGGTCGATGCGCTCGATGGTTCCGACATCGCCGTTGAATACATCCTTGTCGTAGTCGTTCTCCGTCTGGATAACTTTGTCGCGCATCCGGAACCGCCACCCGAACCGCTCGACAACGGTTTCGCCCGCTTGTACTGGATTCAATGCCTGCTGAAGCGCCGAGTTCAGTTCGCGCACCCCGAGCGATCCTCGGTTCATGGGGCAAAGAACTTGAACATCGCGGATGGGATCGAACCCGAAGCGTTGCGGAATTCGTTCCTTCACCAGTTTGACGAGTGTCGCGGCGACCTTCTCTGGCTCATCCCGTTCAATGAAGTGGAAATCGGAGTCTCGCCCTGCTCCGCGCACGTCTGGCATCTGTCCGCGGCGGATGCGGTGGGCATTCACAATGATCTGGCTGTTCGCCGCCTGCCGGAAGACTTCCGTCAGGCGCATGATCGGCACCACGCCGCTCTCGATCAAATCATGCAGCGCCGTGCCCGGCCCGACCGAGGGAAGCTGGTCTACGTCGCCAACCAGAATCAGCCCGGCATGGTTCGGCACCGCCCGCAACAGAGAGTGCATCAGTGGCACGTCCACCATGGATGTCTCATCGACGACCAACAGGCCGCAGGAAAGCGGATTGGCTTCATTCCTGCTAAAACGCCCAGTCGCGGGGTCAATCTCCAGCAGGCGATGGATCGTCTTCGCATCCATGCCCGTGGTCTCGTTCAACCTCTTCGCCGCCCGTCCTGTTGGGGCGCACAGCAGGCACTTCACATTCTTTGCCCCCAAGATCATCAGGATGGAATTGACGAGCGTGGTCTTGCCGACGCCGGGGCCGCCCGTGATCACGACCACCCGTTTGGCGAGAACCGTCTTCAGCGCCTCGCGCTGGCTGGGCGCAAGCGTTTTGCCCGTCCGCTTCTCGCACCATCCGACCGCCTTCTCAAATTCGATTGGTGGATAAAGCGGTTGCCCTTCCGCCAATCGCTTGATTCGTGCCGCAATCCCCTCTTCCGCCTTTCTGAGGTGGGGCAGGAAGACCAGCGTCTCGCCCTCGATCTCCTCCAGCAGCAGGGAACCGCCTGCGAGCATCTGCGAAAGCGCCTGCTCGACCATTGCTTCCGGCACCTCCAGCAGCTTCACGGCGGCGAGTTTTAACTTCCCGACTGGCAACGCGCAGTGCCCGTCCGAGGTCGCCTCCAGCAAGGTGTGATCGATCCCTGCTTTGGCACGGTTGATCGAGTCCTTCGGAATCCCGATCCTTTGCGCAATTTGGTCGGCAGTCGCGAAGCCGATCCCGTAGATGTCTTTCGCCAGTGCGTAGGGATTGCTGCGAACCTTCTCAATCGCCTGTTCCCCATAGGTCTTGAATATGCGTACCGCACGGCCGGTGCTCACGCCGTGGCTGTGTAGGAACAGCATGAGCTCGCGGATTTGCTTCGCCTCTTGCCATGCCTGTGCGATCCGCTCCCGGCGCTTGGGGCCGATCCCGTCTACCGATTGCAGTTCGGACGGGCGAATTTCAATGACGGCGAGAACATCGGCTCCAAAGTGCCCCACGAGTTTCTTCGCGAGGATCGGGCCGATGCCCTTCACAAGTCCGCTGCCGAGGTACCGCTCGATCCCCTCGGCTGTGGTCGGCGGCACGGTCTTCAGAGTGGTGGCTTTGAATTGCAGCCCATGTTCATTGTCCCTGACCCACCAGCCTTCCGCCGCCAGCCATTCTCCTGCCGTCACTGACGGCAGAGAGCCCACGACCGTCACGTCATCCCGCTGTCCTTTGGCTTTTATCCGCAGAACGCAGAAGCCACTCTCATCGTTATGGAAGGTGACACGCTCGATCAATCCCGAGATTTCCTCGGTCGCGGGTCGACGCTCAGGGGTCACGGCATTCATGGACGGGGATTCATTTTCCCATGTTCACGGCGGATGCACAGCTTACAAACATTCTTGCGGATGAAATCAACTAGACTGCAATCATGCCCCGTTGTTCCCCCGATCGGTATACGCAGCCTTGACTTGTACGGGCGACTGAGAGTACAAGTGCTCCATCCGCGCACCAGTTCGATTTCCTTTCGAGTGGTTGAATCATGGCAAGTCTTTCGGACACTCGGTTCTTAAATTCACATGCGGAGGTGTGCACTATGTCACTCGTTCGCCCGTTGTTTCTCGTTGGCGTGGCTCTGGGGTTGTTGATGTTCTCCCCAGCTTCACCGGCTCAGTCGTTCAATCCCGTAGGCGGCTTGGATTGCAATGGCTTCAGCAACATTCAAAGGCCGCTCAGGGCGCAGGACGTTTGCACCGACTTTCGCCTTGAATACGGCCGCGGCTATGACAACGGTCATTACATCGGGCATGACGAGCCGAGTATCGGCTTCATCTCGACAGTTTCTCACTCCGGCAACAATGTGCAGTGGGAGTTCACGCTGCCGCGTGAACGCCGCCTGCCGGCTACACAGTCTTTCGAGAACTTTATCGCTTTCTGGTTCGCTATGGCGCTCTGCGATCCCGGTTCTTTTCCCAATGGACCATGCATCCCGGATAGTGATGAAAACACTCCATTCCTTGCTGGGTCTGCGTTCCTCGAGATGCAGTTCTATCCCCCAGGGAATCCACCCTTCATCACCCAAATCAGTTGCGATCTAACACACTGGTGCGCCTCGCTGCACATCAACAGCTTGGAAGTGATGAGCAACGGTTTTCTCAATCCCAATTGTGCAGAGACGACGAACTTTGCGTTCATCCAGCGCGATGGGATTCCCACCGGGCCGCCTGGTCCCAATAACCTCAACTTCTTCAGCGCTACTCCGAACGCTCAAACCTTGCTGATGAACCAGGGTGACCGACTGCGCATCACGATCAAAGACGTACCGGGAGATGTTTCTGGAGGAGTACTCACCCTAATAGAGGATCTAAGCACGGGCCAGTCCGGGTTCATGATAGCCAGTGCGCACAACGGCTACCAAACCACAGATCCGAACACCTGCGCCGGAACGAACTTTAGCTTCCATCCGGAGTTCGACACCGCCAAGTTTGGAAATTTCGTCCCCTGGGCAGCCCTGCAAGCAAATGTCAACTTTGCCATGGAAATCGGGCACTTCGAAACCGCCGACGGCGATTCCGACGATGCGGGTTGCTTCCCGGGGCCGACGGTCGCCGGCTGCCTCGGCTCGGACGTTGATTTTGACGGCACGTCGTACTTGTTCGACTGGCCAGACGGCACGCGGAACAACGCCACTTCGATTGCAATCCATTCTGTCAAAGGAGGCGGCATCGGCCCCCTCAGTATGTCTGACGATACCGGCAAATATGACCAGCCCTTT
>Ga0210392_10001183_pt1 | contig 14050 bp, 10 predicted proteins | sample IncBWC30OmetaG_FD_161057 | JGI IMG/M metagenome (GOLD analysis project Ga0210392, IMG submission 161057) | Forest soil microbial communities from Barre Woods Harvard Forest LTER site, Petersham, Massachusetts, United States - Inc-BW-C-30-O ...
CTTCGACCCGCAGCACCACCAAACGCCATCTGAATCGTTCCGGGTGGGGAGGGCCGGGGTGAGGACGGGCAATCAAACTAACATCGTGTGTCTGCCTTTTCTGCTCCTTCTGCCGCATCCGCGCTTCCTTCTTCAAGGATTGGGCAATGCGGAAAGCTCCTCGGCCGCTGTGAGCGAGCCGGCGGCAGCGGCTTTTTGCAGGTATTCCCGTGCCTTCTTCAAGTCCACGTCCACGCCTTCACCGTCGCGATAACGTTCGCCCATGCGCAGCAATCCGTAGGCATCTCCCTGTGCCGCCGCGGCCTGGTTGGATTGCAGGGCCTGGTTTAATGCGGCATTTCGCTGTCTCTCCTGGGCCTGGGTGGTGATTCGGAAATCGGTTTCTTCCCGGGTCACCGGCGGCAGCGGGCCGGGGCGGCCGGTTTGGGCGGCCAGCCGGGCGCGGTTCAGATCGAAGTAGGTCCAGAGCAACCTCCAGCTTTGCCTTTGGTCGGCGGGGATTTCATAGGCATCCGTCCCGACCCGGACGAATGCCAATTTTGCGAAAGCCAGGTCGCGCAACTGATTCCGGGTCAATTCGGAAAAGATTTGTTCCACCGTGCCCGCTCCGGGCACCATTTGGACATTGTACTTCAGGACGTTCGGCGAAAAAAATGTGTCATCGCGACGGATATCCACCTCCTGGGCGGATTTGTACCGTGCTGTCGTGGCTTGGCTGGTCAGGTGCAGGCAGATCGTCCGGGGCGTTGTGTCATTGCTATACAGGAAGGCGCAGATGCTGCAGCTCATGACCCCCCCGTAAGTGTCGGTCAACGGCTTGTCCGCCGTGGCGATTATCATCCGGTTTTCCGCCTCATCCCGCTGGCTGGTGACATATTGCGGCAACATCTGGCGGAAAGTGGCCAGCCGGGCATCGATGCTGGCACTGGCATTCGTCGTGGCCGGGGAGAGACCGGTCTTGTCCGGCGCCTGGCCGGCCGGGACCGCCTGCGACGGATGGACATTTCCCGGCCGGGCATCGCTCGTTTGCGCGGGACAGTCGGGGGTGCCCGCGGCGATCGCTAAAAGGATGGCGGAAAGCCAATGGCGAAACCGGATCAGCGCGATCATCTGGCGTGCCTTTATCATAAAAATTGACACAAAAACCCATCCAAGCTGGTGGGATAACCGGGCAGGATTTGAAGCCCAAACCAAAAAAAAGTCAAGGGCCCCGGCATGGGCCACACATTGATCGATAACAATTACACCATCCACCTCCCACACCGTTCTCGTAGGTCCGTCCGGCTCGGACTCCGCCCTAACTAAAGTCCCGGAGGGACGACCGAAAATAGCCCGGCGTTTCAACGCCGGGTATTGATTTCAATCTATCTTCAGTCCCACCAAACTTCAGCGTCAAAAACCACGTTGCCCAAATTCATCAAACCAGCGCCTTCACCCACTCACGAAAGTCCTAGAAAAATGCCAATCACAAAGGGTCAGTTCGTGGGTTAGACAGCCCTTGTCCCACCCCCCTGCTAGGATGAGGCCATGAATGCCGCCCGCTATTTCATGCGCCGTGAAGATTCTTCAGCCTTTAGACTTGGGACTTTGGGCGTTTTTGAGATCCGCCAACAGCCCGTTCCGCCCGGATATGAAGGGAAAATCAAATTGACTGGTATCACCTGTGATGTCATCTTGTTCTGGATGGAAATTGTGCAGGACACCAATGTTTTTGTTGCCGCCTTGCGCAGCCAGGAAGGCGCAAGCGCGCAGGTTCTGGATCGTTGTCTGGCAGGTGCCGACCGGGCCGTGATGGGCGCGGCCTTGTTTGCAGAATATGAAGAGCTGGTGCATCGGGAAAGTTTGTGGCGGGATGTGCCGGTGACGGCGGCAGAACGCGAAATGTTGCTGGACGATTTCTGCGCTGCGGCCTGCTGGCAGCCGGTTTATTTTCGCTGGCGGCCAAACCTGCCTGATGCGGATGACGACCATGTTTTGGAGTTGGCGATTGCCGGCGGCGTGGAACATCTGGTTACGCACAACACCCGTGACTTTGGGCGGGGCGAGCTTAAGTTTGACCTGCCGCGCGTGGTGACACCGGCGCAGCATCTGAAAATTGTAAAATGAAATGAAAACGATCCCTTATCGTTGCGATGATTCACGGCACAAGGCGCTGCTGGGCGCGGCGCGTTCCACCGGCACGAGCGTGCAGCGGCTGTTTGACAACTTTGTTACGCACGTCATCACCGAGCGCCAGGCGGAGGCCCGTTTTGTGGCGCGGCAACGGCGCGGCAATCCGGCCCGCGGAAGGAAACTGCTGGCTGAAATCCGCCAGCGCATCGCTGCCGGTGCCAAAAAATAACGGCAATGGCCCTTCCGCCGCTTCAACGTCTCCCCTGTCGCGCCGGGTGGCTGTACGCTAGTACCCTTGGCAAAGGCGGATGCCTCAAATGCGGCTCCGTCAAACTGCGCGGCATCGGCGAATTTGATTCCGAAACCGGCGACAGCCATGGCAGCCGGACATGCTTAGGGATTTGGCGGCGGGGTGGTTTTCTTGGTCTCGTCCGTCTTGGTCGTGGTGCCATCCGCTGACTTGGTGACGGTGGTATCCTTCGTTTTAACCGTGCCGTCCTTGCTGACAGTGGTAGATTTTTCGCTGGAAACCTGGCGGTCACACCCGACCAGCAGCAAGGACAACGACAGGGCGGACATGGCCGCGCAAGTTACTATTTTATGATTCTTCATGCCTGTAAGATACGTGCTGGGCTGGAGATTGATATGGGGTGTTATACGATGACCGGCCCGCATCACCCGTCGCGCCGTAGTGCTACGAAGGCGGACGCATCCCGCATCCCGCTTCTTTCCTCTTTTCGCGTATTTCGAATATTTCGCGGTTAAAATCTTGTTATCCCTTTCGCCCTTTCCATCTTCCATTCTCCATCCTCTATTCTTGTTTCAAGCGGTGCCCGGCGGCCACAAATTTTGCCCGATGTCCGTGCGATAATAGCTGCCCACCACCCGCAGCTTGCGCATGTTCTCATACGCCTTCGCGATCGCCGCCTCCAGCGTCGGCGCCAGCGCGATGACGTCCGCGATGCGGTGGCCCGCCGCCATCAGGTTGCCGTCCGTGTCGCGCGCCACCTCGTTCCACCACACGTCGCAGTCAAATTCCCCGGTGACCTCCAGCGGCAGATGCGGCGGGGTGATCTGTGTGAACGGATACCCGTAGCCCGCCAGCGTCAGCGAGCAGCCGAAATGCAGGTCGTCATTGAAAATCAGCTCCAGTTTTTCATTCCGCGCCGTGCGCGCGACCACCTCCGCCGGATTTTTCAGCATCCGCAGGATCATCGGCCCGGAGGTCACGCCGATGCGGATGTTGTACTCGATGACGCGCCATTTGTTGTTGCGCTTGATGGCGGTCACCTGCAACGGCCCGCTGTACTTCACCTCGCGCAACCACGGCAGCAGCGGGTGGATCAATTCCTTCGCCAGGCCGTACTTGTCATGCTCGTCGCGCTCGACGATTCCGCCCAGCGGCGCGCCGGCGATGATGCCCTGGTTGCCGTTGAAGGCGTATTTGTATTCCTGGTTCGTGACGAGCGAATAGATTTCGCCGTGGCTCACCAGCACGATGTGTCCGGCCTCCGCGCGCCCGAGGTATTCCTGCAGGAAAATTCCCTCCGCATAATTGACGTGCCGCAGCCACGCGCGCGTGTCCGACTCCGTCTCGCACAGGATCGTGTGCATCGGGCTGGTCGGCGAACACAGCGGGTTCTTGATGACGAACGCGTGCGGATGGTCGTGCAGGATCTTTTCCGCCGCCAGCCGGTTCGCCGCGACAAAGGATTTCGGGAACGGGATTTTATAATCCCCGCACAGCTTCCGCGCAAAATCACGCTCGCGCTCGATGCGCATCGCCTCGCCGGTGGGAGAAAAAATGCCCACGCCGGATTTGATCAGTTCGTTCGCCCATGGTTGCATCGCCCAGTCGATGGACTGCGGGATGACCACCTCGATCTTGTGCTGTTTGAGCAGCGGCACCGGGTTCGGGTGGACATCGCGCAAAAACGCCGGCCCGACGAGCGACGGCGGAAAATGCGCGTAGTCGCGTGTGAGGTAGGTGGAAACTTTGGCGCCCGCATCGGCCAGCGCGCTGCCGATGCTGTGGGCGAAGGACCCCACGCCGAAAATCATCACGGCCGGGGGATGAGAGGTATGGGTGCGATGTGACATTAGAGTGGAAAGTCGTGTTCTTTCGGTTTCACTGTTTCACGGCGGGCGGTGGTTGTTTTGCTTTTCTCCGGCGCAACTTCCGGCGCCGTCTCCGCCGGTGGCGGCGCAATATCCGGCACCGGTGCCGGCGCTTCCTCGGCCAGATTTTTGGCCGGTACAGGTTCCGGCGGCTCGGTCTTGGAAATTTCTTCCACCACCAGCGCATCCGTGATCTGGGTGATGTGGCTTGGCTTGGGCGCCTCGATGGCCGGCTGGGCGGGCATGCGCGTGGCGAGCGCCAGCAGGGAAATCTTTTCGGCGGCGGTGCGCTCCGCGTCCTCGATGCGGGCGAACTCCCCGTAGATTTCCGCCAGTGCCGGCTGTTCCGTCACGGGGAGCTCGCGGCCGGATCCGGAACGCAGCGCGAGCAGGATGTGGTGCGCGTTGATCGTGTCGAGCGGCCGCGCCGGAGCGTAGGCCGTCTCCACACCGCCGACCTCGGTCACGAGGTGGGCGGCCGTGAGCGTACGGAGAACTTGCTGGGTCAGCCGGCTCGGCACGCCAAGGTCGGTGGCCAGTTGGATGACGCTCGCGGGTTTCTGTCCGCTTTGAAAACGCTGGCCGATCAGGGTCATGAGGCGCAGCGCCACAAATTCCCGCCCGCGCTGGTTCACGTTATCAGCGAGCTTGTCCTGCAGGTACGCCGCGCGGTTCTGAAACGCATACGCCACCTGCGCGCCGAACAGCAGGATTGCCCACGAAAAATAAAGGCCCAGCATGAACACCAGCACGAGGCCGACCTTGCCGTACATATGGCTGTTCATCACCGCGCCCGAAACATAAAAAAAGGCGAAGATGCTGTTCAGATGCCACAGGGTTCCCGCCACCACGCCGCCGGTGAGGGCGGCTGAAAATCGCACCCGCGTATTGGGCACGATCTGGTAGATCAGGGTGAAAGTGATCCAGAGCACAATGAGCGGCAGCAGTTTAAAAATGAAATTTCCGAATAATGGCATCGCATGGAAATAATCCCTGACGGTCTGCAACTGTCCGCTGCCGGCGAGACCGGCCGCGCCAAACAGCAGGGCCGGGCCAAGCGTGATGGCCCCCCAATACAGGAAGACGCGTGTCAGCCAGCCGCGCCCGCGGGCCACCCCCCAGATGTCGTTAAACGTCTCCTCGACGCGGCTCAACATCATGATGGCGATGAAGACAAAGGCCAGCATGCCGGTCACCCCGAAGCTCGTGCCGGTTTGCGCGACAAATTCCTTCAGGCTTTGGGCGATTTGACCTTGCAGACTGACCCGCATTTCCACGGACGCGGCGGAATTGGTGATGACGGTCTGATTCGTCTGCCAGCCTCCGTTCAGCGCGTCTTCGGAAACCACCATGTTTGTGGTCAGCGTCACCACCGGATTCGTATTTTCGGTGGTCGTGATCGTTGCCGGCGGCGCGATGCTGGCGATGGTCTGGTAAAACTTGTCCGCATCCACGTTTTTCAGGATGAGGGTGCTGATGCTGATGATGACCACCAGGAGGGGGATGAGCGCGAGCAGGCTCGTGTATGCCAAGGCCGAGGCGCGGATCAGGCAGCGGTTGCGGACGAAGTGCCGCGCCACCAGCGTCCAAAAATGCACCGTGCGCTCCAGTCTGCCTTCGAGTTGGATGAGTTCTTCATCCTCGCCGGAACTGGTGCCGGTCCATATTTTTAAGAGACGGGAAAAGCGGTTGCTCGCCATGCTTGCCGCCACGCTAGCGCAAACCCAGCGCGCAAGTCAACGCGGTGAAACCGGAAACTTGGGCCGCGCCGGAAAAGCCGTGGCCGGCTTTCAAAAGTCATTGACGCCTCCAGATTTGGATTTGGCTTGAAAGCCGGCCCGATGCCCGTAATGTTCCAGCCGTCGGTAAAACAAGTGGAGGTTTCGCGCGTCAGCAGTTTGATGTCGGAACGACAGGATAGTGAACGCAATTCAAACCATGGTTTATGCCGCCCATTCCATCCTCGCCAATGGCCGCTGAAAAACGGCGCCTGACGGAAGACCTGGCCGGCCGCCAAAACTGGCGGCGCTGGGGCCCTTATCTCTCCGAACGGCAGTGGGGCACCGTGCGCGAGGACTATTCCCCCGGCGGCAACGCCTGGGAATATCTGCCCCACGACCACGCCCGCAGCCGCGCCTATCGTTGGGGCGAAGACGGCATCGCCGGTTTCAGCGATGACTGGCAGCATCTTTGCCTCTCACTCGCCCTGTGGAACGGCAAAGACCCCATTCTCAAGGAACGGCTTTTTGGCCTCACGAATTCCGAGGGCAATCACGGCGAGGACGTGAAGGAGCTCTACTACTATCTCGACGCCACGCCGACGCATTCGTACCTGAAGATGCTCTACAAGTATCCGCAGGGAGAATTTCCCTATGCGCAACTGGTGGAAGAAAACCGCCGGCGCGGCACGGATCAGCCGGAATTTGAGCTGCTCGACACCGGTTTGTTCGACGCGGACCGCTACTTTGACGTCTTCGTGGAATACGCCAAGGCCGGGCCGGATGATATTCTGATGCTGGTCACGGTCCACAATCGCGGACCGGAGGCGGCCAAATTGACGTTGCTGCCGCAGCTTGCTTTCCGCAACACCTGGTCGTGGGTTCCGAACGCGAAAAAACCCAACCTGTCAGCGGATAAAGGCGGTTTAAAAATCGAAAAGGCTCAACTCGGCACCTTCCGCCTCGATTGCGACGGCAACCCGGCGCTGCTTTTTTGCGACAATGAGACCAATGTCCGCCGGCTTTACGGCCAGTCCGACGCAAACGGTTTTTTCAAAGATGCCCTCCACGATTATTTGATTGCCGGGAACAAGTCGGCGGTGAATCCCGCCCAAACCGGCACCAAAGCCGGCGTATTGTATGAGCTTAACGTGTCGCCGGGCCAGCCGGTCACCGTGCGGTTGCGGCTTGCCAAAGCAGAGCTGGCGAAGGGCAAGCCGTGGGATGATTTCGACGCGATTTTTGCGCGGTGCCGAAGCGAGGCGGACGAGTTTTACGCCGGGTTGCAAGCGGGGATCGGCGAAGATGCGAAGCTGGTGCAGCGCCAAGCGTTTGCGGGGATGATCTGGAGCAAACAATTTTTCCGCTACGATGTGCCGGTTTGGTTGGAGGGTGATCCGGCCCAGCCACCGCCACCGCCCGAACGTAAACACGGCCGCAACGCCGACTGGCAGCACTTGAACAGCGCGGACGTGATCTCCATGCCGGACAAGTGGGAGTATCCCTGGTTCGCGGCGTGGGACTGGGCGTTTCACTGCGTGGCGCTGGTGGAGATCGATGCCGAGTTTGCGAAGTCGCAGCTTGTCCTGCTCATGCGTGAATGGTACATGCACCCGAACGGCCAGTTGCCGGCCTACGAGTGGGCGTTCGGTGATGTGAACCCGCCGGTGCATGCGTGGTCGGCTTTCCGCGTGTTCCAGATCGACCGCCGACAGCGCCGGGAATCCAACCCGGATGATGCTGGCGACCTGTTCTTTTTGGAACGCGTCTTCCAAAAGCTGGTCATCAATTTCACCTGGTGGGTCAATCGCAAGGACGCACAAGGGCGCAATATTTTTCAAGGCGGTTTTCTCGGGCTGGACAACATCGGCTGCTTCGACCGCAGCCAGCCGTTGCCCACCGGCGGTTTTCTCAGCCAGGCGGACGGCACGAGCTGGATGGCGATGTATTGCCTCAACCTGTTGCGGATCGCGCTGGAGCTGGCGCAGCAGAATCACGTCTACGAAGACATCGCTTCGAAATTTTTTGAACATTTCCTGTCCATCGCCGCCGCCATCAACGGCGTGGGTGAGAACAAACTGGGGCTGTGGGATGAGGCCGACCAGTTTTACTACGACCATCTCAACCTGCCGGACGGTGAAAACGTGCCGATGAAAATACAGTCGGCGGTGGGCCTGATCCCGCTGCTGGCGGTCGAGGTCCTGGACCCGGACGTGCTCAAGCAGCTGCCGGATTTTGTGGGCCGGATGGAATGGTATCTGCAACACCGCCCGCAGCTCGCGGGGCTCATCTCCAACTGGAAGGCCGCCGGCACCGGGGATCGCAAACTGCTTTCGCTGTTGCGCGGTCATCGCATGAAGGCGCTGCTCCGGCGCATGCTGGACGAGGCGCAGTTTCTTTCCGGCCAGGGCGTGCGTTCGCTTTCAAAGGTTCACGAGCAGCATCCGTTCCGTTACGAGACATGCGGCCGGACCTACGAGGTGGGCTACTGGCCGGGAGAATCGCGCAGCGGCCTGTTCGGCGGCAACTCCAACTGGCGCGGGCCGATCTGGATGCCGATCAATTTTCTCTTCATCGAGTCGCTGCAAAAATTCCATTACTACTACGGTGACGATTTCAAGGTCGAATGCCCGGCGGGCTCGGGAAAGTTCATCACCCTCAACGAGGTGGCCGAAGAGTTGTCGAACCGCCTTGCCAAATTATTTTTGAAGGGCGAGGACGGCCAGCGTCCCGTGTTGAAATATCACCCGAAGCTCGCGACCGATCCGCATTTCAAGGATTACGTCCTGTTCCATGAATATTTTCACGGCGACAGCGGACGCGGTGTCGGCGCGTCGCACCAGACGGGCTGGACGGGCCTGATCGCCAAGCTGATCCGGCCGCGAAAGTCAATTTTCCCCTTGCGACCCAAATGAAATACAACCCATGAGCGCAAATCATTACGACGTCATCATCATCGGCAGCGGCGCGGGCGGCGGCACCCTGGCCCTCAAGCTGGCGCCGTCCGGCAAACGCATCCTCATCCTGGAACGCGGCGGTCATCTGCCGCGTGAGAAGCAGAACTGGGACACCACGGAAGTCTTCGTGAACAACCGTTACGTCTCGAAGGACACCTGGTATGACAATGACCAGAAGCCGTTTCAGCCGGGTTCGCACTATTTCGTCGGCGGGGCGACCAAGATGTACGGCGCGGCGTTGTTCCGTTTGCGGGAGAAAGATTTCACCGCGCACCGTACGGCGGATGGCATCACGCCGGACTGGCCCATCAGTTATGCTGAACTGGAGCCGTATTACACCCAGGCGGAAAGACTCTACAATGTCCACGGCCAGCGCGGCGATGACCCGACCGACCCGCCGGCCAGCGCGCCGTATCAGTTTCCCCCCGTCAGCCACGAACCACGCATCCAGGAACTGACCGACAACTTGAAGCGCGCCGGTTATCACCCGGCCTTCGCGCCCACCGGCATTTTGCTGAATGAAGCGGACGCTCCCAATAGCAAATGCATCCGTTGCGACACGTGCGACGGCTTTCCCTGCCTCGTTCACGCCAAGGCGGATGCGGAAGTCATCGCGGTCCGCCCGGCGTTGCAATATCCGAACGTGACCTTGTTGACCAACGCCCAGGTGCAGAAGCTGGAAACCAACGCGAGCGGAAACGAGATCACCAAGGTCATCGTCGAGCGGGACGGTCAGCGCGAAGAATTCAGCGGCGACATCGTGGTCGTATCCTGCGGCGCGGCGAACTCGGCGCGCCTGTTGCTGATGTCCGCCAACGACAAGCATCCGCGCGGCTTGGCGAATGGCTCGGACATGGTGGGCCGCAATTACATGTTCCATAACGCCATCGCGCTGGTCGCCCTTTCGCGCCGTGAGAACACGACCGTTTTCCAAAAAACGCTGTCGGTGAATGATTTTTATTTCGGCGCTCCGGATTATGAATTCCCCATGGGCAACATCCAGATGATCGGCAAATCCAAGGGGCCGATGTTTCAGGCGGACGCGCCGAAGTTCGCGCCGGGCTTCACGCTCGACCAGATGGCGCGGCATGCCGTGGATTTCTGGCTCACCGGCGAAGACCTGCCGCTGCCGCAAAATCGCGTGACGTTGAATTCTCAAAATGAGATCCAACTGCACTACGAATTCACCAACCTCGAGCCCATCAACCGGCTGCGGAAAAAACTCCAGTCCATGCTCGAGCATCTGGACCTGCACCCGCATCTCATCCCGAATAATCTGTACCTGGGAAAACACATCCCCGTCGCCGGGGTCGGCCATCAATCCGGCACCTGCCGGTTCGGCAACGACCCAAAAAGTTCCGTGCTGGATGTGAACTGCAAGGCACACGAGGTCGGCAACCTTTACGTCGTGGACACCAGTTTCTTCCCGAGCATCGGCGCGGTGAATCCTTCGCTGACGGCCATCGCGAATGCGTTGCGCGTGGGCGATCATTTGCTGGGGCGTTTGAAATAAAACATGGCGCAACGCAGCGAAATCCTGACCGTGTATGCCGCCGGCATGGTGCAAGGCATTGCGCTGGTGACCTTCCCGGCGGCAGGCGCGGTGTTCACGAGCGCCAGCGACTACGGCCTCTCGAGCACGCAATATGGCGGAATGTTTGTGCCGCAGGCCATTATGGCCATTGTGGCGTCGCTGCTTGGCGCGGGTCTGCGCAGCCGGCTCGGCACCAAGCGCATTTATTTGCTGGGCCTCATCGCGAACCTGCTGGCGATGGCGCTGCTCGTCTTGAGCCGGTTCGTGATGAAGGATCATTCGCTGGCTTACGGAATCTTGCTCGTCGCGACGACCTGCATGGGTATCGGCTTTGGTTTTACCGTTCCGGCGCTGAACACCTTCGCCGCCGCCTTTTTCCCGCAAAAGGTGGACAAGGCCGTGCTGGCGCTCAACGCGCTTTTGGGGCTGGGCACGGCGCTGGCCCCGGTCTTTATCGCGGTATTCGTTGGGCTGGGCATTTGGTGGGGGCTGCCCATCCTGGTGAGCGCGCTGATTATCGGGCTGTTGTTATTCAGCTTCCGCCAACCGTTGAATGAAGGTGATTCGTCCAGCGCCAAGACGGCGAAGAAAGCAAAATTTCCCGTGCGGTTCTGGGTGTTTGCCGCCTTTGCCCTGCTCTATGGCGTGTGTGAAACCATGAACGGCAACTGGGCGGCGCTCTATCTGAAGGAGAATTTTGGTGCCAGCACCGCTTTGGCATCGCTCGCGCTGACGCTGTTTTGGGCCATGGTGACCGCCGGCCGCATCCTGTTCGCTGCCATCGGCAAGTGGGTTCCCGAACCGGTGGTCTGCCGCATCCTGCCGCTCGTGGTGACGGCGGCGCTCATCGCCAGCGCCTGCGCACCGAAAACGAATGCGTTGCTCGGGATTTTGACTTTCGCCCTCGCGGGTCTCGGCTGCTCGGCGCTGTTACCGTTGACGATCAGTTTTGGCCAGAAAGAATTGACGACCATCGCCGCCTCGGTGGCGGGCGGATTGATCGCCTTCTACCAGATCGGGTATGGCATCGCGGCTTTCGGCGTCGGCCCGCTGCAATCGGCGGGTTGGGACCTGCACCGTATCTACGGTGCAACCGCGGTTGTCGCGCTCGCGTTGTCTGCGCTATCCTTCGTCGTCGCGCGCGCGCCGCGCGCGCCCGCGTGAAATTTTGTTTATCACCACCACCATTAACCAAGGAAAATCATCATGAACCTAAAAGGCAAAGTGGCCATCGTCACCGGTGGCAATAGCGGCATCGGCATGGCCATCGTATTGGAACTCGCGCGGCAGGGCGCGAACATCGTCATCGATTACGTCGCGCATCCCGAGGCGACCGAGGCGCTCGAAAAACAGGTCCGCGACCTGGGCGATCGCGCCATCGGCGTGATGGCCGACGTCAGCCAGATCAGCGAACTGCAAAAACTCTTCGCCGCCGCCGTCATGGAATTCGGCCGCGTGGACATCATGGTCAACAACGCCGGCGTGGAGACGCGCACGTCCATCCTTGATACGACCGAGGCGCAATATGACAAGGTCCTTGCCATCAATCTCAAGAGCGCGTTCTTTGGCACCCAGCTCGCCGCGCAGCAAATGATCAAGCAGGGCGGCGGCGGCCGCATCATCAACATCACTTCCGTTCACGAAGACTGGCCCATGCCCGGCAATACCGCCTACTGCCTGTCCAAGGGCGGCATGCGGATGTTGACGCGCACGGCGGGCGTCGAACTCGCGCCGCACAACATCCTGGTCACCGCCGTTGGCCCCGGCGCCGTGGCGACCCCCATCAACACGTCCACGATGGCGGACCCGGCGCTCCTGCAAAAACTGAACAATTTCATCCCGTTGGGCCGCATGGCCCGGCCGGAAGAGATCGCCAGCCTCGTGGCGTTTCTGGCGGGGGATGGATCCAGCTACATGGCCGCGACGACGATTTTTGCCGATGGCGGCATCATGCAGGCGAGCCCGGGACTCTGAGCGTTTGGCCGGTTGTGGCGGCGGCGCGCGCCGGGGAAGCGCCCCATTGCATAGAACATTCATCTTAGGTCTGTGGCGTGGACAAAGATCGTTTGCGAACCTAGACTGGAACCGTCCCCAGATCCGATTTCCATGCGCATCAGAAAACCGGGCCCGGTTGGCGAGCGGTTGGCCGTTTGTATATGGCTGATTGTGGCCGTGTTTGTTCCCGGCCTCACCGCCTTGGCGGCGGTTTCCACCAACACCGCCTGGTCCGTCCGCGTCTGGCAGTCGGACGACGGTCTGCCGAACAACATCGTCACCGGTCTCGCGCAAACGCGTGACGGTTATCTGTGGGTGGCGAACCCCACCCGGCTCGCGCGGTTTGACGGTGTGCAGTTCGAACAGCTTCCGGGGCGCACCCTGACCGGCGGTTTCAACCAGCGCATCACCACCCTCGCCGACGGCCGTGATGGGGCGTTGTGGCTGGCCACCGACCGTGGCGTGGTCGTGCGCGTGGACGACGGCAACGTCGTCCAATATACCAACAACCTGCCGGCCCTGTTCGTGGAGTCGCTCACCGAGGATGGTACGGGCTCGCTCTGGGTGAAAAATCGCGGCGGCAACACCATCTGCCGCATTCAGAACGGCCAGGTGACGCAACTGCCGCTGGTCGGCGGCTACCGTTCCGTGGCCACGGATTCGTCGGGCCGCCTCTGGTTCATCCGCAACGGCGAAGTGGGCCTGTTCCGCAATGGCCAGTTTGAAACGCTCCTGCAACTCGGCAAAACCGGGGCCAACCGGATGGTCGGCTCCAAAAATGGCGGCGTATGGATTTGCCTCGGTGCCGAGCTGTTCAAGGTCGAGGAAGGCAAGGCCCCGGTGGATTGCGGCGCCTTCGCCGCCGAGTCCACGGGCATGGAACCGACGGTGATGTTGGAAGACCATGACGGCGCTCTGTGGATCGGCACCTCGGACAGCGGGCTGTTCCGTTACGATGGCAAGACTTTTGAGAACATCCCCGTGTCGCACCGGCAGGTCTTGAGCCTGCTGCAGGATCGCGAGGGAAATTTCTGGGCCGGCACCGGCGGCGGCGGGTTGGACCGCATCCAGCCGCGTGCTGTGGCGCTCGAGGGCATGGAGAGCAGCCTGCCGTTTGAAACCGTCCAGTCGCTGACCCAGGACACCAACGGCACCGTCTGGGCGGCCACGCAAAACGGCCTGCTCGTGTGCCGCACGAATGGCGGCTGGCGCACGGTTTCCGCCGAGACCAACTGGCCCGGCGGCCGCGTGGCCTGCGTCGCGGCCGACCGTTCGGGCAACGTCTGGATCGCCACCCGCAACCGCCGGGTTTATTCCCTGCACGACGGCCAGTACGCCGTTTATCAGGCCACCAACGGCATGACCGTCCGCAGCCTCCATGTCTTGCTGACGACTTCCAAGGGCGATGTGTGGATCGCCGGCACCGGGCCGGACGCCAGCGTCCAATGCTTCCGCAACGGGCATTTTGAAACCCTCACCATCCCGCCGGACGCGCAGGTCGTCCACTCGATGGTCGAGGACAGCCACGGCGATGTCTGGCTTGGCACCTCGCGCGGCCTCCTGCTCCGCATCCGCAACGATGTCGTCACGGATGAGACCGCTTCCACCGGCGTGAT
>Ga0210392_10001184_pt1 | contig 14050 bp, 9 predicted proteins | sample IncBWC30OmetaG_FD_161057 | JGI IMG/M metagenome (GOLD analysis project Ga0210392, IMG submission 161057) | Forest soil microbial communities from Barre Woods Harvard Forest LTER site, Petersham, Massachusetts, United States - Inc-BW-C-30-O ...
CTCAAATTATGAATCTCAGCCTCATCGCAAACTAGTAAAGGAGGTGCCCAATCTCCAATATTAATCAAGTGGCCTGAATCCAGTCGCAAGAACCCTGCGCTGTATGATTGGTCCGACATCGTCACTGGTTTGTCTGGGACAGACACAATGATGTCCACTATTTGCCTGCCGACGACCTCGGATTTTTCGAGTTGGCGCATGCGATCTGTGGCCTAACGAATAAAGCTGAGCCGCGCCGCATCCGTGACGTTGACCGCGACAGCGGAACGGCGGTGGCCAATAGGCGTTGGCTCCGGCGACTGGTTAGGCGGCTCGTTCATTTCGACAATACTGGAACAATCAGAAGTAAAATCCAAGCTGCGAGAAAGCCTGCCGACCCGTAAAATGCCACACGATGCATCACGGAGTGATGCTTGGCTCTTCGCAACAAGAAGAGCAATGTCCCAGAAACAATAGGAGTAAGCAAAAATGCTGGGATGCCGAAAAACAGAGCTAGGAACGACGGCTCATCTACGCTGAAAAGTAAAAAGGCAGCCCAACTAAACGCAAGTATCAACAAAAGGATACAGCCAGCGGATGCCACGCTGTTGCGATCAGTCTGTGATGTTGAAATGGAACTCATGGGTTGCCGCCTAACGAAAAAAGCTGAGCCACGCGGGAACTGTGGCAGGGTGAACCCGCAGGCTCAAGCGTGAACCGGCGATGGCCAACCGCGTTGGCTCCGGCGACTGGTTAGGCCACAGGTTTTGGCAATAACTCATCTCTAATCTCATGTGAAGCGAAAAGCTTGCTGCCGACTGGCACATCCGCGCTCAACTTATCTGGCAACATGATGGTGACTCTCCAACGCCGGTCAATCGAAACTGTCGGGTCGGAAATGTTAAAGTGTGAAAGATTGAACGTGGCCGGAGTCTCAAAATCCTGACCGTCCGGCGTCACAATCCTCACTAACTCGGTTCGGGCTGACCAACGACCGCCCGGCACGGAAAAATCAGGCAGCAAAAAAACAGCACCGCCAATCTGAAAGCGGTCCGTGACGGTAAGTAACTCGACGTGCGTCATGTGGCCTAACGTCCAAAGCTGAGCCACCGCCGATTCGCGACGTGAACCGCGATAGCGGAACGGCCAGCGCCAACGGCGGTTGGCTCCGGCGGCTGGTTAGGCGTCGTGGAATTATAGCTCATACTCGTGGTAAACCGGAAGATACTCCTCAATAACGGTAGTGGCTGGCGCACCAAGCCGCCGCATCGTCTCGCGAATGAGTGCCAAACCACGGTCATGGTCGGTGACAATCACATCAAGCCCGCAATACGCGATAGTACCACCAGCGCCGAGCTGTGACCCGCCGCCAGTAATCCGACCAAGCTCCATCGCCGTGAGTGCATCCTGCAATGAAACCTCGTAACGGTCGCCACGGTCTAGCGGGCCGATAGACTCAGGGATGCGAACGTAAAAGAAATGCTCGCCATCAGCAGCCGCAGACTCAGCAAAGCCAAGCATGACAGCGCCTCGTCCTCTAAGTTCGGGTGGAATATCGGCTGACATAAATGGATGTGGTGTGTAATGCCGCCTAACGACTCAAGCTGAGCCACGCGGGACCAAAGGACGTGAACCGCGAAGCGGAACTGGACCGGCCATCCCGCGTTGCCTGCAGCGATTTGTTAGGCGTTGTCATTATCATCCTCCTTACTACTCATGCCTCGGATAACGATCAAAATGCCAAGGATTGCACCACCACCTCCTCCAATCATAAACCGTCGTGCTATCGTGGAATTGGTATCATGCTCGACAGTATTACCTGCGAGTCGCCGGCTATACGAGGTGTCAGCCGTAAACTGCCGATAATAATCACCAAAAGCAAAAAGCCCACCGCACACCACAATAAAAAATAAAACAACAAAAACCCGCCAAAGCAACTGACTGCTCTCTGGTTTGGATTTGTTGTTTTTCATGGCAAACGCACAACGCCTAACGAAAAAAGCTGAGCCACGCGGGAACGGTGGCGACCAACCGCGTTGGCTCCGGCGACTGGTTAGGCTGCTGGTTTTGATTTCTCATCTTGCTTCTTTCTTGCGGTGAGGTATGTCGAGACAGCCGCAGCCATTGCTCCACCGAGTGAACGGTGCGCATCATCATCAATCCTCGACCACAGACCAATCTGACTATGTGTAAATGGTGCAATGGTAAATCCATATATACCCAAATAATACGATCCGAAATTGGCGAGCCACAACAAGCCGCCAAAAATACAAAAAGTCATTGCTGCCTTCTTCAAGGATTTGGTGTCGCCAATTTGCATAGCTTGTAAGCAGCCTAACGTAAAAAGCTGAGCCACGCGGGAACTGTGGCAGGGTGAACCCGTGCGCTCAAGCGTGAACCGGCGGTGGCCAACCGCGTTGGCTCCGGCGACTGGTTAGGCCACATGGTCATGTTTCTTGTGTAACAATCTCTCACGCCGCTTTCGCTGAATGCCGCTCAAAACAACATACAAAGGGACTGCCAAAATCGCTATAAGAATGGTGCTATCAAACGCCGCTATGCGCATGGATGCAATCTTTTGGTCGGAGGCGAAGATGCCAAAAAGCAAGAAACCGATGCCGGCGATGGGCAGACAAAAAAATAAAATCCAAGCAAACTGTGGCCAACTACCAGACTGACTGCCCTGCGATGCCCAAATCAAAACTGGCAACAACAGCCCCATGCCACCAACCGTCAGATGGAACGACCTGTAAAATAATGGTGGCTGGTTTTTCTTCGACATAGTGTGGCCTAACGACCAAAGCTGAGCCACGCGGGAACTGTGGCGGGGCGAATCAAAACGCTCAAGCGCAAAATGGAAGGCGTCACCCGCGTTGGCTCCGGCGACTTGTTAGGCGGCAGGGTCATCTTTGTAGCGTTCGGGTTCTTGTAGCTCAATGTCCACGCGGCGCATGGCGGCTCGAATGTCAGGATGGATGTCCTCAACGTCGAAGGGATCCATGTCGTCGTGAACGAACAACTCCAGCAATCGACCGGTGAAGTCGATGCGGGTCTCTCGGTCGGGCATGTTCGCTTGGATGAGAGGCCACATCTCCGCGAACATCTTGCTTCCAGTTCTCCAGCTCATAAGTGGTGGTGTGTTGTGATGCCGCCTAACGAAAAAAGCTGAGCCACGCGGGAACTGTGGCAGGGTGAACCCGCGGGCTCAATCGCAAAACGAAGAGCGCGTACCGCGTTGGCTCCGGCGACTTGTTAGGCGACTGGCTCATGTGTAACTCTCTGGCTCGTTGTAAAAAGCCCACACGCGCAAAGCAATGCGCCAAAACCGAAAGATGCGAAACCAATCCGACGTAGTGTCTTCGCGTGCTCATAAGAATCCAGTCCTGACATTGCAACTTCCAGAGACGCCGTATTGCCGTGTTCATTCACCAAAGCGGGCAACTGTGCTACCCGGTCTCGGTAGTCATACTCTAAATGCGTGCCGACACAAATGCCAAACACTCCAATCCAAACGAACCACATCCGCACTCGACCTGGAAGGTATGGCTTTTTCATAAACGCGAAGTCGCCTAACAGATATATTGAGCGACAGTTTTGATGTTTATCACTTTCACTGGATTCGACCATAAATCGGCGGTTTAGACTTGTCCAGCAGGGACTTTTGGAAAATCTTCGGGTTATTATTGAAATGGAAAAACCGACCCGAGAGAAGTTTTTGCCCAATCCCAAATTGAAGCTCCAGGAGCAGTTGCGGGAGGTGATGCGATTCCGCCATTGTTCGCCGCGCACGGAAGCGGCTTACTGGCACTGGATCAAGGGTTTCATCCTGTTTCACGGCAAGCGGCATCCGCGGGAAATGCATGCGGTCGAGGTAAGGGCATACCTATCGCATCTGGCAGTGGAAAAGAATGTGGCGGCGGCCACGCAAAATCAGGCACTTAACGCGATCGTATTCCTGTATCGAGAGGTGCTGAACCTTGAACTGGGGGCGATTGGCAAGATTGAGCGGCCCATGCGGTCGCGGAAAATTCCGGCGGTGTTGACGAAGGAAGAAGTGCGCGGCGTGCTCGCCATGGTGGCGGCGGAGCATCAGTTAATCTGCCGGTTATTGTATGGAACGGGGATGCGATTGCTCGAATGCCTGCGGTTGCGTGTGAAGGATGTTGATTTTGCACGGAACGAAGTCACGATTCATGACGGCAAGGGTTTCAAAGACCGGATGACGATGCTGCCGGAGAGCCTTAAACCGGCGTTGCAATTGCATCTGGAACGGGTGCGGACCATTCACCAGCAGGATTTGGCGGCGGGCCTGGGCCGGGTGGCATTGCCCTATGCGTTGGCCCGCAAATATCAAAATGCGAACCGGGAATGGGGCTGGCAATATTTTTTCCCGGCCGCAAATTTGTCCAACGCGGATCGGAAGGCCGCGCTACCCAGCCTGCAACGGCATCATGTCCATGAGGTGAATTTACAGCGGGCGGTAAAGGCGGCGGCGTTGGCAGCGGGCATAAGCAAAACGGTGACGCCGCATACTTTCCGCCATTCGTTCGCGACGCATCTGCTGGAGAACGGGTATGACATCCGGACGGTGCAGGATTTGCTGGGGCACAAGGATGTGGCGACGACGCAGATTTACACACATGTGATGCAAAAGCCGGGGTTGGGGGTGCGGAGTCCGTTGGATGCCGCGTAAAGCGGCAGAGCCGCCACGCGGTGGGTGGGATATTCGGATTGATGGATTCCGGGAGTGGGAAGGGCCTGGCATCTGGCGTCCAGGGTCTGGGGGGCGAGGCGAGCAAGGCCGGATTGATGGATTAGGAAACGACTCGTCACCTCGTCGCCTACAAATGCTTCAAAAGGCCAATGTTTTCAATCAATGAGTTTGGGAGTCAGTGAGTTCGAGAGTTGTAACACGTTTTTAATCAGTCGGTAAAGTGTGGTGCTAAAATTTTAGCGGGTTTTGACCTCTGCCCACTCCCGAAAAATGAAAATAAATGGCATAAATCTGCATTCTACATTCCCGGGAGAAATTCAACTTTTGGGGAGGTGTGATAGCGTGGGCGAATGCAGAATGAAAAAGTAAGAATGAAGAATGGAAGGCCAAAGGGTCTGGCGTCTGGGCTCTCGGGTCTGGGGCGAAGCACGGCGCAGGACGTCTCCTTATGTCACCCCCTACAAGTCATCAGGGCGAATTGGGCTGCCCAATTTCAACCCGTTTCAACCGGTTTAAACTGATTTAAACCAATTTCAACCTACTTTAAAAAAATATGAAAACAGGTGCTTGCGTACGGGGACTTGGCAGTCGGCCATCCGCCTTCGCCACGACTTCGGCGCGACAGGCCAGAAGCCGGACGGGCGATCATGGGGTCTGGGATCTGGCGTCCGGGTGGCGGCGGGGCCTGGGCCGTCAGGCCTCGTCAGGCTTCGTCAAACCATAAACTTTTTAAAAGTACCAGCGTACGGCCATCAGTGGCGTGTGATGAGTGATGAGCACAAAAAGAATCAGATGCGCAGGTTGCAGGCGAGGTTGCTGCGGCTGATCCCGCTGCGCGGGATACAGCCGCGCTCCGTCAAATCGGGGCGAATCCAAGTAAATCCAACCAGAAAAATTATGAACATTCGAGGACGAGGAGGATTGCTGCTTTGAAAAAAGGCCAATGAAACGAACAAAATTAAACCAAATTAAACCCGCCGCAGTCGCGGAATGACTAAATCCTAATGTCGAATGACAAATCCAAAGTCCGACTTGCCGAGACGGTGCTCGGCGCTCCGGCGGCGAACACGCGGGGTACTGGCGTACGGCCACCACCGCCCGCGCTCCAAAGTTTCTCCGGTTTCGGTTTTACTTGGCGAGCCGGCTTGGCTAAACCATGCGCCCGCTTTTGAAATGAACGAAGCACACATCCAAAAAATCGCCGGCGAGCTGAAAATCCAGCCGCGGCAGGTCGTGGCCACCGCCAAGCTGTTTGCCGAGGGCGCCACGGTGCCCTTCATCGCCCGTTATCGCAAGGAAGCCACGGGGTCGCTGGACGAAGTGGCCGTGACGAGCATCCGCGAACGGTTGCTCGGTTTGGCCGATCTCGACAGCCGCCGCGAGAGCATCCTCAAATCACTTACCGAGCGGAATCTGCTGACGGACAAGCTCAAGGCGGACATCAACGCCGCTGACAACGTCACGCGGCTGGAGGACATTTACCTGCCGTACCGCCCGAAACGGCGCACGCGGGCGATGATCGCGAAGGAGCAGGGGCTGGAGCCGCTGGCGGACCTGTTGTTCCAGCAGCAAGCCACGACCGATCCGCAGGCCGAGGCGGTGAAATTTGTCAGCGCCGAAAAGGGCGTTGCCGATGCGACTGCGGCACTGGCGGGTGCGCGGGACATCTTGGCCGAGCGCGTGAGCGATGACGCGACGGCGCGAGCCAAGCTGCGGGACCTGTATTGGAGCGAGGGTGTGGTGAAATCGAAGGTCATGTCCGATAAGCAGGAAGCGGCGGCGAAGTTCAAAGATTATTTCGACTGGAGCGAACCCATCGGCAAAATCCCCAGCCACCGGTTGCTGGCGATCCGGCGCGGCGAGACGGAAGGATTTTTGATGATGCGGATCGTGCCGCCGGAGGAATCGGTGCTGCCGATGCTGGAGCCGCTGTTTGTCACCGGCAAGGGCCCGGCGGCGGAACAGGTGCGGCTGGCGGTGCAGGATGCCTATAAACGGTTATTAGGCTCGGCAATCGAGGTGGAGCTGCGCATGGAGACCAAGAAGCGCGCGGATACCGAGGCGATCCGGGTGTTTGCGGATAATTTGCGCGAGCTGCTGCTGGCCTCGCCGCTGGGCAGCAAGAATGTTTTGGCGATCGACCCGGGTTTCCGCACCGGTTGCAAAATCGTGTGCCTCGACCGGCAGGGCAAGCTGCTGCACAACGACGTGATCTATCCGACGGCGTCCAGCGCGGGGGAAGTGCGCGAGGCGGCGATGGCGTTGCTGAGCATGATCAAGAAATGCCAGATCGAGGCGATCGCCATCGGCAACGGCACGGCGAGCCGGGAGACGGAGACGTTTGTGAAGGCGCTCAAGCTGCCTTCGACGATCCCGGTGGTGATGGTGAATGAAAGCGGCGCGTCGATCTATTCCGCGTCGGAAGTGGCGCGGGAAGAATTTCCCACGCAGGATTTGACGGTGCGCGGCGCGGTGTCCATCGGCCGGCGGCTCATGGATCCGCTGGCGGAACTGGTGAAGCTGGACCCGAAATCCATCGGCGTGGGCCAGTATCAGCATGACGTGGAGCAGGGCGCGCTCAAGCGCAGCCTGGATGACGTGGTGGTCAGTTGCGTGAACGGCGTGGGCGTGGAGCTGAATACGGCGAGCAAACAGTTGATGGCGTACGTGTCCGGTTTGGGGCCGGCGCTGGCGGCGAACATCGTGGCGTATCGCAACGAAAACGGGCCGTTCAAGTCGCGCGCGGAATTGAAGAAGGTGCCGCGGCTGGGGGAAAAGGCGTTCGAGCAGGCGGCAGGATTTTTGCGCATCCGCGACGGGGCGCATCCGCTGGATGCGAGCGCAGTGCATCCGGAGAGCTATGCCATCGTGGACCGCATGGCGAAGGATTTGAACTGCTCGGTGAATGATCTGGTGCGCGATGCGGGGTTGCGGCAGAAGATCCAGTTGCCGAAATATGTCACGGAAACCGTAGGGCTGCCGACGTTGACTGATATCATCGCCGAACTCGCGAAGCCGGGCCGTGATCCGCGGCAGAAATTTGAGGTGTTCTCGTTCCAGTCCGGCGTGGAGAAGATGGAAGACCTGAAGCCCGGCATGAAACTGCCGGGCATCGTGACGAACGTCACGGCGTTCGGAGCGTTTGTGGACATCGGTGTGCATCAGGACGGACTGGTGCATGTGAGCCAGCTGTCCGACCGGTTCATCAAGGACCCGTCGGAGGTCGTGAAAGTGTCGCAGCGCGTGACGGTGACCGTGACGGAGGTGGATTTGCCGCGGAAGCGCATTGCGCTCTCGATGAAGGCGGCGCCGCAGATCGGGCCGAGCACGACGGGCCAGCGGACATCGCCGGCCGCGCCGCGCCCGGCGGGCGGCGGATTCAGCCGTCCCGCGCAACCAGCGAAGCCGGCAGCGGTGGACTGGTTCACGGCGGCTTTGAACAAGAACAAAGGCAATTAACCAAATAGATTTTACAAACAGATTTTATGGCCAAAGAAAAGAAACCGGCGAAATCAAAACAAGACGAACAGGCGCAGTTACTCGACCTGTTGCGCAGCATTTTGCCCAAGATATCGCCCGACCCGGCGTTCGCTGAACGGATTTACATCGCCTGCCAGGAGGAATTACGCGCGAAGAACCGCGTCAAATCCTTCGAGAAGTTTTGCGAGCGCATCGAATTGCCGAATCTGGAAGAAAAAACCATCGAAGAAGTGAAGCAGCAACTCATCGCGGGGCTGGGCGATGCGGACCTGGACATCGAGCCGAACGAAGACGGCAAGGGGTTGCGCGTGGATGTGTCGCTGCCGGATGGCACGCAGTTTCACAGCCGGATACCGGTGCGTCCGCCGGGTTCGGAAACCAGCGATGAACAGGAGATCACGCTCAAGTTTGTGTCTTTCCCCGTGGCATTGCCGGGCGACCAGGAAATGCTCTGGGCGCTGGCGAAGCGCGAGAACATGACGAATGACGAGGCGGCGATCGCGTTGACGAAAATCGAAGAAGAATTTTGGGCCTCCAAGCCGGGGCAAAAACTATTAAAAGATCGTGTGGAGAAAAGTTTTCCGGAATTTGTTGCGCGGGTGCCGGCCGGCATGCTGGGGGATGCGGGCTTGAAGCGGCATTACAAATTGCCGGAGACGCTGAAGGTGTTGCGGGCGGCGGGGAAGAAATAAAAACATTCAACATAGAACATTCAACGCCCAACACCGAAGTAAACAAGCGCATCGGCATAAGATGTTGAGCGTTGAGCATGCTTTGTTGAAAGCTTATAGAGCATTTTCTTCAAACGCTCTAGGCGAAGAGAAGCGAGGTTGGAAACCGGATGCGTTCTTCCTCCTTCTCGCCCTCTTAGCGGGAGAGGGGACGGCCGCTGGATGCTCTTTGACATTTGAATGACTGTTGAGCAGAAGTCAGCGCTCTGATCGCGGGAATATTAGAATGCCGCTAACGCAGGCTTTTTTGCAGGTTGCCGGCGTAGCCGGTGAGTTCGAGAAAGGCAGAGCCGAGTTCCTTGCCGGCGTCGTCGCGGATGCGGCAGGCACCTTCCCAGTAGATGGGGCTGCCATTGCCGGCGAGTTCCTGGTCGTCCGCGAGCGGTTCGAGCAGGAAGGTAATGGACTGGCCAGTCTGTGGGTCGCGGGTCTGTAACTTGATGCTCACGGGATAAACCGCGCCAGTGTGCGGGCTTTTCCAGGTGCGCACAGTTTCCAGCTTAAATTCCGCCGAGGGCAGATGCGTGACGACGTCATTGGTTGCAACCCATGCGAGGGTTGAAAACGGATCCTGCGAGCCGTCTTTGCGGCGCATGCGGTAGGCCATGATTTCGCGGCCGTCCTTGAACTGCAAACAACACCAATCCCAGCCGGCCTGCCCCGTACCGAGCTGGCTGCTGCTAATCTCATGATCCATCCACGCTTCGCCTTGCACGCGGTTTGTTTCCGTATCTAGGTGGACTTCCCCGGCGGCGTGCAGGCGTGGGAAAGTGAGATAGTAACTGGCGGCGGACGGTTCGGCGGCCTTGCGCGAAACGGAGTTTTGGCCGAAGACCACGAGCGGTTTGCGCGGGTGCAATTCCAATCGCAGCGAGGCCCCGTTGCCGAAGGAGCCGCGCAGGTCCATCGTCTGGTGATTGGTGTCCGTCATGCGCAGCGACCAGTTACCGTTGCGGACATTGAGTTCGTTGGTGGCGGAGAAGGCATCCCAGCCATCGCGGTTCAAACGCTGTTGGTGTATGAAAGTTCCCGACTTCACATCGAGCAGGGCCATGTGGGCGAGGAACAGCTTTTCGTGGCCGAAGCCGGGGTCGTTGGCGCCGGACTGGCCGGGGAGCGAGCCGGCGCTGCGGAAGAAGGTGGCTTGAAAACCGAACCGGCGGCCGTCATCGCCGAACAGATGGCCGGTGATGTACCACCACTCGATCTTGAAATCGTCGTGGCTGCCGTAGTCGCGCGGAAAGGAGAACACGTGGCCCGGTTCAGGCAGGGCGAAGCCATCGGCCGTTCGGGCGGTATCATCCGCTTTTACACTCACCAAGGCGATGAAGAGCAGGGCAAAAATGATGGGATTAATCTTCAGCATATCATTCCTCGCGGTCAGCGGGCAGGCCGGAGCCCCAGCGGCCGATGAAGTAGGCGACGACAGTGCCAGTGGCGATGACGAGCAGGCCGAGCGAGGCGAGCGAGAGCCAAGGGATGGCGAACTGCAGCGTCCAGCCGAAGCTCTGCTTGTTGATGATGTAGATCAGAATCCAGCCGAGGCTGAGGCTCACCACGATGCCGCCGGCCACGCCGCAGATGGAGAGCAGGGCACCTTCCACCGCCGTGGCCCGGGCCATTTCCCGCCGCCGCCAGCCGAGCGCGCGGAGCGTGGTCAGTTCGCCGCGGCGGTCGAGCAAGATACTGGAGAGCGTCATGCCGAGGCCGATGACGGCTACGATAATGCCGATGAGTTCCAGCGCGTAGGTCACGGAAAAGGTCTGGCGGAAGACGCGGAGGATCTCTGAGCGGAGGTAGCGGTTGGACATGATGGACAGACCGGGGAATTGCGCCGTGAGTTCAGCTTGCAAGGTGTCTGGCGAAATCTCCGGGCGCATGAACAGGATGAGACCGGTCGCCAATTCATCGCCATACCACGCGGCGTAATGGCGGCGCTCCACGAGGAGCGCGCCACGTTCGTTGCCGTAATCTGAAAACACGCCGGCGATGGTCAGTTGCTTGTCCCCGGCTGGAGTGGGGATGGTGATGCTGTCGCCGCGACGGACACGGAAGCGGTCGGAAAAACTTTCACTGATGAGTGCGAGGTGTTCGTCCTGATCCGCGTCCCAGATCTTGTCGTCCAACGGCGGTTGGTACCAAGTGAGGTTGGGGTGGCGATGCGAAAAGCCCATGTCCACGCCCATGAACACGGTGCTGACGCCGTTGATCTCGATGGCGACGGCCTGCATGATGTTGACATCGGCGACCATGGGGTTGGTGGCGATAAGGTGCCAAGTGGCGGGCGAGATGCGATTTTGCGTGGAGGGACTTTGCGCGCCATCACTACGGAGATAGAGGTCGGCCTGGAAGGTATTGTTGACCCAGCCGCGCATGGTGGTCTCGAAACTGGCGACGAGGATGAGCATGCCCGCGGCCATGGTCACCGCGCAGAGCAATCCGGCCACGGCGAGGCGGTGACGGCTGGAGGTCTGCATCAGATGGCTGGTGGCGATTTTGGCGGCAAGGGAATATTGGCCGGTGAAATGCAAGGCCGTGGCGAACCGGCGCAGCAGATGGCTGCACAAAATGCCGCCGCCCAGAATCAAAAGCAGCGCGGCGGCGTAGCCGCCCAGCGGGAAGCGCAGCGCGCCGGAAAAACGCAGGGGCGGAAGGAAAATCAGGGCACCGCCCACGGCCAGCAACACGAAGGCGAAGCAGGCGGATTGCAACACGGAGCGGCGCTCCTGACTTTCGGCGTGGCGCGAGAGGATTTGTGCGGGCGGAATCTTGGCGGCCTGGCGTGCGGGCCACCAACCGGCGACGAGACTGGCGGCGACGGCGAGCGTGAGCGCGATGATGATCTCCACGGCGTCGAGCTGCGCATATTGCACGGTGGTCGCGTAGTAGATGGCATTGACGGTGCGGCCGACGAAACGCACGGCGAACTGGGCGCCGCCCCAGCCCATCAGCGCGCCGAGCGCGCCGCTGATGAGCCCGAGCAGAGCAGCTTCGAGCAGCCACACGCGGCGGATGATCTTTTCCGTGATGCCGAGCGAGCGCAGCACGCCGATCTCCTCGCGCCGCCGGACGACGGCGCCATCGAGGCTCTGAAAGATGAGATACAGGCCGACGAGCAGGCCGATGAGCGAGAGGATGGTGAGGTTCATCCGGAAGGCGCGGGTCATGGTGGCGGCGCTGGCGCGGCGGTCGGCGGGTGAAAAGACCTGCCAGCGGTTTTTGCCGAGCGCGGCAATTTTTTCGCGCAGTTCGGTGCGGCGGACATCGGCATGCGGGCCGTCAGGGACGACGAATTCGACGCGATCAAGTTTGCCGGCGCGGTGGCCGAGCTGTTGGAGCGCAGGCAGGTCCAACACGAGCAAATTCTCCGGCGGCAACGGGCGGGCGGGCGAGGTGGGGATCAAGCCGGCGATTTTGAGGTCGACCACGTTTTCATCGATAACGACGCGGAGATGGTCGCCGGGATTGAGGTGCGAGGTTTTGGCCAGCGCGGGGCTGATGAAAACGGCGTTGGTCTGGCGTAACAATTGCCAGAAGCGGTTGCCGCCAGAATAATTCGTGGCAGCGGATTGCTGATTGAACCAACTGCGGTCATTGTCGCCGGCGGAGGCAAGGTTTTGGACGGCAACGAGGTCGAGGCCGAGCAGGTGGTAGGTTGCCCGCGAGCCGATGTGTTCATCGGGCTTGTCGCCGCGGGCGAGGACGGCGGTGGTTTCGAGGACGGGGATGATCTCGACGGGTTCATCGCCGAGCGCCGTGCGCAGTTCGCCGAGGACGGAGGCGGGGAGTTCACCGGCAAAGGCGTTGATCTGCCAGTCGCTGGATTGGGAGAGCAGGCCGGTGAAATTTTTGAAGCTGCCGACGGCGGCGCGGTTCGCGAGGCGGATGGAAAAGAAGACGGCGATGCCGAGCGCGAGGATGAGGATCTGCAGGGCGGTGGAGCGCGGCGCGGTGCGCCAGTGCCGCAACGTGAAGCGTCGCAGCAACAGGGCGATCGTGGGCCAGGCGCGAAGTCCGTTCATGCCGCCGTGGTTTCCTTGATGATGACGCCATCGCGCATGTGCAGGGTGCGGTGGCAGATGCGGGCAGCGTCCGGGCTATGCGTGACCATGAGCATGGCGGTGCGCAGCTCGGTGGAGAGTTCTGCGAGCAGGTCGAGGATGTTCTCGCCGTTGGCGGAATCGAGATTGCCGGTGGGTTCGTCCGCGAGGATGAGCGCGGGGCGGTGCGCGAGCGCGCGGGCAATGGCGACGCGCTGCATTTCGCCGCCGGAAAGCTGGCCGGGCAGGGCATTGGCGCGGTGCGAGAGCTTGACGCGCGCGAGCAGTTCCAGTCCGCGCTCACGGCGTTCGCGGACGGGGACGTTGAGTAATTGCATCGGCAGCTCGACATTTTCAAACGCGGTGAGCGTGGGGAGCAGGTGGAAGAACTGGAAAATGGTACCGATGCGCTGGCGGCGGAGGGTGGCGAGTTCATCGCTGGACAGATTTTCCAGCGAAGCGCCGTGCAACTGGATGGAGCCGCTGTCCGCACGATCCACGCCGCCAAGGCAATTGAGCAGCGTGGTTTTGCCGCAACCGGACGGGCCGACGAGCGCGACGCGTTCGCCGGCAGCCAGCGTGAAGGAGACCCGGTTCAGGACGCAGCGCGTCTGATAACTCTTGGTCACATGCTCAACGCGCAAAATTGGCGCGTTGGCGGGCGGGGAGACAGCCGATTCCATGCGTAATGATTCTGCCTGTGGCGGCAGGCGTCAAACGGAATTCGATGCCGGGGCGGCTGGGTCATGAAAGTTGTCACCAAACTGTCATTTGCCGCAAGGCGCCGGTTCGTCAACAATCTGGCCGGTAATGGCGCGTATTCTATACAGCTGCTGCGGCGAAGGGCAGGGACACTCGTCGCGTGTTCTCACCGTCACGCGGGCGCTTACCAGCCTGGGGCATGAGGTGAAGATTCTCGCCAGCCACAAGGCCTTCAAAGTTCTCAGCCCCCGCCTGCCGGATGTTCTGGAAATCCCCGGCTTTACGTTCGTCTATCAAAACAACCGCGTGGAACTCGTGGCCAGCTTTTGGGGCAACCTGCCGCTGCTCCGGCAACGCGGGCGGATCGTGCGAGAAATCACTGGCCTGATCGAGACCTGGCAGCC
>Ga0210392_10001185_pt1 | contig 14037 bp, 16 predicted proteins | sample IncBWC30OmetaG_FD_161057 | JGI IMG/M metagenome (GOLD analysis project Ga0210392, IMG submission 161057) | Forest soil microbial communities from Barre Woods Harvard Forest LTER site, Petersham, Massachusetts, United States - Inc-BW-C-30-O ...
CACTCACGCACAACAGCGCAGTTGCAGCAAGGATCGGCATTGTCGCGAGGAACGGCCTTTTCATCTTTACCCCACAGGGCGCGCCCCCAGCGAGAACATCGATCGTTTTTCATGAATGGGGCTAGCTCAGGTTTAACACAAACTGCAGAGAGGCGTCACAGAACACGCGGCGAGAAGTGGCACGCTGGCGCAGAGAAGGTACACTGGAAGGATAAGCAGGAAGGAAAGCCCAGATGGCGCAGAAGCGAAAAAACACAGCGGGCAAAGTCAACCCGGAAGTACTGATTTTTGATGTGGACGGCGTCCTGGTGGACGTCAAGGAAACCTATTGGAGATCCGGCCTGCAAACCATGCAGGCCTTGACCGGAAAGAAAGTGACCTGGGCGGAGTTTCACGACTGGAAGAGACAGCCAGGGAATAACGATGACTGGATGATGGTGTCGCGATGGGCCACGGCTCTCGGCGTGCCCACCACTTACGAACAAGCCCGGATGGCGTTCCAGCCGTTTTACTGGGGCCGAAACGGCGAACCCGGGAACGTGGTGAAAGAGAAGCTGCTAGTCACGCCGCGAATCATTCGGAAGTGGGCCAGCCAGCGCGAACTGAATCTGTTCACAGGCAGAACCCGGCAGGAGTTCACCTACACCTTCGAACGCTGGCCGGCAGCCCGCTGTTTCCGCACCGTGATCACCATGGACGATGCAAAAAAGAAGCCGGACCCCGAGGGTTTGCGGCTGATCTTGGGAAAACGCGAACCGCAAGCGGCACTCTATTTGGGTGATAACATCGACGATGCCTTGGCAGCAAAGGCCGCGGGCATGCCCTTCATGGCCATCCTGCCCAAGAGCGCGTACGATTACCGGAAGAGGGCCGAGGAATTCCAGGAATTAGGCGCCTTGAAGTTATTGGAACGCGCGCGAGACTTGGAGCCTTGGCTCGAGTAGCACGCCACAGTCCTGTAGCTCAGGCCGTTAGGCCTGAGGTTCGCGCAGCGGCGTGGTCGCAGCGGGAGCATCGGTTGAGGGAGGGTGCAGGTAGACGCGGTGCAAGCAGCCCTTTACCTCCTGCGCGAATCACAAGGGTAGGGCAGAATAGGCTTGCGCCGGAAACCCACCTCGGCGCGGTAGGAATGTCTTGGTGGATAAGCAGCAAGCTTCAGTTTGAGGTGCAACCATGTGGTCGATGGGCAGAACAATCCTAATCACCGGTACAGGTCTGGTCGTGGCGACAGCCGCGTTCGGACAATCGGCCCCGGGTCCGCTCGCCCCGCCGCCTCCCCAGCCAGCCTCCTCAGAAGATGCACCGCCTCCCGTAGCGAAGCGCGTGCAAGTTGCTCCGCGGAAGACCTTTGCAGGTGATTGGCAATTGAACAAAGACGAGAGCGACGATCCCCACCGCAGAGTCCAGCAAGCTCACGGCACGAGCAGAGATCCGAACAATGGACCAACCATGGGTGGTGGCGGTTGGCCTGGCGGCGGCTGGCCGGGTGGCGGCGGCTATGGTGGTAATCGTGGCAACCGTCCTCCACAAGGCGATCCCGGCGCCTCGGAAAAAGAAAAGATGCAGGAACTCGTCGATCCCACGATCCGGCTGAACGTGGAACAAAAAGAGCCCAAAGCACCGGAAATAGTTTTCACCGGCGATCAGAGCCATAGACTCATTCTCTATACAGACGGAAGGACGCTCGACAAGCCCAAGGATAAAAAGGAACAGCAGCAGGGCCCGGAAGAGCTTTTGGCGCGGTGGGACGGGAACAAGCTGATCACGGAAGAGCAAGTGGGGAAAAAGGGAAGCATGACCCGCAGTTATGAACTATCGCCAGATGGACTCCAGCTATTTGAAGATGTGCATCTGAATCTGGGAAAGAAAAACACCGACGTCACGATTCATTACGTGTACGACGCGGTGAATCCGGCGGAATAGACCCAGCGCGGTCGGCCTTGCATAGCCAATATCTTTCCCTTTACTTGATCCACGCCAAGCAGTTCCCTTGCGTAATCCATGCCGCACCGTGTCATCCGGAGCGGCGCGTCATTTGCGCCACGAAGGATCTCAAACCAAACACCCTACAAAATTCCGACGTTGAGATGCTTCGGCGCGGCTAAGGTGCCGCCCTCAGCATGACGAGCCTCGCCTGGACGATAGTCCGACTCAGGCCTTGAGCTTCGCGAGCGCCTGCTCCAGATCCCCAAGCAAATCTTCCGTATCCTCCAGTCCGATACTCAAACGCACAATCCGGTGGTCATAAGGCGGTCGGCCGGGAATTCGCCCAATGTCGTACGCGACCGCAAGACTCGTAACTCCCGCCCAGCTGTAACCCACCTTGAAAAGCTGCAGTGAATCCACGAACGCGAAAACCTGCTCCTGCGTAGGGCCAGGCTTAAGCACAATCGAAAACACGCCGGAAGAGCCTAGAAAATCGCGCTTCCAGAATTCGTGACCCGGGCAGGACTCCAGCGCGGGATGAAGCACGCGCTCGACTTCAGGACGGCCGGCCAGCCACTTCGCGACCGCGAGAGCGGAAGTTTCGATGGCCGCGAGGCGCACACCCAGTGTCTGCAGGCCACGCAGCGCGAGGCTGCAATCGTCGGGAGAGACGTTGCTACCGAGAACCTGCTGCGCGACGCCGAGGCGCTGATATAGCGCATCGTCGCGCACCGTGACAGACCCGAGCAACAGATCGCTGTGGCCGCCGATGTATTTGGTGACCGCCTGCATGGCAATGTCCACGCCGTGGTGGAAAGCGTCCAGGAGAATCCCAGCGGACCAAGTGTTGTCGAGCACCACGCGCACGTCACGCGCATGAGCAAGGGCGACAATCGCGGGCAGGTCCTGCACCTCCATAGTGATCGATCCGGGACTTTCGCACCAGACCAGCCGAGTGTTCTGTTGAATCAGTGAAGCGATGCCCGCGCCAATCATGGGGTCGTAGTAGCTGGCGGAAACGCCGAAGCGGGTAAGCAGCGTGGTGGCCAGCTTGCGGTTGGGGAAGTACACGCTCGCCGGGATCAGGATGTGATCGCCTGCTTGCAGCAGCGCTAAATTGATTAGGGAGATAGCGTTCTGGCCGCCGGGTGTCAGGATGGTGTGCTTGCCGGATTCCAGCTCGCAAATGCGCGCGGCAAGCTCCAGAACCGTGGGCGTCCCATACAGACCATAGGTGTAGCCGACGCGGTGCTGGTCCCAGGTGTCGCGCACAGCCGCGGCCGATGGGAACAGCGTCGTAGAACCGCGATAAACCGGCGTGGCCAGCGAACGGTAGCCCTGCGGAATCTTCGCGTCAGAATGAATCAGCTTGGTTTTCCAGCTCTTGGACATGGGCATCGGCTCGCAATCCGAATGACGAAGGTTAAGCGAAATGCAAAGTGGAATTATAGCGAGGATTCGCGGCCATCGAGTACAGGGAAGCCCGTAGCAAACCGGCGGGCCAATTCCAATTTGGAACTCGCAACTGCACCCGAATTCACATCGAAAATTCTGTCCCGACGCACTTGCGTTTCGTTGACGGGCAGTTGCGGCGAATGCTATAAATGGTAGTTCTGTGAGGCGGCACAAAGCCCTCCGTATGCTCCTACCGGGTCGGGACACGGCGCGGCTGCCTTCCTGAAAATTTAGGCGAAACAACTTCATGCCAGATTTGGTTCACCAACTAGGGGAACTTTTCCTCGGGGCTGTGCCTGTAGCCCTGATCGTCCTGGTTTTTTATTTAGTCCTGCGTTCTCTCTTTTTCCAACCCTTGCTGAAAGTGATGGCGGAACGTGATGCACGAACGCTGGGCGCGCAGAAATCCGCAGAGGCGGCCCAAGCGGCCGCGGCGGAAAAGATTCGCCAGTATGAAGAAGCGCTGAAACAAGCGCGCGCCAAGGTGTACGCCGAACAGGAAGCTGCCCGAAAGAAGCTGATGGAAGAACGCGCGGCGTTCCTGAAGGACGCACGCGCCAAAGCCGCCGCGGAAGTAAACGCAGGGAAACAGAGCATAGAAAAGGAATTCGCGGCGGCAAAAACAGAGCTGCAAGCGACGGCGGCGCAACTGTCGGTGGAAATTGCGCGGCGCGTGTTACAGTCCCCCATTGCGCCGGCTGGTCCGGCAAACGAGGCACGATGAAGCGCAACCTGCAGATGCTGAGGGCGGTGCTATCGTTGGCAGCGATTTTGGTGTTCGCGACGGCGGCACGTGCTGCGGAAGCCGCCCAGAATGCTGCCGACCGCGGAAGCGTCCTGCTGTTCAAGTGGATCCACTTTCTAATTGTTGCGGTCGTGCTCGTGTGGCTGTTCAAGAAAGTCTTACCTCCGATTTTCCGGCGCAAGGCCGACATCATCAGCGAAGCAATTGCGAAGGCAACGGCGGCCAAAGCCGAAGCTGAACGCCAGTTGAAAGAAGCCGCGGTGAAGCTGACGCGCTTGGAGCAGGAAGTGGCCGAGTTCCGGGCCGCAGCTCAGAAAGAAGCGCAGACCGAACTCGAACGGCTGCGCAAGCTGACACAGCTGGACGTTGAAAAGACTGGACTCGCGGCGAAAGCGGAAATCGACGCGGCGGAGCGCGCAGCCCGCGTGGAGTTGAAGGCCCTGGCGGCAAGACTGGCGGTGGACGGTGCGGAATCGGTGGTGGCCAAGCAAATGACGCCTGCGGTGCAGGACGCGCTGATGCGTGGCTTCGTGCAAAGCCTCGAGGGGAGGCCCAATTGAAATCGGCAGCCCTGCAGTATGCCACCGCGCTGGCGGAGATTGCGTTGGAACAAGGCGCAAGCGAACCAGTGCTGAACCAGTTGGGGGATTTTGCCCGAGCGTACGCCGAGTCGGCCGAACTGAGCACCTTCCTAAGCAACCCGGCCGTCTCCCGGGAAGCGAAGCACGGGGTCATCGAGAAATTGCTGGCGCGCCTTGGGGCTAGCAAGATCATTCGAAACTTCCTGTTTGTGGTGGTGGATAATCGACGCACACCCCAGCTTCCCCACATCATTCGAACATTCCAGGAAGTGATCCGGCAGCGGCAGGGCGTCGCGGAAGCGCAAGTGGAATCCGCCATGGAACTGAATGCCACGCAAAAAACGCAATTGCTGCAGACGCTGGAGCGCGTGACCGGAAAAAAGATTCAGGCGAAGTACTCCTTGGATCCGGCATTGTTGGGCGGAGCGGTCGTGCGCATCGGGGACACCATTTTCGACGGCTCATTGAAAAACCAGCTGAACCAGATGCGGGCACACCTCGCGGCGGAATAGGGAACTCGGGAACGGAGCAGGCATGGCAAACATCAAAGCGGACGAAATCAGCAAGATCCTGCGCGAACAAATCGCGAACTACGAACAGACTGTTTCCGTAGATGAAGTCGGCTCGGTGATCAGCGTGGGCGACGGGATCGCCCGCATTCACGGGCTGGCAAAAGTAATGTCGGGCGAGATGCTCGCGTTCCCTCACGACGTTTTCGGAATCGCGCTGAACCTTGAGGAAGAAGAAGTAGGCGCGGTGCTGCTGGGCGAATCTTCCGAACTGAAGGAAGGCGACACCGTCAAGCGGACGAATATGGTCATGTCCGTGCCCGTGGGCGAAGCATTGATCGGGCGCGTCGTGAATCCGCTGGGTAAGCCGGAAGACGACAAGGGGCCGATCGCCACCAAGCAACGCAATCCGCTGGAAAGAATTGCTCCCGGCGTGCTGGACCGACAGCCGGTACGCGAACCCTTGCAGACCGGTATCAAGGCCATTGACTCCATGATTCCGATCGGACGCGGACAGCGCGAATTGATTATCGGCGACCGTCAGACCGGCAAAACCGCCGTCATTCTGGACACCATCATCAACCAGAAGGGCAGCGACATGATTTGCATCTATTGCGCCATCGGGCAGAAGCGCTCGACGATTGCGCAAGTCGTGAAGGTCCTCAGCGACGCCGGCGCGATGGACTACACCATCATCGTGGCTTCCTCCGCCGCTGAGCCCGCTTCCCTGCAATACATCGCTCCCTATGCCGCTTGTGCCATGGGCGAATATTTCCGCGACAGTAAGCGCCACGCGGTCACGTTCTACGATGACCTTTCCAAGCACGCGCAGGCTTATCGCGAGATTTCCCTCCTGTTGCGCCGTCCACCAGGCCGCGAAGCGTTTCCGGGCGACGTGTTCTATCTGCACTCGCGCTTGCTGGAACGCGCCGCAAAACTAAACGACAAGCTTGGCGGCGGTTCGCTCACGTCCTTGCCCGTGATTGAAACCCAAGCTGGCGACGTTTCTGCGTATATCCCGACCAACGTCATTTCCATTACCGACGGCCAAATCTACCTGGAATCGGATCTGTTTAACGCCGGTATTCGTCCCGCGATCAACGTCGGCATCTCGGTAAGCCGCGTCGGCGGCAACGCGCAAATCAAGGCCATGCGCCAGGTGGCTGGCACCTTGCGGCTGGATATGGCTCAATTCCGCGAGCTGGCGGCTTTTGCGCAATTCGGCTCGGATCAGCTGGACAAAGTGACACAAGCGCAGTTAACGCGCGGCCAGCGGCTTACGGAAGTGCTGAAGCAGGACCAATACGCACCGCTCTCGGTAGAGAAGCAGGTGCTGGCGCTCTACGTCGCCACCAGCGGTTCGCTCGATACCATTCCGGTGAGTGAAGTGCGGCGCTTCGAAAAGGAATTTCTGCAGTTTGCGGAAACGAATTATGCCGGCATTCTGAAAGAGATTGCCACGAAAAAGGCGCTCGATGACGGCATTAAGGCGTCCATCAAGTCTGCCGTGGACACTTTTAAGGAGCGTTTTACTGCGGCGCTGTCGGCCGAAGCCGGAGCGGCGCACTAGCCCAGACGCCTGACCAAAAACTATGCCCACACTCCTCGATTTTCGGCGACGCATCCGCTCGGTAAAGAGCTCGCAGCAGATAACCCGCGCGATGAAGTTCGTGGCGGCGGCCCGATTGCGCCGCGCGCAGGAAGCGGCGCTGGCGGCGCGGCCGTATGCCAAGGAACTGGCGCGCGTCTTGCGTTCAACAATGGCGCGCATCGAATCGCCCCAGCATCCCTTGCTGGCCAGGCGGCCGGAAGAACGCATTCTGCTAATGGTGTTATCGGGTGAACGCGGGCTCGCCGGCGCATTCAATACCAACGTTCTGAAGCAGGCACACGAATTCATACGCAGCAAAAAGGGCAAGAAGATCGTACTCATCCCGATAGGGAAAAAAGGCCGGGACTCGCTGCGCAAAACTGGTTTTCAATTTGCCGCGGAATATGTGAACGTGCTGGCGCGTGTGGATTACAAAGTTGCGCGCGAAATTGCCAAATTGGTGAGCGAACTGTACGCCAAAGATGAAATCGACGCGGTGTACGTGGTGTTCAGCGAATTCAAGAACGTAATGGCTCCAACCCTCGTGGTGGACAAACTGTTGCCCGTCGAAGAGGTCAAGGAAGGCACCGAGACAGAGACTTCAGCAGTTCCCGCGCCGGTGCAGGTCGACTACATTTACGAACAGCCGGAGCAGCAGATACTGGACCGCCTGCTCCCGCGATACATCGAAACACAAATCTTGCGCGTGATGCTGGAATCCTGTGCCGCCGAGTATGCCGCGCGAATGACGGCAATGGAAGCTGCGACGCGCAATGCCGGCGAGGTGATCGACGCATTGACGCTGCACATGAACAAAGTCCGCCAGGCAGCCATCACCAAGGAAATCATCGAAATTGTCAGCGGAGCAGCCAGTACGGCGTGATTCGTGATTCGTGAAGCGTGAAAATCACGTTTCGAAATTACAGGAGTTGAAGATGGCCGAGCAATACGCAGCAGTCGGACACGTGGTCCAAGTAATTGGCCCAGTCCTGGATATTCAGTTCGAGACCGGACACTTGCCCGCGATTTACAACGCGGTGCGCGTCACCAGCGAAGGCTACAACCTGCCGGAACCGCTCGACGTGACCGTGGAAGTGCAGCAGCACCTCGGCGACGGGCGCGTCCGCGCGGTCGCCATGGAGCCGACCGAAGGCATGGTCCGCGGAATGAAGGCCTTCGACACGGGCAAGCCCATTGCCGTCCCGGTCGGTCGTGCAACGCTGGGCCGCGTGATGAGCGTGCTCGGCAAACCGGTTGACCAACTCGGTCCCATCGTCACCGACACTTACTATCCCATTCATCGCCCCGCTCCGGCTCTGGAAGATCAGTCCACCAACCTGGAAATGTTCGAGACCGGCATCAAGGTTGTGGACCTGATGGAGCCGTACGTCAAAGGTGGCAAGATCGGTCTGTTCGGCGGCGCGGGCGTCGGCAAGACCGTGTTGATTCTTGAGCTGATTCACAACGTGGCCATGCAGCACGGGGGGTTGTCGGTGTTTGCCGGCGTCGGCGAGCGCACGCGCGAAGGAAACGATTTGTGGCTGGAGATGTCCGAATCTCACGTCATTGAGCCGGGGAATTCCGAAAAATCACGCGCCGCGTTGATTTATGGCCAGATGACCGAACCGCCCGGAGCGCGTCTTCGCGTCGGCCTTACGGGCGTGACGGTCGCAGAATACTTCCGCGATCAGGAACATCTGGACGTTCTTCTGTTCATCGACAATATTTTCCGCTTCGTGCAGGCTGGTTCAGAAGTATCGGCACTTCTGGGGCGCATGCCTTCGGCGGTGGGATACCAGCCAAACCTGAACACAGAAATTGGCGAACTGCAGGAGCGCATCACCTCGACCAAGTCCGGATCGATCACCTCAGTGCAGGCGATTTATGTCCCCGCGGACGACTACACCGACCCCGCCCCCGCAGCCACGTTTACGCACCTCGACGCAACCACGAACCTGAGCCGGCAAATCGTCGAACGCGGAATTTATCCCGCCGTTGATCCGCTGGCCAGCTATTCGCGAATTCTGGATCCGCGCGTGGTTGGACAGGAGCATTACACAGTGGCGCGCGCGGTGAAGTCTGTGCTGCAGCGCTACAAAGATCTGCAGGACATCATTGCGATTCTGGGTATCGAAGAACTTTCCGACGAAGACAAGCGCACCGTGGCCCGCGCGCGACGCATCGAGAGGTTCTTGTCGCAACCCATGTTCGTGGCGGCCCAATTCACGGGATTGGAAGGCAAGTACGTCAAGATCGAAGACACCGTGCGCAGCTTCAAGGAAATCGTGGAAGGCAAATACGACGACGTTCCGGAACAGGCGTTCTATATGGTGGGCACCATTGATGACGTGCTCGAAAAGGGCGAGAAAATGAAGGCGGGCGTCTAAGGAAGAAAAATGCTTCCGGAAGCCATCGAACTGATCGTGGTGACACCCGAGCGGCAATTGCTTCGGGAGACGGTCGTTGAGGTGACGATCCCCGGCCTCGACGGGCAGTTGGGGATCTTGCCGGGCCACGCGCCACTGATCACCGAACTGGGAATCGGTGAGTTGGGCTACCGGACGGCGACGTCCAGCCAGCCGGCCACCCTGGCGATCATTCACGGGTTCGCGGAAGTGTTGCCGGACCGCGTGACGGTGCTGGCGGAAACGGCCGAGCGCGCCGCAGAAATCGATCTGGCGCGCGCCGAGGCGGCGCTGGCGCGGGCAGAGAAACGCATTTCTTCCCATGAACCGGATCTTGATTGGGATCGCGCCACAATCGCATTGCAGCGCGCATTGATTCGAATCCACGTGGCACGGAAATACCGAGGCGTGGCGGTCGACGTCCGCTGAGGCTGGCACTTGACGCTGCGACCGGTTTGTAACCTTCCCGTAGTTTTTAGATCAAACGTCCGGGAGATTTAGGATGGAAGACGTAACAATCTACAGCACCACCTGGTGCCCGGACTGCTACCGGGTGAAAAAGTTTCTGAAGGACCGTGGCGTACAGTTCCACGAAGTGAATATAGAGCAAGATGCGGACAGCGAACACCTGGTCATGCGCGTGAACCATGGCAAGCGCAAAGTGCCTACGTTGAAAGTGGGCGAACGCTATTTTGCGTGCAGCCCGTTCAGCGCGCAACGTCTGGCCGACGAACTGAAAATCTCTCTGAATTCCTGAAACCAGCGTATCCCGGGTTAAATGCTGTCAAATAGAGACTCCTTCAGAGCGGATATCTGTGTCTCGTTGCGCTTGTAAAAGGTCCACTGCTTGATTCTTTTACCGCGCACCAGCCCCGCTTGCGAAAGAATCTTCAGGTGCTCGCTCGCGGTGGGATGGCTAACCTTCAGCTTGCGTGCGATCAGCAGTCCGCAAACGCCGTCCTTCACGAGGTCGCCATCCCTTTGCGGCGGAAAGTGCTTCGTTGGATGCTTCAGCCAATTCAGGATTAGCAAGCGATTTTCATTGGCCAGGGCGCGAAAGATTGTGTTTGAAGTCTGCATCGTTCCGGGCCAAAATGGTACTTGTGTATTTAGCTAAACGCCTAAATTATAGCAAGGTCGCGCCATGAACGCCACGCAAATTTCGTTTCCCGGCCAGAAGCACATCACGGCCGCGTATGCGCGCATCCGAGAGCATATCCGGCGCACGCCTGTCCTCGAGATGCACGGCGCTGACTTCGTTCTGGGAGCTTTCCCTTTATTCCTGAAGCTCGAATTGCTTCAACATACCGGCTCATTCAAGGCCCGGGGAGCTGTGACCAACTTGATGTTCCGCGACGTGCCACCCGCCGGCGTGGTCGCGGCTTCCGGAGGCAATCATGGCGTGGCAGTGGCCTTCGCGGCGAAAAAGTTCAATGTTCGCGCGCGCATTTTTGTGCCGAGTGTTTGCCCGGCTGCGAAACGCCAGCTCATCCAGGGCTATGGCGCCGACCTGGTGATCGCAGGAGACCGCTACGCCGATGCGCTCGAAGCCAGCAAAGCTTGGGAAGGGGAATCAGGAGCGATGCCCATTCACGCGTTTGACCAGCACGAAACGCTTCTAGGGCAAGGAACCGTAGGCTTGGAGTTCGAAGAACAAGTGCCGGATCTGGATTCGTTATTCGTAGCCGTAGGTGGCGGCGGTCTGATTGGCGGCATTGCCGCGTGGTACCAGAAAAGAATCGCAGTCATCGGAGTAGAGCCGGAAGCCGCGCCGACGCTGGTGCGGGCCCGCGAGGCCGGACGTCCGGTCGATGCCGAAGCCGGAGGAATTGCCGCAGATTCCCTGGCGCCAAAAAGAGTAGGCGAATTGATGTTTCCCATCGCGCAGAAATATGTGCAGCGCGTGGTGCTGGTTTCCGACGATCAGATTCGCGAAGCGCAGGAGTTGCTCTGGAAATCCGCAAGAATTGTGGCAGAGCCGGGTGGCGCGGCAGCACTGGCAGCCCTAACTAGCGGGATTTATCGTCCCCGAAACGGCGAGCGCGTGGGCGTGCTGATTTGCGGAGGCAACACCACCGCCGTCGATTTCTCCCGATGACGGGCGCTTGTAGCTCAGGCCTTTCAAGCCTGAGGGTTTTGCTCGCACTGGCATGGCCGGGGTCGGAACGGAAAAAGAGGGAGGAGGCGCGATGACCGCGTACGAGAAACTACAGGAGTTGCAGATCACTTTGCCTGTTGCCGAAGCCGCGGATGCCGCCTTTGTCCCCACCGTGCGAACCGGGAATTTGCTGTTCATTTCGGGACACATCGCAAAGCGCGATGGGAAACCCTGGGCGGGGAAATTGGGCGTTCACCTCACCACTGAAGAAGGAAAGCTGGCAGCTCGCAGCGCAGCGATTGATCTGCTGGCAACTCTTCACCATGAACTGCAGGATCTGGAAAAGGTGAAGCGCATCGTCAAGATTTGGTGGTGAATTCCTCGAATTTTGCCGAGCAGCATTTGGTCGCGAGGGGCGCGTCCGAGCTTCTCCAGGAAGCATTTGGCGGCAGGGGTAGGCACGCTCGAAGCTCTTTCGGCGTGGCGCAAATACCCATGGGTTCCTGCGTCGAAATCTAATTAATCCTGGAACTGGCAGACTGAACTACGAACTGCCCTGGTTGGCAATTCCGCGAGTGTAGACCTGCGTGATATTGAGCGCGCTGTCGAACAGCAGAATGTCCGCGTCCGCGCCGGCCCGCAACGATCCCTTTTTGAACTCGATCCCCAGAAGTTTCGCGGGATTGAACGTCAGCATACGCAACGCATCTCCCAGAGGAATGCCCAGCTTCACAATGTTGCGCAGCGAGCGGTCCAGCGTTAGCGCGCTCCCAGCAAGCTTTCCTTCGGCGTTGCGGCAAACTCCCCCGCTCACCGTCACTTCCATTTCTCCCAACATATATTTTCCGTCGGACATCCCCGTAGCCGCAGTGCCGTCGCTGATCAGGATCACTCCCGCGGCCCCTTTGGCCTGCAGCAGCATCTTCATGGCAATGTCTTCGACGTGAATCCCATCCGCAATCAATTCCGCGGTGACTTCCGGCGAAGTGAGTACGGCACCAATCACGCCGGAGTCGCGATGCGAAAATGGCCGCATGGCATTGTAGACGTGGATCGCGTGATGAACACCGTGCGCAATGGCGGCGCGTGCCTGCTCGTAATTAGCGTCGGTGTGCCCCATGCCGACCACCAGCCCGGCGTTCCGCGCAGCTTCAATACACGGCGTGGCGCCAAGCAGTTCGGGCGCAATGGTGATGAGCTGCGCATGACCACCCGCCGCCGCAATGAATTTTGCGAGCATATCCGCGGACGGCAGGTGAATCCATTCCAGCGGATGCACGCCTGGCCGCACCGGACTGATGAACGGTCCTTCGAAGTGAATTCCCAGGACTTCGGCGCGCGAATCAGCGGCCAGATACTGCGTGCCAATGTACCTGGCGATTCCCTCGGAGCTTTTGCAAATCGCGTCCGGGTTTGCGGTGACCGTGGTGGCAAGGAAAGAAGTGGTGCCGTGCGAGGCGATCATTTTAGCAACCGCTTTTAGTGCGTCTTCGGTCGCTTCCATCACGTCGTGGCCACCCGCGCCGTGGATATGCACGTCAACGAATCCTGGCGTAGCAATCAGGTCGGTTGCCTGTACTTCCGTTGCGCCCGCAGGCAACGAGACGTCGCTCCGCGGCCCAACGGATTCAATGACGCCGTCGCGAATCAAAATGGCGGCATCGCCCAGTTCCCCCGAAGAAGTGTAAGCGCGCCCGGCGTGCAGCAGTGTTGTGGTCATAAGGTCCTGGGAGAACTTCATCGTAACGGAAATCGCGCCGCGGGCAAAAAACAAAATGGGCAGGAGTTGAATTCTGCCCATCGTGAGAGGGACGTTCTGAAAGCCAGCTACTTCGCCATGGAGATGCTGGCGAGTTTCAGGTTATCGCCGTCGACGCTGCCCTTGACGGTCACGTGATGCCCGGCGTGCTCGGCAACTTTATCCTGCGCATCGACGACGTAGACCTTCTTGTCGGCATCGTTCACGAACACATACTTTGCGCCTTTTTCCTTCACGCACTTTGTGGTGCATTCCCCGGCACCCTCATGAGCGCCTTTGGCTCCACACTGGCTGTCGGAAATCCATCCCGTCCATGTGCCATCGGCGGGCGCGGCCAGGGAAGCGGCACAAAGGAGAAACACAGAAGCGGTCAAAGAACGAAATTTCATCAGGACTATCCCCCCGTAAGTGGAATGCTGCGCTTGGCTGGCAGACTGGCAGTTAGACTCGCACAGTTAGCTCACCCTGTCCAGCAAGTGAACCCGTTGGGCCTGCTTGGCGAGGTCTCCATGCCCTTGCCACCAGATACCACCCAGGGCCAATCATCGTCCAATTAAAGATCTGTCCGAATCCGGGACCAAAAGGACCATCGACGCTATCGATGCCAACGGAAACATGACGTCCATTGGGTTGTCCGACGTTCAACGTCGGATTTCACATGGACCCGTATGCCGGTTACGGGGACTCAGGAATGGTGGGCGGCAGGGGGCCCCGGGTTATGGGCCAACCGGAGACTGCTCGCTCCGCCTCGCGAAAACTCCTGTTGACATTCAACAGGAATGTGCCAAGCTTCCCTCTTCTCCTGTTGACCGTCTAAAGAAGCCTATGCCGGCGTGCAAAACCGAAGTCTTGCAGGGAACTCTCGATTTGCTGGTGCTCAAGACCCTCGATTCCATGGGTCCGATGCACGGCTTCGGCATCGCCTTGCGCATCCAGCAAGTCTCCCAGGATCTTCTGCAATTAAACCA
>Ga0210392_10001189_pt1 | contig 14006 bp, 6 predicted proteins | sample IncBWC30OmetaG_FD_161057 | JGI IMG/M metagenome (GOLD analysis project Ga0210392, IMG submission 161057) | Forest soil microbial communities from Barre Woods Harvard Forest LTER site, Petersham, Massachusetts, United States - Inc-BW-C-30-O ...
GTTTGAGGTGGTGTTGCCCGGATCACCGCCGGGTCCGACCCAGTAATAATTGTCGCGCGCGTAGAAGTTCGTCACGCTGGATGCGTAGTTGAAGGTCCATTCTGGCCGGTAGATACCCAGCGAAACCAAGTGGGGCTGGCCTTCAGGAAAAAGATAATACCAGTCAATCCCGGTCGTGGTGTAGCCGCCGCTCTCCGTGTCAATGCCTGCATAAAGATCATAGGGACTGCGGCCAAGACTCTGCGCCAGCGAACGGGAATTTGGCAGCTCGGTGGTGTCTCCATAATTGCTGCCCCACCAAAAATTCAAAAACATGTTGTCCGAAACCGGCCCGCCCGCCCCTTGAAAAAAAATCTGGTCATAGCTGTCCAGCTCATTCCGATAATCAATGCTGCCGTTCTTATCCATCGCGTCATACCAGATAATCTTCAGTCCGGGCGCCTTTGCGTGAAAATAGTTGATGAAATTGGTCATCGCCGCCGCCGTTGCCGGCGATCCGCCAGCGGTCTCCTGATTGATAAACCAGCCATCGAAACCAAAATACTGCGCCGCCTGGATCAGCTTGTCTGCCACCGGAAAGTTTGTGCCGGACTGCTGGAGAAAATCATTCACCCATTGAAAACGTCCGCCATAAACGGTTGGCGGAAAAAAGACGTTGCCCATCATCATCACGCCGTTGCGGTGGGCTGCGTCAATGACGTGCCCGTTGGGCACGAGAACAATGCCCGAACCGGCCGATCCGCCCCAATACACCATGGATTTCATGTATTGCCAGTAGTTGCCGGCGTAAAAGCGGTTCGTGTGCGAGCCCTCGGCGGAGCTGACCGGCGTAGAATTGAACGCCACCAGCGACATTACGCCCGCTTCATTGGTGCGGGCATGGGGATTTACATTCAACGCGGGGTTAACAAACCGCATCGCCAACGGAATGGTGCTTTTGTTGTAAAATGCGTCCGGGTCGTTCGTCGGATTCCAGTTTAGAATTGTAGCGGGATAAAATGACGGTGCGACCGGCTCGCCTAAAACTTGGGCCCTGGCGGTCAGACCACCCAGGAGCAGTGAAACGGCCGGCAACAGGACAGCCAGACTGGCTTTTGAAAAATTCACGAAATACATCAGTCTGATCGGGGGAAAACGACCGCCACATGGCGTGATGAGCGGCCGGTCACGCCGGCCAACAGCACGTCAAAAGCAAAGATTCGGGTAGTCATGGGAATCACCCGTTCAAGGTCGCATCCGGCAGGATTTAACGCCATTACACGAAGGTGTAACGGCCATTTTCCACCCCCTTGGCGGAAAAAGTGAAACAGACACGGATGGTTATATCCCGAGGTATTTTACCACGGCTTCCGTGCGCGAACTGACCTGGAGTTTTTCGTAGATGTTGTGGCAGTGTTTGCGCACGGTTTCAATGCCCACGCCGAGCATGTCAGCGATTTCCTTGTAAGGCAACCCCTTGGAGAGCAGCTCCAAAACCTCACGTTCACGCGCCGAGAGGGGCTGTTCCACGCCGGGGCGGGACGGCTGGTGATGGAAGTGCTGGACAATCTTCCGGGCAATCAGGCTGTTCAACGGCGAACCACCGCTGGCCGCGTCACGGATGGCCTCCAAAACTTGCGTGCCTTGCCCGGCAGTCCGGCCCTTTAGCAGGTATCCGACCGCGCCGGCCAGCAGCGATTTGAAGATGAGGTCGGCGTCCTCGTATACCGTCAGCATCACATACTGCGTGCCGGGAAGCTGGCCTTTGAGGTGCCGTACGCAGTCCACGCCGCTCATCTTGGGAAGATTGATGTCCATCAGCACGACATCGGGCCGGTGACGCGGAATTTCCTCCAGCGCCGCCTCGGCGGAACGATGGCTGCTGATGCAGGTGAAGCCATGCGCGCGTGAAAGCTGATGTACCAGCTGCTCGCGAACAACATTGTCATCCTCGACCACGCAAACACGCACAACGCGTGCGGGCTGGGCCATGGCGTTCTCGGTTTTGGTGCTGGTACCGGTCATTTTCATAATCTTTAGCCGGTTTGACCATTGGTGCCAATTACACGACCGTGTAATTGCGCCCGCTGGAGCACGAGGCGCACCGTTGTGCCTTTTCCAGGCTGGCTGGTGATTTCCGTGCGCCCGCCGATGTCTTCCAGCCGCCGGCGCATGTTCGGCAGACCGTTACCTTCACCTCCAACATTCCCGGTGTCAAATCCACGCCCGTTATCGGTGACAGTGATGGTGAGTGCGCTGTCATCCAGTTGCAAGGTGACCTGCGCCTCGGTGGCGGCGGCATGGGTCGCGACATTTTGCAGCGCCTCGCGCGCGGCGAGCAGCAATTTGTGCCGGACCTCGGCGGTCAGGGCCATGGCGGGCAGCACCATGGGCACATCCAACACACAGCGTACCCGCGCCAGGCTCATATGTTGCTGCGCGAACTGGCTCAGGTAATTCGCAAAGCTTTCCAGCGAATCATGACGCGGGTTGATGGCCCACACGATCTCGTCCAGCGACTGGATGGTTTTCCGCGCCGTGGCGGGGATCAAACGGAACCAGCGATCAACCTCCTGCGCGTCCTGTTGCGCGGCCTCGACGCGCTGGCTCAGGAAGACGATCTGCGTCAGGTTCGCGCCGAGGTCATCGTGCAGATCCTGTGCGATACGGGCGCGCTCCTTTTCCAGGCTGCGCTGGCGCTCCGTCTGCTCGCGCAGCTGGATTTCCGAGGTCAATTGATTGGTCCGCTCCTCCACTTGCAGGCGCAGTTGTTTGATCCAGATGAAGGCGGCCAAGATCACGAAGGCCATGCCGCCCATCGCGGCCAATGCCCGGCGCATGTTCCACCATGGCGGGCGGGCCAGCACGATGAAATCCGCCGCCGACCGGGGAAGGATGCGTACCGCTCCCACGCGCAGGCCAAGCTCGGCGTACGGCATCTGGTCGATCTGGCATATGCCCGTGACCCGCACACGCGTGCCGGGCACGAAGGCAGGCAGCTCGACATTGGTCGAAACCAGCACCTGCAACGTGCGATCCATCCATTCCAGCGCCAGCGCGTTGTGGGCGCCCAATGCATTTTGTCCGCGCACGACGCCTTCCAGCATCACCAGCGCGGAGTCCAACGTACCGGCGGCGATGGCGTTGGGCGTGGCCTCGGTCGCCTTGACAGGCAACGGGCCGTCCAGCTTGCGCACGGTAACCTCCGTCAATACCGGCGAATAGCCGCGCGTTTCGGGAAAGCCGGTGACCTCCAACTGGTCGCCGGGGGAAAATTGCAAATCCGATTTCAGCGAAACATCATTTTGCGGGCTCTGCCAGAACAGCCAGCGCGAGCGACCGAAGCGCGGATCAAGCAGGACTTCCGCCTTCAAGATGCCCATCGCGCTGCCAGTCGGGTCCTGCAGAAAAAATTTCTGGCCTTCCTGCAGGGTCAGGACCCCTTTGAGATGGACGCGATGAAACGATTCGCGCGGGCCGCTCAAGCCGAGCAGGCTGCCGATGGGCTGGATTGGCTTGGAAAAAGGATCCACCGGTTCCTCGGTGACCTCGAGCTGGTCGATGGAAGGGATCAGCAAATGGATGCCCTGGATGCGGCCGCGTTCATCCAGCGCGGTGACGCCCACGCCGCGCACACGCACGGCGGCATCCACCAGGTTGTTCACCACGGTGGCGGAACCCGCGCCGATGCTGGCCATCACTTCCCGGCCATAGCAGATCATCAGCAGATGTGCGCCGTCTGTCGCGCGCACCACGCCCTCCATCTCGATCCACTGCGCGTCCATCCGCCCGCTCATCAACTGGCTCAGGGAAAGCCGCTGCGGCTGGGGAAATTTTCCGCGGCCCAGCACGGTGATGTGCTCGGCAGAAATGATGGGGTTGCCCACATCACCCACGCCGGCGACGCCTTCGACTTCAACAAACATCCCGGCATCGGTGATTTTGCTGCTTTCAGCCGCCGAACCCGGAAAGGCAAACTGGATTCCCGCCGTGTCGTCCTGGATGAACGCGCCCACCAAGTCGGTGACGATGCCGCGGATCTTCACCCGCGGGCGGGTGCGCAGCTGTGGCTCGGTCAATTTCCGGATCTGTTCAATCTTGGTGAGAACAGCGGACGTGGCACCAGGCTGGCTGCTGGCGGCGGGCGTCTGGGGAATCGTCCCGGACCCCGATGGCAGAGTGCCATCCGCCAGTGTTATCGCTTCGGCCCCCGATGCCCAAAGACCGGCGGCCACCCACTGGCCCTGTTCGTTGAAGGCATTGCGACAGATGCCGCGCACCGTCACCCGCGTGCCGGCCTTGGGCAAAAATTCCGCCTTTTCCAGATGTTGCAACCGGACCTGCATGGCGAGGTTCCCATCCTGCAACTCGAACATCCCCTGCCCGCCGGCATTGCCGACGAACTTGATTTCGCCCTCGGCCTCGACCCAGCGCAGATCATCACCGGGCGACATCGGCTGCTCCAAGGCGACCCGCTCCGGCGAATCCGGCGGACTGACATCATGGACCTGCACTCGCGCCTGACGCAGATCCACCTGGTTCCGGCTCCATTCACTCACGCCTTCCACCAAAACCCGCTGGCCGGGCTTGAACTGTTCCGGATTGGGGACGTCGTGAAGCTCCAGGCAATCCGCCGCATCCAGCAGGTACAATCCGCCCTGGTCGAAATGGCCGCCGACCACACCTTCGATCTTCGCATGATAACCATCCGCCGCGCGCGCGCGAAGCGCGAGCAACTGGCTGGCATTGGTGATGAGCAATCCATCCGGCGGGATGTACTGCCATTGGATCCAGCTCGCGCAGGTGGAACGGTTTTCCGGACGATCCAGCCACTTGGTTTCCACATGGCCGTCGAACAGCTTGGCCACGCTCTCCGCCGGGGGGTTGTCGCCCTGGGCCGTGATATGGTCGGTGAAGACGGGGACCGGGCTGGCATCATCCGCCGTTGCACCGGTCAATTCGATTTCGGCGAGTTGGACGGAGTTGGCCACTTTGGGATCCCGGACGCGGTCGATCTGCAGGCGATAGATCTCAAACGCCCGCGGAGCGGCCACCTTGAAGCTGCGCCGCTGGTGACGTTCGGAAAAGGTTTCATTTTTCCGGGTGTCAAGCGTCACCCAGGTTTTGCCGCCATCATTGGAACCAAGCAGCCGCCAGTCGGTCGGGTCGCGCTGTGAGAAATCATTGGCCGAGATGAGGGCGTATTCGGCGATAAGTTTGCCGCGCGAAGAAGCGGGGGCGGCAAGCAACGCACTGACCGGCAGGAAAACAAAGGCCAACAGCAGAAAAACCGACATGACAATTCCAACGCGGCTTCCACACACCGCAGCGAAACTGGTGGAATGACGATGGTTTCGGTTGATCACGTTGCTGGACAATTTACGCCCATACCGCCCCGAGGCAACCACCAAGACGCCCATTCCGGGCTGGGCTGGACCGAGATGGCGACGCCTTATTCAGTCATTGTGCTCTGGGAATTTATGGGGAGGATGTTTTCCAAGGGTTCGCGGTTCCCGAATACCCCCGGTGCCAGTTCAAAGTCTTGATATCTTGAAGATGTGTTTTGCCTACGCTGCCATCAGCAAAACCCATGTCAATCACCCCCGGGATGGGCTGGTTGAAAGTCGCGTGGGCGCCGGCCAGCAGCGGATGGCGCGCTATCATGAGGCGGTCGATCCCGTTCGGGATGTTGCCAGAGTCACCATAGGTCAGGTCCAGATTTGGCGTCGGCGTGTCGGTGATCTGGACCCATATGTCCATCCAGGCGGCGTCAAAAAAAACCGGTGTCAGGCTGCTCTGGGTGATGGCCGACTCTTTGTTGAAGTAATTTGGTGAATTGGCAAAATTGGGATCATTGACATACAACCAGCCGTTCATGGCGTAACTGCCTATATTTTGATTCGTGTCGGCGACGGTCGAAAAACTGTTCCAGTCCCAGCAAGCCATGGCATTGCCTTTGGCCAGGCCCGCGCCCGCCTTGACCCGGTCCGGAGCCGCCGGACACGCGCGGACTTTGTTCACCTTGGACTGGTAATCAACCAGCGGTTTCATCCATAGCGTGTAGGCGGATCCACCCCCGTCGATTCCTGTCCCGTTGTTATCACCCACATACATGATATAGGTCAGCCCCCACTGCTTGAGGTTGCTGATGCAGGCGGCCTGCTGCGCCCGCGCCTTGGCCTTGCTCAAGGCCGGCAGCAGCATCGCCGCGAGAATGGCGATGATCGCAATGACCACCAGCAACTCAATCAAGGTGAACGCGGCATTCGGGTTCAATTTTCGTTTCATAATCCTAATTCTGGTTCCTCCGGCTCAAGGATGACGGAGGCGATAGAACACATTTGTTTTCGCCGGATTCATGGTGATATTCAAGTTGGTGACGGATTGTGATCCGGCAATGTCGAACCAGAAATTTGTGTTTGCCAAACTCACGCTGTTTGATTGTGCAATCCACCCGCTGTTTGTCGGCCAACCAAGTGACAGATTGCTGCCTGAAACACTCACTTGTATTGGTCCCGGATTGGGATTGATCGTCGTGCTTCCAATCACAGTGACGCTGCCGGAGGCGGTGGTCACCGTATCCACGCCGGTTTGGCCAGTCCATGTCGCCGGAAAATTGGCCGGATAAGCCGCCGCCAGTGCAGTGTAGGAGTAGGTGCCGCTGTTCAGGTTGGTGCCATTGATGCTGACGCTCAAAAACGTATCATTCCGCGTGAGGTTCATCTGGCCGTTCAGGACCAGCGTGCCGTTGGTGTTATTGATATCATAAGCGGTCTGCAACGCCCCCATGGCCCCGACCGTGATGGTATTGGTGCCAAGCGCGCCAGGTGTGCTGCCCACCAGCGTCGCCGCAATCACGTTCCAAGTACCGTTATAGGTGTTGTTCGTGCCGGCAATGTTCAACGCCGTCACAACCGCGGGCTGGAACGTGGCGTTGGCCCAGCCGGTGTAGCTCACCGCGCCATTACCAGTAAGCTTTGCGTTGATGGTGATGGACCGGCCACCGGTTGAGCTCAGGCCGGCCACCGACGTGTTCGCCACGACGTTGACTTCACCGCCGCCGATGGTGTGATTGCCATTTCCATCGGTGAAGGAAAGGATTTCCCCGCCGTTCATCACCAGCTTTGTGTATATGGAACCGGGGCCCTTCAAAATCAACGCCCCGACATCCGCGTTGGGCAAGGCGGTGTTGAGCAGGCCGTCACCAAGGACATTCAGCACATTGCCGGGGAACGGGGCGTTGGTAGCCGCATTGGGTGCGCGCAAGCCGCCCCCAGGAACGACATAGTAGGTGCTGCCCGGCTTGGTCAACGCTGAAACAGAGGCCGATAAACCGTCACTCCAGGCCGTACCCGTATTCCAATCCGACCCGCTTGCCAGCACGGTTGAGTTGGTGATCGCTTCCGCGGGGCCAACCGGATTCACCGTCAGCGTGACCACGGAACTCGTCACCGCCCCGTAGAAGTTGGTCACCACCAGCGCGAAATTGGTCGCGTCAGCCACCACGATATTGCTGATGACCAGGCTGGCGGAATTGGCCCCGCTGATCCGGCCGCCGTTCACGACGTTGAAATAATTTGCGCCGTCAAAATACTGCCACTGGTAGGCCAGTGGCTGGCTGCCGCTGGCGGCGGCACTGAAGGTGGCCGTCTGCTGTTCATATAATGTTTGCGAAACCGGCGCCGTCGAGATGACCGGCGGAAAATTGGACACGCCCGACGCGGCCCCGTATATGTTTTGCAGCTGCAACTGGCTCAACGATTGTGCGTAGATGGCCGCGCCGTAAACCGAGCCATCAAACTGGCGGTTTCCGGTGGAAAACGCGTCATCACCGATCCATGTGCTGGCCGAGAAGCTTTGATTCACATGCGTGAAAGGCTGTGAAGCGGAGAGCAATCCGTTGGCATTGAAGATATAGATCGTGGCGTTGGTCGGCGTGATCACGAGCGCAACGTAGGACCAGATGCCGGGAGGCGGGGCGATTTGCGAATTCCAGCCAAAAGTTCCCGCGTCGTTGTTCCAAGTATAGCCGAGTGTGCGGTTTCCGTTGCCATCCAAACTGGCGGTGAAATCCAAGCCGGCGGTCGTTCCGCCCCCACGGCAGAAAATAAGACCGCAATTCGCCGGCGGCAGGCCGGGATTGATCCATGTGGCCAGAGTGACCGTGTTGGTGTTCAGGTTCAGAGGCGGAATGGCCACATGGGAGTTGGAAGTGAATCCTGAAAAGTGTGCCGCCAAGGTCGCCGGGTCAAAGCCGGGAAATCCATTTGCCGGTGTCGGGCCGGCGACGCCGTTGAAACCATTCTGCGCCGTGACACCATAGAGCCCGTCCAAATCACCTTCATAATCGAAGGCTGTGGCCATGCCGGTCGAAGGGTCGGTGTTCTCCTGGAACATGTACAACGCCGCCGGCCCGGCCGAAACGGCCGCGGCTTCGTAATTGGTCGGCGTCAGATAAGTTAGCGCCGCCGGGGTGCTGGTGACCGAGCCGTAGTTGTTGGTTATCACTACGTCATAGTTGACCGCGTCGCCGGAACTGATGTTGCTCAAGTGCAACGTGGTCGTGGCGGAGCCGGAAACGCTGGAACCATCCGTCAGCGGCGTGCCGGCCTTGCGCCATTGATAATTCACCCCGGCCAAGTTCGTCACCACCAGTTGAACTGAGAAGTGCGCTTTGCCGCCGGCATAGGCGCTGTCGCCCACCGGCTGGGTCGCGATGGACGGACCGACAAGGTAGAAGGTGATGACCAGGTCAATCGATTTGGTCACGGCATTATTAGTCAGATAACCCACCGGACTGCCGGTGCCCGGCAGGGTCACCGCCAGTGTGGTCAGATTATTTCCGCCATCTACCAGACCCGGCGCGGCGTTAGTGTATTTGATGAGCCGAAGCGTTTTAGGCAGTGAATCAATCGCGGGCAGCGCGGTTATGTTGATGGTGTTCGCCGAACCGGCGGTCCCGAAGGTGCCGACCGCTATGTTCGTATTGAGCAAACTTGCGACCAGCGTGCTGTCATTCAGCGTCAGTGCGCCGCCAACGGACAATTGCGCGCTTGCCGCCGAGACGTCCAGCGTAGAAGACGTGTTGTTGGAAACGGACGAACTGGTGTTCACAGAACCGGCACCCGTCAACACCAGTGAGCCGGCGTTGATGACTGTGTTGCCCGTATAGGTGTTTGCCGCCGATAACGTCAGCGTGCCGCCACCTTGCGACACCAGTCCGCCGGCGCCAGACAGGACGTTGCCAATGCTTTCGGCAAAACCGCCGTTATCAATCGTCAATTTGCCCGAAACCAGATTGACGGAATTGATGCCGTTTGTGCCCGTGAAGCCGTTGAAGAAATTCGCACTTGTGGCCAGCGCCGTGATTTGTCCGCCGTTCACATTGATCGTGCCCGTGCCCGCGCCCTTGCTGAATCCGTTCACCGAGCAGATGCCGCCGTTCAAATTCACGGTGCCGACATCGCCCACCGAATCGGCCACCCGCACCAACGTGGTGTCATTGAACGTGGCATTATCCTGGATGGTGAATGTTCCCTGACCGGTTCCATTTCTGCCAATGATGGTTTCATTCCCCGGAGTGGTCCATGAAGCGTTATCCCTCAACAGCAACGCGCCCGAACCGCTGTTGTTCCCGCCGACCCACAACACCCCGCCACCACCCGATTGATTCTGGTTCACAATCGCGTTGCCAGACACGGTTAACACGTTATTCGTGTTGGCAGCAGAGGCGGAGCCAAGCACGAGCTTCGGCAAGTTCAAGGTTGCGTTGCCGCCGACATTATACACTCCGTTCGCACCGCCGATACGGCTGTCCGTGGTAACGGTCGTCGTGCCGCCGTTGATCAGCAGCGTGGCGTTGTCGGCCACAATCTGCAAATTCGCCAGCGTGGTGGTGGCGTTCGTGAGCAACAGCGTGCCGCCGGCGGTCAGTTGGGCGCTGTTCAAAGTTGAATTGCCCGACAACGCCAGAATGTTGGTACCGGCCTTGAGCAAATTGGCGCTGCCGCTCAAACTGCCGCTGTAAGCCGTGGCTTGATTATTTCCGCCCACCGTCAGCGCGACAGCGGCGCTGTCGGCATTCACCTGGCTGATGTCGCCCGTGCCGGCCAACCCGCCCAGCGTGGCCGCCGTGATGCCGCTGGCAAAGCCGAGGCCGTTGGCCACGTTGTTGCTCACCGTGCTGTTTTGCAGCGCGGCGGCGTTACCCACGGTCAGGAGACCACTGTTCACCACGGTCAAGCCGGAGAACGTATTGGCCACGCCCACCGTGACGTTGTCACTGCCGTTTTGCACCAGGGCACCGGAACCGGAAATGACATTGTTCAAGGTCAGATTATCCGTGCGGGTCAACGCCAGTGTGCCGTTGTCGGCGACCGTGGCACTGCCAAGGCTGCCGCCGGCGTCATTGTTGCCGAGTTGCAACGTGCCGGCATTGATGGCAACCGCGGACAAAATATTCGCCCCGCTGTTGTCGATCACCAGTGTGCCATTGCCGTTCTTGGTGATCGTCGCGCTGCCGGCGATCGCCGAGCCGCCGGCCAGGATGTAGGTCTTGGCGGCGTTGTTGCTGATGCTCGTCGGGGAACGGTCACCGGTCAGTGTCACGGTAATGGGGCTGGTGCCGGTGGCGCTGTCGTCAAAGACGGTCAGCGCGCCATCAACAAAATTCGTCGGCCCCACGCCCGAAAGCAGGTTCCAATTGAGCGAAGTGGTGTCCCAGTTGCCATTGCCAGTCGCCCATTTGACGGATTGTGGCGCCTGGGCATAGACCAATTTCAACTGCTTGGCGGTGACATCATTGGTCAGGATGGCGATGAAGCCGCCAACCGCTGGCAGGGTGTTCGCCACAAAACTGCCGGAGCCGCTGATGGAACCGTAACTCATCAACAGATAGGTGTTCGGCCCGGTCAGACCGGTGCCAGTCACCGTGACATTCACCGCGCCGTTCAAACTCAAGGCACCATTAATCGTCACCGCCGGGATGGTGGTGCTGGCATTGGCGCCAAGGGTGAAATTATTGGTCAGATTACCAGAGGTTCCCAACGTTAGGCTGCTGTTGGTGAGCGACTTACCGGCGGCGGCCACCTGTACTTCCAAAGCCCCGCCATCAGAAACCGAGTAACTACCCGCGCCAGTGCTGGCCGTGGTGGTGACAAGTTTGCCCGCACTGACCAGGGTCGGGCCGTTATAAGTGTTTGCCCCGGTGAGCGTGAGCGAGCCGGCGGCATGCGTCGTATTGGTCACCGTCAACCCGCCGTCCGTGGCGGCATCGCCGGCAAGCGTGCTATGCAGGAGGGCTTGGCCAATAGTGATGTCAAAGCCATTGTAATCGACCACCCCGCCGTTATTGCGGACGTTGGCGGTGGTAAGACCGGTCATGAAGGTGGATGCCAGCGCACTGCTGGCCGCCTTGAGCGTGCCACCATTGAAGTTGAAAACAGAAACCGCTCCAGCGACGCCGAGCTTTACCTGGCGGGAAATTTCGGTGCCACCATTCAAATTGTTCGTGGCCACCGCCGTTGCGTTGTTGCCGAGCAAAATGGGAGTAAGCGGCACGTTCAGCGTGCCACTCACAACCGACACCACGCCCGTTGAGCCGGCAGCATTGCCGATCGCAAAAGTTGCGGTACCGGTATTGTTAAAAGCTCCTCCTTCAATGCTCAATGTGGCAGAAGTGTTGGCAGAGGCGCCGATACGCACACCACTGCCCGCACCGGTATGCGAAGCAACACCACCGGTCATTACTCGCAACATGGATCCCGCCACGCCATCAATCGAAAAGGCAAAGGCGTTGGGCTGTGTTATTGTCCCGCCATTGGCAATGATCAATTGACCGCCAAAAGTGGTGCCAGCGTTAATAAAACCCCCATTACCTGTTATTGCCAATGTCACATTCGTGCCAATGGTCGCTGCCTTGCCCGAAGCAACATTCACAGAATTTCCGCCCGTACTGGCGGTAACAGTTACCGGAGTGTCATTGGTAAACGTGTAGGAATTGTTATTTGTGATGGAAGTGCATGACAGGGTGGAGCATTTGATGAAGATGCCATCCGCTCCGCCAAACGTGGGGGAATCACCGGTGGCAAACGCCACGCCGGAAGCGCCCGTGGCCGTCGTGGACCAGTTCAGTGACGAAGTGTCCCATGTGCCGCTGACCGGACTGGATCCCGTTCCCGCCGGGCCGCCCCAAAACTTGTTTGCCGCCAGCGCTGAGCCGGCCATTCCCGCAATGGCCAGCACCGTCACCATCTTTTTAAGCAACGCCGGCATGCCAGACCGTGGAAAAAGCCCGCAGGTCTGCCTGATGTTGGCCGCCAACGTTTGAGGTGGGATTGTGTGTTTCATGTCTCGGGCTCTTTGGGTTTTAGGTGGGGGTTTGAGGTTCATGGAACCTGACAGCTATCACAAGGCAGGAATTGCCAATTTCTACCTGCCGGCACCCAGTTGGATTCCCCGACGGAAATCCAATGGCTCCGGACTGCATTGTTGTGATACTGCGTGGCGACCATGGGCTGATGGTTAAACAGTCGCACACACAAAGCCATTCCGTCGATTACACGTTCGTGTAACAAGACCGAATTCCCTGTATACAATTAGGTTTCACAACTTATACGATGGCAAATCGGCGATCATCAACCAAGCTGCGGCCTGTTGACGCAAACCGTTGTTTTGAACCTTTCAACCATTGGGACGACAGGCGCTAAGTTTCCATTTTCCCAGACGGACAACATGAAGGGACTGCGGTCTGGTAAATCAATGTCGGGCGGAAGATCCAACGTACTGGAGCACAATTTTGGAATGTTTTGTATCGTATATGCCTGCTCAGCAACATGATGATTATTTGGGCGTAGCGGATCATGCAAGATGTCAGCAGTTTTGTTAAATTTGACCTCCAGTAAATGCTCCAGTGAAATCATAGTTCCGCAATTGTTCGGGGCCGGGCTGAAAATCCTAGCGGCCTCCTTCAAAATAGTTCTTGAAGCCACGACATCCTTCTGAGACGGTTTAAACATTGAGGGACGAGCGCAGAAGCTTAAGCGGCTGGTAGTTGTGATGGCTTGAAACGAACACCAATTGATGTTCGATTTTGATTCTCACCTCCAAGCTTACAATGATGGCGCAGGAGATTCAAAACGCAAAACGGTCTGCAAGGCCTTGAGCACCACCCATGCATATCAAGCATAGAAGCATTGCTCGGCCATCGGTTTTTTATGCCCGTTGCCTTATCATTCTGGTTTGCTTGATTGCGATGCTCGCCTCTGCCCAGACCAATGACTCCGTCCAAACCGTGGCCGCGATCCGCTACGCAGTCATCGGTGATTCCTATTCCTGCGGCGAAGGCGCCTCCCTCGCGGAATCATGGCCGGCACTTTTAACCCGGCACCTGTCGACCAACGGATTGGCCGTCTCGCTCGTGTCAAATCCTGCCAAAACCGGTTGGACAAGACAACAAGCACTCGATGACGAATTGCCAGTCTGGAAGGCCGCCAAGCCTGATTTTGCGACTCTGCAAATTGGTGTGAATGACTGGGTGCAAGGCGTGGATGCCGGCACTTTTCGCCAGCATCTCATCCTGTTAATGGATGCCATGTTGAAAGCGCTTCCCGATACAAACCGTCTGCTCGTCGTCAACATCCCGGATTTCTCTGTCACACCGACCGGCGCAATGTACGGTGATGGGCGCAATATTTCGGATGGTCTTGCCGGATTTAACAAGATCATCAAAGAAGAGGCATCCAAACGAAATTTGAAAGTTGTGGATGTTTTCCCCCTCAGTCAGAAAATGCACGATGACCATTCGTTAATTGCTCGCGACGGCTTGCATCCCTCTGCCAGAGAGTATGCCCTCTGGGAAACGGTCGTTTATCCCGTCGCCCATGAACTGCTGTCCAAACCGGCCCGCTGAATAATTTGACCAAATCATGAGCGAAAAACTTCCCGCAGTTTATCTTGCCCGGCACGGCGAGACCGCCTGGAGTCTTTCAGGCCAGCATACCGGCCTCACCGATCTGCCATTGACTGAA
>Ga0210392_10001190_pt1 | contig 14004 bp, 14 predicted proteins | sample IncBWC30OmetaG_FD_161057 | JGI IMG/M metagenome (GOLD analysis project Ga0210392, IMG submission 161057) | Forest soil microbial communities from Barre Woods Harvard Forest LTER site, Petersham, Massachusetts, United States - Inc-BW-C-30-O ...
AGCGGCACTTTTGACATGGCGCGATGAAAGCAAATTGCCGTGAAACTGCAAGGCGGGAAAACGCGCGCCAAATCTATCAGTTGCCGGAGGGGTGAACGTGCGGCAAAATAACCGTTTATGGTCCGCGATGAAACCAGGTCCCTGCGCCCCAGCCGGCACGAGATGAGCCGGCTGACGGTGGCGCTGCTGATTTCATTGTGCCTGCATCTGGGCACCTGGGCGGGCTACCAGGCCGGCAAAAAGTTCGGCTGGTGGGAGCATTTCCACCTGCCGGCCTGGATGCACCGGCACAGCCCGCCGGTGCAGGTGGCAAAAAAGGAGCAGGAGGACCCGCTGGTGTTCGTGGAGGTGACGCACGAAGAACCGGAGCCGCCCAAAAACACGCCGAATTATTCCAACAAAAATTCCCAGGCAGCCAACCCGGATGCCACCGTGGACACGAGCCAGCCCAAGGTGGACGGCAAACAGAAGGATGTGCCCAAAACGGAGGACGCCACCAAGGTGCAGAAATTGCAACCGACGCCGTCGCCACCGCCCCCGGAGCCCAAGCCTGTCGAGGAGGCGCATCCGTCTGAGACGTTGAACATCGGCGACCTGAAACTTAACAAGCCGCCGGAACCCAAGCCGGCGGACCAGACCCCGGACCAGCCGGCACCGCGTCCGCGCACCCTGAAGCAAGCGCAGGCGCAGCAGCAACAGCAGGAGCAATTGCCCGGGCAGAAAATGCAACAGCAGGGCGGCGTGCGCCGGCAGCGCGTCTGGTCGTCGCTGGACGCGAAGGCCACGGCGTTCGGGGATTACGACCGGGCCATCATCGATGCGGTGACTGCGCGGTGGTATGACCTGCTGGACAGCCACCGTTTCGCCCAGGACCGCACCGGCAAGGTGGTGCTGCATTTCAAGCTGAAGCCCGACGGCACGGTCGAGGAGATGAAGATCGTGGAGAACACGGTGGGCGACCTGCTGGGGTATGTCTGCGAGGAATCGGTGCAGGAGGCGGCGCCGTTCGGCAAATGGCCGAGCGACATGCTCCGTGAAATCGGTGCGAATTATCGGGATATCTCATTCACGTTTTATTACTATTGAACCGTTCGATTTTGTAAAAATTTATGGACATCATCGTTTACATACTGCTCGGCGCCACCTCCGTGACCGGGCTTGGCGTGGTCATCTGGCGCGCGTACATGCTGCGCTGGGAGAAGGTCGTGCCGACCAACCTCGCCACCGCCGCGATGGAGTGCCAGGATGAAAATGACCTGGAAAACCTGCGGCAATATTGCGTTGCCGAGCCGTGCCCGCTCGGCCGCCTGTTGTTGCTCGCCATCGAGCATCGCGGCTGGCCCAAGCCGGACAACGAATCCGCGGTGGAGACCGCCGCGCGCCATGAGGTTGTGAAGCTCGAGCGCGGGCTGGTGGTGCTGGAGATCATCGTGGGCATCGCGCCGCTGCTGGGGCTGGTGGGAACAATCTTCGGCATGATGAGCGTGTTCGGGGACATCGGCCAGACGGGCCTGACGAACATGAACGACGCCTCGAAGCTGGCCCAGGGCATCAGCCTGATCTTGCGGACGACACTCATCGGTTTGCTGATCTCCATCCCGTCGCTGGTGGCGTGGAGCTACTTCTCGAAGAAGGTCGAAGTACTGGCGGTGGAGATGGAGACCATCTGCGCCAACTTTATCCGCAAACAATACGTCGTGACCGAGTGATCACCTGAAGCCATGCGCTTTATCCTCCATAAACGCCGGACTGCGCCCGCGGTGATCATCGTGGCGCTGATTGACGTGCTGATCGTGCTGGTGATTTTTCTGCTGGTGACGACGACCTTCAAGCAGCAGCCGGCGCTGAAGCTGGCGCTGCCCACCTCCACGGCGGCCATGAAATCCGGCGCGAATGAGAATCCGCCGCAGATCGTGTACATCGACGACCAGAACACGCTGCGTTTCGGGCCGAACGCGGACGTGGTGACGCCGGACCAGTTGCGCAGCCGGCTGATCACCGAGGCGGAAAAAATCCGCGCCGCCGGCCGGGAGCCCATGCTGGCGGTACGTGCGGACAAGGCCGCGCATTGGGAGCGCATCGTGCAGGTGATGGACATTGCAAAGGCGGCGAACATCCGCGTCTTGAGCGCCTATACGAAGGAAGCAGGCAAGCAGTAAAAATTCCAAGCACCAATCCCGCGAGGCGGGCTCCAGAGAAACTTCAAGCTCCAAACATCAGCGCGAACGCGGCTTGAAGTTTGGAGCTTTTGATTTGGAGCTTTATCTAGTCCGTCTTGCGGCGCATGTAGATCGCCTTCATCGGCGGCGTCGCGGGGTAGGTGGCCAGGAGGTCGGAAATCCGCATCAGCATCCACGGCTGGCGGTAGTTGTTGCCGTTCTTCGTGAACACGATGTCATCGGCCAGGAAGACGGCGGAGTGCTTGACCTCCTGCTTGTCGTTCATCAACAAAAGGATGTCGCCGCAGATGGACGGCGCGGCGATCGGGTAATAATTTTTCCGGATGTAATCCACCGCAAAGGCCGGGTCGTTGAAACGGTTGTCCGGCGTATCGTTGCCGAAGTTAAACGTGGACCAGTGGCAATCCATCGTGGGTTCGCCGGCCTGGGGCGGCAGCGGGAAGGTGTACAGCCGGTCGCGCGCGAACTTGGGCAGCAGGTAGAACAGGCTCAGGTTGCCGCCCTCTGGCAGTTCCTTGAGAGCCTCCATCATCGGCCGGATATCGGTGAAACGCACGTTCGGCAAGTTGCCCCAGTAGCTGGCGATCTTGTCGATGTCCGTGTCCGGCTTGATCATCAGGCCGGCAAGGACCGCCGATTGGCGGGACATTGAACGGGCCAGGGCCACGCGCCGTTCGACCGTGGGGATTTTTGTCAGTAAAAACGGGTAGTCGCTCAACTGATGGACGTTGCCGTTGAGATAGGTCAACTGCTTGAACAGCGCCACATCGTCGGGATTCAACCGGCTGTCGTTCAAGATGGACCCGATGATGTCGCCCGGGAAGATGTAGGGGTAATCCAGGTACAGGTTGACCCCCAGGCCGGCCAGCGCAATGTACAGCTTCGCGCGCACCGGACCATCCAGCGCCAACAGAAATTTATCCGACGGCTGCAAGACCGTGCCGTTTCCCGTTTCGGTGAACGTTCCCGGCGCAAACGCCGCGGCCACCTGCGCGGCGGACAATCCGTTCTGGGTGAGCAACGCCTTCACCGCCTCCGGCTTCAGCCCGTTGAACGTCCATGCCTCCGGCTTGGGGTCGGCCACTTCTTCCGTCAAGTATTCCACCGGCCGCTCCAGGTCGATGTCCCGGGTGATTAGCGTGCCCCACGCGCCCGTGTGCACCGACTGGCTTTTGTCCTTGGGATTTTTCGCGAAAGTTTCCTCGAGCTTTGGCCGGTTGTTGGCCGTCAGCTTGTAGCCCACGAACGAGGAAACCCCGACCAGGGCCAGGCTGAAAATGATGAGGCCTGCCAGCGAGAACTGGAAGACATTGGCCGCCGATGCGGCCTCCTGCTTGCGGGGCCTTTTCATCGCAAGAAAACCGGCGGCAACCCGGCCGCCGGCCAATAGAACAAATGGTACGTCATGTTTGCCCGTGAAGGACGGGCAGAACATAGCAGAGGTTTCACGGAATTCAAATGATTTGGGCCAGAATAGTAACCATCCGGTTACTAGTTTGGCGGGCGGCGGTCACGTTAACGTGTCACTTCATCAGCTCTTCGGCGATCTGCACCGCGTTCAGGGCCGCGCCCTTGAGCAGCTGGTCGCCGCTGACCCAGAAGCAGAGGCCGTTATCCAGGGCGCAATCCAGGCGCAGCCGGCCGACCTGGCAGTTGTACTGCTCGGAAGTGAACAGCGGCATGGGATACTGCTTGTTCTCGGGGTCATCCACGACGTCGAGACCCGGGGCGTTTTTCAACGCGGTCCGTGCGGCTTCGAGCGTCACCGGCTTGTCAAATTCAGCCGTCACGGCCACGGAATGGGAGCGGTAGACGGGCACGCGCACGCAGGTCACGCTCGCGCGGAACTTGTCATGGTGCATGATCTTGCGGCCCTCGTTCTCCATCTTCATCTCTTCCTTCGTGTAGCCAGTCGGCAGGAAGGAATCGACGTGGGGCAGCACGTTGAAGGCGATCTGGTGGGGATAAACCTCCTTGGTCACCGGCTTTTTATTGACGACCTGTTCCACCTGGCGCTCCAGTTCCTCGAGCGCCTTCGCGCCGGTGCCGGAGACCGCCTGATAGCTGGACGCAAAAATGCGCTTCACGCCGAAGGCCTGGTGCAGCGGATACAGCGCCATGAGCGTGATGGCCGTGGTGCAATTCGGGTTGGCGATGATTCCCTTGTGCTGCTTGACGTCGGCCGCGTTGATCTCGGGCACCACGAGGGGCACGTTGGGATCCTGGCGGAATGCGCTGGAATTATCCACGACCACGCAGCCGGCCCTGGCGGCGATCGGGGCGAACTCCTTGGAGATGCCGCCGCCGGCGCTGAACAGGGCGATGTCGATGCCCGCAAAGCAATCCTTGGTCAATTCCGTCACGGCGATGTCCTGGCCCTTGAACTTGAGCTTTTTGCCGACGGAACGGGCGGAGGCGAGCAAGGTGAGCTTGCCCACGGGAAAATTTCTCTTCTCCAGGGTCTTGATCATCTCGATGCCCACGGCTCCCGTGGCACCGACAATTGCGACATGCGGATTACGATTCATAAAAGGCCTGACATACTAGCAGAAAAATCATCAGCGTCAATTTTGGTTTGGAAGTACCCGGACATCTCACGGTTGACCGGCCACCGTGGGATGAATGAAAAAGCTCCAAGCACCAACATCCAAGCTCCAGAGAAATTCCAAGCTCCAAGCATCAAATCGCCGGGTCGGAGACCGGCGTTCCAAAGCGGGCGGCTGGCGCAGTAGCCTGCGCGCCACGCCTCACTTCACGTTCAACTCGCGCTGGATGCCAAATTTCTCGATGCGTTTACGCAGGGTGGCGCGGGTGATGCCGAGCATCTTGGCGGCGTGGACCTGGTTGTTCTGCGTCTCCTTCAAGGCCTGGATGACCAGTTCGCGTTCGACGGCGGGGATGATCTTCAGTTTCGGGTCGCGCTTGGCCCATTGGAAGAGCTGGCGGGCGAGGGCGGCGGCATCGGTGGAGGCGGCTTCGCCGGCGATGGTGCTGGTGGGCACGACGGACGGGCCGGTGGTACTGCCGGAGATCTCCGGCGGCAGGTCGCCGAGGAGGATGGCGTCGCTCTTGGCCATGACATGCGCGCGGCGGATGGCGTTCTCGAGTTCGCGGACGTTGCCGGGCCAGTGATATTTTTCGAGGGTGCGGATGACGCTGGCGGCGATGGATTTCGGGGCGCGGCCGTGTTCGCGCGCGAGTTTCTTGACGAAATAATTCACCAGCAGCGGGATGTCCTCGCGGCGGTCGCGCAGGGGCGGGATCTGGATGCGGACGACGTTCAGGCGGTAGAAGAGGTCTTCGCGGAACTGCTTGGCGGCCACGGCGGCCTCGAGCGGCTTGTTGGTGGCGGCGATGACGCGCACGTCCACCTTGATGGGGGCGTTGCCGCCGACGCGTTCGCACGTGCCGTTCTGGAGGATGCGCAAAATTTTCGTCTGCGTGGGCGGCGTCATGTCGCCGATCTCATCCAGAAAAATCGTGCCCTTGTTGCACTGCTCAAATTTGCCGATGCGCTGGACGGTGGCGCCGGTGAAGGAGCCTTTTTCGTGGCCGAACAGTTCGCTCTCGAGCAGTTGCTCGGGGATGGCCGCGCAGTTGACGGCAAGGAAGGGCTGTTCGTTGCGGTTGCTGTGATGGTAGATGGCGCGGGCGACGAGTTCCTTGCCCGTGCCGCTCTCGCCGGTGATGAGCGCGGTGGCGTCGCTCGCGGCGACCTGGCCAATGAGCTTGAAGACCTGCTGCATCGGCTCGCTGCGGCCGACGATGCCGAGCTCGTAATCCTCCGATTCCAGCAGGGGCTGGTAGGACACGATCTGTTTCATGTCATTCGCGGCCTTGAGGGCGTTGGCGACGACTTCCTTGAGCTTGGCGATGTCGAAAGGTTTGAGCAGGTAATCGTACGCGCCGAGCTTCATGGCCTCGATGGCCATCTGGGTGGTGCCGTAGGCGGTCATGAGGATGACGAGCAGCTTGGGATCGGTCGCGCGGATCTTGCGGAGAGTCTCGAGGCCGGTCATGCCGGTCATGCGGATGTCCATGAGGACGAGGTCGGGTTTGAACTTGGGGATGACTTTCAGACCTTCCTCGCCGCTGGCGGCGGTGGCGAGTTCGATGTCCGGCGACGCAAAGATCCGCTGGATCGAATACCGCACATCTTCTTCATCGTCTATCAGCAAAAGCTTGCTCATTACGATTTATAATAAAGGTTTTTTGGGCGGCGGACAGAGAATTTTGGTCCTTGCGGCCGGCCACCGGGCGGCAGGGGGAGTTGAACAACAAAGGAACAAAGTTGGGGCTGCCGCCTTTGGCTAGGCCCAAAAGCGCAGCCCGATCAGGCCCCAATAGCCGAAGTAAATTGCGGTGCCCGTCATTGCCACTGCGACCAGCACGGAAAAGCAGTAAGGCGCCCGTTTCATGGGCGTGTGCCGCGCGCGCCAGGCTACATACAAGCTCGCGATGGCCGAGAGCGGAAAGGCCAGGCTCGCGAGCCAGATGCTGAGCGACAGCAAACCCGGCCTGCCCAGGCTGGTGTCATCGATGAATCTGCCGGTCACGACGCCATGAAAGCCGAGGAAGATCAGCCCCATGTAGGCGGCCAACAGGGCGGCGCTGGCCAGCGGCAGGAAGCGCACGGATAATGGCCCCGGATTGCGCGATTTGCCCAGCCAGCGCCGCACGATCCAGATGGGGGCCATCACCAAGGAGCTTATGACCAGCAAGCAGACCAGGATGAAGCCGGCGAACAGCGCCCAATATTGCAGCGCAGGAATCCGCTCAAAAGTTGTTTCCATGCTGGATTGGATCCGGGTGTGTCCGTCCTTGTCCGGCAGCAAAGCCAGGGTAGGCAGGGCGGTGTCCTCCGCGCGATACAACCGGTCCGTCACGGGCAGCATGAGTTGCTTGTGCCGGGCGATGGAACTGATGAGCAGGCCGTTGGTGGTGACCGTCAATATCCGGCCACTGAGCACTTGGTGAAAACCTTGTGCCCATTCCATGGTCGGACTGATGAACCGGTAATATCCGGCGTAATAGCGCTTGAGGTCATCAGACACTGCCACCACCGGCGGCAACGGCGGTGCGGTCAGGCGCGGCCGCAAGTATTCACGGATCAGATTGGCGACGCGGTCGGCCGCCGCATAACATCCGGAATTGATCATGAGGGCGTAGCCATAGCCCTGGTCGGGCAGGTAGGCGAATTCAACGATGCCGCCCATCGTCGCGCCGTTGTGGCCGTGAAAGGTGAACGGGCCGTAGGGGATTTGGTAATTGTACAGTCCGTAGCTGGCGAACTGACCCAATTTCGCCGCGGGCAGTGTTTCGCCCCGTTCCATCCGCCCGATGGATGCCGGCGTCAACAGTTGCGTGCCGTCGAAACTGCCGCGTTGAAGATAAAAGTGGAGATAATTGGCCATGTCCCGCGCCGAGGCGTTCAATCCGGCCGTGGGCCAGAGGCCAAAGTACCAGTACGGATAGGGCGTGACGCCATCGGGACGGTACAACTTGGCGCGCCGCCGTTCCACATCCGGCGTGTCGGCATAACTCGCGCCCAGATGCAGGGGATTGAAAATATTGGTCTGCACGTAAGCGTCAAAAGGCAGGCCGGAAACTTTTTCAATCACCGCCGCCAGCATGGCCGGGCCGGAACTGCAATAGGACATGCGTTCGCCGGGCGGCCAGCGGCTCACGCGCGATGAGGCGCCAAACGCCAGCGCCCCGTTCAAGGTCATGGCCGGGTCGTTGAGCGCATATTCGCGGAGGTGCATGTCTTCAAACCCCGCCGTGTGCTCCATCAGGTGCACGAGCCGCACGGGATCGGTGGCTTCCCACGGGTTGACGAACGCGATGTCCGGCGCCCATTGCCGCACGGTGTCGGTCAACTTGAGCTTGCCGGCCTCCGACAATTGCAGAGCGGCCAGCGCGACGAAGCCCTTGGAGATGGAGCCGAGACGGAACAGCGTGTCGGCAGTGACGGGCCGGTCGGCGGCCACATCCGCCTTGCCGAGGCCGGCCAGCCATTCGGTTTTGTCGCGCGAGACGATGACGATGGCGGCCCCCGGCGTTTTGGTTTCTTTCAGAACGGATTCGATGGCCTTCTGGAGGTCCGGGATGGTGTGCGGCTGACCATTGGTTTCCGCACCGGACACCGGCAACAGGCTGAGGCCGATCGGCAGGCAAATCGACAACAGCAGCAGGCGTTTGATCATTTGCGATTTTTGGGTTGCGTGAGTGTGCGCCGGAATGGATTTTGCATCAATTTGCGCGTTCAGGCCGCTCATTTGGACAGGTCAAACGGATAAACCTCACGTGGAGCGCCGGTTTCCAGCCCGATTCATTGTCTTACAAACGGTTTTATTTTCGCAATTGTATCCGGTCCAAAATCACCTTTGCCGTTTCCGTTCACCCAAGTTTTTCCCGTGCCCTGGTAAGAATAGCCGGTCGCGCTGATCTTGAAGAGCGAGTCATATTGATCGTCAACCGGCGCCTTTTCGGTGATCAACGGCTCATCGTTTGGGAGGTCGCGCAAATTTCCGGTCTGCAAAAGCTGGTATCGCTGAAGCATGGTTCCGTCAACCGGTGGATTGAAGGAAGATGCCAGCTGTGAAATGTCGCCGGGCAATTGTCCGTTGTTGGCCGCAACATAATTTGCCAAGGCTTCGCCGATCGAATTGGCAAACGTCCGTTTGGCATCGCGCCGCAATTGGCTCAAAGCCCGGCCAAAATCATCATCGGTTTTCAATTCAGCGGTATAATTCGCACTACGCAACCATTCTTGATCGGTCAGATATTGAAGCTCGGGAATTTTATCGTTTGGATTCTGCTCCATCCATTGTTTCAATTGTTTCACTTTGGCGGCCACACCTTTGGCGGCCACGTCGGCCGGGTCATTGGAATCATTTTGGGCATTCGCCGTTCTTAATTGCGTCACTTCACCGCGCAATTTCAAAAGCTCATGCTTGTTTGGATCTGCATTTGGATTTGATTTCAATTGGGCATTTTCCGCAACCAAGCCGGCCAACCGGTTCGTCGCATCAGCCAATGATTGGCTCAATTGCCCGACTTGCGCCATCAACGATGCTTGCTGCTGTTGCAATGACCGGTTTTGCCCCTGCAATTGCGCGGCCTGATGCGCTTCAAAAACACCTGCGCCCACAGTCACTACGAACGCGGCGGTCACGATGGTTTTTTGGAATGTGGTCATGGCAATCGCTTTCGTTGCGGCAATAACTGCCGCCGTGGTTGTGGTTGTCCCTAAAAGTGCGGTGGAAGAAATCGCGGCCGCAAGTCCGGCGGGCGCGGCGTGGACAGAATTTGCCGAAACCGCCCCGGCAATCGCCGCCGCCGTCAACGTCACGCCGCGTTGCGCAAAAAATTTCCGCAATTTTTCAAGCGCGCGTGTCACGCTTTTTTGCGCCGCTTCTTCGCGGATGCCCAGCAGGGCCGCGGTTTCCGCCGCCGTTTTATTTTCGTAAAAGCGCAGCACGAGCAAGGCGCGGTCGCGCGCGGCCAGTTTGTCCATCGCCGCTTCGAGATGCGGCGCGAGTTGCGGCCAGACACCCGCGGTTTCAGCCTTGTTCAAGGTGGATTGCATGTAAGCCTCCTGTTCGCGTGCCGCGCGGCGGGCCTGTGTGCGGAGCCAGCGCGCGGCGGTGAAGCGCGTGGTTTCGTAAAGCCAGCCGGGCAAAACGGTCTTGCCGCCGAGAGAATCCGCCTTGCGCGCCAAAATGATAAACACCGCCTGCGTCACGTCCTGAGCGTCGCCGTCGTGGCCGGTGCAGCGGCGCGCGACGGAATAAACGAGCGCGATGTTCCGCCGCACAAGTTCGGCAAAGGCGGCTTCGGAACCGTTGCGGGCAAATTCCCGCACGAGGTCCATGTCCGGCACGTCTGGCATTTACCATTTATCCCCGCCAACGGCAAAAGCGGACAAGCTATTTTGAGGTTTTTTTGGAATGCCGGCTGGCGACGTGAACAGCCATCTTTTTTTGGTTGCAGTCCCGGCCCTGCTTGCCATGCTCAAACCCCGACCACAGCCAAACCAAAGGATTGCCATGAAAAAACTTCTTTTGCTCTCCGCGTTGTTAATCAGCGCCGCTTTCACCGCCACTGCCCAGGACTGGGCCAAGGCCAAGCTCGACAAATCACCGCGCCATCCGGAATGGGTGAAGGTCAAGCATGGCGACCGCGAGGTGAACTGTTTTGTGGTCTATCCCGAGGTGAAGGACAAGGCGCCGGCGATCGTGCTTATCCATGAGATTTTCGGCCTGACGGACTGGGCGCGCTCGGCGGCGGATGAACTGGCGGCGGAAGGGTACATCGTCATCGCGCCCGATTTGCTTTGGGGCAGCGTGACGAATGGCGGCACGGAGGAACTTATCAAGAGCGGTGGCAATGTCGGCAAAGCCATCCAGGCCCTGCCGGCGGACCAGATCACGGCCGACCTGAATGCCGCGGCGGAGTATGTGGCGAAGCTGGATGCGTGCAACGGCAAGGTGGTGGTCGCCGGTTTTTGCTGGGGCGGGGGACAGTCGTTCCGGTTGGCGACGAACAACAAGGAGATCAAGGCGGCGTTCGTGTTCTATGGCACGCCGCCGCCGGCGGATAGCATGGCCAAGATCAACTGTCCCGTGTACGGCTTTTATGCGGGCAACGACGCGCGCGTGACCGCGACCGTGCCCAAGGCGACCGAGGGAATGAAGGCGGCCGGCAAGATTTATGAACCGGTCACGTACGACGGCGCGGGGCATGGGTTCATGCGAGCGGGGGAAGATCCGGGGAATACGAATCCGGCGAACAAGAAGGCGCGGGATGAGGCGTTTAAACGGTGGATGGAAGTGATGAAGAAGATTTAGATGAGAAGGCCATGCACGTTATGAAATATTATCTCGCATTATTCGTGGCACTTTGTTTTGGTCTGGAGTCGCAGGCCCGCTTAATGCAGACATGGAATTACAACATGCTCAATGACAAGGCCACTCTTGTCGTCATTGCCAAAGCCACCCAGGTCAGCCCCACTTCGGAGCGCGCAGCGTTACCTAACATCATCGCCGGTACAAATGAGGTCATCGCTGCCGGTGTTGAAACCAGCTTCAAGGTTCTGACGGTCCTCAAAGGGGATCGCAACCTTCAAACTTTTGTTTTGCATCATTACACCCCAATCCCTTCGAAAGAACTGTCGTTAAACGGTCCAAATCTGGTCAGCTTTGAACCGAAAGACGGGAAAACATTTCTGCTCTTTTTACAACAGGAGGCTGATGGGCGTTATGTAGCGGTGTCTGGTCAGACGGACCCTTTTTGGTCGGTCTCCGAGTTTGCCGGACCATTACCGCACTTGCTTGCTCCAGACATTGACATGAAAAATGCCAAGCAGTTTTAGTTTGCGGCTGCGCGAGATGTCATACGTCCACTTGCATAAACGAATTTTTAGGAGTAAAGAACATGAGAAATCCCATGCACTCACTTTTAGCCAAGCGCATTGAAGTGCCGGAAAACTGGTTTGACGCCCTGATGTTTGCGTTCAAGCTGCCCACTGTGATTTTGCCTGTCTGGTTGCTGGTGTGGTACGCGTTTTTGCCGGCGTTTCACACACAAGCAACAGATTCCTATGGTGGACTAATGGATTCGGCCACAGATGATTTCGTCGCCGTGGCCTTCCAGTTGAGTGCCGTACTTCTGCTGGCGGCGGCAGCGTTGATTGTCGGCGGACTGATTCAATTATTCCGGTATTCGAGCCGGTCGGCTGGCTGGAGTCTGGGGTTCGGCGTCTTTGCGCTCGTTATCGGCATCGCTTTGACCTGCGCTTCGTCGCCGGAACAATGCGTTATGGTTATCAACACGTTCAAAAGCATTTAACGATGGTTTCTCAATGTTGGTAGGGACATCGCGCTTGCGATGTCCCCGTCGCCGAGCGTAGCGTCAGGCGACGGAAGCGAGCATGCAAGGAGCGTGTCCAACCACGTTCGCTATAGGTTGAACGTCCAAGTCGCATACCTTGCCATAATCATTCCGCCCTCAGCTTCGCTTTTCGGGCGGGGACATCGCAGCGCGATGTCCCTACCTTTTGGGTTTGCCAGCCTGATGCGCCCTGAATAATTTCCCGCCGTGGAAGTGCCCCGAAGAAAATCTCTGCCGCATGATGTGCCTTTGTGGGTTGATCCGCACCGCGAGGTCTATTTCATCACCATCAAATGCCAGGAACCCAACCGCAACCAGCTTGCCTTGCCGGATATTTGCGACCGCTTGTTTGAAACCGTCCGTCATCGGCAGGAACAGTTTTTATGGTGGCCGCATATTTTTCTGCTGATGCCGGACCATCTGCATGCGTTGATTTCTTTTCCGCCATCCGGCAAGCCGCTGCAAACCATTGTCAGTAAATGGAAAGAATGGACGGCGAAAGACATTGGCATTGGCTGGCAACAAGACTACTTCGAACATCGCCTGCGGCATGACGAAAGCCGGCAACAGAAGGCACACTATATTCTGGAAAATCCCGTGCGCAAGAAGCTGGTCGCGCGCCCGGATGACTGGGGATTTGTTTATTTTGCTGACGGTCAGCGCCCGCAGTTCGACAGGTAGGGACGGCGCGCTGCGCCGTCCCCGTCGCCGAGCGCAGCGTTAGGCGACGGAACGAGTGTTCAAGACGCGTGTTTTACCACGTTCGCGCGGGGTTGAGCGTTCAAGGCTTCAAGGCGTGTAGTTTGCCATAACCGTTCCGCCCTCAGCTTCGCATTTCGGGCGGGGACATCGCAGCGCGATGTCCCTACCATGCGTTTTCCCGCTTGCAGTTCCATACGCCGGGGTTCAATTTGGTAGACGACTGATGAAAGACATCAAACGCATTTTGTTGGTGGCCGCCGGAGTCTGCTGGCTTCTGTTTGCCGGGGGCATCGGGCTGGCGTTGATCCAATACTTCGCCGGTGGGGGCGGGATGCAGGTTTTTGGTTTTCTTGGGCTCTCCTCTCTCACCGTGGTGTTGGGGTTGGGGCAGGTCATCGGATTTGTGGTGGCGGCTTTTGTGTGCTTTGCGATCGGGATGCTTTTGTGTCTGCACGGTTTGATACCGAGCCGGACTTCGGAGCAGGTTGCCCCGTCGGTGCCGGATTCAATTTCTTCATCTTCATCCAATTAAGCCATGCGGGTTTCCTTTGATCTGGACGACACTTTGATTTTTAAGACCGTTGAAGGGCCGACGGATGAATCGCTGCCGCCGTTGCAGCGGAGTTACCAGGAGGAAAGGCTCCGGGCGGGCACGCGGGAGGTCATGCTGGCGCTGGCGGAACGCGGGCATGAGCTGTGGATCTACACGAATTCGTTCCGGGGCAAAACGGAGCTGCTGAACTGGTTCGCGGAGTGCTGGCTGCCGGTCACGAACATCGTGAACCAGCAGATGCACGATATGAAGCGGAGCGAACTGGGTCCCGCAACGCTGAGCCCCGCCAAGTGTCCCCCATGGTTCGGCATCGATGTGCACATCGATGACTCGCTGGAAATCGAAGCCGATGCGCGGTTGTACGGGTTCAAGGTCATCCGCATCGCTCCGGATGATGCGGACTGGGTGGCAAGCGTGCTGGCGGCGGTGGATGCGCTGTAAATTTGGTTTTCGAAAATCTTCAATTTCCCAAGCAAATCCGCAAGTTTTCGCAAGGCAGTCTTCTTGGCCACACCAATTATCCCTAATATCCACGGGGTGTTTTAAATTTTTTAGGAATTTTTACCGGGCGACCCCCATCCCACTCCGGTTTTTTGAAAATAAATGGCATAAATCTGCATTCTACATTCCGGGGAGAAATTCAACTATTGACCACCTATGATACGCTGCGGGGTG
>Ga0210392_10001191_pt1 | contig 13994 bp, 8 predicted proteins | sample IncBWC30OmetaG_FD_161057 | JGI IMG/M metagenome (GOLD analysis project Ga0210392, IMG submission 161057) | Forest soil microbial communities from Barre Woods Harvard Forest LTER site, Petersham, Massachusetts, United States - Inc-BW-C-30-O ...
TGCGCGTGAGCTCTACGCCATACAGCTCGCCGGCGAGCGAAAACATCAGGAACTCACGCACCGGCCCGCGGTCGCCGACGCGCCGAGCCAGGCGAGATGCCGTCGATTGCGTGAGGTTAGCCACTGGCCCGCTCCAAGCTTCGCGGCGCTGTGTCCACCCCCGCCAACACTTCTTCGATCAAGCCGGCCGCATCGAGCACCAGCCCGACTCGCTGATCGCCGAGCTCCGTCGCCCCCGCGAAGCCGCGCACCGCGGCCAAGGATTTGCCGAGCGGTTTGATCACGATGTCTTCTTGTCCATACAAAAAATCGACCACCAGCCCGAGGCGTCGCTGACCGAGCGCGGCCACCACCACGAAGCGGCGGCGCGACGCAGAATCGGGCGCAATGTCCAGCGCCATCAAGCGGTCCAGTCGGCACAGCGGCAGCGTTTGACCGCGCAGCGTAAGCACCTCGCGCCCGTCGACCAGGCGCACGGCGCCCTCTTCGAAGGCGATGGCTTCGGACACGGACGACAGCGGGATCGCCAGCGTGTGCTTGCCCGCCTGGATCAAGAGCGCGCTGACGATCGCCAGCGTGATCGGCAGCGTGATGGTCATCTTCGTGCCGATGCCCGTCTCGCTGTGAACGTCGATCACACCACCGAGCTTGGAGATGTTGGTCTTGACGATGTCCATCCCGACACCGCGGCCGCTCACGTCGTCTGCGGTCTCGCGCGTCGAAAGACCGGGCAGGAAGATCAGCGCCAGCGTCTCGTCGCGGCTCATCTCTTGCGCCTCCGAGCGCGAGAGCTTGCCGAGCGTGATCGCTTTCTCCGTCAGACCTGCCAGATCGATACCGCGGCCGTCGTCTTCGACCTCGATCATCACGTGATTGCCTTTTTGGAAGGCGTTCAACGCGATCGTACCTGCGAGCGGCTTGCCGACTTCGACGCGGCGCTGCCCCTGCTCGATGCCGTGATCAATCGCGTTGCGGATCATGTGCATGAGCGGGTCGCTCAGCTCCTCGACGATCAGCTTGTCGATTTCGGTCTCGGCCCCGGTGATCACCAGCCGGATCTCTTTGCCGACTTCGCGGCTGATCTGACGTACGACGCGAGCCAGCCGGTCGAAGACCTGACCGAGCGGCACCATGCGTACTTCGAGGATGCCGTCCTGCATTTCGCCCAGACGGCGATCGAAGTTCCTGTGCAAGCGCTGAAGCTCGGTAGCGAGCTTGCGCTGCCCCTCGCCGCGCAACTTCTCGGCGACACGCCCCAAGGCACTGCGCACGATGGCCAGCTCGCCGACGATGTTCATCAAGTGGTCGAGCTTGCGAATGTCGACGCGCACCGTTTGCGTGAGCGAGCGGAGCGAGGTCGCTTGCTCGAGCCCGCCCCGGTCGCCGTCGCGCTGCATGCCGAGCGAATCCGGCCGACCGAGCGCAGTCTGATGCCGCGGGGGCAGTGTGCCAGAGCCCGCGCCCGTCGAGCGCCGCGCGCGCCGCGGGATCTCTTCGATGACCACATTGTCGGCGCCGAGCGAGCCGATCAACGTCGCCAGGTCGTCCCGCGAGGCCATCAGCAGATCGAGCTCGATGGTGTCCGCGCTGGTCGCTTCTCCGGTCGGCAGGTAGGTGATGATTTCGCCGTGCCGCTTGGCACGCTGTTTCATCTCCTCCAGCACTTTGTCGATCGTCGAAAGATCGAACTGCACGCGCAACCGATACAGCTGCATCTGCAGATCGATGTTGGCGCGCAGCCGGTGCTCTTCGTACTCCGTGAGCACCGCGAGCAGGCCCGGATCGAGCTCGTAGCCCGCGACCGGGCTCTCGTGCTCGGTCGCGCTCGCGCCGATGCGCTCGAGCTCGGTGAACAGCTGCTCGACGTCGAGCTCTTCGTCGGAATCGGCCTTTTCTGCCTGCAGAATGCGGGTGTACGCTTCGACCGCACCGAACAAGACGTCCAGCACGTCTTGTCCGAGCTCGACGCGGCCGAGCCGCAAGTCGTCCAGCACGTCTTCCAAGCGATGCGAGAGCGCGCCGAGCCGCGCCGCGCCGAACAGGCCCGCGAGGCCCTTCAGCGTATGAACGGCGCGAAAGGCCTCGTTGATCAGCGACGGATCACTGGTGCCCGCCTTGATGCTCTGGTCGAGGCTCAGCAGATTTCGAGACAAAGTCTCGATGATCTCTTGCGCCTCGGAGAAGAACTCCTCGCGCGCTTTGTCCGACAGCTCAGCCATGCGGCTTGGCTTCGGCGACGTCACTGGCCAAGACTCGCCAGACCTCGTCCTGCAGCACCTCCGGGGTGAACGGCTTCGGCAAATAGCCGTTCGCTCCGAGCGACAGGCCACGCGCCCGGTCGCGCTCCGAAGACTGCGTGGAGATGATCAACACCGGAGTCTTGTTGTGCAGCTCGCTCTTGCGAATGAAGCTGATCAACTCGAGCCCGTTGATGTCGGGCATGTTGATGTCGGTGATCACCAGATCGTACGGGCCGCGAGGCAGCAGCCGGAGCGCCTCGAAACCGCTCGAAGCCTCGACGACCTCGAGCGCCGCCGAACTGCGAGAGTCCGACTCCAGCGCGTTCCTCACGAAGGAACGCATGCTGACCGAGTCTTCGACCACCAAGATGCGCGACATTCGAGCTAAATCCTCGGCCTGATGGTAGCAGTGTTGCAAGACGAACGGGACCCCACCGTCTGGCTGCCCCGCCTACATTCGTGCCTACATTTTGCGCAGGTTTCCGAGCAGCTGCTTGCACGCCGTCCCGCGACGCGGGATAGCTCAGTTTTCTCCGATGAAACGCGCAATTCTCGGGGCCGGTCGCAGGTCCTGTCAGAAGCTTACCTACATGGCGGAATCCGCATGAGCGGCGCGCCACGGGTGGCAGTGATCGGCGCAGGAGCCTGTGGCATTGCCACGGCGAAGGCGCTCGCGGATGCCGGCCTTTCGTTCGTCTGCTTCGAGAAAAGCGACCGCGTCGGTGGGAACTGGGTGTTCAAGAACAAGAACCGCGTCAGCAGCGCGTATCGCTCGCTGCACATCAATACCTCACGCGAACGGATGCAGTTTCGGGACTTCCCGATGCCCAAAGACTACCCGGACTATCCGCGACACGACTTGATCGCGCGCTACTTCGAGAGCTACGCGCAAGCCTTTGGCTTGCACCAACACATTCGCTTCGAAACCAGCGTCGAGCGCGCGGTCCCCCGGCCCGAGGGAGGCTTTCGGCTGACCTTGAGCAGCGGCAAGCAGGAAGAGTTCGACGCGCTGATCGTCGCCAACGGCCACCATTGGGACCCAGCCTGGCCGGATCCCGAAATACCCGGCGAATTTTCCGGACTCGAGCTGCACTCGCACTCGTACGTCGACCCGGACGAGCCCAGCGCGCTGCGCGGCAAGCGCGTGCTGGTCGTGGGCATGGGCAATTCCGCGATGGATATCGCGTGCGAGCTCGGGCATCCCGGAGTGGCAGAGCGCGTGTTCTTGGCCGCGCGCCGCGGCGCGTGGGTGCTGCCAAAGTACGCTTTCGGAAAACCCATCGATCAGAATTCGCTCTTGCCCGCGTTCATTCCGGCCAGAGTGCGGCGAACGCTCGCAGAGCTTTGGTATCGCTTGGCCGTAGGCCGCCCCGAGGACTTCGGCTTACCGAAACCCGAGCACCACATCGACCAAGCGCACCCGACGATGTCCGACGAGATTCTCGCGCGCCTGGGCTCCGGCGACGTGAGCGCGAAGCCCGCGCTGACACGGCGCGCTGGCAAGACCGCACACTTCAGCGATGGGAGCACCGAACAGGTCGACGTGATCATTTACGCGACGGGGTACAAGGTCAGTTTTCCTTTTTTCGAATCAGGGGTCGTGCCTTTGAAAGGCAACGATTTACCGCTGTATTTGCGAATTTTCCCCTTGGATCGACAAGATTTATTTTTTGTTGGTTTGGCGCAACCGGTGGGCGCAGTGATGCCGCTCGCCGAGGCTCAAGCAAAGCTCATTGCCGAGGCCCTCAGCGGCGGCTACGAATTGCCGAACCAAGCGGAGCGTTCGCGGCGAACCAAGCGCGAACGAGCCACGATGTTCGCACGCTACGTGCCTTCGCGACGTCACACCATGCAGCTGGACTACGACGAATACGTGGCAGACTTAGCGACCGAGACCGAGGCCGGCAGGCGCCGAGCCAAGCATAGCGCCGCACGCGCGAGGCCCGCGTGACCGACTCGGTGTTCGACCCGGAGGACGGCATCACTGATCCGGAATGGCTCGCCTTGGTGAGCGAAGCCAGCGACGAAGGGCAACGCTTTTTCACCGAAAATCAGCTATATTTGGCGCACGCGCGCAACAAAGTGCAAGTCTCGCGCTACATCGCGCGGCGCGGTGTGCTTGGCCTGGCGATGATCGCCGTGGGACTCGGAGTTTGGGTGTACGCCCTGAAGGTGGATTGGGGGATCACGCTCGTGGTCGGCATCGCGATTACGCTCGGCGGCGTGGCCTGCGTTGGCACCGGTGTCGTGACACGGCGCGATCCGGCGGCACGCGAGCCAGTGAGTCGCTGGTTGGACAAGTGGCAAACGCAGCACGAGCTCCAAAAATTTCTCGCCAAGCCAACGCTCACACAAGCAGGACTCGAATACCTGACGGATGCAGTAGTGGCATTGGTCATCGTGCAACGCGATGCATTGGTCGACCTGTTGCTCAAGAACGACGCGCAGCGCGAGTTGTCTGTGCTGATCGTGGCGGAAAGCGGCTACCCGGAAGCGCTTGCAGCGGAAGCACGACGGCTACTCGGCGAGCGCTTGGATCTCAAGGTGATAGTGCTCCACGACGCAACCGTCGCCGGAGTCGGCATGCACGCGCGCCTCCAGAAAAACAGCACGTTTCCGCTCGGAAATCGGGAGTTGCTAGATATCGGTCTGTTCCCGGCAGACGTCACCTGGCTCGCCGAGTTGGCCCCCGCCATTCCCTCCGAGCACACCAACCAAGTCCCGCTCGATTCGCTGTCGTTCGACGCGTTGCTCTCCGGCCTGCGCGGCGTGCTCGCCGGCGCGCTGTCGTTGCACGCAGCGATAGACGGCGCGCTTCACCACCACGACGGGCGGAGCACGAGCTAGCGGGCTGGGATCGCTTCGATCTCGATGCTCGAGGCTTGGCTCAGCGCATTCTTCAACGCTCGCGGCGACGTCGACGCACGCGAAATCGCCAGCCCCTGCATGCCGCGCGACAACGTAGATTTGTCTTTCGCCAGGACGATCGAGTGCAGATGGTCGCTCTGCACGGAAAACTGAATCACCCGGAAATCAGCCCGCGCGGCAGGCCCGTAAAAATGGCCATTTCTTCACTCATTTCGCCTCCGCTGAAGGAAGGAGAGCGGCCTTACTCACATTGGGCAGGCGGTGACCGAGGTGATCCACTGGCTGATGAGATCTGTGCCCTGGGTGTCGACGACGGAGCTACCAATCTCCGGCATTCGTCCGGTGCTTCCGGACATCGCGTCGCCTTTCGGAGCGTGCATACGCAGCCACATGACTGAGTGCATCGAGTCCATTGGCGTGAGAAGCGTTGCTCCAGTCACGCCAAGGTCGCCCTTACCCGGCAGGGCATTGCAAATAGCGGCGCTCTTGAGCGGCACGTCGTAGCGCACGTCGAAGCCATTCCATTTGCCATCCGGGCGATGGCAGAAGGCACAGTTCGCGTGCAAGTACGAGCGCGCCCTCTGATCGAGCGTCGCTTCCGCCGGGGGCGATCCCGATTGTCCAGGATACGGTGCTACCAGGGCCGCCTTGTATGGTTTGTCAGGCGCCGTCTCGAACATGCCCAATGCCGCGAACTTGTCGATCTGGTTCATGGTGTCGCCCGTAGCGACTCGGTTCATTTGCATCGTCTCCGGCCCAATTGTGTAGCCACTGATGGGCATCGTCGCGGGCGTTATCGACGTGTGGCAAGTGAGGCAATCGATCCGGCTCGGGTAATCCCAGGTGATCGGCTGCGTGGCGGCGCCCATCGTCGGCGTCACATGAAACATGGCGCTGACGCCGATGTCGCTCCCGTCAACGAGGCTGCCGACAATGGTTGCGTCGGTCTGTGCGTCGTCCCACTGGTAGCCGTAGCCGACCCACTCGGTGTTCACCCCTTGCACCTGCTCGACCTGGGCCAAGTGGATAAAGAGTCGCGTTTCGACGAGCTTGTATCCCGAGGGCTGGCTCGCATCGGGAAACATGAAGTTCTTGACCATCACGGTGCCGGCGGGGAAAACCCACTTGCCGTCATCTGCCGGAGGTAGGCAACACTTGAAGGTGCTCGGATCGAGCACGTCGCACTCCATGGGATTCTTTGCGCAGTCCTTGACGTGAATCTTTCCCGCTGTCGGCAGCCTCATGCCGCGGGTCTTGAGGGCGCCATCGGACCAAAGAGGACTGTTGACCTCGTAGGGAACGACGACGCTCGCCATCTTGATGGGGATTTTGGAATCGCTGAAGGGGCTGGCATCAATGCAGCCCGTTTGGCTCAGCTTCGGGTAGGGGCACCGGATGTCGACCGGGGGCGCGCAGTTGCCCGGGACGGGCATGGTGGGACACGTGAAGGACCCGCCGCCGACCCCGCCGCCGCCGACCCCACCGCCGCCGACCCCACCACTTTCGATCCCGCCGCTCCCACTGGCGCCTCCGGTACCCGCACCGCTTCCACCCCCTCCGCCGCCTGTGCCACCCGGTGATCCCGAACCCGAGCTGCCGCTGCTTCCACTCGTCATGCCGCCCGCTCCGCCGGTCCCGTTGTTCATATCCGGAGACGGGCTGCAACCCATGAAGAGGAAGAGAGAAATTGGCACTGCGAGCCGTCGCGCCAAGCGCGCGGCGTACTTGCAAAGCCGTGACGCTAGCACCCGACGCACTGGCTCCTCCTGCGGCCAGCGCTTGTCTGCGTAGCACTGCCGTTGTCTCCGCCGGGATTAGAGCTCGGTTGCCCGGGCGGTGAGCTGCCACAGCCCGCGGTTAGCGACGCATAGACGTAGCGATTGCGCACGACGGAACCTCCGCATTCATTCTATTCCAGAACGTATCGCGTCGCGTGCTCAAAACAGCGCTCCAGCGGTCGAAACGCAACGCACGCAACGCAACGGCGCAACGCGTTAATATCAAATCTGGCGTTGAAACTTACATGTCCCGTACTTGCGGTCCGTCGCTGGCTCGAAGTTTCGGGACTATCGTCCGGGCCCGTTTTTAGGAAGGTCACCGGGGCGGGTCTCTTGGGCCGCTCCGCCCTCCAGGACCGCGCTGTGGCGCGCTTGGTCAAGCGGGATTTGCCGAAAAATTGCGCCCGTAGACGTCAACAGCGGCATCAAGTTCACCATGTCGTGCCTTTCCGACACGCTGGCGCGGCTGAGGAACACTCACGAGGGCGCGGGCAACCTGCTCGACAACTCGGTGCTGTACACGACTTCATGCGTGGGGGAATCGCAGACCCACGGCGCACCGATTACCGCATCGTGGTGTCCGGGAAGGCGGGCGGCAAGCTGAAGGGCGACACGCACGTGCGCCTCGTCGGCAAGAACGTCAGCCGCGACGGGCTCACCTTGCTGACCGCGATGGGCAGCAACGCGACCTCGCAGTGTCCGGGAAATCGTGGCGGTCGAAATCACGCGGCTTGCCTGATCATGCGAGAATGTAGCGCGACAAGTTTCCGGACACTACGGGGTCTTGCCGAGCGCGCTCTGCACGGCGGCGATGAGCGTCGCGCTGCCCGCGGTGTGATCGCCGGCGGGCAGGCGGCGGAGGTACCAGGTGACCGTGCGCGTGGACGTCGCGCCCATCGGGATGGAATCGTAGGGACTGTGGTCCTCGAGCTCGACGTAGGTGTGGGGGGCGTTGCAGTACCACTCGATCGGGTTCTCGCCGGGCGGGCCCTCGGCCTGGGTGACGGCGTTGAAGGCCTTGATGAAGAGGAGGTCGCCGTCCGCATGCGGCGCCACGTGGGCGATGAAGCCGCCCTGGCTGTCCGTGCCCGCCTTCGACTCCGTACCCATTGTGTGCATCGAGTTGTCGTACCAGGTGTAGCCAAGGGCCTGCGTCACCTGCGCCGGCTGCGCCAGGTAGTCGAGCTTGGTGTTGGCGGGCGTCCCGGTCGGGAAGAACGTCAGGCCGTTCGGGAAGACGCGCGTCACTTCCCAGTGCGACAGATTGAACGCGGCCGTGGCCATGTTCGTGATCTTGTAATCGATGACGATGGCGCGATTGACGAGGTCGGCGTGGAAGACCTTCGTGATGATGAAGCGCTTGGGCGGCGTGTTGTTGGTCGTCATCGAAACCGCGCTCGTCGCCGTGATGACGTTGTCGGCGCTCACGGTCGCCGTGTACGGATCGCTGTCGACGATGGGCGGGGCGGCAAACGCACCCATGACCCAGTCGCTCGCAGGGCTCGTCCAGAGCGTCGAGCCCCAGAACATCGCGTTGGCCGTCGCGTCGGTGAGTAGCTCGTCGCCGTCCAGCTTGAAGCTGATGATGCGCGCGCCGACCATCGGGTTCACGGTGAAAGAGAGCCCGCCCATCTCGAGCACGTAGAGGCCGCCCGAGCGCATGACGGGCAGGGTCAGGGTCGCGGCGCCTCCGTCGGCGCCGGCGGAGCCGGCCGCGCCGGCTGTGCTCGTGCCGCCCGAGCCGGCCGTGCTCGTGCCGCCCGAGCCAGCCGTGCTCGTGCCGCCCGAGCCCGCGGCGCCGGTCGTGCCGGCCGCGCCCGCGATCTGACCGGCCGCGCCCGTGCCGGCGCCGCCCACGCCCGCGGCGCTGCCGCTCGAGCCGCCTTGGGAGCCGCCGCCCGCGCCCGCGCTCGCGCTCGCGCCCGCTGTGCCGGCCGTCCCCGATTTTCCCGTCGACCCGCTGCACGCCGCGAGGAGGCCGAGCGCGGCGGCGAGCGCGGTTCGCGCGGCTCCTGCCGAGTTGATTCGAACCCTGGCGCGGCTTCCGCGCACGACGGCTTTGGGAAGATGTCTCATGAGCGCTCTTCTTCTCCCTTGTCCGAACGTCGGTGACGTCCGGACCATCATGAAGCGAGGCAACGTTGCGAGCGCAACCGTATCTCGATCTCCGTCGAATTGAAACTAACCCGAGCGGGCGCGGGCAACACGCCAAAGGACTCGATGCACTCTCACGTGGCTCATGTGGCTCCGCATGAACGCTCCGAAAGGCAACGCAATGACGCGAGGCACCGGACGAATGCAGAGATTGATAGCTCCGTTGTCGACACCCCGCCGCACTGATGAGCGGCCAGGGGATCAACTCGAGCATCGCTTGCCCAATGTGAGCAAAACCGCGCTCCTTCCTTCAGCGGAGGCGAAAATGGCCATGAACTTCAGCAAAACGTCTGTGACGATCGCGGGGCTCCTTACCCTGTTCGCGTGCAGCACATCACCGAGCGGGAATCAGAACCCAGGGACTGTGGCGGGATCGGCTGGCGTGGGGCCCGGCGCGGCTGGCGCTGTGGGCGCCGGCGGAGGGACCGTGACGGCGGGCGCTGGCGCGGGCGGGGGCGCGGGCGCCTTCGGGACGGCCGGCGCGACGGGCACCGCGGGCAGTGCAGGGACTTCGAGTCAGGCAGGCAGCGCAGGCCAAGCGGGGGCGGGCAGCTCAGGCGCGGCGGGCGCGCCTGTGGTCGACGACGGCTCAGTGCTCGAACGAGGAAAGCGCCCGTCTCGAGACGGCAACTATGTCCAGCCCACGTTGACCACGGCAGCGGCGGCGAAGGTGATGCCGGACGCGACGTTCAACACGAACGCGGCCTTCACCGGACAGATGTACTCCTCGCCGCTTTATCTGGCGAAGGGCCCTGGCGGAAAGGGGATCTTCATTGCCGCGACCACGAACAACGACGTGAAGACGTTTGATGACACGGGCATGCCAGTATGGACGCGTAATTTTGGCGCGTTTGGGGCGGGAACGACCTTCACTCCCAAGGGTATTATGAGCACGCCGGTCATCGATCCTACGCTTGGTGCTGACGGATTCGCGACGATCTATGCGTGCGCTCCTGTCGCCGCAGCAGCGGGTGGCCAGTTCGATCACTACGAGCTGCACGCCATCTCAGCAAAGGATGGAACCGAGCGCAGCGGTTGGCCGGCAAAGCTCGACGGTACCATCAAGGCCACGAACGATGGGTTGAACCGTGCTTTCACCCCAACGACCCAGGGGCAGCGTCCAGCGCTGTCACTGGTCAACGGAATCGTGTACGTCGGATTCGGAGGCCCCTACGGCGACCTCGCCGTGTACTACGGCTGGGTCATCGCGGTCGACACGAAGAACCCAACGACCATCGGCGCGTGGTCTACGCGCCTCGCGGGCGGCGCCGTTTGGGCATCGGGCGGCTTTGCTTCCGATGGTAACGGCGTGATCATCACGACGGGCAACTATTTCCCCGGCAGTTTTACGGCTCCGCCGTCGTACGGCGACTCTGAGTCCATCATTCGGCTTACCGGAATGCCGAGCGCGCTGACTCGGGGCGATGCGTACTACCCCCTGCGCTATAGGCAGATGGACACCGACGACCAAGACTTCGCCTCCTCCAGCGTCATGCTTCTGAACGTACCGGGTGCGACCCCTCCCAACTACGCGGTGGCCGTGTCGAAGGATTCTCACCTGTACTTCGTCAACAGCGCGATGTTCGGCACGATGGGCGGGGGCGGCGAAATTATCGATCTGACGCTTTCGTCATCGAACCATTCTGCGCGCGTTTCCCCCGTGTCCTACACGACCGCCAGCGGAATCCACATCGCCATCACCGTCGACCGCGGCCCGTACATGGGGTGCCCGGCCAGCTCGACTGCAGACCCCGCCATGGCCGTCCTCATGGGCCTCACTGTGACCCCCGGCAGTCCCATTATGGTGACCCAGAATTGGTGCACCACCGTCGGGGGCCAAGCGATGACCGACCAGGGCACGATCAAGAATCGCAGCGGCTCGCCCACCGCGACGACCACGGACGGCAAGAGCCAACCGATCGTATGGGTCGCAGGGAGCATGTCGCAAGTCACGGCTGGCACGACGGCAAATTTGCTCTACGGCATCGACGGGGAGACCGGCGCGGTCCTGTACGAGGGCGGCAACTGCGCGGGGATTCGCCAATGGACGACCCCGATCGCCGTCAAGGGGCACATCGTCGTAGGGGGTGATGGCCACCTTTGCTCGTGGTCTCCGCAATAGGCGACAACGCGGATCGCAGTGGTCGCTGCACCTCGGGCCGGTTCGATTTCGGACGCCGGCTCTGGCTGTGGGGCCTCCGCGGCAGCGTTAGCTGACGCTTGGGGGCCCGGCCGCGCGCAGTGCGAGCCGCTTCGGAACATCCGAAGGGGTGAAGCACGAGCACGGTCGCCGCGACGCGCCGTTATTCGCGCGGGGCAACCCTTGATCTCGAATCAGCCTTTGGCTTTGCGCCGCTCGCGCACTGCCTTTGCGAGCAGCTCAAGGACCGGGCGGGTTTCGGCGAAGCTCAGGCAGGCGTCGGTGATGCTTTGGCCGTGGACGAGCGGTTTGCCGGGGACGACGTCTTGGCGACCTTCGACTAGGTTGCTTTCGATCATGACGCCGAAGATGGCGTGGCTGCCGGAGCTGACTTGGGCGGCTAGCGATTCGGCGACTTTGACCTGATTTCGGTGGTCTTTTTGGCTGTTGGCGTGGCTGGTGTCGACCATCAAAGCAGGTCGAAGACCTGCTTTGTTCAGGGCTCCGGCTGCTTCAGCGATAGCCTCGGCGGAGTAGTTCGGCCCATTGCGTCCGCCTCGCAGGATGACATGACAGTGCTTATTTCCGCGCGTCGCGACGATGGCCGCTAGGCCCTGCTTGGTGACGGACAAGAAGCGATGCGGCGCGGACGAAGAGCGCACCGCGTCGACCGCGATTTGTACATCTCCGCTGGTGCCGTTCTTGTAGCCGACGGGCATCGACAGGCCAGAGGCGAGCTCGCGGTGCACTTGGCTTTCGGTGGTGCGCGCGCCGATCGCGCCCCACGACACCAGATCAGCCACGAATTGTGGGGAAATCGGATCCAGGAACTCGGTCGCAGTGGGCATGCCGAGCTGCACCACGTCGAGCAGGAATTTGCGCGCAACGCGCAGGCCTTGGTTGATCGAGAATGAGCCGTCGAGCTTCGGATCGTTGATCAAGCCCTTCCAACCGACGGTCGTGCGCGGCTTCTCGAAGTAGGTGCGCATCACGATCTTCAGATCCGCGCTGAGCGCGTCGGCGACAGGCTTCAACAAGCGCGCGTACTCGAGGCCTGCTTCCGGATCGTGGATCGAGCACGGGCCAACGACGATCACGAGCCGGTCGTCTTCGCCGGTCACGATGCGCGCGACTTCTTGGCGAGCTTCGGCGATGAGCTCCGTGTCGGCCTCGGACGCGGGCAGCTCCTCCATCAAGATGGCCGGAGGGATCAGCGGGCGGAGGCTTTCGATGCGAAGGTCGTCGGTCGTGTCGGGCATAGCTACCGAGAAGTAAGGTTGATGTTTTGGGGTTGGGGCCCCAAAACGCTATCGTGATGGCGTGGGGCCGACTGAATTACGCGCTTCGTGATCCCGGAGGGGGCACTTCAGCGGGGCGGGAGCTGCACTCCCGATGACAGAGGCGGCCGGACCATGCCACCTCACGAGCGGACCGCAAAGTACCCGACTTTGGCGAAGCCGAGGGCGCTCGGCGAGGCCTCGAAATCGCACAATGCGCGGCCCAAGAGGTGCAACGAGCGGTGGCCCGGGAAGTAGGCAGGGACTGGAAACGCACGGAGCGGTCCGCGCTGCACGGTCTTCTCGATGCGTTCGAGCATGAGTGAATTGTGCACCCAGCCGAGGCCGCTCTGCACGTCGGCTAGGGTCGCGCTCGGGTGTCCGCCCCAGGGAGACGTCGCGAGCGCGTAAGCCGACGCGGGCCATTGGTTCACCGCGACCGTGCCATAGCGAAGATTGCTGATCGAGCGCTCCAGAGCCGCAGACAGCGTCGCATCCCGCTCGGTGGAGGGAGAGACATAGAGCATCGCGTTCAGCGTGCCCCACAGACGCTCGTTGGCGAATTCGGTCGCGCTGGACAAGAACTCGACGGGATCCGCGCTGCCTACGCTGACTTCGCTCAAGATGCTGCAAAAAGGCTCGACCGTGAACTGCGGGGCGTGCGAGTCCGGATCGAGCTCGGTGATCAGTGTCCACGGCAGCTGGTCGCCCTGCGCGTCGCCGATGCGCGTCACGTGCTCGGCGCCCTTGGTGAGCGCAGCGTAGCGCGCGGCTGCACCTGGGTAGTAGGCGCGCCGCGGCGCGACACGCAACAGCTCCGCTTTCAGGTGTTCGAGCAGCGCCGCGCGTTGCACGAAGCCGCGCGGAGTGACCAGCATTTTGGCGGCGTTGCAGTTGAAAGAGGCGTTTTGCGCGACCATGCCGGCGATGCCGCGCGCCATGGTGTGGAGCTCCGCGTCGCTGTATTTCCCGGGCACGACCAACACGGGGCTGATATTGCCCAGCTCGCTGGTCACCGGTTTCGAGAACAACGGCGTGCCGCTCTTCTTGCGCGCGTCGCGCTCCGGCCCGGGCTCGCCCCACACGATACGGTCGTGAGTCTCGGCGGAGCCGGTGATGTGTAGCTCATCGACCGCGCGGTGCCCGACCAGGTACGCGCCGACCGCCGGCCCGCCGTAGACGATGCGCAAAAAGCCGCGCGCGATCAGCGGCGCGAGCGCGAGCTCGAAGTGCGGACCCAGGTACGCGTTGACCGGGCTCATTTTGAGCAAGCACACCGCGCCTTCGACGAAGGATTTGTAGATCACGTCGAGCGCAGGGATCGACGCGACGTTGCCCGCGCCGAGCACCAACGCCACGCGCCCCTCGGGATCGCGCCGTTTGTAGAAGCTCGCTTGCGCGTCGCCAAGGTGATCGGCTTCCACGCCGGGCTCGAGCCAGGTCTGCGCGCGAAACGGCGAGTACAAGAGCGCGTCGTAGCGCTCGTGCGGCGTGACGCGGACCGCCAGGCCACCGCCCGGCAGCGGTTCCAAGCGCG
>Ga0210392_10001193_pt1 | contig 13981 bp, 11 predicted proteins | sample IncBWC30OmetaG_FD_161057 | JGI IMG/M metagenome (GOLD analysis project Ga0210392, IMG submission 161057) | Forest soil microbial communities from Barre Woods Harvard Forest LTER site, Petersham, Massachusetts, United States - Inc-BW-C-30-O ...
GTTGAAAAGCTGGTCTATCAAGTCCTCCTCGACTCGGATGTTTCGCGCAAGCATATAAGCGATGAAGCGGTCTGAGAACTCGTGTTCCTCATGGAGCGCACGAATCATTTCGTCTCTCTCAATGACCAGCACACTGGTAGATGATATTGTGGTAGCGGTCACCAGGTAATTGGACTGGCCCGCAAGGCACCCTTCCCCAAGAAAATCCCCCGGTCCAAGGATTGCCACAACCGCTGCTTTGCCGGACTCATTAACCACCGTAAGCTTCGCACCCCCTTCCTGAATGTACATAACCTGCTTCGCGGGGTCGCCCTGCGTGAAGACGGTTTCTTTTCCTCTGAACTTGGCTACCTTTCTTCCCAGACCGGCCGAGTCGAGAAACAATTTCACATCGAAAACAGGGATTTCTAAATTCGCTTTTTTGAAGGAGGCAGGGACCTTCACAGGTGCAGCTTTGGGCGGCATTTGGGCGTAGTATACCATCGATTTTGCTGGCTGTTTGCTATTGAACACCCGGGCTTACCGGCACAGCATCGACCGCCTGAAGCTGAACTCCAACAAGTCCTAAAAGTCATGAGAATACTAAAGACTGCTCGTTCTTATGGAGACCTTGCGCGACGAGGGGCCCACTTCTGATGTTCACGTACCACGATAATCTCCGCAATATTGTACAAAAGTGAACAGCGCGAACCCTTCGAGGATTCTTATTATGTCGTGCGGGACGGTGAGAAAGAGCGTTACTGATCGGGTCTTTAGGCGAACCGTATAACACGATCGCCAGATATCTGAGATCACCTGTTTGCCGCCCCCTTCGGGCTACAGACTTTTCTGAAATGGCGATTGCCTCGGGATACATCTTTTTTAGTGCGTAGCATAAGGCGACCCTATTAGCTGTCCAGTCGTCATCCAAATTCTCAAACAGTTTGATGGAAAGGTCATATTGGTGTGAAAAAAGCGCGATCGTTGCCAACCAACCTCGATACCCATTGCTCAGTGGGTTTAATTCCCTCAATTAGCTGCACCCAATCCATAGGCACAGCCTCCGATCCGCAAAAGTTGGCCGTAGGCAGAGAACTTATCCAACAGACGGAAACCCGAACAAACGTATTTGTCAGTTTAGGGCGCGAGCAATGCCGGATAACCTCCGCCGCGGAAGTCGAGAATCACCTCACCAACCGGGATGCGCGAGCCGTTGTCGGAGACATGAGTGGCGTCGGCTACGGCTGTGGTTGTGGGGCGGAGCAGCAAAAAATGAGGCACGCTTTTTACGTTCGAGATCTCGAGGCGCGCGCCGCCTAGCAGGATAACATTTTTCGTGGGTTGTGCGACGGTAAGAAAGAAGGCGGGAATTTTTCCGCAGCCGTAACCATACACGACGGATTTGCCAGCGATAAGGGCCGCGCCGTGCTTGATGTCGTCCGAATCGGTGACATTGACGAGAATGCCTTCTCCGGAGGGATTGTGGGGAGGCACGCTGGCAACCCCGGCGTAGTCTGGCAGGAAGTCGCCGAAGTGCACGGAAGCGTAGCCGATGAGACGATCCAAATCGATGCGCTTGCCGTCGAGGTTGATCCAGCCCGAGATTTCCATGCGCAGATAATCCATGGCAGTCATGTGAGCCAGGAGGAGGCCGCTGTCGCCGGTTCCCTTCCCCGGAATAAGCACCTTGAAATTCAAAAGGAATGATGCGGAATGGATGGATTGACCGGAGATTGAAGCTGAAGCCGCCAGCCAGTTTTCGCCGCGGCCCATCACGGGCTTATCCTGCGGCATAGCAGGCGGAGCATCGGTGACAAAGGGCGCCCAGTCCGAGGATGGGCCTTCCAGGAGCAGGGAAGATACTGTTTCGCTCCCTGATTGGTGCGTGAAAACGCGTAGAGCGCGGCGGCCCATGTCGTCGCTTCGTACCACGTCAACACCGACCAGTTGGTCATCGGGCATGAGGAACCAGTGGAAGCTGCAGGTGTAGGGGAGTTTGTGCGGGCCAGAATCGGGTGCGACGAAGTTGTAGCGATTTTCGAAGAGTTTTTCGAGGACCTGCGTTGCAAAAGACATAAGAACACCTCTGCTCGATCGACGAAGCTACCCGCGAAAATCTGGATCGTCGATCACTTTTTCGCACGAAAGTAATTGGACCGTGCCATCGCCGGGAGCTCGCCAGCTTTCCTCAACGAGTTTTGTGCCGTGTAAATCGACGTAGGTGGCGTGGAGTTCGGGCCCGTTGAAGAGGCGGGGGAGCCGGTCTGCGGAGGACTCATCTGGGGCGCCGACATGCTGTGGCCTCCTGATTAGTGCCGAGAGTTGGCCGAACGTTTCACGGCAACGGATTGCAGAGGGCGAACATCGTCGTTGTGCTCACGGCTAGACATAGGTTTGCCAGAGTTCGCCGAGAAACAGCTTTAAGTACATGCCGAGGCCCTGCAAAACCTGGAGATGATTCTGCGCGTTGGTTACGTGCAGGGTCTTGGCCATGTCGACGATGCTTTTCGCGCCTAGATGCAGCGTGCCTGCGCCACAAATTGCACCGCTCGTCTCGCTACCGTGGTAGAGGAGCGTGTAAAGCGTGGTGATCTGTTGCAGGACTTCGGCGGCGTGGCCGTGCTGCACAATTTTTTTCCCGGCAATGTAATAGCGCTGTCCTTTCGCGGTGAATCCGCACTCGTACATCATCCAGCGCTCACCAGAGGTGCTTGCGGCGCGAAACAAATTGAAGATGCCCGGGTCGGAGGGGATGCCGGCGCCAAATGGTGGAAAATCGAGGGTGCAGCCGAGACGCCCTGGATGTTGCGGATCATCGACGAAGCGCTGGAGGTCGTCGATCGTGACATCGCAATGCAGGGAAAGTTGGCTGTTCTGGGCGTTTCCCTGCTTCTCGCCAGCTGTGGGATCGGTGGCGCCAAGGGCGAAACCGCCGGTCATGACCTCGCTGAATGCTAGTCCAAGTTTCGGAGACATGCTCTTGGCCCCATAGCCCCTCTCAAACAGATGACGGGTTGCTGGATCCTAGCGGTGAGTACCGAACTTCGTGGTGCGAATGATAGCAAGTACATGTGCCGCTATCAAATAGAAAATATATGAGGAGAAGGAACGACGATCGCGCGCGAAGGCTTGCAGGTGGCAAAGGCCCGCTCAAGTCCGTCCCTTACGTTCCACTGTCTCATCCGTTCGTGGAAAGGCTAATCGGCACCGTTCGACGGGAGTATTTGGATCACATTTTGTTTTGGACTACGGCAGATCTCGAAAACAAGCTGCTCGATTTCAGAACCTACTTTAACAACCATCGGACGCATGATTCACTGGAAGGACGAACGCCGGATACGTCCGTGTCTCGACCAATCACAAATCTCCCCTCGATTCGCTGGCAACCACACTGTCGAGCCCTGTACCAGACGCCGGTGGCCGCCTGATTGATCGGAGACTCGCCCTGGCTGCAGTATTCGGTCGACCTCTGCAGAACCTCCAAGAAATCGTTCACTGTTTCCCAATCGCAAAGCACTTCCCCGATCGTTTCCCTGCTACCAGGTGTGATCCTGCGTTCCGAAAGTAAGACTCAGTTCGCACTCACAAGGTGAAAAGGGGTGAAAGCGGCGGTGTAACAATTCGCCAGGCGCAGGTTTGCTCCACTCAGGTTTGCTCCACTCAGGTTTGCTTCCCTAAGGACCGCCTTGAAGAGACTCGCCAGCGTAAGAAATGGTTCGACCTCAGGATTTTGTTTCTTCCACTGACCCCATGCCTCGACTCCTTCCCTAAGCCTCGCGAGATGTTCGGGATTCGCCATGGTGCCTCCGAGGAGTTCGGCGGGCTGTTCTGACTGGTTTTGAAAATTTCTGATTATATTTGGTCCTGTCAATCTCTTACGAAATTTATGTTTTGACCCGTTTTGGTTCGTTTAGACGCGTTTGGGGCATGGAACTATGACACTTTTATGACACTCGCGTCTGGAGAGCCATCAACCACGGGCTCAACCACCGATATTCGCGAAGTATTCTAGTCCAGAAATACCGTCCAACCACTCATTCAGCTGCGAAACTATAGACTATTCGCGAAGGCCTGAACTGCAGCCACTAGCGCCTGAGCCTGCTGTATCAGCGGCTTCGCCTGCTGCTGCGTAATGGGCTGATTGTTGAACTCAGCTCCTTCGAGAAGCGAGAGTATCTGTGCGGCCAAAGCGTCGCGCTGAGTAGTGAAGGAAGCGAGTTGGGTCTCGACATTGATGTAGGTTGCATCACCGGCGTCATTGCTCTTAAGTCCCACAGTTGAGGCCTGCAAGCTTGCGAGCCCTAGCGGCCCGACTGGGGCAGAGATCTGCTTCAAGGCTTGGCCGAGTGGGATGAAGCTGCCATTCTTCTTTGCTGCTGCCGGAATAGCCCAGCCATTGAAACCCTCAAAGAGCGCCCGCCCATCATGCGGGTAGTCATCCTTGAGACCCAGCAAGACCATCATGGTTGGTCGGATATCGACGTGATCCGACCAGGTGACATTGTCAATTCCGACCTGATCGATCCCCGGGCCCACCATCCCGAGCCAAGTTGTTGTGATTTCTGGCTGCACGTCCCCGTGGTTCCAGGCAAAGCCCGGCTGTTCGGTTACACATGGACTGTTACAGTTTGGAGCGCCGGCGAAGAGGAAATAGTTCGGGTCAGCGAATAGTGTGAATGTGGGTGTTCGTGCAGGATCGGCAGTGATCATGTGCAACAACTTCATCTCCACAGGGTCGGCTAAGAAATCGGTGATCGTGTCTGTATTGCCGGTGATCGGGTTAACCGCCGTGAGCTTAGCCGCTGCACGCTCGAACGGACGTGTCACCGTCTCATCGTCCCGAGCAGGGTTGCCAGTGATATAGACCGTTGGGGCGGAGTCGGAGTGGACATTGAAAGGAGTCGTAATGCCTTGCTGCGTCGCAAGCAATCCTGCGAGATTCGCGTTGATTTCGCCAATTTGACTATAGGTACACGGCACCGTCACACCGTCACATCCTGCCGGACTCGGAGGGCCGCCGACGAAGTGATCACCTTCGTCCGCGGTAAAAATGAACAGAGTATTCCGGGAGGTGATGCCATCATTCGCAAGCCTCGTGAAGAACGACGCAAAGGCATTGTCATACGCCTTAAGCGCGGCGACATATCCGGCCTGGCCGGGGCCGAAAGCAGGTCCAAAAGGATGGGCGTCATGAGCGTCCGAGATGTAGGCATAAGTGATCGGAACGCCGTGCTCCTGCATATCGGCTACGTAAGCAAGCGACACGGCGGCCTCCATTCCATCAAATCCAGGAAAACCGATATTCCCTGTGGGGCTTTCAATCACGTTTCCAGATAGATCCGTCATAGGCAACGTCGAGCTGATCTCGGGTGCGACATATACGTGGCCATATAGCGCCATGAACCCAGAGTAACCATTCGGCTCGTTGGGAAGCACGTCAGGCTGGCCTGTGTTTGCAGAGGAGCAGAGTGGATCTCCCTGCGCGCAGTGTATTGCAATTCCAACGAAATCGGAGAACGCCTGATTCGGATTGTTTTTCACTTCCATTTCCTGCGGTGAGTTGGGCCCGAAAACTGTCGGAATATCGATGGCGATGTTCTCGAGCGCGACGTTCGCTGTTCCGACCGCCCCGAAGTTGCAACCAGCGCGGGTGTAAGGCACCCATGGAGCGGGAGCATTCAACCCCCCTGCAGTCAGCATGTTGAATGTGGTGTCCGTAGGTGTTGAGGTCGTGGGATCAAAGATTGGGTCTGTCCAATACGCGAATGAAACACCCAAGTTATTCGTGCCATTCGGATTGAAGTAACGAAAGCTGTTGGCTACCGGGACCCCGTGTTGGTCGGGGTAAACGCCCGTGAAGGAGGTCAGGATGTCATTAGCTGTATGAGAGATCAGAGGCGTGTGATGGTTGGTCATGAGCACGCCATTCGTTGTGAGGAAACTGAGCAGGTGGGGCATCTGCTCCAGGTCAGATGGCACATTCGGGTTGTCTCGTGTGAAATGGACGTTGTCGAATTGAACATAAATGACGTGCTGGATGTTTCCATGGGCTGAATTTAGGGCGCACCCAGAGGCTGGAGTGTTTGACTCCTCGAGGGCGATGTTCGCTGTCTTCGCTTGAACAGAAACCGAGACTACAGGCGCAAAAATGAATGCAAGCGCTACTGCCATGGCCAACGCTTGGCGCAGCCAATGGAAGAGGTGGAGTCTCCAATTGCAACGCCGATTCGAATGGTCGACACTCGAGTATTTTAATGTCATGGCAGCTCTCCTTAGCGGGAATTTCCGTTTTGGGCCTCTTGATTGTGCGCATCATATGCTTCTCCTGCCATCGCGACAACGAAATTTATCACTTGAGTAGGCCCCAGCCAGATCGGTGGCTCCGACGGCTGGTTTTTGCCCGTATGACGAGCCCCGCTTGCTGCCGCCTAATCGATTTCTCCGACACTGTGCCGACCTTCCTCCTTCGGCTCCAGATTTTGTAACCGCAATGGGAGTGCTAACCCGATAGCGTCGGCAGCGCCGCAATCCGCCGCAGCATGCCCCCAAACAGACGCCGGTGCAGATGTCCTTCGTGCGTTCCGAAAGTGGGACTCATCACACTCTCGCAACGCGATGAGCGGTAAAAATGGGCCCTCGTAGCAATTCGCCAGACACAGTGAATTCTTTGGTGATGGTCATGGCGGAGACCTGCTTTCTGTTTTTAGGAATGCAGGGTGGACCCCGGCTTAGGTAACGAAATCTTATGCCCCAGGCACGCGGCGTTCAAGAGTGGCTGGCGTTTCACGGTGTCGCGAACAAGCGAGACGGAAACACCGCGGCGTGATTTTCGATTTCAAAGAGGAAATTCCGGTTCAGACTCTCCTTTTCCCAATTCGCTTGACACTCTGACCGGACGGGCCTAGAGTCGCCGTAATCGGCCCCTCTGAACTCCAGGCTCTCCCCGCTGAGCTTCCTCTGGAGGTTGCTATGGTCATCCTCATCGCAGGTTCCACTGGCTTCGTGGGCTCAGAAGTTGCCCTAAACCTTCAGCAGCGCGGACACCAGGTTCTTGCCCTGACGCGCGGCGGGCACTTCAATCCTAAAGCACAACGCCTGCTCGGCGCCGGGGTTAAAGTCTTGGACGGTGACTTAACTCGCCCTGACACTCTTCTCTCCGCGTGCTCCGGCGTCGAGGCCGTGGTTACCACCGCCACGTCTATGCCGACCGGTGCTGATGATGGCCTGCGGCGCGTGGATCGCGAAGGTAGTCTGGCGCTCATTGACGCTGCTGCACGGCAGGGAGTCCGTCGGTTCGTCTACATTTCGTATTCCGGCAATATCCAGGAAGATTGTGCCCTCACAACGGCAAAACGCGATTGTGAGACTCACCTCCTTTCCAGCGGCATGGAAGCCATCCGATTGCGACCCTCCTACTTCATGGAAATGTGGCTCAGCCCCGCTCTGGGTTTCGACCCTCAAAGGGGTTGCGCGCGCATTTGCGGATCAGGCGGAGCCAAAGTCAGTTACATCTCGGTCTTTGACGTTGCCGATTTTGCGGTCGCCGCAACAACGAAAACCTATCCGCGAAAGAATGTAGTCTTGGAGATGGGAGGCCCGGAACCGTTGTCTCAGCTTGATGCTGTCCTCATCTTTGAACGGGCTCTTGGGAAAGAGATCAACGTTGAGCATGTTCCGCTCGAAACTCTTCGCGCGCAGCACCAGTCCTTGGATCCTCTGCAGAAAACTTTCGCGGCGCTCATGCTCAACTATGCCCAGGGAGACATTGTCCAGGAGGCTGTCAATAATGCGGAAGAGCATGGCATCGAACTAGGATCCGTCTCTGACTATGCTTCCAGTTGCCACGCTCGCGCCGCTGCCATCAGCCCTTGAAATCTTGGTCGACCCTGACCTGATCGGATTTCACTTCTCTGGTAATCCAACTGATCAGGAAGTAGCCCGCTGCTGCGATGGGGTTCGCGTGGGTGTAGAATGCGGAGTCACAGGCAGGGTTTCCTCCCATAAAAGGACGGCCATGGGCCCAGCAGACCTGCAGCGATTTCAGAGTTTGTTGTTGAAGAAACAACATGAGTTGTCATCCGCCCTGGGTGAGGCTCACTCCCGTGTGCCAGCGGCAGGGGGCCTGCCGGGAGATATGATTGACCAGGCCAACGCCGATGCCGAGGCAGAGCTTCAGATCCGTTTGCACCGAACTGATGGGCGTCTGACGAGGGCGATCGATCAGGCGTTGGCTCGGATCAAGCAGGGTACCTACGGGGTGTGTGAGGTCTGCAAGCGGCCCATTTCTGAGGCTCGTCTCGAAGCAGTGCCTTGGACGCACCTTTGCCGCGAATGCAAGGAACTCGAGCGCTGAGTCACCAATCTACATGATCCCAACTTCCTACAAACCCCGAAAGAAGTTCATGGAGCTGGCTGTCTCGGAGGCCAAACGCGCCGGTGACCGAGGCGACTATCCCATTGGCGCAGTCATCACACGCCTTACGGGCGGGCGCGAAGTGGTCATTGCCAGCGCCGGTAACCGAGTAAAAACTTCGGGATCAAGCATCAAACACGTGGAGTTGGAAACGCTCAAATACGTATCAAGCGGCTATGGCCGCTACCTGCCCGACTTCGTCCTCTACTCAACACACGAGCCCTGTGCCATGTGCGCCGGTGCCTGCGTGTGGTCTAGAATTGGGGCCCTCGTCTACGGTGTTTCTCAAGAGGACATTGCCGCTTATGGCCGCAAGCGCGGTACGGATGACTTCAAGTGGCGAGCTTGTCTCCTCCCCTGCCGGCTCGTCTTCGAGAAGGGCAATCACCCCATCCCCGTCATCGGCGGTTTTCTTCGACAAGAATGCCAAAAATTGTTCAGTTACAGGACTGCACATCAGTAACTGATGCGAATTGGATTCGGAATGCTGCCACAAGCGATCTAACCGTCCCGACTTGGTTGACATTTGAATATGGGACCCACAGATTGAAGGACGACTAAATTCTAATTAGCAGACCACATTCGGGTTGTAGACCTTGCAGTTATTGTAAGAACTCTCTAACTTCTCCTGGACTAAATCCTCGGGCCGGTCAAGTTCCTTTCACCCAATGGGGGAACAACAACGTCGTTTGCCACATATTCACCGCCAGAGCCGCCACCACATAGCACCCCGAAGCCGCAAGCAGCAGCGCTGGGAGTCCGGCACCCAAAGCGAATAGTGTTGCTAACGGGCCAGCGAGGACGGAAGCACAGCCATTAATCGCCCAAGCCCAAGGCAAGAGTTCTGCATGGCTTTGGCCGAGCTGCCGCAGGCCAGCGGGGAAAGGTATGCCCATGGCAGCCAGCGGCACCATCACTGCGAACGCGAGGACCATTCGGGCAGGCAGTGGCAAGCCGAGCAAAGGAGTCAGCAATGCGTGCAAGCCGAAAGCATACACGGTGCCGACGACGGCGACGATAAGGGCGGCCGAGCAGGCAAGCCTCGTCGCCGAGGTTCCCTTTCTTAGCTGCCGACCGGCCCAAGCGCTGCCCCATCCGGAGACAAACAACAAACCTGCTAAGACCACAGCCACAGCATAGCCGGGATTTGCTAGAAAGAAAATCAATCGCTGAATCAGCGCCATTTCCACGAACAGATAACCCAGTCCCAACGCCACGAAGTAGAAAAAGACCTGCAGGCGCACTGCCCTGCCAGCGAGCGGTTCCGCGACCGGAGAATCGTTGGGCGTGCTCCGACGTGGCAGCAGGAGCAAAGGAGAAATAATCAGCAAGATGCCCAGGAGGGTCGCTTGCGCTAGCGTCGCGACCAGGATGAGGTAACCCCACTCCGAGAATGGAATCCACGATTGGCGAAAGGTGCGGAACATGAGGGGCAAGGCGCGCCAGCGGAAGAAATGGAAGAAGTAGGGACGATCATCGGTGGCGGGCCTGAGATTGAAGGCGTAGTCACGGAAAAATTGATCCCGGCTTTCACCTCCGGCAAGAAATGCTCTTGTCGCCTCGAAGTAATAATCACGCTCCAATACATTGAAACGGTTGTGCTGGTCCGGCGCGATCGCGGGAAAGTAAGCGGTATCGAACAAGCGCTCTTCGGCCCACTGGCGCAGGGCAAACAATTCTTGGGCCGTGAATGCTTCCTTCTTGGCCAATAGCGTCACTGCCGCCCAGCTTCGGATCAACACCAAGCGCTCAGCTGGGTTCAAGCGCATCCGCTCGAACGCCGCAACCCCCGTGGCAAATATCTTCAACTCATCCCGCGGCGGTGTGCGCACCCAACGCGTCACAGCCAGCACACCACCTGGACGGAGGTGGCGCAGAAAAACTTCAAAGGCCTCGCGCGTGTAAAGATAGTTTTCGCCCACCGCGCCAGCGCCCACTGCCGAGGCGGCAAAGGAGTCGACAAGCGAGAGATCAATGATGTTCCAGTTCTCGTGCGCGGCTTGTACAAACGCGCGAGCGTCCGCGCGGTGGAGGCGTACCTCGGGCCGATCATAGAGCCCGCCAACAAAGTCACGAAATTCCCCGCGCAACAACTGCGGCACGTTAGGGTCGATCTCGACTGCGTCCACTTGACTAGCGGCGTGGCGCAGCGCTAGCAAGACGCCCGCGCCACTGCCGGCCCCCAAGACGCACACCCGCAAGTCCCGCGGCGCATCTGAAAGAGCGAAATAAGGTGCTGCTGTGATCATCCAGTCGAGATGTTTGAGTTTGCTGGTGTCGCCGTCGAATGCGGTGATGGCCCCGGCATTCTCCGCATCGATGTAGAGTCCGAGTTGTCGTGGCGGGACGGCATCCATTGGCGCGAGCAACGAAAGCCCTGGGGCATCGCGGATGGCGGGACTGGCAACGACGTCAACACGGCCAAGAGGGCTGGATCGCTCTGCCACCACCTTTGCTTCGGGAAGATTGAGCGCGTAGCTCAGTCCCTTATACTGCGACAAGCGCACCATGGGCGGACGAAAAACAAAGGTGAGCGTCAGAATTGCCATGATTGCAACGCCTGCCACGGCAAAAAGCCGACGCGCACCTCGATCGATGAAAAACTTTCCGTCGAACAAGGCAAGAATCGCAGCGGCCTGGGCCAGAGCTGTGACACCGACAAGCGCCCGTTCCACCGCCATGATAGACAGCAGAACAAGCGCCAAAAGTGCACCTGTTCCCGAGCCGGCCATGTTAAAGGCATACAGGCGGGGGCAGGCTGCGGGTTCAGTGGTAAGGGCCAGACCAATCACAGTCGCGGCAGCGAAGAAGGGAACAAACAAGGCGAGATAGTAGCCGCCCAGGTACAGCACTTGCCGCCAATCCCAGATAATCAGGAATGGATCAAAAGGAATACGCTGAGTAAGCCAGAAAGAAATCGGCAGCGCAATGGCAAACGCTGTCGCAGAAACTGCAAACCAGCTCATCTGGGAATCCCGAAAGCGCCCAGCTGTGATCGTCCTCTTCCGTTCTAATGCCGCGAGCAGTGTGCCGCTGGCTCCAAAACCGAGAAGCGCAATCGAAATGACCATGTAGGCGAAGTGGTGCCACTGGCCAATGGAGAACGCGCGTACCAGTATCACCTGGTAGGACAGCACCGATGCCGATACCAGGAAGAGAACTGCCTCAGGGCACCGGATGCCGAAGGATAGGCGGCGAATCTGATCAGTGAGGGACACAGACATATTGCCGTTGTTCGTAAAGGCCATCCGCCCGTCAAGCGCAACGGGGGCCGGCTAACCGTGCTTCTCAGTTTGCTTTTGGCCCGCCGACTAGTGGAACAAAGGCCACGGGCATCAAGTTCCGGACTTGGAGGTCGTGTGGTCCTTTGCTGCCTTTGGTCACTAGCATGAGCGTCTGGGTTTGGAAGGGATTGCCCACCGGAATCACCATCCTTCCCCCAGGCTTTAGTTGCTCGACCAAAGGGGGCGGGATGTGGTTAGCGGCAGCTGTCACGATGATGCCGTCAAACGGCCCCTTTTCGGGCCAACCGAAGTAACCGTCGCCCACGCGCACCTCGACATTTTTATAGCCGAGGGTGTCCAATCGCCGGCGTGCGGCCGTGCCCAGTGGCTCGATGATTTCGATGGAATACACTTCTGCAACCAGCGGTGAAAGCACCGCGGCTTGATAGCCTGAGCCGGTGCCGATTTCGAGCACGCGGTGCTCCCCTTTTGGCTCGAGGAGTTCTGTCATCTTTGCCACGATATAAGGTTGCGAGATGGTTTGGCCATAACCAATAGGCAGCGGCCGGTCGTCGTAAGCGTGGACTACAAGCTCAGCAGACACGAAACGATGACGCGGTGTCTTGCGCATCGAATCGAGGACCCGTGAGTCTTGCACCGTTTGCGATCCGTTCCAACGCAGCGCAGCGATCTGCGTCCGGACCATGTCTTCGCGCTCTTTGCTGTAGTTATCGTTATCTTTCTGGGAGAAAAGCAATCCTGCGAAACCCAGGGCGAAACACAGAAAGAGAAGCAGACGGAAACAAATCTTTCCCATGGAGGCCTCGGAGGAACAGGTCGGTGAACATCGTGGGTTCATGGGACTTTCCCAACGAGCAGTCAATCAATGGGAAGGCACACCCACTTTGATTATAGATCGTCTGTTTGCGGGTAGGAATATACACCTCACTTGTCGAGAAGAGTGCTCTGCGCCAGCTAAATTGACTCAGCGCCTGATAAAAACGCGCTTACCAGACAAGTGCCGTTCGCGTCTTAACGGCCGATGCCTTCACGGGTGTCGACGCTTTTTCTCTTTGTGTTGCGGCTTGCTCTGCGATCAAGAAACTGGCTGGAGCATTGCATACTGGCGGGGGTGGGTGTACGTTGGGTCGGCCGGGAAGTCAGAGTGGAATCCCGGCTTAGGAGGTGGTCATGCGAATGATTGGAATTGAGAAATCGCAAATCCCTCGGTACAGCATTCGGGCGTGCCTAAGCGTTCTGCTGATTGCGGGTTTTGTCGCTTCTACGACTCCCCAAGGACTTCAGGCACAGTTCGGCGATCGCTCTACCCTCAAAAACTACCAACACGTTTTCCTGATCATGATGGAGAACACCAGTTATACCAGTCTCATCGGCAACCCCAATGCGCCGTTCATCAACTTCGCTGCCGCGACATATGGACTTGCCACCAACTACACCGGGATCACACACCCCAGCCAGCCCAACTACATTGCCGCCACCTCCGGTTCTACCAACGGCGTCGCGGACGACAACGACACCACCATCGACGTCCCCAACATCGTTGACCAGCTCGAATCGCGTGGCAAATCCTGGAAGGCTTACATGCAGTCGTACTCTTTGTGCGCCACGCCGCTCGATTCTGCCTGCGGCAATCAGCTCTATGAGCGCAAGCACAACCCGCTCATCTCGTATAAGGATGTTCAAACCAACCCCGCTCGCGTCGCGAATATCGTGGACTTCAGTCAGTTCACTGCCGATCTGGCCAATGGCACTGTTCCGGACTACTCCTGGATCAGCCCCGACCAGTGTCACGACATGCACGGCCGCGCTGCTACTCCGGCCGACCGCTGCGACTTCTCTCAGGTGCAGACCCTAATCGCCACAGGCGACGCGTTCGTGCGCGACACGGTTAATTCGATCATGAACTCGAGCGCATGGAACGGCAATTCGATCATCTTTATCACGTGGGATGAAAGCGATTTTCCGTTCAGTGATGTGAGCGGTTGCTGCGATGCCGTACCCGGTGGCGGACGCGTCGTGATGCTTACGATCTCCCACTCCGATCATTCTGCCCGTACCTCGAACATTGCCTACAATCACTACAGCATGCTGGCCACAATCGAGGATGGGTGGAAGCTCGGTTGCCTCGCCTTCACTTGCGACACTGGAAACGTCCCGAGAATGACAGATTTGGTCGGTCCGGGAAAATAATCTGGTGGCGAGGTTATCCATTTGTAGATTCACTAGGAGAGTAATAGGATCGCGTGCGCGCCAGCATCTGCTTCCTGAGTCGTCGTGCTCGCACGCGAGTTAGGAAGTACCGTCAATTCCGCGGTGCTGAAACGTTAACGCTGCGAATCGCACT
>Ga0210392_10001194_pt1 | contig 13981 bp, 13 predicted proteins | sample IncBWC30OmetaG_FD_161057 | JGI IMG/M metagenome (GOLD analysis project Ga0210392, IMG submission 161057) | Forest soil microbial communities from Barre Woods Harvard Forest LTER site, Petersham, Massachusetts, United States - Inc-BW-C-30-O ...
GTGTTTTACGGGACCCGCCGCTGCTTCGCCGCGCTGAGCGGTGCCCATGCAAGGGCTCCGCGCGGTAAGTCATTGAATTGATTTGCATTACCTCCTGACTCGCCGTTCTCTAATGCCGAAGTCGGGTTGTATCGCTCTGTAACCACCAGTAAAATCAATCGCTTGGACTCCGTTCGAGCCTTCGGTGCACGTGGATCCGAGGCCGCGAATCTATAAGTAATAAGTGAACACCGCCGACCTTCAGTCCTTGAACATCGACGTCGGCGATACGCGCGTCTCCGCACTCTTGATGTCTTCGCCTACACCTAAGGCCTGTTTCGTCGTGGCGCACGGCGCCGGCGCGGGCATGCTGCATCCCTTCATGGCGACGCTGGCGGCCGATCTTGCGGCTCGTCAAATCGCAACCTTGCGCTATCAGTTTCCATACATGGAAAAGCGCAGCCGAAGACCCGATCCGCCCGCGGTTTGTCACGCCACGGTTCGCGCCGCCGTGGCGGCGGCCCACACGCTGCTTCCGGCACTGCCGCTGATTGCAGGCGGAAAATCCTTCGGTGGGCGCATGACCTCGCAGGCGCAGGCGGCGAGTCCGCTCCCGCAAGTTCGTGGCCTGGCCTTTTTGGGATTTCCGCTGCATCCGCCCAAGGAGCCTTCCGATCAGCGGGCCGAGCATCTTTCCAAGGTGAAGATCCCGATGCTGTTTCTTCAAGGCGCACGCGATGAATTCGCTCAGGGCTCACTGCTGAATCCGCTCATCGCGCGGTTGGGAGCCTTGGCCACGTTGTGCATCCTGGCGGACGCAGATCACTCCTTTCACGTGCCTGCGCGCAGCGCCTTTACCGCCGCCCAGACCAACGAACGGCTCCTAAACGCGCTGTCGGAGTGGACCGACGCGGTCACTCGCGCGTGACCCTGCTCGCCGAACTGGTGCGCGCGTCGCAGCGGGTGGGAGCCACCGCGGCGCGCAAGATCAAGGTGCGCGAACTGTCCTCATTGCTGTGCGCCCTTGCGCCGGATGAAATCGATACCGGCGTGCATTATTTGTCCGGCGAGATCCCGCAGGGAAAAATCGGCGTGGGATTCGCGGCCGTACGCGCCGCCGCGTCGACACCGGCGGCGGAATCGGAGACGCTCTCGGTCGCTGCAGTCGATCAGCGCCTCAATGAACTCGCCGCCATTCGCGGCGGCGGATCCGCGGCGCGCCGCGCGGCAGCGCTCAAAGAATTATTCTCGCGCGCCACCGCGGCCGAGCAGCAGTTTTTACTGCGGCTTCTGATCGGCGAGCTGCGCCAGGGCGCGCTGGCGGGAATCATGATCGATGTCATCGCCGCCGCGGCAGAACTGCCGGTGCCGGAAGTGCGACGCGCGGCCATGTATGCCAAGAACTTGGGAAAAGTAGCGCAGGCGGCCATGCGCGGGGGAACCGCGGGAATCGCGGCCCTTGCCGCATTCCAACTCGAACTATTCTCGCCGGTGTCGCCCATGCTGGCGCAGACGGCAGCCGACGTCGGCGAAGCGCTGCGGGAAATACACAGCGAAGCCGCGTTCGAATGGAAAATGGACGGTGCGAGAATTCAGGTCCATAAGTCGGGCGATGAGGTGCGCATCTACACGCGCAGCTTGAACGAGATCTCCGCCGCCATCCCGGAAATCGTCGAGCTCGCGCGTACCTTTCCGGAACGCACACTGGTGCTCGACGGCGAGGCGATTGCTTTCGATTCATCGGGAAGGCCGCATCCCTTTCAGGTGACCATGAAACGATTCGGCCGCAAGCTGAATGTCGAGGCGTCACGCACGGCACTGCCGATCCAAGCCTTCTTCTTCGACTGCCTGAGGGTGGGCGATGAGAGCATCGCGAGCCGCCCTACCCAGGAACGCTTCGAGGTCCTGGCCAAGGCGGTTCCGGCAGCGCTGTTGGTTCCTCGGCTCGTCACGTCATCCGTGCCGGAAGCGCGGGCCTTCTACGATGCGGCCATCGCGGCCGGTCACGAAGGCGTCATGGCGAAGGCACTGGATGCCCCCTACGAGGCCGGCAATCGCGGCGCCAGCTGGCTCAAGATCAAGCGGGTTCACACCTTGGATCTCGTGGTGCTGGCCGCCGAGTGGGGTTACGGCCGGCGCACCGGCAAGCTGTCGAATTTGCACCTCGGCGCACTCGATCCCGCCACCGGCGAATACATCATGCTCGGCAAGACCTTCAAGGGACTCACCGACGCCATGCTCGCCTGGCAAACCCGGGAGTTTCTGGCCCGCGAGGTGAGGCGCGACCAGGGCACCGTGTACATCCGGCCGGAGTTGGTCGTGGAAATCGCCTTCAGCGATCTACAGGCCAGCGTCCGCTATCCCGGCGGATTGGCGTTGCGGCTGGCCCGGGTAAAGCGCTACCGAGACGACAAGCGCGCAGACGAGGCCGATACCATGGATGCCGTGCGGAAGATTTACGCGGCTCAATCGAGCGCGGCGAAAGTTTAGCCAGTCTCCCGAACTCCGGGCGGCAGCACCGGCGTGATCGCCTTGATCTCTCGCGGGCGGCTAGCGAATTCAAACAATGCGTCTATATCGCGAAATTCCGCGATCTGCTTCAGGATGGCGCGCGTCGGAAACATCAGCAGCAATCGCCCGCTCGCGTGCTCGGCGAGCGCCTCGGCCGCCGTACGCCACAAGAGCTCGGCCATTTCGTTTCCGGCGAGACACGCATGCTGCCTCGGCGGTGCAAGAGACAGGAAGAAGCGCGTGTCGAAGCGCAGCCTGCCGGGCGGCGTGATCCAGTGGCTGAAGAAGGCAAGTTTATCGACGGCCAGGCGCCAGCCCTGCGCCTTGCAAAGCGCCGCCAAACTCAACTGGCCCGCGGACAGTTGCAGCCTGACCTCTCGCAAGCGCGACTCGTCCCACGGGGTCAGATCGACCAGCTCGCCGCGCGCGTCGTAAGCCAGAAGCAAACCGCACTCTTCGAATACCTCGCGCACCGCGGCGATGAAGAAGCGCAGGCCGTTCGACGGCAATCGCAGTCGTTCGCTGGCGCCTCGATCATCCAATCCCTCGCATAGATCGCGGGCATCGGCGCCCTCGTCGCCCGGATCGAGCGCGCCCCCGGCAAACACATAGGCATTGGGCATGAAGCGCGCATGCTCGCCGCGCTTCAGCAACAGAATTTCGGGTTGAGTTGCCCGCGCGCGCACCACGATGGTGGTTGCGGCAAGCCTGGGCGTGACGTCGCGCTCAGCGCTCATCCGCGGCTCGGCATCAATGTCCCGCTCACGTCAGCGCGTCGCCGAACAATGCAAACAGCCGCTCCCAATGCCGTTCTGCCGCCGGCTTGTTGTACACAGGGCGTTGCGGAAAGGCGAATCCGTGCTGCGTTCCCGGGTAAATCTCCACCTCGGCATTGGCACGCTTGGACAGGAGCTCGGCGCGCAGCGTGTCGATCATCTCCTGAGGCGCATGCTGATCGGTCTCGGCGCAGCCGAAGTACAGCCGGGCGTTGGTGTGCCGCGGCGCGAGGTGCGGGCTGTCGGGCTTGTCGGTCACCAGCCTCACCCCATGGATCGAGGCCGCCGCGCGAATCCGATCCGGGTGGCGCACGGCCGCGTTGACGGCATATGGGCCGCTCATGCAGTAGCCGACGCACCCCATCGAACCGCTCGACGCTGCGCTGTCCTCGGCGGCGAAGGCAACCAGCGCATCGATGTCCTGCATCACCATCGGTATGTTGATCGTGCCCATGAGCTGCATAAACTTCTCGCGCGTGGCGGCGTGAGCCTCGCCCACGAAGGGACCGAGCTCCTCGACGCCGGAGCGGTAATAAAGATTCGGCAGCATCGCGTAGTAGCCCACGGTGCCTAAACGGCGCGCCATATCCCGCAGTTCCTCGCGAATCCCGGGAGCGTCCATGAGAAATATCACGGCAGGGTAAGGCCCTAGGCGTTCGGGATGACAAATGAAGGTGTTCATCCGTCCGGCTTCGGTTTGGATTTCGATCTGCCGCTCAATCATGGATTCGCTCCGATTATTCCTGCGCGCCCGCGCCCACCGCGACCCACGCCAGATCCGCACTCGACACCGATTCGACCTTGAAATTCTTGGCCGCCGCCGCCATGCGCGTCAACGCCTGAGCCAGCGGCATCGGCGGTTTGGTATCGCCCTTCTTGGATTTGTGAAAGCGCACCGGATTGATGCGCGCCACCACGTAGCTGCGCAAGTACGGCGACTTGAAGCCGCGCTTCTGCAGGGTCTCGATGATTTTCTTCGCTCGAGCGTCGATTTCCAGCAGCCGCGATGCATAGCCTTCGCGTTCGCGCAAGCTCGCGGCCAAGGTGCGCTCGCTGAAGCGGTCGACCTTCTTTAAGAAGGAACTGTAGGCACCGCCGGCAAAGCGCGACGATTTTTCATACACGATGCCTAAGGTCAGCAGTTCGGCGGACTCAAACTCCGCGCAGTACTGTGCTTCTTTCGAGGTACCGTGCCGTTTCGCGAGACTGCGCGCCATGCGAATGACTTCGAGACTGCGATCACGCAAGTTGTGCGCTTTTTCGGTGTTGAGGGCGAGAATGCGGTAGGCCAGGGTCTCATCGGGCGAGATCAATGCCGTGATCTGTTTCAAGCCAAGGACTTTCCCTGCGGCCAAGCGATGGCGCCCGTTCGGCGTCCACAGCCGCCCGTCTTCGCCGCGCACGACGATCAAGGGATCGAGAAAAACCGCCGCTTCGTCGATTTTGAGCGCCAAGCGCTTGGCGTGGGTGGGCGACAGATCGCGCTGGAACGGTGTCGGTTGAACAGCGCTCAAGGGCAAGGACGCCAGCACCAGGGGCCGCCCGCCCAAGGGGTCGCGATAAGCACCGATGGTTGCGCCGCCGGCACTGCGCACCAGCGCCACCACTTCGGCGATCTCAGCGCTGTCCATGGGGATGGCCACTTGCGCGGCATCCAACCCCCGTGCGTTCGCACCCGGTGCCAACCGACCACGGGCTCGCTTAAGTCGGCTGGTCTTGCGCGGGCGGGCGGTTCTGGATTTTGCTTTTGCGGCTGCCATGAAGGCACAAGGTTCGCCTTTTATCGGCCCGGCGTAAAGAGCGGCGGCCCCATTGACAATACTTTCTTCGCTCCTTGCCGGGCCGCCGCGATGGCCGCATAGTTCCATCATGAAACGCCTGTCTTTATGGCTCGCGATCATGGTCATCCTATGCGCGGCAACCAACGCGGCGCGAGCCGCGATTGAGTACGCAACCATTACGGGTGGGCGGGTTCAAGGCGAAGTGAAGGATGGGCTCGCGACATTCAAAGGGCTCCCCTTTGCAGCACCGCCCGTCGGCGCATTGCGATGGCGAGTTCCGCAGCCGGTCATTGCATGGCGCGGTGTGCGCAAAGCCGACACCTTCGCGCGGGCCTGCATTCAACCCTGGGGCGACAATTCCGATCCGAATCGGCCCAGCGAAGACTGCCTGTACTTGAATGTGTGGACCGCCGCGGCAACGGCAAACGAGCGGCGCCCGGTCATGGTCTGGATCCACGGCGGCGGACTGACGAACGGCATGTCGTGGCAGAATTTGTCGTACGGCACGAAGCTGGCGCCCGAAGGCGCGGTTCTCGTCACGATTGCCTATCGGCTCGGAGCCCTAGGTTTCCTGGCGCATCCCGAACTCACGCGCGAGTCAGGCAAGGGTTCCGGGAACTATGGTCTGTTCGATGTCGTAGCTGCGCTGAAATGGGTGCAGGCCAACATCGCGCAATTCGGCGGTGATCCCTCGCGAGTCACGATTTTCGGAAGCTCGTCCGGCGGTCATATCGTCAGTCTGCTCGCCGGCGCTCCGGCGGCCAAAGGCTTGTACCGACGCGCCATCGCTGTAGGCAGAGCCAGCTTTTATCCGAGCCTTGATTTGATTCCGCCGAATCTGACCCCACTGCCGCCTTTGGGCGGGGCCGAGGAGTCGGGGAAGGATTTTTTCAAATCACTCGGCGTGTCGAATCTGGCATCTGCACGAAGCCTATCCGCGCAGGCCATATTGGATGCGCTCACTTCCTCACGGGCGGACTTGCGCGCAACCATCGATGGCAGCCTCATCGTGGGCTCGAACTTGGATCTATTCCAACAAGGGAAGTTCAATGACACGCCGATTCTGGTTGGATTCAGTACCGATGAGGCTGGTGCAACACCGCCAAAGGTCTTGGTCGACTGGATGGATTCCGTGATCGCCCGGACGAGCTGCAAGGAGGCACAAGCTGCGATCGAGAAGATCTATCCGCGCACCAACGATGCCGAAACGAGCATGCTGCGTTATTTATTTCGCGATTTTTATGATGGCTGGCCCATATGGACCTGGGCACGATTGCAATCGATGACAGGCCGCAACCATGCGTATGTTTTTATCTTCGACGTACACGGCCCCGAGCAACCCTTCGGCGCTTGGCACGCGGCCGAGTATCCTTTCGTATTCGGCAATTTCCCAAAACCGCCAACCCCCCGGGAAGAAGCGGTTTCTGCGCAGATGCGCCAATATTGGATTAATTTCGCGGCTCACGGCGATCCCAACGGCCCTGGTCTGCCCATTTGGAAAGCATTCGACGAAGAGTCACAGATGGCCATGGTCTTCGGCGACACCTCCCGGTCACAACGGCTTCCGAACATCATGGGGCTCAGGGCGCTGGATGAGTGCGTTGCGCAGCGAAAGCTTCAAGTTTCTTTTCATTCCTTGTCAACCCGAGGGCCCGTTCCGCGTCTATAGTTTGTGGAACGAACCCATGCCAAGGGAAAGTTCCAGCCGGCCCTCCAATCGCGTGCTCGTTACGAATGCTCGACCTCCAAGATACCCGCCCTTCTCATGAGCCGATCGCCGACGGCGCGTACATCCTGCGCGGATTCGCACTCGGCATCGTCACGGCGCTCCTCGCCGAAGTCGAGCACATTGAAACCGCAGCCGCGTTCCGTCACCTCGAAACTCCCGGCGGCTTTCGCATGTCTGTGGCGATGACCAATTGCGGCAGCGTGGGCTGGGTGAGCGATCGTCGCGGTTACCGCTACACCACCCACGATCCTCTAAGCGGCCAGCCCTGGCCGCCGATGCCCGCCGTGTTTTCGATGCTTGCCGAGAGCGCGGCACGAGCGGCCGGTTTCGAAGGCTTCAAACCCGATGCCTGTCTCGTCAATCGTTACGTGCCCGGTGCGCGGCTCACCTTGCATCAAGACAAAGACGAGAGCGATTTTAGCGCACCGATCGTTTCCGTTTCCTTGGGACTTCCCGCCGTTTTCTTGTTCGGCGGCAACGCCCGGAAAGACAAACATCGCCGCATACCCCTGCAGCATGGCGATGTTGTCGTCTGGGGCGGAGCTGCACGGCTTCATCACCACGGCGTACTACCCTTAAAGGACGGCCATCACCCCATGCTGGGGCGCCAGCGCGTGAATCTCACTTTTCGCCGCGCGCAGCACGCCCATGCAGTCCATAAAGCATGACCTCATGTCCTCGCAACATCAGCACGCGCTCGAAACGTTCGCCGAGCCGTTCGGCCAAGCGAATCGAGCGAAGATTTGGTGCCGCGATGAGGCTGACGACGCGAGGCCAATCGAGCACCTCAAAGGCCACTCGAAGCGCCGCAGAGGCGGCCTCGAACGCGTATCCGCGGCCCCAGTAGGAGCGCGCAATAGCCCAGGCGATTTCGCGATCAGGCCAGCCCTCTGGGTAGTGAAGCCCAACGCGACCTACAAATGCACCGCTTGATAGTTCCTCGACAACCCACATGCCGTAGCCTCTGAGCGTCCAATGTCCCGCAAGCATGGCGAACTGCCGCCATGCGTCCTCGCGCGACAGAGGAACAAAGTCACCGACATAACGCATGACCTCCGGATCCGAGCAGAGTGAGGCGTAGTCGTCGAAGTCGGCGCTTCTAAACTGGCGGAGACGCAACCTCGGTGTGTCAAGGGTCAGCATTGGAGCCTTTCATGTTCAGACGACCGGGGTCGTTTGCACCCATGATCAAAAGCCACAGCATAGTCGCAACCTCTCCCAGCAGGAGCGGTTGGGCGATGTTGCCGGCCTGGTCTTCGTAGGCAGGGAACAGAAGGCCGGTAAAGCTCAGGGCCAGATAGGCAAAGCAAGCGATGATCAGCCAAATGCCTAAGATGCGGGGCAGGAATCGCGACCTGTATACCAACAGCCCATAGGGAATGAGCCACAGGCCCCAAAATATCTCGTTGGCCAGGTCAAGCTGATGATGCAGGTCCAGGAATAGCCGTGCGAAGGCGTCACGCTGCGGCTTGTCGAAGACGGATAGATAACCGCCGCCGTGAACAAAGAGCAGCGCGGCTGCATCATTGACGGTGTTGGCGAAGAAGATCGGCGTGACCATCAGGCTGCCGAGAATCACCATCAGCACAGCGAGAGCCTGGTTTACGCCCTTGAACAGCCGGTAAAGCGCCAGCGTGACAAAGATCCATAGAGCAGCGCAGAGCAGGTAGCTGACAATGCCGAAACGAAACAACAGCTCGTGCTCCGCGATGTTGTTGGCGGTCGCCGTCGCGTCGCCGTACACGAACAATTTACCGGGAACGTAGATCAGCCGCACGATGCCGAACAGCGACCCTAAAAGGTAGAGCAGCCCTGCGACTCTGGCATTCTTGCTGAGCGTCATGTGCCCTCCTCAGTTGCGGGCGCGAGCCTGTTCTACCTCGGTGCGGCCTCGGACACTTGCTTGTGCACCCGATACATCAGAGCGAACGTCACCAGTGTGATGGCCATCACGACATATCCCAGTAAATCAAAATGAGCGAGCGAGCCATTCGGCCTCTGAACGATGAGCCAGCCCGCCACTGCCGCCGATACCCCGCCCGCGAATTGCTGCAATGAAGCGCTGACGGCATTGAAGGCGCCGCGCTTGGCGGGCTCCGGGATAGCCGAGAGCAGAGCCTGAGCCGGGATCATCCGCGAAAAGATTCCCGCGAATAGGATTACGTTGATCACTATGACCGCGGCAAGCGGCACGTGGCCGATATGTGTCCATATCGGCACCATAACCAGCGTCACGATGCTGCCGAAGCAGAACATGGCGAACTTGCCGAAACTATCGCTGGCCTTGCCGACCAGCGGGCCCACAAAAATAGTACTCACGCCAGTCACAAGATAAATCACCGGCAGCACGGTGAAGGTCAATCCGACATTATTCACAATATAGGCGGTGCCGAAGGGCATCAGCATGTAGCCGCCGGTCGGCAGCAGCATGACGAGGAGGAACGCGAGGCGATAGCGTGGCTCGGTGATCGTGTTAACGAGATGCGTCAGAGCGCTGTGCTCCTGCTTGAGCACGAGGTGCCCGACGACCGGCCGCATGAAGATCATGATGATGACGCCCGCCGGCACACCGACGGCGATGATTGCAAGAAAGGGGGCGTGCCAATCCCAATGGCCGGTCAAATACAGCCCGGCGGGGAGCCCGAGCACCTGGCTCGCGGCAAAGGCCGTGGAAATCACCCCCATCACCCGGCCGCGCATTTCCAGAGGAAAGAGGTCAGTGGTGATGGCGAATACGACGGAGCCAATCACCCCGCCAAACAATCCGGTAACGATGCGTGCCAGCAAAAGGAGCGGGTAAGTGGTGGCCAAAGCGCACAGCAAGGTGCCGAGCATGAACCCAAAATAGAAGAACAGCAGTAGCCGTTTGCGGTCGAAGCGGTCGGCGAAACCTGCCGCAAGAAATCCCGACACTCCGGCGCTGAAAGCGTAGGAAGAGACCGCGAGGCCAAACTGCCGCGGGCTGATGTGCAGGCTCGGCATCACAATCGCGCCGAGTGGCGAGATGATCATGAAGTCCAAAATGACGGTGAACTGCAGAAATCCCAGAATCCCGATGACGACTTTCTCGTACTGCGAGAACTTTATCCGAACGGGTGTGATTGCCGGTTTATCCATGCGATGTCCTCGGATCATATTCCAAGATGTCTCCGTTGCTTAAGCTTTTCCCGGTCAACGCCAAGATGAACGCCCAGTGACTCACCAACAGCGTGGTCATTGCATCGTCCCGCGTCGCCATCAGTGCCCGAAAATTGTCGGCCCTTAGCGTGGTCGCCTCCAATGTCTCCACGGGTTTTGACCACCACGGCGAAGGTAGATGCTTGAAATCATGATGCGGAAACCGGGCTGCCAACAATTCGGGCGGACTGCCCACATCACAGGTGAACGCCGCTCGTTCGCGCACCTCATGCATGATCTCTGCGGGCACCTGTTGGAATTTAAGTATCGGTTCCGCCGTCTGCAGAGTGCGCATGTAAGGTGAAATGATGATTCGCGTCAAGGAAACTTCCGCCAATTGCGCCGCCGCGGCATGCGCCTGGGCGACGCCCAACTCCGTCAACTCCGGATCTTCTATTCCCGGATCGATCCGGGTAGGCGTGAAATGTAGATTAAAGTAGCTTTGCCCGTGACGCAGTAAAAACATGATGCATTGTACGCTGCGGTCCGGCCGATACATCCATGTCTGGCCACAGGCGCTGACGTTTCTCCGTGCGAAGACAATGCTTCAGCTTTTCGATTTCCGTTGCACGATGGAAGTGCACGGTACCGAGGTATTCCCCCCAACCAAAGCTGACAATTGGTAATGGGCTCCCGCGAACGCATTCACAGTGATCTCCTCGGTGTTTTCAGCCCCTACCGCATGGCAGGTAACAGAGATCTTATGGGCGCCAGGATCAACGGAAACTTTCGAGGTTCCAGAACCCACCTTTTGCCCGTCCACACTGTCGATCGTGACGGCAATAAAACTCCCGGGAAGAAATGAGAAGGCCCACACTTTGGAGTCGGCGGAGATAGTCGCCGGCGCGCGTTGTGTGCCTGGGCTACCCGAATTAATGGCCTGCGTCGCACACGCAGGCAAGATGATCGCCGCTACGACCGGCAAGAGGTACTTTATACAAAATGCCAAGTTAACTCTCCCCGTAGGCACCGTGGATACCGGCCCGCCTTCAGTTCGTCCTTTTATTGTGATCGACCTGCGTTATGAGACAGGCGCTACGGCTGCCTGTCACGTAAATCCAGAGCCAGCTCAACGCGACGGCCAGCCGATTGCGCAAGCCGATCAAGAAGTAAATGTGCGCCAACCCCCAGACCCACCAGGCGATCCAGCCCCGCAGCTTGCACCAGCCGAAATCGATGACCGCCGAGCGCTTGCCGATGGTGGCAAGATCCCCCGCATGCCGATAGCGAAATGCCCGGGACTGAGAATCGCCTGCCAGCCTGCGCTTGATGGTTCGCGCGACGTGGATCCCTTGTTGCTTGGCGGCCGGCGCAATTCCGGGCGCCGGCTTTCCGTGCCAGACATTGATGGTCGCGGTGTCGCCGATGACGAAGATATCCGCCTGTCCCGGAACGCTTAAGTCCGCCGCGACTTTGACGCGGCCCGCATTGTCGGCCGGCGCCGCAAGCCACGCCGCGGCCGGCGATGCGCGAACTCCGGCTGCCCAAAGAATCACGTCGGCCGCAATCGAGCGGCCACCCACCACCACACCGCTTGAATTGCAATCCGTCACGGCGGACCCGAGCTGCACTTCCACGCCCAAGCGCTCCAAGGCCCGATGCGCATAAGCGGACAGGCCGGGCGCAAAGCTCGGCAAGATGCGCGGCCCGGCCTCGATCAGCAGCACGCGCGACTGACGGGTATCGATGCGGCGAAATTCCCCCACGAGATTCTGATACATCAACTCGACAATCGCACCGGCCATTTCCACGCCGGTCGGACCTCCGCCGACAATGACGTAGGTCAGCAGCGCGGCCCGTCGCTGAGGGTCTGACTCGCGCTCGGCGCGCTCCAAGGACAGCAGCACTCTGCGGCGAATCGAGGTCGCGTCTTCCAACGTTTTGAGCCCGGGTGCGAACGGCTCCCATTCGTCATGTCCGAAATAAGCATGACGGACGCCGGTCGCAAGAATCAAGGTATCGAAAGTAACCACGGCTCCATCTTCCAACAGGATCTTGCGGCCTTGAGCATCAACCCCGCTGACCACGCCCAGCAGTGTGGTTACTTCCTGGCGCTTGCGCACCAAGTAGCGTACCGGCCAGGCGATTTCAGAGGTCGCCAATGCGGCGGTGGCGACCTGGTAGAGCAGCGGTTGGAATAAATGATGATTGCGCTGGTCGATGATGGTGATGCGAACCGCGGCGCCGGCGAGTTCCTGAGCCGCGGCCAGCCCACCGAAGCCGGCGCCTACGATGACGACATGGTGCAAGGCCATATCTTAAGCTTAGCGCAATCTTCTCCGCCGAATCCACGCGACTGCCTGGCGAAATGCCGATCCCTTTATACTGCTGCCCATGGCACGGTGGTTCGTCATTTCGATCCTATGCGCGAGTACGCTGAGCGTGGCCATGGCTCAGACGCCGGCCAAGCAACCAGGCGCGATCGTGCTCTCGCCGTGCCGTGTCCCGGACTTCAAAGACGACGCCCGCTGCGGTTTGCTCGACGTGCCTGAGAATCCGAATAAGCCCGACGGTCGGCGACTCTCGATTGCGGTGGCCGTGATTCCTGCCGTTACGCAGCCGGCACTGGCCGATCCCATCGTTGCGTTGATGGGCGGCCCGGGCGAAGATGCCATCACTGCGGCTGGACTGCTCGCCGACCAGTTCGCGGCCCTGCGCCAAAATCGCGACCTCTTGCTGGTCGACCAACGCGGAACAGGCCAATCGGGCGCGTTGCACTGTAATCTGTATTCGGCCGAGGATCCGGCAGCCAGCCTTCGCGATGTTTTTCCGCCGGCGGCGGCGAAACGCTGTGAGCGGAACTTGCGAGCGCACGCCGATTTGACTCAGTACACCTACGATCATTTCGCGTCCGACCTGGAACAGGTGCGACGCGCGCTCGGCTATGGAGCCTTGAACCTGTTCGCCGGCTCCTACGGCACCCGGGCCGCACAAGTTTTCGTCCGTGCCTATCCACAAAGTGTGCGGACCCTGTACTTAGGCAGCGTGGTGCCCCTGGATGCTGCGAGTCCTCTGCCATTCGCAAAAACGGCGCAATCGGCGCTGGAAAACCTGCTCAGCGACTGCGCGGCGGATTCCGCGTGCCACGCTGCATTTCCGAATCTGCGCGACGAGTTCCGCGACATCAGCGCACGCCTCGACTCAGGCGCGGTGCGCGTTACCGTTCCGGGCCGCACAGGCGCTGTGCCGCTGTTCCGGGGCCGAGTCGCTGAGTGGATGCGTTTCAAACTCTACAGGCCCAAGAGTGCGTCAGCATTGCCTTGGCTGATTCACCGGGCTTATGAGGGGGACTGGAGCCCAGTGGTCGAGGCCCTGCTCGCAGATGCCAAAGAGACCGACGCGGCATTGAGTCTTGGCCTGCTGTTCTCCATCACCTGCAATGAAGACGTGCCATTCGTGCAGGAGAAAGACATTGGGCCCGCCACGGCGGGTACGTTTCTGGCCGACTATCGCCTGCGTCAACAGCAGACTGCTTGTGAACCGTGGCCGCGGGTGTCGCTGCCGACAGGATACCGCGCGCCGGTGCAATCGCCCGTGCCGACTTTATTTGTCTCCGGCGACGCCGACGGCGGCACGCCGCTTTGGTACAAGGATCACGTTGCCCCGGGATTTTCCCATCGCGTCGAACTCGTGGCCAAGGGTCAGGGACACACCGAGTGGAGCGATTGCATCTCGCGCTTGTACCAGCGGCTGGTGCGCACCGGTGCGGTCAGCGGACTCGACCCGTCATGCGAGGCAGTGCCGCGGCCGCCGTTTAAAGTGCGCTAGACGATACATTTTCAAATCCGAGGAACACCTATGTCCGTTTCAGTGACGACGATCGATCGAATTGCGGTGATCCGCATGATGCGTCCCGAACGGCGCAACGCCGTCGATGCCTCGACCGCCCAATCGCTTGCCGATGCATTCCGCGCATTCGATGCCGATGAGGGACTCGATGTCGCGGTCTTCGCGGGCGCGGATGATGTCTTTTGCGCCGGCGCGGACTTAAAGGCCATCGCAGCGGGCGCGCGGGTCGAGCTCACCGC
>Ga0210392_10001195_pt1 | contig 13975 bp, 7 predicted proteins | sample IncBWC30OmetaG_FD_161057 | JGI IMG/M metagenome (GOLD analysis project Ga0210392, IMG submission 161057) | Forest soil microbial communities from Barre Woods Harvard Forest LTER site, Petersham, Massachusetts, United States - Inc-BW-C-30-O ...
CTAATGTTGGGGACGTCCGTTAGGGTCGCGGCCTCCTCGGCCCCGAGCATGCCGTTCTTCCGCGCCTCTCCAATCATTTTGCGGACGGCGGAGAGCCGGACGTTTATAGTGGAGGGCCGCCACTCCATTAATAAGGACCGGGAGAGAGGCCGGCTGGCACAGAAGGCGAAGAGGTCGTCGAGCGCCTTGGCGTAGTTGCGCTGGGTATGGGGCGACGGCACCGCGTCCAGCACCATCTTCCGCAGCCGGGCCTGGGCCGGGGTGAGGGCCAGAGGCTCCCCTGCCCTGTTTTCCGGTGGTACCGGCGGCAAAATGAGTGAATTTGTCATGCAAGGATTTTACCCCTGACAAGGTGCCTTGTCGTTGGTAACAGATGCTCATTATAATAGGGTTAGGTTCCGAACGCAGCGGATTCCGAGTGTCGGGACAATAAACACGAACTACCACCCAGTTCGTTCATGACGGTGTCCCCTGAATGTGATCTCGCAGGGGTTAATAAAGGCGATCCCTGGCACTTGCAATGGTGTTCAAGATGGTGTGACGCTGAAGCCGCATGAATAAAGGGGAAACACCACATTCGACGCCATTGTAAATATTGCTCTCGACTCTTCAGGATTCGATTCGGCTATTTAACGTTCTTGTAAATTATTGAAACTGCTGAGCTTATCCATTTTGGGGAAGCTGACCTTCTGACACTGAACTACTCCCGCTTCGTACACAATTATATCCCGCCGGATCAATGCACCTCGGACCAACCCGCGTGTCGATACGGTCCGCGCGGTCGCGCAGCCAGCTATGGCGCAAGAGCGTAAACATCCACGCCACCGTTGTAGTTTGGAAGGTAGACCCTTCCGTTCCATACCGTAGGTGGAAGAAATTTGTTGAAGAGGTATTGAATATTCCACTGCTGCGAGTCCCAAAGAACTCTCAGGGTCTTGCTTCCGTCCGCGTTCGAGACCAGGTCTTCGGGGTCATATGCGAGCAGCCTCCCGTTCGTGACAGTCGCATTCCCATCGCCAAAGGGAATCGAACACCAGAGAATCGCGGTGCCAACCTTATTTGCGTTGCTCGACAAAGAGCAGAACCCCCCAGGCATTCCACCAGGAGGGTTGGTCACACTCACAGAAGCCGTCTCCCTGCCCTGAGCCAGATAGGTAAGTGCGCCGGTCGAGCTCATCGTCCACGCATGCAGTTGACTATTCTCGCCCCAGACAAAGATCGTCATCCCGCGTGTAGGACTCATGTACTGCACAGGAGTGGCGTGGACATGCCGCGTCTTGCCCCAGGGCATGAAGTCCAACGTCGTCTGATTCTGTGGACACGGATCAACAGGTCCAGGCGAGGCTGCGATCCATACGGGGGGCGCCTTTAGCTTGGCGCAGTTCGCTTTCGCATTGCCGAAGTCCGCAGGCTGCGTATGGCCAAGACTGTGCGAGTTCACCGAATATCCGATGCCGTCCTTTCCAGCAGCCAGATAAACGCCATACTCGGCGATCAACGTGCCGCCTGCGGAGCCGAAATCCTCATCACTCCAGGCGGGATCCGTCGGATCTTTGGGATACACCAGCGTTACTGCTCTGCCAGTCTCGTCTACGCCGCTCTGCACACTCCTCGTGTTCTTCATGGAGATCTTCATTCCGCCGCCTACGGGCATCACCACCTCCTGCGACGGAGCGCTCACTCCCGCAAGCTTGGGGGCCAGCGCTACATTCGGTGCTGACAGCTGGGGGTTCTCACCGATCCGCCCTGCATCGCTGAAGGGAGCCCAGGAGTCGATAACCTTCATCCAGGCAGCTGTCGTTGCGGTCGGAGGCTGATACTGAATCTTGAAGACACACTCCCCGAAATCGAATACGCCATCGTAAGAGCCGTTGCCGGAAATACCATACAGGAAGCCCTGCGTATCGGCAGCAAGTCCCTGACCGGCCATCCAGACGCCCGCACCGAGACCCTGCGACATCGCCAGCGAAGAAGTGACCTTGTTCGAGGCCACATCGAAGGCAAACACCCATCCGGAGGAGCCCTTTGCCGTCTCCATCACAGAACCCGATGCGAAGAAAACCGTCTTCGTACCATTCACGTTCGTCATCACCAGAGAGCTGCGCTGTTTCCGCATTGTGCTGGCAAAGCGTTGTGTCCCGTTCTTCGCGTCTGCTAGCGATACAGGCGGCACGACTAGCGTCCCATCCGCGATGTTAAGCACGCATACGTGCTGCATTCCATTTTGCGGAGTGCCATCCGGTGAGATCCATGCAACCAGATACACGCGCTTTGTATCAGGGTCGACAACACCTGTGCTCAAAACTCCCCAATGGTCGTTGATCTGGTGCATATCGATCGCGGCACCGCCATTGATCGGCCTGCCAAGATGTGTCTCCCACAACGCAGCGCCTGTCTCCGCGTCCACCCCGCGCACGATGTTCGCCATCGACGGCAGAATCATCACGTCATGGGTGCTGCCATCCTTCACCTTTACATCCGGAAGAATGAGAGGCTGACTCTCCGTACCACGCGCGTCACCAAAAACCGGAATAATGGTGTCGCGGCGAATGCCCTTGGCAAGTACGTTGTCGCGTGTCAGGATAGTCTCGCTGGTGTTCGCTCCAGAGCGGCTATTGTCGAAGGCTCGAGTTGTAACCGGCCGCAAGTCCTGTCCCCAGGCAGGCAGCGTCACAGCAAATATCCCGACAAGACCAATGAGCGTATTGCGCATAGGATTGATCCTTCATGCGGTGATGTGAGGGGTCCAGGGCTTCTCCGATTTTACCGATATCTTACGGAAGTGTCAGAACAGAAGTTTTGATCACGTCAGCCACGTCCCTCATAACCTTCACAGACCAGTGATTGGCTGTATTCGGGAAAATCGCAGGAAAGGCACCGCAGATCCAACAAAGAAGAATCCCTGTTGATCCCACAGATTGATTTCTTTGGGCTGAGCGGGATCGAACCGCTGACCTCCTCGTTGCGAAAATGCTGAGAGACGAATTTTCAACAACTTCGCAACACCAAACAAAGCACTTGTAAGCGCAAAACAATCGTCAGAAACCCTTATCGGATCCAGATTGGACCCGAATTGGACCCAGATTTGAGTTTCGGTAAGCCTGAATCATGACCTCAACGCAGCATGACCGACAATCAGCGCAGTCCTACCTGTGGCCAGCACAAAGAGTGGTGGACGGTTTGTTTCCTTGTGTTGGCCATCTCCGTCCCTTCAAGGCCCTCCGGAAATGGCCACAGCAAGTCGAACGGAAGAGACGGGCTCCTCGGATCGAGCCAACGGGCATAATCCCTCGACGAAATAATCGCCGGTATATATCGGCTGGCAAAGAGGTGGCGGAGTCCGGTTGAATGAGCACCTGACTCGAAATGTGATTTTGCCCATTTGGCATCGCCCCGCATCGGGTCGCACAGAAGCGATAACGCACATATCTAGAGCAGGTTATGGAATCTGGCATTCTGCATCGACCTGCATAGGCTTGCATGCAATCAGAAATTGATCGGACACCATATCGGACACCGAATCAGGATGAAATTCCGCACTCGGCTTTTTCTGGAGACTTGAAGAACATCGTTCGATCAACCGATCGATTAACAGCCGCCGAATTCCCTTCCGCTTCCCTTGCTCTCTCGGCTTGCAAAGCTGGTGTCACAGGCTAAGGTGAATTCGCTTCCACCTCCGCGCGCCCTCCCGCGAACGACGGCAATGCTGAGTACGCTGCTTTGAGAGAGCCTGGCCACTGCCTCGATCCCATCGCGGCTTTCCAAAGCGGCTGGACGATTCGGCTATGCCGTAGTGGGCCAGGAAAAAGTCCGGATTTGCACTCTCGAACGTCACCACTTTCAGCGATGGTTCCGCCTCGATCTGCTCCACCAAGTCGTAGAACTCGTCGTACATAAGATCGTCGATGGTGTTTATCGGGGGATGATTCAGAGTCACGCGCCAATGGCCAGCGTCTGCTTGTCGGTGATTATCCTGGTTGTTGCTTCGGCCATCGTGTCTCCTTTTGCGGCTTACCCCGTCAATTGCCCAGTACGTAGGTGCACTCTGATGGGAACGGGAACCCCACGACCACGTCTTGCCTGATCGAACGATTTTTGTCATTTAGTACCCCAAATTGGCTATGAAGGAATTGAGTGCACTGGAGGGACTTTCGCCCGCCACCTAAGAGAGTCGGACCGGGGAGCACTATCCGAACGGCTTCCTCATAAACCAGCAAGAACCGACAAATCCACAATGATTTGCAAAGATTCGGCGGGACTGAATATTTGAAAAACATAGAGCTCATTGTTTCCGGCTCTAGCAGACGAGATTGTTTGTTCCGCACTATCGCAGCGAATCGAGCGACTGTCAACCGCCCAATCATTTTTTTTGGCTCATCCAACTGTGATCGGCGACGCACGACCTGCTACCGAACTCCTGTGCGGACAAAGTAGTTTGCAGCGGTGTAGTGAACTCTGGCGCACGGCGAAAGTCCGCCCAGATCACATGACAGTGTCACCGAAAAGCTGATTGCCTGGATATTGAGCGGTTAGCCGCGGATGCTCGTGACCTGGACAGGAGTTCAGAATGCCCACTCCGAATGGACTCTGTAACGAATTCAGTGATATTGACACTATTAAATCGAGGACGAAAATCATGAAGATGCTTCGTTTCGGATCCTTGGCGACACTTCTGATTGCGCTGTGGTACCCCCGCGAATTCTTTGCCGCGCCCCAACAGCCACCTAACCCGAAGGCGTCGGCCGCCGCGGCGACCGAGAGGATGACGCCCGATGAAGCGAAGAGGCGGAGAGACTGGGCCGTCGACATGCACAAGAAGGGAGCGCCGAAGAAAGGCTGCTTCACAGCGACCTATCCGGGCGCTGAATGGAAAGAGGTCCAGTGCGTCCCGGTGCCGAACATTCCGTTCATTCCCCGGCACGGGCCACGGCCCTTCATCGTCGGGAACAGGGACGACATCTCGGGGGGTGCGCCGTCGGGAACCATCACCCAGGCGTTCGGGCATTTCGAAAACCCCGTCAACATCACAAGCGAAAGCGGGATGATCAACAACACCGGGGCGGCGGTCAACAACGCCTACACGCTGCAGGTCAACACGAACAACATGACCAGCACCGCCTGCGCCGGATCCCCGAACGCGGGCTGCCAGGGCTGGGAGCAGTGGGTCTACTTCAACAATGGCACGGCGGGCAGCGCGTTCATCCAGTACTGGCTCATTCAGTTCAACGCCGCCTGCCCCGCGGGATGGACCAAGTTCATGTTCCCGCCTCCATCGACTGACATCTATTGTTATCGCAACAATACCGCCGGCGGCGTGGGCGTGCCCAACCAGCCGATCACTAACATCGCCAACTGGACGCTGAGCGGCACGGCGACCACGACCGGCGACAGCGTCGGCATGTTCGACGGGACTACCCTCCACACAAAGAACGGCGACAATTTCGTCAACGCCGCGGCCAATTGGACGGAAGCCGAATTCAACATCTTCGGCCCCGCCGGCGGCTCACAGGCCAACTTCAACAACGGAGCGCAGGTCAACGCCCGGACGCAGATCTTCTACGGCGGCGACGCCGCGCCAATCTGTCTGGCGCGAGGCACGACTGGCGAAACCAACAACCTCAGCTTCGGACCCACCGCGCCCGCGGCGACGGCGCCGGGACCAGCCGTCATCTTCCAGGAAGGCACGGCTGGCGGCGCGGGATCGAATTGCGCCGCCGCCACCACGATCGGCGACACCCACCTGCGCACCTTGAACAACCTGTTCTACGACTTCCAGGCGGCCGGCGATTTCACACTGGCGGAGGTCGCTCCGGGGTTCGAGGTGCAGACCCGGCAGGTTTCGGGGGCGCCCACCTGGCCGAATGCGACGGTGAACCAAGCCGTCGCCGCCCGCCTGGGCAAGACGAAGGTGGCGATCTGCGGTGCTCCCGAGGCGCGGGTCATCCTCGACGGGAAGGCCACGGTCGTGGAGGAGGGCAAGCCGGTGGAATTGCCGGAGGGCGCCGCCATGCGCCGGGTGGGCAACGTCTACGACCTCGTGGACGCCGACGGCAATTCGGTGCGCGCCACGCTCAACTCCTACGGGGGCACCAACTGGATCGACGTCACGGTGGGCCTCGGTAAATGGCCGTCGACGGTCAAGGGCCTCATCGCCAACGTGAATGGAAACCTGAACCAAATCGCGACCCGCGACAACGTCGTGCTGACGAGCCCGTTCAACTTCGACGAGCTCTACCACCGGTTTGCCGACAGCTGGCGTGTGTCGGGCGAGGCCTCGATGCTGTCGGCCTGCAGCGGGAGGGCCGAGGTGGCTGCTCCCACGCGGACCTTCTACGCCGCGGACCTCGCGGAGGGTGTGCGGGAGAAGGCGCAGGGGGTTTGCGCCGCGGCGGGTGTGAAGCCGGGCGCGCTGCTCGACGCCTGCACGCTCGACGTCGTCGTGATCGGCCGCGACGAGGCGGCCAAGGCGTTCGTTGATGCGCCTCAGCCCGCGGGCGTTGGGACGATTACCGGCGGCAGGGGCGGCGGTGTTCTGGGAACATGGTGGTGGCTGATCCTGTTGCTCATCGTCGTGATTGTCATCATCGTGTGGTTGATAATGCGGAAGAAGCCGTAGAAGGATGAAACCGCATTCGTTCCCCATCATCATCGCCCTCTGGTTCGTGGGCTGCCAGGCACAGCCCCTGACCGAGCCGCGCTTTCCGAGCGGCACGTATGCGACCTGCGCTCGGGGGGTGCACAACCCGGACGGGAACATCTTCCTGAACAGCGCCGGGTTCGAGTCGGGTGCCGTTCTCACACTGTCGCAGAGCGGGGCCGCCGTGAAGGCGACGTACATCGATCAGAACGGGGCGTCGCAATCGCTGAACTTCACGACGCTGACGGCGACGTCGGTTGTCCTGGCTCAACCTGCGCAGGTGAGCGCCGGTCTCTCGGGCCAGTGCGTCAGGAGGCCGAGGAGTTCGGCGCTGTATCCGGCGACTATGAATGCCACGGCCGGCGCGATGACGTACAACTCCGGGACTGTCTTCGTCACGTTGACGGGCGGACTGGTGTCCGAGACGGGGGAGTGCGGCCGGCTGACGCAACCGGACGCGGCGTTCTGGCTCCTGTGTGGAGAGCGCGCGGGCGGCCCACTCCGTGCCGGCGACGCGGCGCAAACCCCAACCACGCGGCTGCCGGCCGGAACGTACTCGTGCCGCTCGCAGGTCGAGAGCTCCGCACAATTCAACGGCATCAGGAACGTCGCCGGTGGGGGCGGGACCGGCACGCTCACGCTGGCGCAGGACGGCGCGAAGGTGAGCGCCGCGTACGCACGCGACGACTACCTCGGCGGCACGCTGCGTTTCGCCCTCACGACGTCGACGACCGCCGGCGCCGAGACCGGCCAGACGCTGCAGACGCGCTGCACGATCCCCATGGGGAGGCCAATCCCGCCGCCGACGCCCCAGCCGCTTCCCGTCACGGCCGGATCCTTAACGCTCGTCGGATCGAAGCTCTTCGTCTCCTTTACCGGGACCATGGGCTCGGCGTGCGCGGACGCGCAGGTAGCCGGTACCTTAATCTGCTCGAAACAGTACTGATCGCGCACGCAGCGATCAGCCTGCTCGTTCGCTCAGACATAAATATCGGCATCAGTCAGCAATTCAACCTCAGTGACAGCCTTGGCCCAGGTCTCTATCTGAACTGCTTGCAGGGTCGCGGTCCGCAGGAGCCGATCGCGCTGAACATCCTCTACTGGCGGCAGGACTTGAGAGAAGGCCACTTGGATCTTTTCGGCGGGAAGCTGGAGTTTCCCAGATATGACGTGACTACTCACCTTTGCTCAGAAATTTTGCTTGTCCACGGTTTCAATGGTCCTTCGGCAGCTCAATCTTGAGCATGTCCGCCAACACTGCCGCGAACGACAGGAGGATGTCCGGGATTGGCTTTGAATTCGAAACTCGGGACTGTATCTGCTGCTCCGTTCTATGCCCGCTACGCGGCCAATAAATTGATGTAGGCGCGTCGCCTTAGAACCGGATTTGTATGGATCGCAGGGCTTAGCGCGGGAGTGGGGACAGCGCTCAGACTGCTCTTTTGTGTCCGTCCAGTGTTCCAGGTGTTCGACCTATGATAAGGCGCGCGAATTTGTGAAACGATTTTGCCAATTGATCACTATCTTGTCGAAAGGTCCCGCAACCCCATCCTTACGACCGCTGTCTAGGTGCGAAAGCGCAACAAGGATGGTCAAAAATCGTGACGGCTCAGAGGATCTGAATGAACAAGCGCGATCGCTCCAATTCTAGCGATCTTGATCAGAATTCCTTCTAATTTTGTGTTGCAGAGCAAGCGTCCTGGAGGTCTTATGCCCAAGGTTGCTGTCGCCGGAACAGAAAACGATGTCCATTTTGCGATCGTTGATTTCAGCACAATGCCGGCTGCCGTGTTGCTTGAGGATCCCGGCTTTGCCGCGGGATGCAGGGTTGACGTCGATCAGAATATCGCGGCCGTCGGGAGTGTACTGAGTGGCAAAGTTACGGTCTACGATATCTCCGTGCCAAGCGCGCCCGTAAAAGGGGCCGTGATCGACACGCAACTCGCTGGCATAGGTTCTATCGCCATTAAGGGCACTCTTGTAGTCGTCGGAGAGTTCGTAAATGGTTTTCAAGCGCGGATTAAGCTAATTGACTTTTCTTCACCCATAGCGCCAATCATTTTGGGAACGGCGTCTACACCCTTCGTGAACGTCAACGTTCCTGCTGATCCGGACGACCCGAATTCCAACGCCGAGACTGCGGGTGCCATCTCTTCTCTTGCTCTCTCAAGTTCGTTCATCGTCGTCGCTTCAAGTCAAAACGATTTCCGCATCGCCCAAGTGGACTTTACGAATGCCGCCTCACCGACAGTCACGATGATCACTCCAACTCTTTCCGGTGCTCCGACGATTGATGCTGATGCGGACGCCAACACCCTCGCGGCTGGAGACAACAACGGCACATTTTTGAAGCTTTTTAATGCCACCACTCATTCGCTGATGGGCAATCTGAATACAACCTTGGGGGGAGTCGGATCAGTTTCTGTGAAGGGCCAGAAAGTCTTTGCTGGCAGTCCCAACGACTTTTTCGTTGCGTCGGTCAATTTCACCACCAGCAGCGTCGTTACGTTTGATCCTATGATGGGCGGCGGGTCAACAGTTGCGCTGGAAGGAGGGGAAGGAGTTTGTGGTGCAATCCTCGGTACCGTAATAAAACTCTTCAACTTGAACGTTTCCCCACCCGCTCTAGTTGCTTCCGCAAATACTACGCTTCCGTCAATTTCGACGATCAAGATCGTAACCTTCACGTTACCGGCGGCCACTTTTATGCCTTCTGCGCTTGTTTTTGGCCCCGTGCGTAAGGGAACCCCAAAGACACTCCCACTCACCATCACCAACAGCGGGGGATTGCCACTATTGGTTTCAAACCTTGGGAGCACAGATTCGCATTTTACCTTCGCGCCGGTCGGACCCTTTAACATCGCCCCTGGAGCGTCTGTCGTTGTTTCCGTGACATTCAGCCCTAACGCGGAAGCCTCCTTCAGCGGCAACCTCAATATGACCACCAACGATCTGGCCCACCCTTCTCCCTCCGTGGCCCTTTCCGGCGTAGGGGCACTTCCCCACATCAAAGTCTCGCCAACGAGCTTGAACGCGGGCAGCGTCCCTGTTTGTTTGTCGGGTACGGTCCCTTTCACGATCCAGAACACTGGGGGACTGACGCTGACAGTTTCTTCGATGACCACTTCCGGAACCCCGTTTAGCGTGTCGGCCAGTTCAACTATAGTTCCGCCTGGCGGAACGGCCAGCTTTACGGTCAAATTTACACCCGCAACTACTGGCGGCGCGTCCGGAACGCTGACGATCATCTCCGACGACCCCAGCAATTCCATTCTGACCGTTGCTCTCACCGGCACTGGTTTATCGACGCCTCCGGCAGCCATCGGGGTTTCTCCGAGAACTCTAAGTTTCGGCGACACTCCCGTCCAATTCTTTATCGGACTTCGAATAACAATTGCGAATACCGGTCCGTGTCAAGCGCTGAGCTTCACCATGAATTCAAGTGGCGCGCCGTTTTTCGTGACGCCGACCGATCCGACAACCTTGCCGCCATCTGCGACTTCCCTAACGGACACGATTCTGGCAGGAAGTTCGAAACGATATGTAGTCGTGTTTGCACCCACGACGATGGGCACTACGTCGGGAAACCTGGCCATTGCCAGCAACGATCCGATGAATCCCACTGTCATGATTCCCCTTTCAGGAAACGGCGTGCAACCGAATCCTCTGGCCTTCGAGTTCGTCCTCGACCGTTCAGGCAGTATGAGTGGGGCCGCGCCTGGCGGCACCAAGATGGATGCCCTGAAGGCAGCCGTGGCGCTGTTTGCTGATGTCGTGCTGCCCGACCAAGGCAACGAAATGGGTTCGGTACAGTTCGACGACCAATTCAATGTCTTGACACCGTTTGCCGCTTATACCGCGGTCCAGCAGGCTCAGATAAAAAATGATGCCCTAACACTTTCGCCTCGAGGGATGACATCGATCGGCGGCGGACTCCAGCTAGCCCAAACCCAGACTTCTCTCTCCGCGCTAACACGCAAGGCTGTTGTGGTGTTTACGGACGGAATGGAGAATACGCCTCCAATGATTGCGTCGGTGGAGCCTGGGCTTCTTGCGGCTGGATTGGAGATTTACGCCGTTGGCTTGGGGCAGCCACAAAATATCTCTTCTGCGGCCCTCAACCAGCTCGCCGCAACCGCTAATGGCAAGTTTTTCCAAACCAATGACACGCTTATCCTGCGAAAAGACTTTGTGCAGGTGCTGGCCGATGCGTACCGGAACAATATGGCCGCGGACCCGATCTTCAATTTGCAGAGCGGCCAAACCGTGGACACGCCTGTGCAGATAACGCGGTGCGAGAAGAGAATCACGTTCATTCTGAATTGGGAGGACCCGCTATTGCAGCTCGCTTTTGTGGTGCAAGCGCCCGATGGCACTCTCTTTACCCCGAATTCACCGAACGCGAACCGTCTGGTGCGATACGGTCAGAGACCCGGATATGCGTTTTATCAAATTGCCTTTCCACCAATCGACCCCGGATCAGGCCTGGCAATTGGTCCACTACAGGTCGGCACGTGGCTGCTGCGTGCAGTCGGAAGTTCGCTCGGGACAGCGACGGAACGATGCGCCACAAGCGTGATCGTGGACTCCGACCTGAAGATTGACGCGATAGCACAGGCCCCGAACATCGTCTCCCCGATTCAATTGAGTGTGGGTATCACCGAGGGCGGAAAACTCGTGTCAAATGCGAAGGTGACCTGCATCATAACCGCACCGATGCAATCCCTGGCGGCAACGTTAACACCCAATGTGATTCACGCGGCGATGGATGCGGATCGGCATCCGATACCGGTGGATGGCAAACCGCTGATCAAGACCCGAACAGAAAAGTTCGAAGCTCGCTTCGACGAACGCCGCCGGCGATTTATTGTAGAAACGCCGGTGCCGAAGATCGACGGCGTCTATCGCTTCGAAATCTTCGCCAGTGGGAAGGCGTGCGGAGGGGTGTTCCAACGCTATGCCAGCTTCTCCCAATACATCGGACGCACCCCCGACAAGAACAACACCCTGGTTACTGTAACGCCATCAGGTCCCTTCGGCGTGGTGGTATCGGTTGTACCGAAGGATGCCAAAAACAAGAACCTCGGCCCTGGATTGGCCTCCGCAATTCAGGTGACAGCGAAAAACGTCAGCGTCTATCCTCTCGCGGATCGAGGCGATGGCTCGTATGGCTTCCGACTGGTGTGGAGAGGCTCGGGTCCGAAACCGCGGCTAAAGTTAAAGATCGGGAATTTCGAGAAGGAGGTCCCCATGGTTGCGCTCACGAAGCGCAAACCAATACTTAAGATGAAAAAACGTCGAGCGAAGAAGTGAACCTGCCGCCATGCGCGATTGCAGAAGGGCGTCCTCCCAATTGTGAGCCTCCCGACTGCAAATCCCGGAGGTCCCAATGGACCGAGTACTAAGGCTCGCGTGGGGTTATCAGTCGGTGCAAGACTGAGTCCTCTGCGAAGCCGATCCCGATGGATCCTCACCTGGTGGAGATGCTGCAGGAGTGGCGGAAACTGACGCGCTACCGTTCCGACGATGATTGGGTATTTGCCGGCAAGAGAGCCAAAGGTAAGCGTCCCATCTGGGGACAGAGCATCATGCGAAAACAGATCCATCCGGTCATCGAGAATTTAGGAATTAAGAAGCGAATCGGATGGCACACCTTCCGGCATTCCTATTCAACTCTTCTCAGACATCTTGGAACAGACATCAAAGTGCAGCAGGATCTTTTGCGCCATTCATCGGCGCGGCTGACCCTCGATACCTATACACAAGCTGTCACTCCGGCCAAGCGAGAGGCGCAAAACGCGGTCGTAAAACTCCTTCTACCGGGGGAATCAGGACATCTTGCTGCACCTACGACAAGCAATTCATATATAAGCACTTAGGGGCAACAATCCACGCTCTCGAGGAAGGGTTGAACCCTTTCTGCACCTTATGAGGGGGATCGCCATACGTCCCGTAAGTCTTTTGGAATGTGTGGCGGGGACGACGGGGCTCGAACCCGCGACCTCTGCCGTAACAGGGCACAGGAAAGCGGTAACTTATAGAAAATAAGCGCAATGGATGGCTCCTTTTGGCGCTTTGAGGCACGCATGGTAACCGTTATTGTGCCCTTATTGTGCCCGCGACCTTTGCCGTAGAGACCTCTGCCCGGACCTCGCTGCCATTGTGTTCCGTGGCCCTAGATGCCGCTCAATGCGCTGCAGTTGGTTGACCACCCGCCTTGAAGCGGTGAACCAGTAACACCACGGGAATCATGAAAAGGCTCAACCAGGCAAACACCCGATCGGCCACCCGATGCTCGATGAACTTCACCGTCCATTCGTGGCTCATGTTATCGAAGAACCCACGGATGTCGGCATCGAGCACCCAGTTCACCCGCTTCCGTTGGATGCCCACCGTCAGAGCGTCTAGCGCCTGATGCGGGCTGCGACCGGGGCGGAACCCATAAGAGAAGCCCTTGAAGTCGACCTCATAAATCTGGTTGAGGATCGTCACCACGGCCTGCTGGACGATCTTGTCCTCCAGTGCCGCGACGCCTAACGGACGTTGCCGTCCGTCAGCCTTCGGTATAAAGACTCGTCTTGAGGGCTTAGCCCGATACGCTCCACGGTGAACCCGCAATGCAGATCGATCAGCCGATCCTCCAACCCGGTTTCATACTCCTGCCACCTCATACCATCCACGCCGGGCAAAGCTCTACGCTGAAGCGCGTAAAAGCTGTCCCGGAGTAGTTCGATACTTAGATGGTGGAGCAAAGCGGTGAACTGTTCCTGCTTCCTTTCCTTTGCTGCTCTTCGCACACCGTCCAGTCCCTGGGACACGCGCTTCCCGCTCTGTGTCGGGCGCATGTGCGACTCAACGATGTTCTCCTTCGTCCGTGCCCTTCCCTCCCCAGCCTCCGCCGAAGGTTTCCCTCCCTTGTTCGGCTGGTTCACAGGTACTACGGCACAGTCCGACTTCTCCAGCACGTTCATGTCCGCCGTGCGGCTTGTGGCCTTCGCGGACCGGCCTTGATCGCTAGACCAAGGCGCGCTGGAGATCTCCCGGTTCTCGGTCGAGTAGGGTCATGGCGCGAAGCGGGCTTCTATGATGTCGCCGTTTCCATAACCCCCTCTAAAATTCCGTACGGCGGGTTTTCCCCGGTACGGCTTCAAGGCTGACCTTTCAGGTGATGCCTTCCTGTCTGTCGCGCTGTTTAAGCCTGCTCCCGGCATGCGCAACGCAACAAACAGTTTGCTTTCACCCTTCGTATCGTCCGAGACTGAGACCTGGACTCCCGTTCTGAGCCGGGCAGGTTTCCTCTTCGTGATACCGTCATTAGGGCCTCACGGCCTTACCCCA
>Ga0210392_10001196_pt1 | contig 13969 bp, 12 predicted proteins | sample IncBWC30OmetaG_FD_161057 | JGI IMG/M metagenome (GOLD analysis project Ga0210392, IMG submission 161057) | Forest soil microbial communities from Barre Woods Harvard Forest LTER site, Petersham, Massachusetts, United States - Inc-BW-C-30-O ...
TCCATGAGCAACCGCACGCTTCGCGTTAACGAACTGATCCAGCGCGAGCTCAGCGCCATCCTCCGGCAGCGCCACCAGTCCGAGGCCGTCGCGGTCACCATCACGGAGATCCGCGTCTCGCCCGACCTGCGCGACGCCCGCGTGTTTGTCTCCGTCATCGGCGGCGATGACTTCGCGGAGGAAAAGCTCCGGTGGCTGCGCCGCATCAGCAACGAGTTGCGCACCGAGCTGGGCCACCGTATCGTGCTGAAATACATGCCGCGTTTTAATTACGTCCTCGATCGCTCCACCGTCCAGAGCGTCCGCATCCTGCAGGCCCTCGACGAAATTGAGGCGAAGGAAAAGGAGCCGGAGCCCGATGCCTAAATTCTATCCGCAGCTTTCGCCGAGATTCGGCCGTCTCCTGCCCGCGCTCGCCGGCAAAAAAATCGTGGTCGTCGGCCACGCCCGCCCCGATGGCGACTGCATCGGCGCGCAAGTTGCGCTCGCCCGCGTTCTCACCGCGCTTCGCCTCGATGCGGTTTGCGCCAATCCCGACGTCGTGCCGCGCCGCCTGCGGTTCCTCACGCCTGGCCTGGCTTTTCACCGTCCGGATGACCTCGGCAAGCTCGATTACATCGCGATCTATGTCGACTGTGCCGATCACAGCCGTGCCGGACAGAAGCTGAAGGCGCGATTCCCGCTGCCGTTTGCCAGCGTCGACCACCATCTTTCCAACGAAGGGTTTGCCGAGCATAATTTCATGGATGCCGGTTCCTCCGCCACCTGCGAAATCCTGGCCGGGCTTTTCCTCGACAACCACCTGCCGGTGGACCACCTCGCCGCACAGGCGCTTTATGTTGGCATCCTCACGGACACCGGCCAGTTCCGCTTCAACTCCACCTCACGCCGCACGTTCCAGCTCGCCGCCGAGTTGATGTCGCTCGGCGCCCAGCCTTCCGAGGCCGGCTACCAGCTTTATGAACGCGAGTCCGCGGGAAAAATGCAGTTGCTGCAGAAGTTCCTCGCCTCGCTCCGTCTCGAATGCGACGGACGCGTCTGCATCGGCACGCTGCCCAAAGGCATCTTCGCCGAGACCGGCACCTCGACCGAGGATACCGAAGGACTGGTCGATTATGCGCGCAGCGTCGATGGGGTGGAGATCGGCGTGCTCATCGAGGAGCAGCCCGATGGCGTCAAGGCCAGCCTCCGCTCGAAGGATCCCGTTTATCGTCTCGATCTCATCGCCACGCAATTCAACGGCGGCGGCCATGCCTGCGCCGCCGGCCTGAATGTCAAGGAAACCGCGGCGACCTTCCTGCCGCGCCTGCTGGCTGCCCTCGCGGCGCAGATCGCCACCGTGGCCGCGCAGAAAGAATCCACCTAGAAGGGTAGGGCGCGCTGCCCTCAGCGCGCTGCGGGCGGTTGGGTCAACCGCCCCTACCTTTGATGGCACCTCATAAAACGGCTTCAAAAATTTAAAATGCTTCAGCAACCAAAAGAACTTGAAGGCGTGCTCCTCGTGGACAAGCCCGGTGGTTTCACCTCGCACGATGTGGTCGCGCGCCTCCGCCGCAAACTCGCGATGAAACGCATCGGCCACGCGGGCACGCTCGATCCCATGGCCACCGGCCTGCTCATCATGCTCATCGGCAAGGCCACGCGCATTTCGCAATACCTCATCAGCCTCGACAAGGAATACGAAGGCACCGTCACGCTGGGCGCCGTGACCGACTCGCAGGATGCCGACGGCCAGGTCATGGAAACACGCCCGGTGCCGCCGCTCACCGAGGCCGAGGTGCTGGCGACGATGAAGACCTTTCTCGGCGACCAGTACCAGATGCCACCGATGTTTTCCGCGATCAAGATCGACGGCGTGCCGCTCTACAAAAAAGCCCGCCAGGGCGAGGAGGTGGTGCGCGAGCAGCGTTTCATCCGCATATCGAGCATCGAGCTCACCCATTTTGCGCTGCCGCAGTTTTCCTTCCGCCTTCGCTGCAGCAAGGGCACCTATGTGCGCACGATTGCACACGACATCGGACAGAAAATTGGCTGCGGCGCGCACTTGAGTGCGCTGCGCCGGACGGCGACGGATCGGTTCCGGATCGAAGATTCACTCACCCTCGATCAAATCGAGGCACTGCCGGTGCGTGAAATCGAGAAACGCCTTTTGCCGGTGCACATGGCCGTCCCAAGTGTAGCACTTGGGTAAGTGACAAGTATCAAGTACCAAGTAACAATGACAGATGGCCAACTGCGCTCGGACTGACATGTAAAGGATCTCTATTCCTTGGCTTGAACCTCATTCGCGTTTATTCGCGTCCATTCGCGGTTAAAAATAACAATGAATGCCACTTTCTCCTCGCTCGAACAGGCCGTTGCGTTGCCCCCGCGGCCGTTGCATGTGGCGATCGGCATGTTCGACGGCGTGCACCTCGGCCACCGGGCCGTCATTGAAGCCGCCGTGCAGTCCGCGCGGAGCAGCGGCGGCCTCGCCGTCGTGCTCACGTTTTTTCCGCACCCGAGCTCGCTCTTTCGCCCGGAAAATCCCACGCGCCTGATCATGCCGCCGGCGGCCAAGGCGAGCGTGCTGTTTAAACTCGGTGTCGATGCCGTCATCGAGCAGCCCTTCACGATGGAGTTCGCGCGTATCTCGGCCGAGGAATTCCTGCCGCATTTGCGCCAGACGCTGCCGTCACTCGCGCGCATTTACGTCGGCGAAAACTGGCGCTTTGGCCGGGGCCGGCGCGGCGATGTCCCATTCCTGGTGGCCGAGGGACGCCGGCTCGGCCTGGCCGTCTTTAGCGCGCCGCGGGTCAACCTCGACGGCGAGCCCATCAGCAGCACGCGCCTGCGGCCGCTGATCGGGGAGGGTAATATCGCCGCGGCCAACACCCTGCTCGGTTACAATTATTTTTCCGAAGGCGTGGTCGTGCCGGGCGCGCACCTTGGCCGCGAACTGGGGTTTCCCACGCTCAACCTCGGCTGGGAACCGGAGCTGCAGCCGCGCTTCGGCGTTTACACCGTGCGGGTCTCCGGCGCGAAATCGCCCGCGCCTTTGCCCGCCGTGGCCAACTACGGCCTGCGCCCGACGATCGGAAAAGACACGCATCCGCGCCTCGAGACGCACGTGCTCGGGCCGTGCCCGTTTGGCGAAGGCGACACGATCACGGTCGAGTGGCTGCGCTTCTTGCGCCCCGAAAAAAAATTCGCCAACGCGACAGAGCTCCGCGCGCAAATCGCGCAGGATGTGGCCACGGCCCGCAAGGAGTTTGGCCTGCCGGTGGAATAATCTGGCCGCGCTTCTTAGGCTCCGGGCTTGGGCATGGACAAGCGGCAATAGAACGGTTGTCCATCTGTCTTGCCGCAGGGCACAGACTAGGACTTGGTTTGGCCGACCCAGGCTGCTCGGCTGGGTACCAAGCACGAAGCCTTGCCGGTTGACGAAGCGATGTTTTCTTGCAGAATCCTAAGCACGGAACAACTCTCCCTTATGCCCATAACTGTTGCCACCCGCCCGGTTAAAAAGCCTCATGGCCGTGGTCTGCGGCGTGCTGACATCCAACGCCGATTGGAAGACATCGAACTTGCGACGGTGAGCGCGGTTAGGGCGCTTCAAATGGATGTCGATGGCGATCCAGGGGTGCCGTCCGCGACGGTGTTGCGCAAGGCTCGGCTGGCAATTCGGTGAAGGTTTCGTTCAATCGGCTGGCTGACCAGGAATTGGTCTCTTCCGCCCGCGAGCTCGCGGATGCCGCGAATTTAGGCGCGGCGTTCCTCGACGAATACGAGGCTGGGAAGCCCAAATCAAGGCACACCCGCTTTCTTGCCCTGAAATCGCACCCGGGATTCGGCGCGGCTATTTGTCGCGCTTTAAATACCACGTCACCTACCAAGTTCGCGGGCAAACGATCCGCATTCTTTACATTCGGTATGCCCGGAAGGCCCCGTTGACCACCTTCCGGCGCACGTAACACCAATGAAATATGTGTGAAGCGCGTCATATTCACCTCGTCCAATGAGCCGCGAACGCAGCACCACCATGGCCGATGTGGCCGCCGCCGCCAAAGTGCATGTCTCGACGGTTTCCCTGTGCCTGCGCAACAGTCCCTTGATTCCCGAGGCCACCCGCCGACGGATCAATGCCGCCGCCGCCAAGCTGGGTTACCGGCCCGACCCGCTCGTCTCCGCACTGATGCGCCGGCGGCGGACGGGGCGTGATGCAGAGAGCCACGCGGTGCTCGCTTTTGTCACGGCCTTTCCCTCCCGCGAGGGATGGAAAAAGACCTCTCCGTTGTTTGTCGAGTATTTCAAGGGAGCGCGCCGGCGGGCCGAGGAAATAGGTTACCGCCTGGAGGAATTCTGGCTGCCGCCCGAGGACATGTCGCCCCAGCGGTTCAGCGACGTGCTCTTTCATCGCGGCATCCATGGTTTGCTGCTGGCTCCGCTGCAAAACCCGAACCGGCCGTTCAGCCTGGCGTGGGAACATTTTTCAGTCGTGGCGCTCGGTCTCACGCATTCGAGCCAGTCTTTGCATTGCGTCTCCCATGATCACTATCATGCCATGTTGACCGCGATGGATCGCTGCCATGCCCTGGGCTACCGGCGGATCGGCTTGGCGGCGAGCAAGCTGGCCCACAGCAAAGTCGAGGGCATGTGGCTGGCGGCCTATTTGATGAAATGTCGGGAACTCGGTCTCAACGATCCGCCTCCGCCGTTGGTGGCGGAGTCCTGGAAGGAAGAACTCGTGCAATCCTGGTATCAACGCCATCGACCGGATGTCATTATTTCGACCAATCCGCAGGATTTGGGTGGGTGGCTTGAGCGTTGGGGCCTTCACCCGCCCCGTGATTTGGGCTTGGTAAATTTGAGCGGCACGCGCCTGGGAGAAACGGTCAGCAGCATTTTGCAAAGCTCCGAAGCGATCGGTGAACATGCCATCGACCTGCTCGTCAGCGGCATCGAGCACAATGAGCGCGGGGTGTCCGCCTTGCCCAGCACCTTGCTGGTTCCCGGCAAATGGAACGAGGGCAAAACCCTTTGCGCGCAGCCGGGAACAAACACGACCGCGCGTGTCCGGGGCAAGCGGAGGTAGGGCAGGGCAGACCCAAGGCGCTGAAATTGTCATTCCGAGCCGTGCGAGGAATCCCGTTTTGTGGGCGGGGTGCCCTCACCCCGTGAAAGCATGAGATTCCTCGCACGGCTCGGAATGACAAAATAAAGCAGGTGTCGACTCGGCATGCAGAAGTGGCCGATTAGCTTAAAAATGTTTTAGAAAAGACCGCTGCTTTGAGGCAGAAAAGCAAAAGTGGCGGACCTTTGCAGGTCCGCCACTTCGTTTTGCTATTGGAATCAGAGCCCCCCTCTGTGTAACTTCGCAAAATTTGATTGCCGGTGGAGGTCGCATGCGGTGATGGAACCGCTGCGGATCCCGAGGGCAGTCCACTCGCGTGGGTACCCCCGGGCCGGCGTGATTATTTATTGATGCGTGACATTAAGGGCATAGAACGCGACGTGGGCGCCGATGGTGGAGCTGGTTCCCGTGGTCTGCAGGTAGTCGCCCGCCTTGAAGTAGAAGTGTTCAGCGCTGTAGCTTGGATCGATGGTGAATGTCTGCGTCACCCCATTGACGATGATCGTCAGCGCATTGCTTCCAACCGTTTTGATGGTGTAACTGAACTTCTGGCCGATCGGGACGTTGGTGATGAAGTGCTCGGTCCCACCGCCCGACGGGTTCGTTTCAAGGAGGAGATAAATGTCTCCATTTTGGTGGGTGGAATCCTGCGCGTAGCAGAACAACTCGAGCAGCGGCTTGGTCGAGGTCGGCGTTCCACCGTTGCCGATGTGAATCTGGCCGATGGACACGTGCGCTATGGTATCTTCCACTTTCAGGGTGGCGGTCTGGATATTCGTTCCCGTCAACGGCCAGTCGCCGCCTGGGGCCAGCTCACGCAACTCGCTGCGGGGGAAACTTGAGTTGGTGGAGTGGACGCCGTTTTCAGGGGTGAAGAAGGTCATCGCGCCGTCGGTTGTGTCGGTATAGAAGTAAGCATCGGTGAAGGTATTCAGCTGCGGCTGCGAGATGATCGTGGGGCTGCCGGCCGAACCGGTGGGCAACATCAGCTCCCAGTTGGTGAGATTGAAGTTTCCTCCAGGCGGGAGATTCGGGTTCAGTCCACTTGAGCTCGCGAACGCAGCGCTGATGGTGTGATTGGCCTGCACATTGCTAAAGGTGTAGGAGGTGATGGCGCCTTGGCTCGCACCATCAACCGTCACGCTGGAAACGATGAATCCAGAGCTGGGCGTGATCGTGAACGACTGGCTGGCGCCAGAGTTTACGGTGACCGTGCCCGACGGGCTGATTGAGCCGTTGGAGCCGGCACTGGCCGTGATCGTGTAAGTGATTTGGGTGAAGGCAGCGCTGATGGTGTGATTGGCCTGCACATTGCTGAAGGTGTAGCTGGTGATTGTGCCCTGGCTCGCACCATCAACCGTCACGCTGGACACTTTGAATCCAGAGTTGGGCGTGATCGTGAACGACTGGCTCGCGCCCGAGTTCACCGTAACCGTGCCCGAGGGGCTGATTGAGCCGTTGCTGCCGGCACTGGCTGTGATCGTGTAGGTGATTTGGACGAAGGCGGCGCTGATGGTGTGATTGGCCTGCACGTTGCTGAAGGTGTAGCTGGTCACCGCACCGACGCTCGCACCGTCAACCGTCACGCTGGACACTTTGAATCCAGCGCTGGGCGTGATGGTGAAGGATTGATTGGCGCCCTGGTTGACGATGACGCTGCCAGAGGGGCTGATCGAGCCGTTGGCTCCGGCACTGGCTGTGATCGTGAAGGTGGGAACCGGTGCGAAAGTAGCGCTGATGGTGTGGTTGGCCTGCACATTAGAGAACGTGTAGCTGGTCACCGCACCGACGCTCGCACCGTCAACTGTCACGGCGGACACGGCGAATCCGGAGTTGGCCGTGATGGTGAAGGATTGATTGGCACCTTGGTTGACGACGACCGAGCCCGACGGGCTGATCGAGCCATTGGCTCCGGCACTGGCGGTGATCGTAAAGGTCACCGGAGGAGCACCGGCAGAGAGGTTGATCGCGGTGAGCGAGCAACCGGCTGGCGTGGCGTTCACATCGAGGCACCAATTGTTCAGGCTGGTTGGGGCGCCCGCGGTGCTGCGGAAGGCATAGTTGCTGCCCACCGTCAGCTCGGAACCACCGGCCGGGGTCACATAGACCGAGTAGGTCTGCGCCGTCGTGTTCACGACTAGGCGGAAGTGATACGAGACATTGGCCGAATAGTTGATGCTGGAGGCCGCGGCGTAGGCGGTGCCGTTGTAGGCATCGATCTGTCCGGTGGGATTGAAGCGGGCGATACAGGCGAGGTTGCCGTAGGCCGTGGCCGCACCGTTGGAGAGACCGACGACGGCGTTTTCCGGGGAGACCGTAGGGGTTGCGTCGAAGGTGGCGGTGAAGGTTCCGGTCGCGGCCGGGCTGATGGCGAGGTTGTGGAATCCGTCACTCGAAGAGCCGGTGAGAGTTCCGCCGCCACCGCCGCTGCTGATCGTGTAGGTGGCGCTGGTGATGCTGCTGTCGGTCAGGCCACTCTTATAGGCAATGGCCTTGAGCGTCGTGGTGCTGCTGATGTTCACTGGACCGGAGTAAATCGTGCCCGCGGTTTCGGAGGGCGTGCTGCCATTCGTCGTATAGCGGATGGATGCACCGCTGGTGGAGTCACTGATGGTCACGTTTTGCGCACTGGAGTAAGTGCCGCCAGCCGGGCTGAACGACGGGGTCGCGACTTGGGGCAGGTTGATCGTATAGGTGGCGCTGGTGATGCTGCTATCGCTGTAACCACTCTCATAGGCGATGGCCTTGAGGGTCGTGGTGCTGCTGATATTCACCGCCCCGGAGTAAAGCGTGCCCGCGGTTTCAGAGGGCGTGCTGCCATCCGTCGTATAGCGGATGGATGCACCGCCGGTCGCCGAAGTAATGGTCACGTTTTGCGCACTCGCGTAAGTGCTGCCAGCGGGGCTGAACACGGGTGCGGCTGCTTGCGGGAGGGTGCCGCCGGTTGAAAAGTTGCACACGGAGAGGGTGCCCGCGCCGCCGCTGGCGGAGGCATCGACGAAATCGCCCCAGTAATTCAAGGTGGTGTCGGAAATGCGGAAGGCATAATTGAGGCCGACCGTCAGTTCGGAGCCACCCGCCGGGGTCACGTAGATCGAGTAGGTCTGGGCGCCGATGTTGACCGCCAGGCGGAAATGATAGGCCACACCGGCTGAAAATGGAATGGTGGAGGCTGCGGCGTAGGCTCCGCCGTTGCGCGCATCGATGTCACCCGAGGTGTTGAACCGCACCAGGCAGGCAAAGTTCGCGTAGGCCGTCTGGGCGCCGTTGGAGAGGGCGACGACGGCGTTGGTGGGAGAAGCCGAGGGTGTGGCGTCGAAGGTGGCCGTGAAGGTACCGGTCTGGGCGGTTATCGCGGTGTTCTGCCAACTGCCGCCAACGGTGGCGGTGACGCATTGGGCTTGGGCTGACACGGACAAGCTGCAGATCAGGGCAAATGCAGCGAGGGATTTTGAAGCAAGGCGGCGCAAAGGCAGCTGCAATGACAGAGCAGACGGAGTATTCATGGTCTTTTGGGTAAACTAGGGCTAACGGATACGAGACGAGAGCCGCTAGGGGGTAGGCGGTAACTTGGGAAATCTAAAAAGAATCCCGGGGAAATAAATCGTCCCGTTGTTCACATCGTTGAATAAATGGCTGGCGTCTCTGTTCGCGCATGGCGTGGACCCGACAAGTTGCAGGGCAACTTTCTCTTTGAGAAAAATGGGGCGGCCAACGGGATTGGCGGCCGGAGCGGCCGGTCCTGCGGACTCACCCTGCGGGTGCCCCTTCTCCGGCCCCGGTGGGCCTTCGTCAAACCCGCGATCCCTGGATTCATTCTGCTGGCCAGTAGAATGCTCTAACCAACTGAACTAGCTTCCTTTTCTCTCTCAGAAGAGAAGGATGGGGCGGCCAACGGGACTCGAACCCGCGACCCCTAGATTCACAATCTAGTGCTCTAACCAACTGAGCTATGACCGCCGTGTAGAGCCGGGTAAAATCACGTTCGGCCCAAGGCGTGTCAATCTTTCATGGATTAAGGTAGTGTATCAGTTTGAATTTAGGATTGCGGGCGCGGATTGCGGTCATGGCATTAGACCGCATGACGAAAGATGAACGGCTGCAATTCATGCGCCAGCGATTTAAGGCGAAGGGCGGCTTTCTAAGATCGGAGCCAAAAGCCATCGCCCCGCCAAAGCAGGTTTACCGTTTCGACCCATTCGGACCGTCCTACAGTTCGAGCAGGAGGCCGAAAAAATGGGTTTGTGAGGCCGACAAGCCCATGCCGCTCATGCCGCTGAAACCACGCAGGACGGCCCGTAAACTGGCCTTGACTCGTATCGCTGAGCAGTTGCCAGCCAAGCTGCCGCGTGTTCTCTTTTGACCATGAAGAAACCGAAGGCCAAAAAGAAAGCCGCGCCCAAACGGATGAAACGCAAGGACGCGGCGCAGGTTGCGCTTTCGATTGTCGAGCGGGTGACGGGCGGGAAGTTGAAAGCTAAAAATTAAGCATCCAACTGGAGGGGCATTGTGTCCCCCATTTTAGGAGCAACCATATCCAACTTTCTTTTGAACTCCTCATAGTTGGAGCAGGTTTTCATCAAGAAAATCTCATTTGATAGTAATTCTTTCAAGGCGGGATGCCCGTAGTCTCGGGTGAAATGCTGGTGATCCTTGCGGGCCTTCCCTCCAGACGCATTTCTTGGGTTAACTTTGCGCAAGTGCTCTCGAATGCCGGGAGCCAAACGAGAATAAACAATTTCGTTAGTCCATTTTCCGACATATTGGGGCTTCCGCCCATCGGGAGTGACTTGAAGCGAAACTCCTTTTAGTCGGAAAAGGTGTTGGTAAAATTCAGGCTCAAATAACCGGCTCCATTTCGCCCACTCATCCGTCAGATAACGGTCGAGTATTTTCTGAAGGGCAACCCGGTCGCGGACTTCTTGGTAGCCAGTTGCCTCATCAACCAAGGCGGTGATCCCAACCCTGGCTAAACCACGCATCAGGATGTCAGCCTGCTTTAAAACATGTAGCTGCGTGTGAGCCAAAACACCGGGTCCAGCATCGCGTGCAGCCAAAAACACTTCACATACTGCTGGGAGTAACTCTGCGGAGTAACCAAAGGCTTTTGCCCCCTTCAGCGGCTTGAACTCAATCTGGCTAGACGTCACATATAAATCGGCAGGTATAAATGGTTTAAGGTTTTTTGCAGTTAAAAACGCGGGGAGATTGACGTCACCATCGTAGTAGTCTCGGCCCTTCGCTTGGCGGGCCCGGCCAAGAGCACGCATGAAATCACTTTGGGTCAGCACCCGGCGTCCATCTTCGAGTACTGCGCAATGAATAACGTGGTCGCCGATCTTCAAGTCGCCTTCATGGGTCGCTTTCGGCAGGTTCCAACGAGCGGCAGCGGCTTGCGAAGCAATTTCACTGCGCTCCGCTGGGGTAAGTGCGTCACGCCGAGCATGACCACCGAGACTATGGAAAGAGCTTTCAGGTTTTGAGTCCATGCTTGCAGATTATGCTTGCTTAGCATAACTGCAAGCATAATCTTTCCCCCATGAACAAGACGAACCCCGCCAAGCGAGCCCAAGTCATAAACTGCTTGGTTGAGGGTAGCAGCATTAGAGCCACAAGCCGATTGACTGGCGTGGCAATCAACACGGTGGTCAAACTGCTTGCGGACGCTGGCCGGGCTTGCTCAATCTATCAGGACAAGGCGTTTCGTGGGCTTGCCTGCAAGCGCATCCAATGCGACGAAGTGTGGTCTTTCGTTGGCGCGAAAGAAAAGAACACGACAGACGAAACAAAGGCCAAAGGCTGGGGTGATTGCTGGACATGGACGGCATTGGATGCGGAAACGAAGCTAATTCCGTGCTGGTATGTCGGCACGCGGGACGCTGGCGCAGCGTATCACTTCATGCATGACCTTGCCGCACGGCTGGCAAATCGAGTACAGCTCACCACGGACGGCCATCGGCCATACCTCACAGCAGTTCAAGACGCCTTTGGCGATGAAATCGACTACGCCCAACTGGTGAAGATTTACGGCGAAGGGCCAAAGACGGAAGCGCGTTATTCACCCGCCCAATGCATGGGCACGCGCAGGGCGGTCATTAGCGGCACGCCAGACCATGCACATATCTCCACGAGTCTCGTGGAGCGATCAAACCTCAGCCTGCGCATGGGCAATCGCCGGTTTACCCGCCTAACCAATGCCTTTTCCAAAAAGGTCGAGAACCACGAGCACATGCTTGCCCTGTTTTTCTGCTACTACAATTTTTGCCGCATTCACAAAACCCTGCGTGTTACCCCTGCGATGCAGGCTGGCATTTCAACCCGCGTATGGGAACTATCCGACATCGTTGCACTTATTGATTCCGAGCAGGAAGCCGCAGCATGAGTTTATCTGCTATGCACCTTTTCAGACTTTATATCGATGATTTTCACGACGTTATTTCCATCGATTTCGGAAGTTACTTCAAAATGGCAGGCATAATTATTCTCATAAACAGGCGCAGTTGTCACCGTAGCGGTTCCACTGGTAATGTAGCGTCCAGTCCATCCTTGGACGGCCTCGGTTGTATCGATATCGACATCTACCGCCCCGTTTGCACCTTGACTCATGTAATATGAGGTAAGGTATCGAGTAACTTTCTTTTCCACTCGCGTAATTTGTTCCGAGCTATCCTGGGCATATGAAAAAGCAGGCATAAAGCCGGCGAATAAAAGGGAAATCCAAGCAATTGTTAGTTTCATGGCGGGATCGCGTTTTACGGCATGTCGTGCCGTTAAGTCAAGGGGCAGAATACGGCATAATGGGGCGTGCCATCTAAAAATGAAATCTATCGGCAGCTTCTTAAATTTGGCTCCAATGTAAGGCGTGAGCGCATGGCCAGAAATATCACCCAAGAAAAGTTAGCCGAACTGGCAGACCTCAATATCAGAACTCTCCAAAAGATTGAGGCAGGCCAGACCAATATCCTTCTTACCACTGCTAAGCGCCTCCAGTCAGCAATTGGCTGCAATTGGGAGACTTTGATTTCAAACTGATACACTACCTGGATTAAGGTGCAGGGTGAGGGACCCCACCTGCATTCCAGTGCTTGTCACTGGGCTTTTGGGGAATACATTATTACCGTCGTCCTGCTGATGTCTTCCGATCGTATGTCGCGCCTTCGCATTGTTACCTTCAACATTGCCCACGGCCGTGGCCTCATGCCCATCTCGGGCCTGACCACGCGCCGCCGGATCGAGGCGCGCCTGAAAAAAATTGCGCACCTGATCAAGCGCTTGGAACCCGACATCGTCGCCCTGCAGGAAATCGACGAAAACTCCCGCTGGGCCGGCAGCTTTGATCATCTCGAGTTCCTGCGCGAACACGCCGGGTTTCCCCATGCGATCTTTGGTGTCAACAACCGCCATAATGGCCGCCTCCACCTCAATTATGGCAATGCCCTGCTGTCGCGCCATCCGATTCTCGGGTGGGAAACCGTTACTTTCGGCCAGCGTCGGATCGGGGAGAAGGGTTTTCTTTTTGCCGAGATCGACATCCATGGCCGCCGCGTGCCGGTCGTGAACCTTCATCTCCACTTCGGCGCGAGGGAACGGCGCTTTATCCAACTCCGGCTGCTCACTGACTACTTGAAAGAGAAGCAGCGCCATCGCCACGTCCACTGGCACATGCCGCCCATCCTTTGCGGCGACCTCAACAATCCGTCCCACATCCCCGACGCCACTGCCTCGCTGCTGACTTACTTCTCGAGCCATGGCCAATACACGCTGCATCCGCGGGCGGGCGTGCGCACGTTCCCGTCGCTCTGGCCGAGCCGCACCCTCGATTTTGTTTTTCTGCCGCCGCACTGTGTCGAGCCGCGTTGCAAGGTCATTCGCACGCTGCTTTCCGACCATTGTCCCGTGCTGGTCGAGTTTGCCTTGGATAATAGCACCAAGTGACAAGTATCAGGTAACAAGTTCCAAGATAACCGACCACTCCTGACTCCCGAATCCTGATACTTGAGAACCTGATACTTGATACTTCCCACACCGGATACCTTTTCGATTCCCAACCACCGGCTGGACGACGAACCGCAATTTTCCCTCGCGCCTCACGCCTCACGCCTCAAACCTATTGCTCTCCTATGTCCCGCCTCTCCGACGCCTTTGCCCGCGCCAAGAAAGAAAATCGTGCGGCCTTGGTCGCCTACCTTTGTGCCGGCGATCCTGATTTTGACACCTCGCTCGCGGCCTGCCGCACGCTCATCTCGGCTGGCGTGGATGTGCTTGAACTCGGCGCGCCATTTTCCGATCCGCTGGCCGATGGCATCGCCAACCAGCTTGCGGCCCAGCGCGCCCTTGATGCGGGCATGACGACAGCGCGCGTTTTCGAGCTCGCCCAGCGCATCCGCGCCACCACGGCAGTGCCGCTCGTGCTCTACACATACTACAATCTGGTCTTTGCGCCTGGCCTCGAGGCTTTCGTGGGCGCCGCCAAGGCGGCAGGCATCGATGCGCTGCTCGTGCTCGATTTACCGCCAGAGGAGGCGAATGAGCTGCTGACCGTGTGCCAGTCGCATGGGATCGGCATGGTTTTTATCGTCGCGCCGACGACACCTCCCGCGCGTATCGCCAAAATCTGCGCCGCGGCCACCAGCTTCATTTATTATGTCTCGCGCGAGGGCGTGACCGGCGTGCGCGACCAGCTTGCCTCGGGCATCCCCGCGGCCGTCGCCCAAATCAAGCAACACACGAAGCTGCCGGTCGCCGTGGGGTTTGGCATCTCGACCCGCGCGCAGGTGGCCGAGGTCGCCGCCCAGGCCGACGGGGTCGTCGTGGGCAGCGCGCTCGTCAACATCATCAAGGCCAACCTGGCTGACC
>Ga0210392_10001197_pt1 | contig 13965 bp, 14 predicted proteins | sample IncBWC30OmetaG_FD_161057 | JGI IMG/M metagenome (GOLD analysis project Ga0210392, IMG submission 161057) | Forest soil microbial communities from Barre Woods Harvard Forest LTER site, Petersham, Massachusetts, United States - Inc-BW-C-30-O ...
CGCAGAGGCGGCGGCCCTGACCGCCGCGCGATCCGCCTCGACCGCCTTGCGCGCCGACATGCCCTCGGTCTCCTCCCGGTGCCCCGGGTTGACCTGCCCGTGCCCGAGGATCGGGGTGTTCGGATAATGGGTGCGGATGAAGGCGGCGAAGGCCTTGGTTTGCTGGGCCGTGACATCCTTGTCGTCCTTGGCGACGATCTCCATCCCCACCGTATTGGCGTTCGAGTATTGCTTGCCGCCGACCACGCCGGGGAGAATCTGCCCGGTGCCGCCGTAGCCGTACTCTTTCTTGGTGTCGTGGATGACCCCCTTGCGGTCCATGATGTATTGCGCGCCGATGCCCGGGCGGTGCGCGGCCCAGTCGGCGACCACCGCACCCGGCGCGGATCGTCCCGCCGTGTGGTGGGCGATGAAGGCGTCGGGCATCTTGCCTTGGCGGGTAAGCTCGGTCGGCAGCGCCGCGTTGGCGTCTGGACCGGCTGAGACCGGGGCCGCGTTGCCGGTCCCCGGGGCGGCGGCGCTGACCCCGCTGGCGACGCTCGACGCCCCTTTTTCACCGCCCAGATACTTGCGGTATTTGCCCGACGAATAGGTCGTCCAGTCGCCATAGCCGTGGCCTCGCGACTCGCGGTGCATCTGGAGCGCCACGCGCGCGTTGGTCGCCGGGTCGAACAGGTCTTCGTTCGACTTCAGGCCGTAATGCTTGCGCCGTTCCGGCCCAAGCTTGTTGAGCATGTTGATCTGCCAAAGCCCGTAGGAATTGTCCCCGGTTCGGGCGTTGGTGTTGTGCGACATCTGGTTGCCGCTTGATTCGGCTTGGCTGATCGCCGCGAGGGTGTGCGCCTCCTCGTCGGTGCCGCCAGCGGCCTTGATCAGATCGTAAGTGGCCTTGGTGTTATACTTGCCGCCGCCCCCGACGCTGCCGCCTTCGCCGCCATAGCTGGCGCTGCCGCCATAGCTGCGGCTGCGCGCCCTGATCCCCGCAGGCGCGCCGGGACCACCCGCGCCGTGGCGGCCAGACAGGAACCGCCCCGACCCGGCGAAATTGCCGCCATAGCTGCGCCCGCGCCGCCTGATCCCCATCGGCGCGCCGCCGCCGCCTTCCGCCCCGCCATCGTCGCCGAGACCCACGCCGCCGAACTTGCTGGCGTGGTCCAGATTGCTCTTGATGTCGGTCAGGAGCGTGGTCTGTTTCTTCGACTCCTCCAGCGTCGACTGGCTGCCGACGAGCATGCTCTTGATGCCCTGAACGAAGCTCCAGAACTTGTTGCGCTCGGCGTTGTCGTTGGCGATGGCCGCACCCATGCCCCCGCTGGTCAGCGGGCCGGTCATAGCCGGGGCGGCGAGGATGCCAGCGCCGACGCCCGCCGCGCCCGCGCCCGCGATCTGCGCCCCGTACTTGACCGCCAGCAAGGCGTTGCCGGTCGCCCCAACCGCCGAGGCCATTGGATTGCCTGAGAGGAGGCCGCCAACCCTCGACCCGAGACCTTTCAGGCTGCCGCCGCCCTGCCCGGGGATCGCCCAGCCGCCGCCGGTCGTCTGCATGAAGGCGTCGGGAGTGGCGTCAGGCGACGGCAGGTCGGCCGGGTTGGGCTTCTTCTTGCCTCGGCCGAAGCCGAACCAAGACCCTCGCCCCGACTGGTCGTTGAAGTCGATGGTGCCCGACTTGTCGTCAGGGGCCTTGCCGCCCAGCACCTGATTGAGCTTGCTGAAATTCGAGGTCAGCGATTCGAGGACGCCGCCGAGCTTGCCCGCATAATCGTGGTCGACGAAATTGGCGACGCCCTCGGCCATGTCGCCGAGCTTGGGGCCGAGGAACGCCACGTTCTTGGCGATCCCGACCTCCATCAGTTCGCCCGAGATTTTCATCTTGTCGGCAAGACCGGCGAGGTTCTCCTCGGCCTCGGGGGCCATGGCCATCTTGCGCCGGTTCTCGTCGAACGTCCGCTGATACCCGGCGACCCCTTCCGGCCCCAGCGCGTCGGCGGTGCGCAATTGCCCCATGCTGGCGACGCGGGTCATGCCGTAGCGTTGGGCGATTGCGTCCTGCATCCCCGGGCCAGCGGCGCGCTGCACCCGGCCAGCCTCCTTGAGATACTCGAACATCGCCGTCGAGGCGGGACCGGCGAGGAGTTGCTTGCCCTTGTTGACCCCCATCAATTGATAGAAGGCCTGCGCCTCGGGGCCGACTTGGTTGCGCTGGGCGGAGACGACGTTGCCGAGCGTGTCGAGGCCTGACCCGGGCAGCCAAGACCCGGTCGCCCGCATCGCCCGCATGGTTCCGGCGTCGATGCCGCCGCCCAAGGCCATCCGGCCTTTCTTCAGCGCCGCGACATCCGGCGCGGTGGCGAAGGCCGCGAGCGCGGGCGCGGTGATCGCCGCCGCCACCCCGGTCGCAATCATCGCCGGGATGTTCATTTTCGACAGGCCCTTGAGGGCCGACGCGGCTTCGCCAACCACGCCCGCGCCCTCGCCGCCCATGGCGAGCATCGACTTGCCCATGGTCTTGGAGACCTTCAGCAAGCCATCGACCGCCTCCGCAAAGCCCGCGTCGGTCTTCTTCTTTTCCGGCTTGTCCTCGGGCGGCGGGCGTCGCCTGCCCTCTGGCTCGGGCACCGGGCCTCGCCCTGTTTCGACATAAGTCCCGGCCGAGGGCGGACGCCTGCCGGTCTCGACGTTGAGCCGCTTGGCCGCATCGACGGCGGCGTTGATCTGGGTGGTGATCTGGTTCCAGTGGCCGACCGTGGCCTTGACCAGCGTGGCGTGCCGAGCGACCTCGTCGTTGAGCCGCTTGGCCGCGTTGACCGATCCCTCAAGGGTCTGGGTGAAACCCTTCTGGCCGGTCTTCAGGTCGTTCATTTGCTTGGAAGATTGCTTCCAAGAATTCAGGATGCCGGTGACGTTCTTGCCGACTTCGCCGATCCCCTTCTTGAAGGAATCCAGCCCGCCCGTGTCGATGGGGATCGAATAGACAGATTCGTCAGCCATGGGCGCTCACCTGAAAAAGCGTCGCCTATTCTGGCATGAGCGCCGACAAGATGTAACGCTGCCGCCACGCATGCGCGGTCGAGACGTTGGTGGTTTCCGGCAGGCGAAACTGGCGCATGAAGGAGGTGAAGCCCTCCCCCGCCATCCAGTCTAGGCAGCTAATGACGACGTTGGGGCCGCCTTGGGTCTCGTCGGCTTCTCGCCAGTATTCCCTTCCGGCATCAATGTCGGCAAGGAACGCATGAATTCCGTAAGCTCTAATGAGGTGATTTGCGCCCCCCAGAGATCGCGGAGGCCTTCCATCCCCATCCCGCGCGACAGCGTTTCGGGAATTCTGATCCATGAAACCAAGGTAAAATATACGATGAGGTTCTCCACCTCCATCGCCTTGTCTTCATCGATCAGCTTGCGGTCGATGGCCACCCCATAAGGGAAGCTGTCCTTGCCGACGATGCCGACATTGGTCAGCCGCCTGATCTCGGGCATCAGGCCGTTTCTGATCCGGTCGCCGATCCCGACCGCGTCGGCCTCGTCCTGAAGCACCATCGCCGCGACGCTCGGCCCGGTGATCGGCCCCATGCCCTCGGTGACGATGGACGACATCGCCCGGGCCATGCCGCGATAACAGGACTGGAAGACACTGATCCCCACCGGCACCGAATGGATGTAGGCCAGCCCGTCCTTGGTCTCGAACGGGGCGAGGACGAGGTTGAGCTTGCGACTGACGGTGACCGCCATCAGTTGCCCTCAAAGTAGCTCTGGTTGACCTGATAATAACCCCTGAAGGTCACCACCAAGGTCGGCTCGTTTCCGGCGAACGACATCTCGCGGATATTCTCCAAGGCGACATTTTCGATCCGGAACGGGTCCAGTTGATTGGTCCAGTTGCCCTCGGCGTCCTGCCCCGAGGCGGTGTCGGGATAGACATAGACCGTGCCGACCAAGGTCGACCGCTCGAATTGCTGTTTGTAGATGTTGCCGATGGGCATCGACTTCACCACCGAACAGGTCAGCGTGCACTCCTGATAGGGCCGAGGCGACGCCACCATGCCCGCCATGGTCGGCAGGAGATCGGTGGCGTTGTTCTCGAACGACAGCCTGATCCCCTCCGGACCCAGAAGCTCGTTGGTCAGGTTGAGCGCGCGCACGGCGGGAAAGTCCACCTTGGCGCGCAGCCTGTTCAGGGTGCCTTGCCGCATCGTTGACATGGGTTAGTCCTCCTGCCCGGGGCGGGGTCAGATCGTGACGAGTTGCGACGCGGCGATGGTGATCAGGACGTGGATGAACCCGCGCTTCGGAATGAACAGGACCGACAGACCGTCATATTCGCCGATCTTGTAGTGCCCCGGGTTGGCCTGCGCGTAGGGGATGAACGGCACCGCGTTGACGTTGCAAGCGCCCTCGTAGATGCCGGTGTCGATGTTCGACTGTAGCTGGTCGCCGGTCAGGCCCGACATCATCAGCGGGCCGACCACCATGCCGAACGCCTTGCAGGCGGCCATCGAATTGGCCAGCGTCGACAGAAGCGAATCGATGCCGCTCTGGTCGTAGTACAAGGGCGCGAGCGCGTTGTTCGAGCCGTTGATGACCGCGTTCGACACGTCCTGATTGACCCTGATCTGGACGTAATCGATAGTCCACCACCAGTTGAAATAGTCCATCCCGTCGTGGGTCACGCCGCTGTAGACCATGTTGAAGGCGATCCCGCCCTCCGCCCCGGTCGAGATGTAATTGGTGGCGGTGTCCTTGAACGACTTGAGGAGCGGCCCATTGTTCTGGGTCGGGTAGGGGGTGACGCCGTAGGCGAACTTGAACGCCATCGGCGAGATGCGCAGCGCGCTCGACGGCCGGTAGATCATGGCGTTGTAGAACATCGCCGCCGCCGTGAACTCGCCATAGGGGTCGCTGAGATTGAGGCTCTCGCGCACCGCTGGGGCCTCGACGTGCTGGACCACGCACTTGAAGGTCTCGTCGAGAACGTCGATCTCCTCCTTGTCCACCGTCAGCCAGAAATACGTCATGGCCTCCGGATTCTGGAATTGCTTGAAGACGTTCTCGAAATCCTTGATCTTGTCGGCCGAGGTGCCGTGCGCGCGCGGCATCAGGTAGCCGTAGAACGACCGCTGGTTGGTGTGCAGCCACTCCTCCATCTTCTCCGCCCGGGCGGTGAAGTTGGTCTCAAAGCCAAGCTCCAGCACATAGACCGAGATGGCGTTGCCCTGATCGAAGAAGGTCGTCGCCATCTGGCCGAGTTCGGCCGACGACTCGGCCTGCACCGTTCCCAGATCGGTGGCGGGGCCGGGGTCGGTCTGGAGCGTCGGCAGGGTGTAGGTGAAGGTCGAGGAGACCTCGCCCTGCGCCTTGGAGGCTTTGCCGCGCCGCTGCGGCCCCCTTGCCGCTCCCCGGGCCGCGCCGCGTCGGCCTCGGCCGAGTTCACCGCCCGCTACGGCTGCGCCCAAGATCGCGTTCGAGGTCGCGGTGGCTGAGCCGTCGTCGTTGGTCGCCGTCACGTTGCAGGTCAGAGGCAGGCCCACGTCGCCAGCCGCCACCAGATAATTGGCGGTGACCGCGCCCGCGATGTCGACCCCTGATTGCTGCCACTGATAGGCGAACGAGGTCGGGACGTTGTCCCAGACGCCTTCGCCACAGATCACCTCGGTCCCCACCGTGCCAGCGCCGGTCGCAACCGGGGCGGCCGTATTGACCGGCGGCGTCGGGTCAGGCCGATCCGGCAGGTCGGGCACGTCCCCGGCGGTGACCGGGTCCGAGGTTGCGTCGGCTTGGCCAGCGACATTGATCGCAGTCACCCGGCAGGCGAGTTCGCCGTTGGCGTCTTGGAGCGTCACCGTGTGCTGGGCGGTGACGGCGCTCGGCAAGTCGTCGCCGTTGAGGGTCCATCGATAACGCCAGTCGTCAGGCTCGTTGTCCCATTCGCCATTGTCGGCGGTCAGCACCGAGCCGACAGCGGGGTCGCCGCTGATCGTCGGCGGGGTGATGTTGACGGGGGCCAAAGTATTGTCAGGCTCGCCCGGGATAGGCGGCAGCGTATTGTCGATGTCGCCGCCCCCGCCGCCGGGAGCGGTGTCATAAACGACCGTCGCCTGAATGTGATGGTGGTTGTAGACCTCGGGAACGCACCCACTGATGTTGACGTAGTCCGAGCCGAAATTGGCCGGAAGCTCGCCGACCACCTTGACCGTCACCTTGCCGTCGACACCCCACTGCATGCTCTCGATGTCCATCGGCGGGGCGACCACCAGATCGAGATCGCTGCGCTGGGTCAGTTCCTGCACTTCCCCGGGCTTGAGCGTCGAGCCGCCGTAAGTCACCAGCGCCCCGGTCTGTTGATAGGTGTTCGGCGAGGGGGCGACGATGGTCCGGACATTCACCGTCACAATCGCGTTGGGATCGGACGAGAAGTGGACCGGGGCGGGGGAAGCGTAGGGCGAGACGAAGCCCATGCGGCCCATGCGCCCCTGCGGCGCGAGCGGCGTGCCGCGACCCTGCACCGCCCCGGGGAGGCCGCGCGCCTTGGCGGCCATCCGTTTGGCGTTCAGCCGATGGCCGACTTGCTGGTTGTGGCGATGAAGAGTGGTGTGGAGGCTCATTCGACTCTCCTTCGCTTTTGCGAGGCAGGCGCTTGGGCAGGGGGTTCGGGCGGGGCGTCCTCGGGAGGCGTCGCCGCCGCGCCGACCGATCTGGCCGTTCTGCCCGGGGGCGGAGGCGGCGGCGGCACGTAGGCGATGCCGGGGATCGCGTTCGAGGTCGCGCTCGCCGTCCCGGCGTTGTTGGTCGCCGTCTCGGTGCAGGTGATCGGGAGCGCGGCGTCGGCCGCCGTCACCGTGTAGGTCAGCGCGGTCGCGCCCGCGATGGGCGCGCCGTTGCTCCACTGATAGGCGAGCGTCGGCGCTGGATTGGCGTCCCACGTCCCGAACGCGCAGGTGAGCGCCGTGCCCTCGTCGCCGGTCCCGCTGATGACCGGCGGCGCGGTGTTAACCGGCGCTGTCTCTGGAGGAGGCGGCGACGTGCTGACCTTGATCGGCGGGGCCTTCATCGCTTGCGTCATCATGGGCATGATGGCGGACGTGATCGGCTCGAACCATGCTTGCGGCAACTCGGCCTCCTGACTGACCGTCGCGCGTCCCTATTCTTGCACCAGTGCGGCCTCTTGCGGAAGAGCCTCGCTAGGCATGTTCGGGTAGAATTGCACTATCGCCTTTTTAATCACCTGTCGCGCCATGTTTCGCGACACGCTCTGAAGATAGCTGACCTCGAACTCGATGTGCTTCTTCTGGGTCAGGACGCGGAACTCGACTTGCGGCATGTGCACGTCGCGAATCACGTTCGGCTCGCGCATCATGCCGATCCGGCTTTCGTCGCGGCTGTACTGGATCACGAAGTCCATGAAGTCGGCCGCCAGCCGCGCGCTCGCGCCCCACAGCGTCACCTTGATCCAGTCGCTGACCAGTTGGTCATGCTCCATGTGGCGGCCATAGGCGGGCGTCGCGGCGAGCGCCCGGGTGCGGTCGACATAGATCGAGGCGTAGGGGAGCTTGGCGTTGTCGGGAATGAGGTAGCTCGGGTGGACCGGCAGCGGGCAGATCAGCCCGGGGTAAGGCGGCACATAGCCAGCCATGGCGAGCCAGATCGGGATCGAGTTCGAGATCATCAGATCGGGCTGCCAGCCGACCGGATCGTCGATGATCGCCGGTTCGTTATAGGACTGGAGCGCCGTCCCCATGTAGTGCCAAATGTCGGCGTTCTCGTAGTAATTGCCCCGGGACGAGAAGGCGAAGCGGATTTTGGTGCCGTCCGCCGTGGCTCGCTCGCCGATATACATCTCGTCGGGGCCGATCTTGTTGAAAGGCTTGATCTCGTCTTTCGAGGTGAACAGGACAGTGTTCGTGTCGGTGACGTTGTCCTCGTCCTGATTGGTGATCACGGCGTAATGCAGCGACCCGCCTTGGCTAATGTGCAGCGGCTGGCCCGACATCGAGGAGACGGCGCGCTTGACCGTCACGGTGAACTTGTGGCCCGGGGACGGCGCGCTCACCCAGACCCCGTTGAGCGGGGCGGGAGGAATGGGGAAGCTCTTCCCGGGCAGGACCTCGGTCGTCCAAGCGTCGGGAAAGGCCGAGGCGGGGCCGGTGACCGAGACGTGGATCGGCTGGGCCTTGGTCATCATCCCCTGATCGCGGGCCGAGCGCGGGTTGACGATCTTGCCGCCGACGATGTCCATGCCGCCCATGCCGCCGTCGACCGCCTGCACCGAGGTGTGCGAGATGATGGTGTGGTCGGCCAGCCCGGGGGTGACGTTGACGGTGGCGCTTTCCGACCCGGGCAGCACCTTGATCCAGTAGACCATGCCGTCGACCGGCGAGACGAACTTGCGATAGAGATAGAAATCGACGTGCTGGTCGCCGGAAAGCTCGGTCAGGCCCGCCTTGAGGAGGGCTGACATCTGGCTCTGATCGCCGATCTCACTGATGCGGGGCATCGACACTGGTCCCTATGCTGAGCGCGACCCGCTCCATGAAGTCCGCCAGACGCCGCAACTCGATCTCCATCCGCTCGACCCGCACCTCCAGCGGCGACGGCTTGCGCGCCTTCGGCTCGGGCGGCGGCTCTTCCTCTAATTCATCGAGACGCATTGCTGATGATCATGATCCGGTTGAATTCTTCCTCGGTGATCCCTCGCTGGGAACCGTCCGAAAACGTCACCGCCCAAACGATCTTTGACGGTTCTGACACAGGCGCGCCCTCATGGATCGCCGGTTCGATCCTGACGATCTGATCGACGTTGCACCAGACGTGACGATGGCCGCCGAGGTCGATAAACATCACGCCACCCACGTCTTGAAGGCGCTGACATAAAGGCCGGTGTCCCAAAAGGACGCGCGGGCTGCACGCCGAGCGAAAGGCCGCTTGAAGCGATGGTTCACCCCTCGGAGGGAGGCTGCCGTGGGCACCCCCTTGACCCGCCCGTCAAGCTTCTTGGTCAGGATATAGTTCTTGAACATGCGCCTGATCTTCTCGAACGCTGGCTGAAGGTCAGGCTCGCCGCCGCGCATCGTCTGGCCGACGTAACGCTTCGCCTGATCCCTGAGTATCTGAAGAATCTCCTTCTCGTTGTCCTTGGCGAACGCCTCCATGATTCCGTATTTGGCCTCAAGGATTTTGGCCACATCGACAGTGGTGCGGAACGCCCCGCCGTAGGTGTAGGGGATCGGGTCGCCGACCCCGAAATGCAGCCGCTTCATCGCCATCAGTCGCTCCTCAGATCGCGATAGGCGTCATAGGTCAGGCGGTCGATGCGGCGCATCAACTCCTTCTCGCCCAGCGCCAGCCACGCCGGATCGTGAAAGCAATGGACGAGGAAGGCGTTGCGCGCGTGGCCGAGGTCGTTCGCCCCCTTCAGGCAGATCGGCCACAGGACATCGATGTCGATGCGCCGCTGGCGCGCGTGCCACCACGCTCTGACCGCGCCCCAGACCACCATCACGAGATGTCCCAGATGGTGCCCCACTGACCGGCGAGCATCATGTACATGCGCCCCCAAGGGGTCTGGAGAAGCCACATGTTGAACAGCGACATGTTCTTGATCATGTCGGGGATTTGCTGACCGGCCGAGGTGCCCTGATCCGAGGCCGAGGTGATGATGCCGAGCGACATCGTGTTCAGGCTGAACTTGCGGCGCAGGTCGGCCCAGTAGGTGGCGGCGTTGTCGGGAGGAGGCTGGGCGGGGGGATCGGTCAGGTCCCACGCCGTATTGACCAGCACATGGCCGCCGAGATTGTAGACGCATAGCGCGTAGATCGATGGCGACGAGGGGCCGAGGATCGGCGCGCCCGGGACCGGAACGTCGACTATCGGATGGGCGGGATGCGGCGGCTCGACGATGGGATGCGTCGGGCGCGGCGGATCGGGCCGAGGCTCGGGGGGTCGGCGATAGCGGCGGCGCGAGCGGTTGGGGACGAGCTTGAGGCGGTCGTAAACGACATTGATCGAGGTGTCGTAAGCCATCTCAAGGAAGGCCGAATCGGGCGCAAGGACGCTCTCGGGCACGCCCATGAAGGCGTAAACCCACGCGATGAAGCCCGGGAGGGTCGGATCGTTCTCAAGCTTTTGCGGGACAACGGACGGCCCGCCCCAAGTGATCGTCGCCATGGCCGCTCCTATGCAGCGCGGCGTCGACCTCCGCGCGGCGTCTCGGGCATGTTAGGCCGGTCGTTGTTGATCCGCCAACCCTCGGCGGTGTGGCTGTCGGCCGGATTCTGGAAGCCGTGCTGGGGAATCTCTTCGGCGACCGACATCTCGTACTGGGTCGCGGGGGTCGGCACCGTGCGCTCGATGGTCCTGACCATCTCCAAGGCGGCGAGTTCGCGTTGCTCGCGGCCGAGTTGGCGCAGCACGTCGGCGCGATATTCGACCGCCGTGTCCATCACCGCCCCGGGGATCGGGTTGTTGACCGCGATCAGATAGCCCGAGAAGTCGATCTTGCCCGCCTCAAGCTCGGTGTAGGGGATCAGGCCGTACTTGCCCCACTGGTCCATGATCGCATCGATGTCGAGTTGCGACATGTCCTCGGTCAGCTTCTTCTGGGTCCCCATCGGGATTTGCTGAGTGATCGCAGCTTTGCGCTCAGGCAGTCGGTAGACGAAGGCCAGATGTTGCTTGGTGGCGTTGCCGATAAAGACTTTCAACGCTTACTCTTGCTTCATCGAGATGATGGTCACGGTCTCGCCGCGCACCGCCCAGCCAGAGGTCGAGCGCATCTCCTGAATGACATCGATGGCCCCGCCAGCCAGCGGGGTCGGGATTTCAGTCGGGGCGGGCTTGTCGTTGAACATCAGCGTGCACGCCTCCAGCGTTGGGCTGAGCTTGGCGAATTCGTTGGTGTTCACCGTGCCCCGGCCTTTCGGCTGGACGACCTCGGGCATGACGATCAAAACGGCGTTGGTGCCGCCTGCGCCCTTGCCCTTCAGCGTGTCGTCGTAGACCCACTCGACCGTGTCATCGTTCATGGTCAGCACGTCTTCGATGACGCCCTTGGTGGTGGTCGATCCAGCCCCCTTGGTCTGGAACTGCATCAACATCACCACGCCCTCGTACTCGAACTGACCGAGGGTCTCCTGCGGGCCGCAGATCACGAACTTGCGCCCCATGCCAAGCTGGTAGGTGCGGGTCTTGATCTGACGAATCTGGCTCAGGAGGAAAAACGCCATTTCGCCGTTGTCGTAGGTGACCACGGTGTCGTTGCCGTTGCCGTCAGGCGGCAGCGGGATCGCGGTCGCGCCCTGCGCGTTCATGATCCCTTCGCCGTTCTGCGGGTTGAACCCATACAGAAGGCCGTTGCGCTGTAGCTGGAAGTTGGCCTGCCTCATGCCGAGGCGGTGAAGCTCGGCGATGCCGACGCCCCACTTGCTGACCGCCGCCGTATCGTGGTGGTCCCACTGGGCGCGGCAGCGCAGGAGATAGGTCGGGGCGCTGATCTGACTGAAGGCGAAGCTCGGCCCGGGCAGCATGTTGGGCGCGCTCTGTCCGACCTCCATCGAAGTGCGCACCTCTACGCGCTTGATGTAGGCGAACAAATCGCCTTCCGAGAGGCGCACCAGCGGCGCGCCGGTCGCCAGAACGTCAAAGGCCCCCGACACCTGCGAGAAGGGCATCAGGAGGTCAGGCATCACATATGAAGGGTGAGCCTGAACGAACGCGGGCGCGAGGACGGCCATAGCGGCTCTCCGTTAGAGTAGGATGATCGCCGCAGCGGCGTTGCGGTCCCAGTCGAGGAAGCCCTGCCCGGGAGGCGTTGCAGTCGGGCCGCCGTCGTAGATCGGGGCCATGCAGCCACCCGGCCAGACGCGCAGCACCCGAACCGGCAGCCCGGTCGCGCCAACGGTCAGCCACTGGTTGTCGAAGTCCCAGCCGACCGGGGCGTTGACCGGCGCGCCTTCAAGGGCCAAGGCCGGGTCCAGCGGCACCGCGATGCGAATGCCGCAACCGAGCCGATAGTAGCTGACGAAGCCGCCGTTGGCGGTCTGCGGCACCGGGGATTGCGGCGCGTTGATCGCGGCGTAGTTCTGATCGAACACCGACCAGCCGACGATCTCCGCCTCGGTGGTGGCGCGGACGATGTGGCCGCCAAGCTCGGGGATCGGCGCGCCGGGGGAATTGACCGGGGTCGCGGGGATAAGCTCGTTGATGGCGACGCCGCCCCACATCGGCAGCACCTCGCTCTCGTCGAGGATGCCGCCCGAGAGCGCGAAGCGGGCCGCCGGATCGGGCCAAGCGGTGCCGCAGATGACGCCGTCAGCCGACAGGCTGAACGAGCCGACCGCGCTGGTTTGGATGTAGGGATTGATCGTGATCGACATGGGTGGAAGCTCCTAAGAGACGATCAACCAGTGTGACGGCTGCGGAAGCCACTGACCCGGCGCGGCTCTTGGCTGAGCGCCTTGATGAAGCTTTCGTTGCCCACCCATTCGATGCGGTGCACCCGGGTCTCGGGATCGACCACATCGCGCCGCCGAAGCTCGCCCGGGCCGAGGTCGGATGGGCTTTCCGCCGCCCTGAGCGCGTCGGCGTAAATGACCTTCTCGACGTTATCGAACGCCCGCTCGCCAAGCTCCGACATCTTCACGTCGGACCAGTCCTTGGAATACTGGCGGAACGGAGTGACGAGGCGGCGGCGATAGTCGGCGAGGGCTTCGCCGGGGAGATTGGCGGGCGCGCGCTTGGAATGCGCGCCATAGATCGCGTCGGCGCGCTCCTGCACCTCGGCGAACTTGGCCCGGTCCTCGTCGGATCGGTTGACGAACTGGTCGATGGCCGACAGGCGCTGGGTGACGTTCTCCCAGTCGGAGGCCTTGACCCGCACATAGGCGTCAGCCCGGGCGTCGCCCTTGGAGATTTCCTTCTCCTGTTCGTCCCAGTCGGGGCTGTCGCGGCGGCCCTTGCCGTCGCCCTTGGCCACATTGGACGCGGTGGTGTCCTCGTCCTTGTCGCGGTCGGAACGCTTGGCGTCCGCCTTGGAATCTTTCTTGTCGCCGAACGGGTTCTTTTTCTTGTCCTCGTCCTCGTCCTCGTCTTTGGGCGGGAACTCGTCCTTGCGCTTGGCGTCGGCCTTTTTCGAGTCGTCCTTGTCTTTGTCCTTGTCAGGCCACTCGTCGCCGCGCTTGCCGTCAGCCTTGGCGTCTTTCTTTTTGTCGATGACCTTCTCGTTCTCGCCAGCGGCCTCTTTTTCCTTTTTCTCAAGCTCAAGATCGCCATCGCCCCGGGCCTTGGCGTCAGCCTTGCCCTTGGATTCGATGTCGTCCATCCGCTTGTGGAGGCTGTCGAGTTTGGAAAGGACCGCGTCCATCACGGTGCCCCCCTGTTTGGCGTCGGCTTTTTGGTCAGCCGTCTTGGAGGCGTCCGCCGCTTCGGTCATATGGTGCGCTCCTGAATGCGCATGATCACCGGGGATAAACCAGCCGGTCATAAACAGCAAACATATCCACCCGATTCATAAGCGCGTCAATGCTATCGGCCACTCTCTGGGCCGGATCATCCACTGGCACGCCGCTCGGTTCGGCCTCTTTGTCCCACACGCCGTTGGCGCAGATCGCCACATGGTCGACCAAAGACGCCGGTCCTTCGACCAGCATGGTCGAGCCATCGTCGCCTTGCAGGGTGAAGTTGACCGAGGGGTCCCTGAACACCACCGAGGGCGAAGTCGACAGATCGCCGGTCTGCATGTCCTTGATCGAACCGGCGTCATAGATGCGGGCGATGGCCCAGACATCCTCGGGCGCTGACCCCGGGGCGGGAGGCATGCCCTCGCGGTCGCCGAGATAGGCCAGCATCAGCGAGCCGATGTGGCGCTTGGCGAACTCGCTCGATGACAGCACGGCCTTGGGCGGATGCTCCCAGATCACCGGCAGGCCGCCGATCCGGCGCAGGAACCGCTCGGTCAGATAGTTCTCGGGGCGGCGGTAG
>Ga0210392_10001198_pt1 | contig 13964 bp, 10 predicted proteins | sample IncBWC30OmetaG_FD_161057 | JGI IMG/M metagenome (GOLD analysis project Ga0210392, IMG submission 161057) | Forest soil microbial communities from Barre Woods Harvard Forest LTER site, Petersham, Massachusetts, United States - Inc-BW-C-30-O ...
GCGCGTGCAATGCCGCTCGACAAATGCGGTGGCGTGTTCCTAACGGCTGATTCCAACTGCGAATTCAAGCCAATTCAGGATTGCATGACGACGTGTGCGACCACATCTGTCGAGCAGGTCTGCGCGCAAAAGACCTACACTATGTGCAGCGCGAGCTGTACGACGACGGACATCACGGCCTGCACGAAGACGCACACCGACTCATGCTCGAAGGAGTGCGATACCATCAGCGCCAAGAGCTCACACGATGTTTGTGTCAGCGAGTGCTCCGACAACTGTACCGCGGACGCAGTCTCCAAAAACGACTTCGGCGGCGACTCGGACAAGTGCGGAAAGAGCTGTTCGCACGACTGCGATTCGCAATGTGACAGTTGCAGCTCGAGCGACCAATCCACGGATTGCACGACCAAGTGCATGAGCGTGGTCCAAAGCGAGTGCACGGAAGAAGTGAACCGGGACTGCGTCCTCAGCTGTCAGACCGACAACTACACGAGCTGCGAGACCGACACGGTGAATACGTGCAACACCACCTGCACGGACAAGGGCGGCGCTCTGTTCTGCGACGGGCAATTCATCGACGCTGACGATCTTCAGTCGTGCGCCGATCAGCTCGCGGCCGAGTTCTCGTTCAACATCGACGTCACCGCGAAGGCTACCGTGAACGGAAACGGCACGGTGACGACCACCAACGGCGATGGCTCGAAGAGCACGACCAAGTGCTCCTTCAGCCCGCCGACGCGTGGTCGCAACGGCATGGCTTTGGGCGCTTTGGCGGTGCTCGGCATTGCCGTGGCCCGTCGCCGTCGTCGCGCCTGATGCTACTTGATCAGTCTTGGCGGAACTGCCGAGCGGGCTTTGAAGGCACCCGCTCGGCCGAGCTCTTGCAACGAGGGCTACTTTTTAGGTTCAGAAACGATCTGACCAGGTAGTACTGATCGGGCTACATTTGCCTACAATCGACCTCGGTGGCTGAACCCTGACGGGGCGATCCGCTTCGTGCCGAACTGTGCCAACGCGCGCTGAGAAATGCGCCAAATACGGGCTCGTTGCGTTGGTACAGTCGCTGCACTCTCTCCAGGTAAGCCTTTTTCGACGCCACCGGCGCGAACCCTGGAGAGCCCGCGATGAACCCCGAAAACGCCTCGTTCAGCCAGCACGCACTGCTGCTCGCCTTTGCCGCCGCGCTCTGGGCGACAGCCTGTGGAGGCACGTTCTCTGGAACCGGCGCAGCGGGAGCTGGTGGAACTGGAGCGGGCGTCGGCGGGGGTCGCGCCGGTGCTGGAACAGGCGGCGGTGTCATTTGCGACGAATGCCCACTCATTGCCTGCAACGGAGTCTCGACGATCCAGCCGGGCGAGTGCTGTCCGACTTGCGAACCGAGCGGCGGAAGCGGCGGGACATCGAGCGGCGGGGCGTCGAGCGGCGGCGCCGCGGGTAGTGGTTGCAGCGGTGATTTTGCGTGCCCCGATATCGGATGCGCGCCAGGTTGGAAGCCTGTGTACGAATCGGGAGCGTGCTGTCCGACTTGCGAGCCCGACGGCAGCGCAGGCGCGGGCGGCGGCGGCGTTGGCGGCTGTGGGGCTTTCGTGTGTCCGGGGATCGCGTGTGCGCAAGGCTACATGCTGCAGCAGACAGCTGGCGAGTGTTGTCCGAGCTGCGTTCCCAATGATGCCTGCGCTGAGGGGCAGCAAAGCTACGACATGCTGCGACAGATGCTCATCTCGCAACCCGGCGCCGTGGCCTGCAAGGTCGACAAGGACTGCACGCTCCTGCCGGGCAACGCGTACTGCGGCGACGAGTGCTCACAGACCCCGGTAAACGCCGCAGCCGCTCAAAGCATCGAGGTCCAGCTAAACGCTTCCGCCGCCAAGAACTGCTCTACTTGCACGCCAATCTATCCGCCCTGCGCCGCACCGTTCTCCCCGGTGTGCGTGGATGGGCAATGCGTAGGCAGTGTCATCATCGCCGGTTGAGTGAGCGCAGGCGACGTCAGGTCACCCGCGGTCTTCAACTTCCGGCAGACCGCGACCCTTCCAGATCGCGAAGATCGCTGGATACACCGTCAACTCGAGCAGGAACGAGGTGACGAGCCCGCCGATCATCGGTGCGGCGATGCGCTTCATGACGTCTGCGCCGGTGCCGGTGCTCCAGAGCACGGGGACCAACCCAATGATCATCGTGGCGACGGTCATGAGCTTCGGCCTGAGCCGCTTGGCTGCGCCTTCTACGATGGTTTCGCGTAAATCCTCGCGTGACCTGAGCCGGCCCTCTCTTTGGTGCCGATCGTAGGCGAGCGTGAGGTAAAGCAACATGACCACGCCGGTCTCCGCGTCGAGGCCCGCGAGGGCGATGACTCCGACCCAGACCGCCACGCTGATGTTGTAGTGCAGGAAGTAGAGCAGCCAAATGGCCCCGACCAGCGAGAAGGGGACTGCTAGCATGACGATGACCGTCTCGGCGATCGACTGCGTGTTCAGATACAGTAGGAGGAACACGATGCCGAGCGTGAGCGGAATGACCCATTTCAAGCGCTCTTTGGCGCGCTCGAAGTACTTGAACTGTCCGACCCAAGCGAGGCGCGTGCCGCCCGGCAACTTGGCCTCGCTAGCCACGACTCGTTTGGCTTCGGCCACGTAGTCCGCGATCGGGCGGTCCGTGTCGACGAATACGAAGCCCACCAGCTTTCCGCCTTCGCTACGAATCATCGGCGGACCGAGCACGCTTCGGATGCTCACGACTTCGGATAGCGGCACCTGCGCGCCGTCCGGAGTTCCGATCAGAATGCGACCCAAGAGCTCCGGGTCGTCGCGAAATTCGCGCGCATAGCGCACCGAGATAGGATAGCGCTCGCGCCCCTCGACGGTCTCAGAGACGTTCTGGCCGCCGATCGATTGGGCGACGACCCTGTTCACGTCTTGGACGCTCAGGCCGTGTCGCGCGGCCGCCTCGCGCTCGACCTCGAAATCGATGTAGAAGCCACCGGTCGAGCGCTCGGCGAACGCGCTGCGGGTGCCTGGCACTTTCGCCACGGCGTGCTCGACTGAGATGGCGGCTTTCTCGATGGCATCGAGATCGTCGCCGAACACTTGGATGCCGAGCGGGCTGCGCACACCGGTCGCGAGCATTTCCGTGCGCGTCTGGATCGGCATCCACCATACGTTTGGCATGCCCGGGAAGTGCAGTTTCTCATCCATTTGTTTGATGAGATCGTCCCACTCGAGCCCTTTCCGCCACTCGCTTCGCGGTTTCAGGGTGATCGTCACTTCGGCCATGCCGAGCGGCGCAGGGTCCGTCGCGCTTTCGGCGCGCCCTTCCTTGCCGAACACGCTCACGACTTCGGGGAACTTCTTGAGCTCGCGGTCCATCGCTTGAAGCAGGCGTACCGATTCGTTCTCGGACATGCCGGGCGGCGCTGTCGGCATGTACAGGATGACGCCCTCGTTCAGCGGCGGCATGAACTCGCTCTTCAGGCGCGGGAGTACGGGCGCCGTCAGCACCATGGTGAGCAGCGCCGCGATCACGACCTTCCAGCGTTGCTCGACGACGAAGCGAACGACCGGCGAATAGGCAGCGGTGAGGAGGCGATTGATCGGGTTCTTATGCTCGTCGTGCACCTTGCCGCGAATCAGCAGCACGGCGAGCGCTGGGGTGAGCGTGACCGCGAGCACTGCGGCGAACCCGATCGAATAGGTCTTGGTGAAGGCGAGCGGCGCAAACAGTCGCCCTTCCGTCGCTTCGAGCGTAAAAACCGGCAAAAACGAGATCGTGATGACCAGCAAGGAGAAGAAAATGGAAGGGCCCACCTCCTGCATCGCGCGCACGATGACCTCGGTTCGCGCTTCCTTTTGCCCGCCCGCGTCCCATTCCGACAGCTTTTTGTGGATGTTCTCGATGATGATGATCGAGGCGTCGACCATGGCGCCGATCGCCACCGCGATGCCGCCGAGCGACATGATGTTCGCGGTCAGGTGTTGCTCGGACATGGGGATGAACGCCAGCAGCACGCCCAGAGGCAGCGTCAAGATTGGGATCAACGCGCTCCGGACGTGAAGCAGAAAGATGAAAATCACCGCGCTCACGACCAGCATCTCTTCGATCAGCGTGTGACGAAGGGTTGCCACGGAGTCTTGGATCAACTCCGAGCGGTCGTAGGTGGTGACGACTTGCACGCCTTCGGGCAGGCTGCGTTTGATCTCGGAAAGCCGCTCTTTGACGCCCTCGATGACCGTGAGCGCGTTTTCCCCGTAGCGCATGATGACGACGCCGCCCGGTGCCTCGCCCTCGCCATTCAGCTCCGAAACGCCGCGGCGGATATCTGGCCCGATGCTCACGACCGCGACGTCGCGCACACGCACGGGGGTGCCCTGAATCACCTTAATCGGAGCGCGTCCGATATCGTCCGGGGTTTTCACGTAGCCGCGGCCACGAATGACCTGCTCGTGCCCGGCGATCTCGATCACTCTGCCGCCGACCTCTTCGTTCGAGGCGCGCACCGCTTTGACGACGTCATCGGTCGTAATGCCGAAGCCGAGCAGCTTGTTCGGGTCGACGTTGACTTGGTACTGCTTGATGAAGCCGCCCACGCTCGCCACTTCGGCGACGCCCGGCACGCTCTCCAGCGCGTAGCGCACGTTCCAGTCCTGAATCGAGCGCAGTTGCTGGAGATCGTGCTTGCCGGTCTTGTCGACGAGCGCGTACTCGAAGACCCAGCCCACGCCCGTCGCATCAGGACCGAGCGTCGGGCTCACACCGGCTGGCAGCTTCGCGCGAACCGAGCTCATGTACTCCAGCACGCGACTGCGCGCCCAATAGATATCGGTGCCGTCTTGAAAAATGACGTTCACGAACGACATCCCGAACATCGACTGACCGCGCACCGCTTGCACTTTGGGCGCAGAGATCAACGCCGCTGAGATGGGGTAGGTGATCTGATCCTCGACCAAATCGGGGCTCTGCCCCATCCACTCGGTGAACACGATCACTTGCACGTCCGAAAGGTCCGGAATGGCGTCGAGCGGCGTGTGCTGCAGGGAAACCCAACCCCACACGCCGAGCGCGGCCACGAACAGAATGGTGAAGAAGGGCCGTGCAGCGCTGGCCGCGATCAGGCGCGCGATGATTCCGTGCTTGTTGGGCTCGGCGTTCGCTCCCGAGCCGCTCACGGCTTGGCTCCGCCCGAAATTGGGACCAGATCCATGCCGCAAATGGGGCATTTCCCAGGCCCGGGCTGCTTCACGGACGAGTGCATCGGACAGGTGAAACCTGCGGCAGGCGCGGCGGGTTTCATCGTTTTCGTCGGCGCGGGCGGCCTTGGTTGCATCGTGGGCGAGGCCGAACCCATCGCGGGGGCTTCTCCAGCGTCTGCGGCGTCAGGTTCGCTGTCCCAGTATTTGGCCGCGGTGCTGATGCGCGCCTCGGCAGCGATCAGGAACACGCCGGACGTTGCGACCCTATCGCCGGCCTTGAGTCCTCCGAGCACTTCGTACATGCCGTCGGCTTCGGTTCCGACGTGCACTTCTTGCGGACGAAACCGGCCCTCGCCCAGATCCACGAACACCAGCCGCCTCGGTCCGGTGTAGACGATGGCCGAAGCCGGGACCTGCACGCGCGAGCCAATGTCCGACGCAAGCTCGACGCTCGCGTACATTCCAGGTCGAAGCTCGAGCTGCTTGTTGACGAGCTCGATTCGCACGCGGCCGGTACGCGCGCCCGTCTCTAGATACGGATATACATACGAGACCTTCGCGTCGTAGGTCTGGCCCGGCAGGTAGTCGAGCGTGATTTTAGCGGGTTGACCGACGCGAACCTGTGCCAGATCCGCCTCGTAGACGTCGGCTTCGACCCAGACCTTGTTCAGCGCCGCAATGCGAAATAGCCGCATTCCCGCGTCGACCGAGGCCCCTTCGACCACGTCTTTTTCGATCACGAAGCCTGCGGCGGGCGAGGCGATCGCGGTGCTCTCCTGCGGCTCGCCCTTCGCGGCAATGCCGTCTATCTGGGCGTCGCTCAAGCCCAACAGATTGAGACGCTTCCGCGCTGCACGCGCGAACGACAGGGCGCGCGGAGCTCCGGCGTCGTCCTGAATGTTGCCAGCCCCGGAGCCCCGGTTGGCGAGCAAGAAATCTTGCTCCGCGTTGTAGAGCTCGGGGCTGTACATCGTGAACAACGTTTGCCCACGCGAGACGCGTTGGCCGGTTTCATTCACCAGTAGTTTCGTGATCCAGCCACGCACCTTCAGGTTCACATCAGTGAACGCGGACTCGTCGTACGCGACGTGCCCGACCGCGTGGAACGAGCGGAGGAGCGGGCCCTCGGTCACCGCCGAAGTTCGAACACCGATCAGCTGCCGGCGCCCCTCGTCGATCATCACCACGCCTTCTGCTTGCTGCTCCTTGCTGACCGGGACGAGATCCATGCCGCAAATGGGGCATTTGCCCGGCCCCGCTTGCTTCACCGAAGGATGCATCGAGCACGTGTAGTGATCGATGTCGCCCGCTCCGGACGACGGCGTTCCGCTCGCACTCCGACTCGACGCTGGAGCCATGGCGGCGCTGGCTGCGGAGGGCCCCTTGTTGCCGAACCAGGCGCTGAGCGGCTCCCGGAACACGAGGGCTAGCAGCAGGACCAGAGCGCCGAGCGCGATCGAGACGATCGTCGAACGCTTGAAAGAATACATGTGGTTCGTGGTCATGGCTTGTCGTCCTGTGCGTCGAGTCCTGGAATACGCCCCAGCGCGCGGTCCAGCTCGGCGCGATGACGGTCGCATTCGGCGCGCGCCATTTGGTAGTCGAGCTCGACGCCGCGCAAATTCTTCTCAGCCTCCACCACGGCCATGAACGGGTTCTGCGACGCCGTGAAGCCAGCACGCGCGGCGTCGATCTGGTCGCGCGCCACGGGCAGCAACCGCTTCTCGAACAGCCCAATGACGTGCTCGGATTCCTGAAGCCGTTTCAACGCCACGAACACCTGAGTTCGCGCTGCGTCAGTCATGCGTGACGCGTCGCTCTCGAATTGCGCGCGCATCGCCAGCGCCTCGTCCGCCGCGCCGGCACGTCGGCCCGTCTGAACCGGCAAATTGAAGCCGAGCCCCACCATCCAGCGGTGTTCGGGCGTGTCCCACATCGAATTGTACGAGGTAGAGACCGTTACATCCGGGTAATACTCGCGGTCGGCGCGAGCGGCGCGCGCTCGAGCGCCCTCTGCGCGTCGATGCGCGGCCGTGATCTCGCTGCGATGGGCGACGGCGTCGGTTTCGAGGTGCTCCGTCTCACCCGCGCCGGGTATCGCAGGCATCGGCAGCTCTGTTGGCGGAGGAGGCAGCGGAAGCTCGGGCGCCCGGTGCAGGAGCTCGTTCATCTGTGCCACGGTGACGTCGCGCTGCGAGGCGAGGATGGCCGTGTCGTGCTCCATGTGCGCGAGCTCGGCTTCGGCCTGCAGCGGGTCCTGCGCTGAGCCCCGGCCCGCTTGAAACTGAGCCGTGGCTCCGTCGCGCATTGAGCCCATGATCTCGACGTGGTGCGCGTTGATTTCGATGGCTCGCGCGGAGATGAAGTACTGGTCGTAAAGGACGACCGCGGACAGCGCGAGCTCGCGCTTCATCGTCTCGTAGTCGCTCTTCGAGGCATCCGCTTCGGCGGCAGCCGCAGACGCTTCGAAGCCACGCTTGCCGAACCAGGGCAGCCGCTGACTGATCCCTACTTCGTAGCCAAAAGGAGCTTTGGACGAGCCGATCGACAGCGGCGCGACTCCCAGGTCGATCGTGGGATCTTCCAACGTGCCCGATTGGCTCACGCGCGAAAGTGCGGCGCGCCAGCCCTGCCTCGCTGATTCGATCGTTGGATTGCGCTCGAGCACGGCACGAACGTAGGCGCGCCGGTCCAGCGCGGCTGCATTGAGGCCGATCGCAGTGTCGCTTTGCGCGGGCGGCACCGTGGCCGATGAGCTGTCGTACTCGGTCTTGGGGGTGTCGTGGGACGCGCTACCGGTCGTGGCGACGCAGCCAGAAAGCAGTGAAACAAGAACCGAGCCGACGACTCGCTGCGAGATACCCGAAGGGGTGAGCAATACTCCAAACATGAAGACTCCGTGATCGCTGACGGGCTCGCAGGCGAATGCACCAGTGCACACGCTTGCCGGATCGAACCGTCGGGCTCGGCAGAGGCCGAACCAGTGTTTGCGAACAAACGGAGCTGTCTCAGCTCAAAAGAGCGCAGTGCACGACGAACAGCGGGGGTCCGATCGCCAGCGGAGCCTGGGTCGACTCGGCACAAGAGCTGCCTGTGTCGCTGCGCGGGCTCACGCGGAAGGCTTCGGAAACCGTACTCAGCACGGCTGCAGCTACGACGCCCCGTAGAACGTGGCGCGTGCCGAGCGAAGCATTTCGATTCGCAGACGCGACCCGCTGGCAGCAATCCTGGACTTGAAACTCCTGCGCCGCGCTGGGAGCCTGCGATACTGCGTCGGTTTCGCAGCAACAGGACGCCATGACGCGGCCCATCATGCTGCAATAGTACTGAGTGCGCGCCGAAGCCCCGCCCGGCAGCAGCATGATCAATGCTGTAAGCAGGGCAAGAACCCGGGCTCGAACGGCGCGCATTTAGGCTTTAGCTTATAGCATCTTATTGCGCGGGGGCTGAAAGATCTCCGATAAGGCTCCGCGCTCTTGCCGTGCGCCAGCCGGGCGCGCGAAATCAGCTGCCGTGCGTGTGAATCGACGGCGCCCAGACGGCCTTGCCGGCGAACTCGCCCTCGGTGACGAGCACCTTCGAATACATTGGGCCTTCCTCGACTTGCGAGCAGCTGGTGCCGTGAGGAATGCTGAAGCCGCCTTGCTCCGAAATGACTCGGCGCACGACGTTGTCATCGGCGTTGCTGACGATCGCCGCGTCGAGGGCCTCCGAGCCGTCCTTGGTGGGGAACACCATCGGGTCGATGGTCGAATGCGGCACACTGAGGCGGCAATCGGCCTGCTCGTGACCAGCGGCGTGCCGGCGCGTCACGAAAATCCCAACCGCGAGCAAACAGACACAAGCCGCGGTCAGCGCTGCGATGATTTTGGCGATGCGGCTGGTGATCACTCGAAGCCTCCGGGCTGACCGGCAATCTAGGCGGAGGCAGCGCGTCGCGCTACGATGAACAGCCGCGGAAATGCCAAAAGCCGCTGCCCGTCCGCTCGCGGGCCGTACGCTTTCGTGATGCGTTGTTCATATTCGCTCAGGAAAGCGCTTCGTTGTGGCTCCGAGAGCGGGTCGACGAAGGGTCGCAAGCCCGTGGCTCGCAGCCAATCGACGATGGCTGCGGCTGACGACATTGGATGTTGATAGGTGGTGCGCCAGATCTCGACGCGCGCTCCGTGCGGCACCAAAACATCGTAGTAGTCCGCCACCGACAAGATGCGCGCACGCACGCTGGCGGCGTCGCCGATCGCGCTCGACCAGGGCCCAGCCGTTGCGACTTCGCGCATCAGTCGGTGTGAAGCTTCGTCCAAATTGTCCGGCATTTGTACTGCGAGCACTCCGCCTGGGGCGAGCGCCGAGAGCAGCCGAGGAAACAACGACTCATGGTCCGGAACCCACTGCAGCACGGCGTTGGCGAATATCAGGTCGGGTGGGCTGCTTGGTTGCCACGCGCTGACATCGGCGAGCTCGAAGCGGCAGTGTGGGAGGCGCGCGCGGGCGCTTGCGAGCATGCTCTCCGAGCTGTCTAAGCCCAGCGTGCTGGCCTCTGGGAAACGCTCGAGCAGTAACTCCGTGGAGTTACCAGGGCCGCAACCGATGTCGACGACGCGTGCGGCCCGAGAGAGCGGCACGCGCGCCAATAAATCCTGCGCGGGGCGCGTACGCTCGTCTTCGAAACGGCGATAAAGGGCGGGGTTCCAGTCGGTTTGCATGACCGGCTGAGCCTACCCTGGCAGGGGACCCGAGCGCGCCAGATTCGGTCGTGTTCAACGTGAGCCTAGCTGCGCGGGTGCTCGGGCTAAACCTACCGCACCCGCTCTTTTCCGTTAGATCCCCGTGTGTCCATCGGCGTCCGAACATTGTCTGCGTTGCCGCGGCCGAGACGACGAAAGTCTTGCTCGAGCGCGTCGAGCTCTTGGTCCGTCAGATCCTCCAGATTGACCATGCTGTTGCGCGCGAGCTCCACGGCACGCAAGAGCTCGTCGAGCTTCAGCTGCGTTGCCCGCGCGTCGCGGTTTTGCGTGTTCTGGATTAGGAAGACCATCAAGAACGTAACAATGGTCGTGCCGGTGTTGATCGTCAGCTGCCAAGTGTCGTTGAAGTGAAAGATGGGACCGCTCGCCGCCCAAAGCAGCACCGTGCTCACTGCGATCACGAACGCCCACGCCGTGCCCAGCGCGTGCGCGGTCACTTCGGCCATTCTGTTGAACTTCTTCATTTGGATCTCGGTGTGTCGTGCAATACCGGTGCCTGGGCGGTGCCCCGGAAACTCGCACTATTGCCGTGGCAAAATGGCGCTAGGTGACAAGTTCGCGCGCTTTGTCCAACAAACTCGCCGGGCATGATGTGGAGCGCGCTGCCCGCGCCGCGATAGTCCGAAGCGGCTGCGTCCAAGCCTGATCGTTTCGCGTGTTCGATCAGCTTGTGACGTAGCGGATCGACTCAGCGTGCGCCCGCGCTCGATTTCCTCGTTTCCGTGCGCCCGCGCAACTGCCGCCGGCCGCGCTATGGGCCATTGTGCCCCATGGCATGAGCTCTGCCTCGAGCGTGGCGAGGATAGAAAGCACCATGGCTCGATTGCGCATTGCTATAGTCGCTGCGTTGGGCTGTTTCGCAACGATGGCGTGCGGCGGACCGGGCGAGCCCGCGACCGATCCGAGCAATGCAACGGGTACGAATCCAAGCCCAGACACCACCGGGCCTGGAGCTGGCGAGCCCACTGACTCTGCTCCGAAGGAAGGCGCGAACAGCGGCACCGGCGTCCCGAGCACGACCGATAGCGGAGTCGGAACTGGCACATCCGGCGCGGCCCCGAGCAACGAGGTGGGCACGGCGGGGCACTGAACGCGCGCTGGCTCGCCAATTGCTTAGTGCGAATACAGAGAAGATGCAAATCACGGTCAAGGGCATGGTCCAAGTAAACAGCGTCACTTACCGCATCGGGCGCGTTCGGGCGGGCCAGTATGAAATCGTACGGCTGCTCGACGACGTGCGCGTCGGCGAGTTCGCGCTCGGAGCGCGCAGCGAGGCGTTGTGCGACGGCGGCGCGCCGGAATTGATCCGTGAGATAGCGCGAGCCGCGCTACAGGGTGGACGAACCAGCTGGCTACCGCGAAAGCGAGTCAGCAGCGACTCGTTGCCCGCCGTCAAAGGCTGAAACGCGGAAAACCTGGCCGCGCCTATCGGCCGACTTGTTTGCTTCGTTCTGGCGCGCTAAGTGGGCGGCGCTCCCATCGAAGCGATGTCGCCGACCCAAATCGTCGTTCTTACGGTCACCATGGTGGCCACGGCTGCGATCGGCGCCATTACGGGCGGCAATTCGCTGATCAACGTGCCGCTGATGATCATGGTCGGCATGTCGTCGCGGCAAGCGGTGGCCACCAATATGTTCGCGGTCTTGTTCATGACGGTGTCGTCTACTGCGCGCTTTGCGCGCGGTAAGTTGATATCGCTGCGGTTGGCGTTGCCGCTGTGCGTGCTGACCGTGATCTCGTCGGCGATCGGCGCAGAGCTCGCCGTGCAGCTACCAGAGGCGATCGTCAAAACCATCGTCGGTGTCTCGATGGGCCTGCTCGTGGCCTTCATGGCCGTGCGCCCCGGCGCGACTGCTCGCAGCGTGTCTGTGCCACCGCCGGCCGCGCTGGCAGGCTTCGGGCTGACATTTTTACTGGGGATTTATGGCGGCCTGTTCTCCGGCGGCTACACGACGTTGATGACGTTCTTGGGCGTGTCGTGTTTCGGATTGCGCATGCTCGAGTCGGTCGCGCTCATGAAGCCGGTGAATTTGGTGTCGTGCGCTGCGGCTTCGTTGATCTTTTTCTGGGCCCACCTGATCGATTTTCGTGTGGGGATCCCCCTGGCCGTCGCGAACCTGGCCGGCGGCTACATTGGCGCTCAGCTCGCGGTAAAAAGCAGCGAGCGACTCGTGCGCGCAGTTTTCCTGGCGACCGTGGCGTGCCTCGCCCTGAAGCTACTGGCGTACGATGTGGTCTATCGTGCGCTGCTGCAGTCTTGACGTCCCTGCGCCTTACAGGCGGGGCGGCTTGACGCACTTCGTGACCCCCGACGGGGGGAAATACGCTGGCGAGACGCGCCGCGGAGCGTTACCGTGATCCTTTGAACTAGGAAAAAGGGCGGACTTGTCGATCGTTTCCGATCCGTTGTCGACGCAGCCGCACCCGCTGGTTGGGACGGTGTTGCGCGGAACCTATGAAGTCAAGCGGTTGCTCGACCGCGGCGGCATGGGGATCGTGTTCGAGGCCGAGCAGGTTCGTCTGCGACGCAAGGTGGCGATCAAGATCCTGCCTGGGCACTTGGCGCAAGAATCACAGGCGCTGCTTCGCTTCGAACGCGAGGCCGAGCTCGTGAGCCTGCTGCAGAACCCGCACGTGGTGCAGATCGTCGACTTCGACACCACGGAGGACGGCGAGCCGTACATCGTGATGGAGTACCTATCGGGCGAGAGCTTGGAGCTCCGCCTGGCGCGCGAGCCTGTCCTGTCGCTCGAGCTGGCAGTGCGCATCGCAACGCAGGTTGCGGCAGGTCTTGCCGCAGTGCACGGCGCGTTGATCGTGCATCGCGATCTGAAGCCCGCCAATATTTTCCTGACCGAGCTTCCGGCGGATGGCTTTCACGTCAAGCTGCTCGACTTCGGTATCGGCAAGCGGCTCGGTACGCCGCAAGGTTTGACCGGCGAAAACGACGTGATGGGCACGCCCGACTACATGCCGCCCGAGCAAGCACAGGGCAAAACCGCGCATGTGGATCAGCGCGGCGACCAATACTCCCTAGCGGTAATCGTGTACGAGATGCTCGCGGGTCGAAACCCTTTTCAGGGCGATATGATGGCGATCTTGGAGCAAGTGATCGCCAGTGAGGCGCCGCCGATCGAGTCGTTCGTGCCGACTTTGCCGACCGGAGTGGGGCCGGTGCTGCGGCGTGCCATGGCCAAGGAACCAAGCGATCGCTACGAGGCGATCACGGACTTTGCCAGCGCGCTAGCCAGCGCCGCCAGTCAGCCACCACCACCACCGTCCGCGCCGCCGCCGAGCTCGAACACGACCCTGCGCCTGACCAGCGATCCAAACGCGCTAGCAGATGCCGCGCGTCGAGACCGGCCAACTGCAGGCTCCCGTGCTCCCGAGCGCAGCCCCATCTCGACGATGCCCGAGGCACCGTCGATGATCCGGCTGACGAAGGCACTCGAGCGCGCCAAGAAGGCGCGTTCGGCGCGCGATCTCGACCTGGCAGCGAAGCTCGTGGAGCGGGCGCTGAGCATCGGCGATGCGCTGGGGAACTCCGAAGCTGCAACTGCTCTCGACCGCGAGGAAGCTTTGATTGAAGGCTCCTTGGAAGTGCGTCTGGGCCGTCTCGAGCACGCGCTGCGGGTCCTCACTCCGCCGCCGGGCGAGCGCGCCTCGCTACTACCCGAAGAAGCGTTCCTGTTATCGCGTCTCGACGGCGTTGCCAGCGCCGACGAGATCATCGATCTATCGCCGCTCCCTCGGCTGCGCACGCTGCGCCTGCTGGTCCGGTTGCTGCGTCGCGGCCTGATCAGCAACGAGTAACCGCCCTTCCCGCGCGGTCAGACTGACGGATACGCCGCGAAGCCGCCGCTCACCCCACACCCTTCCACGGCACAGAAATACGCGGCAAATCCAACGATTTGTCCCACTAACGATTTGTCCCGCTAACGATTTGTCCCGCTAACGATTTGTCCCGCTAACGATTTGTCCCGCTAACGATTTGTCCCACTAACGATTTGTCCCGCTAACGATTTGTCCCGCT
>Ga0210392_10001199_pt1 | contig 13952 bp, 7 predicted proteins | sample IncBWC30OmetaG_FD_161057 | JGI IMG/M metagenome (GOLD analysis project Ga0210392, IMG submission 161057) | Forest soil microbial communities from Barre Woods Harvard Forest LTER site, Petersham, Massachusetts, United States - Inc-BW-C-30-O ...
GCCAAACCAATTCAGCTCAAGTTTTCCCACCACCCGCCGATACCAAACAGATGGCAAATGAAACTATCCAGCGGAAACCTCCCGGTGCGAGCCGAGTGGCGGGCAAGTATCTGACCTTCAACCTGCAGGCCGAGTCCTACGGCATCGACGTGTTGAAGGTCCGCGAAATCATCCGCGTCACCGCCATCACCGCCGTCCCCCAGATGCCCGCCCACATCCGCGGCGTCATCAACCTCCGCGGCAAAATCATCCCCGTCATGGACCTCCGCGTCCGCTTCGGCTTCGCCGCCACCAACGCCGACCAGAACTGCATCGTCGTCGTCCAGGTCAAGCTCCCCGACGGCAAGAACACCCAGATGGGCCTCATCGTCGACGGCGTCGAGGAGGTCATCAACATCGCCGAGGCCGACATCGAGGAAACCCCCAACTTCGGCGGCCAGACCGCCACCGACTACCTCATCGGCATCGCCAAGGTCAAGGGCATCGTCAAATCCCTCCTCAATATCGACGAAGTCGTCGGCACACAGAGCATTGGCAGTATCACGGCTTCGGCCGAAGGCGCCATGGCCGCTTAAATTTTCAAACCGAACCAACCAACACACCCAAAACCAAAACTAGAAAACGACATGAAGAAGACCGTATTAATCTTGAGCACACTGCTGGCAATCCTGCCATTGGCCGCCATACGCGCAACCGCCCAGTCTGCCGATGTCCTCGCCGACAAACTGGTCGAGAAAGGCATCCTCACGGCGGATGAAGCCAAGCAATTGAAAGCTGAAAGCGCGAAGGCATCCGCCGCCAGCATCGACAATGCATTGAGCGCCAAGATGGGCACGCCGGACTGGATCACAGGCTACAAGTTGAGCGGTGATTTTCGCGGACGGTTCGATGACATCATAAGCGACAACAAGAATCTGGTTGACCGCGACCGGCTGCGCTATCGCCTGCGCGTGGGTTTGACCGTTAACATGAAAGACGACCTGCAGGCGGGCTTCCGCCTGATGAGCGGCGACGCCCCGGCGGCGACCGGCTTTGGCGGCGCCCCCCTGTCCGGTAACTCGACGATGCAGGACAACGGCACCAAAAAATTCATCTACATCGACCAGGCTTACGGCAAGTGGTCGCCGATCAACAACGACACATGGCTGGTGACCGGAACGTTTGGCAAGATGGACGAGCCATTCCTGCTTTCGCCGATGGTGTTCGACCAGGACCTGACGCCGGAAGGCGGCGCGTTGCAGGCGACCTACAAGATCAACGACCGTCATTCCCTCGCATTCAACGGCGCAGCCTTTGCACTGGATGAAGAATCCGGGTCGACCCGCGACCCGTTCCTTCTCGGCGCGCAGGTGCTGTGGAATGCCAAGTGGACCCCGAAGCTGGCCAGCTCGGTGGGCATCGCCTATTTTGACATCACCAGCAAAGAAAACCTGCTCTCCAGCGGTAGCACGAATAACACCGTCACCTACGTCAACCAGGGGAACACGCGCACCGGCACCGCCGGCATGGTGCTCGCCCATTTTTACAACCCGTTTGTCGTCAGCGGCAACGTAACCTATACGCTCGACAAATTCCCGCTGTACAAGGGCGCGTTCCCCATCAAGCTCGCGGGCGAGTTCATGGAAAACCCCGCGGTCACCAAGGAGAATTCCGGCTACTGGGGAGGCATCACGTTCGGCAAGGCGGTCAAAAAAGGTTCCTGGGACATCTCCTACCGTTACCAAGTATTGGAAGCCGACGCATGGTATGACCAGTTGGTGGATGACGACAACCTCGGATATTACCAAGCGGCCGCGTTCACCGGGCAGAAGGCGGGCGTCTTTGGCGGCACGAATGTCAAAGGCCACCTGATCAAGGTGAATTATGCGGTCACCGATGCGCTGACCTTGTCGCTTACCTGCTATTTGAACAACCTCATCAACCCCAGCCCGGCCAACTCCCAGAGCGACGTGACGCGCGTCATGGCCGACGTCATGTGGAAGTTTTAACAGCGTAAAATGGAAACTTGATCCATCCCAACTGAAATCAAAAACATCATGAAAAATCTGTTTAACATTAAGAATCATCTCGCGGTCATCTCGTACGGCGTATTTGCCGCCACGTTGCTGTGCGGTGCCACGCTCAAAGCCGATGTGAATGCACGCGGCTCGGACTCCACAATGCACGTGCTGAAAGCGCTGGCGGCGGCCTACGAAGCCGACACCGGCAAGAAAATCGCCCTGCAGGGCGGCGGCTCCGGCGCCGGCACAAAATCACTCGAGGCCGGCGAAGTCACGCTGGCGTTTCTCTCGCGCGAATTGAATGACGCCGAAAAGGCCGCCGGGCTCGTCGGCAAGGAATATGCCCACGATGGCGTGGCCATCATCGTTCACAAGGACAACCCGACGGCAAACGTCACACTGGCCGAGTTGAAGGATCTGTTCACCGGCAAGACCACCACGTGGTCCGACGGGAAGCCGGTGGTGCCGTTCAACCGTAACGCCGATTCCGGCACCCGCGAGGTGTTTCAAGGCGTCGTCTTGGGCAAGGACACGTTCAGCGCAACCGCCGCCGTGAAACATGACGGCGTGCTGGTCAGTTCCGTCAGCAAAATCCCCACCGCTGTGGCTTACGCCTCGCTGGCTGAAGCGGATGAAACCCTGGTGAAAATCGTGACCGTAAACGGCATCAAGCCGAGCGCGGCGACCTTGAAAGACAAGACGTATCCCATCGGCCGCATACCCACGCTGGCCACCAAAGGCGAGCCGGCCGGCGACGAAAAAGCGTTCATTGATTATGTGCTGAGTGCCAAAGGCCAAGCCGTGGTCGCCAAAGAAGGTCTCGTCCCGATCCAGTAAGTTCGAAGGCACCGGCCTTGGACGGAAAGACCATACATGAATATCACCAAAAAAATCTGGATCGGCTTTGGCATCCTCATCGCCATGATGATCGCCGGATCAGGAGTGGGCTACTTCAAATCCAAGAATGCCGACGCGGAAAGCCACCATCTGGTGGAAGTGAACCTGGCGGAACATGACGCGGCGCAAAATGCACAGGACGCCATGCGCGAGGCCTGTATCCAGGAACAATTATTCATCCTGTCCAAAGATAGCAACGCAATCCCCAGTTTTCAGGCCGCGATGGACGCCGTGAAAAAACATCTGGACGAACTGGGGAAAGTTTCACCGAGCGCAGAACGCCGCGCCGAGGCGGTCAAGGCAGCAACCGCGGCGGATGCCTGCCTGGGTTCATTTCAAAAGCTGGTCACGCTCAAAATCCGCCGGGGATTGACGCAGTCCGAAGGGCTGGAGGGCGAGATGCGCGAGGCCGTGCATCAGGTGGAAACCAAGGTGCAAAACCAGGGGCTGGCAGAACTGACGGTGAACTTGCTGATGTGCCGCCGCCACGAAAAAGATTATCTCCTGCGCGGCGATCCGGCGTATCTCGACCAGATCCAGCAATGCATCAAGGATTTTTCCGCGCAGATGAAACAATTCTCGCTCGCGGACAACCTGCAAAAGGAAATCATGGGTTCATGGGACAATTATTTCAAGGCGATGCAGGCGCTCGTGGAAGGGGACCAAGGCATCAAACAGGAGCAGGCTACTTTCATGGCGGCGTCCCAATCGATTCAGGACCAGGTCACGACCATTGAGACCGCGGCCTCCGCCGATTTGGACGCATCCAACCGGTCGGTCTTGCTGGACTTGACTCTGGGCAAGCGGGCGAATCTTTATGGCATCCTGATCAGCGGCGTGGTGGGAATCATCATCGCCTTCTGGGTGGCACGCAGCCTGGGTGTCATAACCCGCACAATCTTCAACGCGGTCACCGCCATCAGCAACGGAACAAATCAAACGGCAGAATCCTCCCAGCAGGTCACGTCCGCCAGCCACACCTTGGCGGAAGGTGCCAGCGAACAAGCCGCCTCCATCGAGGAAACCAGCGCGTCGTTGGAAGAAATGGCGTCCATGACCAAGCGCAACGCAAGCAACGCCGAAAAAGCGAATGAACTGGCAAAACAGACCCGCTCCGCCGCCGACAAGGGCGCGGAAGACATGCAGGCCATGTCCACCGCGATGGAAACGATCAAGAAATCGAGCGATGACATCGCCAAAATCATCCGGACGATCGATGAGATCGCCTTCCAGACGAACATCCTCGCATTGAACGCGGCCGTCGAAGCCGCCCGCGCCGGGGAAGCCGGCATGGGTTTTGCCGTCGTCGCTGATGAAGTCCGCAACCTCGCCCAGCGCAGCGCGCAGGCGGCGAAGGAAACCGCGGCCAAGATTGAAGGCGCAATCGTCAACACCTCACGCGGCGTGGAACTGAGCCAGAAGGTAGCCACGACCCTGAATGACATAGTGGGCAAGGCACGGGAGATGGACGATCTCGCAGCGGAAGTGGCCGGCGCATCCCGCGAACAGACGCAGGGCATCACGCAAATCAACACCGCCGTCAGCCAGATGGACAAGGTCACGCAATCCAACGCCGCCAGCGCCGAGGAAAGCGCCGCCGCCGCCCAGGAATTGAACAACCAGGCGCAGGGCATCAAAGACGCGGTACAGGAACTTTTGAAACTGGTTGGTGGGAATGACAAGGCGTCCGCCGCTGAAAAAGAGTCGCAGGTATTTGGACCGGCAAAAAAGTCCGTGGCCCCGAAAAAAATCCAACACAACGGAAACGGCGATCATGTTTCAAGGAAAACCACCGGTGCAAACCGCACCAGCGAGATTCCGCTCGAAGATGCCTTCAAGAATTTCTGAAGAATCAGCCCTTCAGGGTTCCCGCCGTTACGCCGAAAAGCTTATCAGCGGACAAAGGTTCAATGCGTCCGTTGTCCGACATGAAAACAACCAAAACCAACATGAAATCGAACTGGAAACTAATCGCCGCCACCGCCTGCCTGCTGGCAGGGTTTTGCCTGCCGACGCCGGCCGCCGATGCGCCCAATGCCGCAGTACAGGCAAAGATCGACGCTAAATTGAAGGAAATCTCTGTCTGGGCGGCCGACCCGACAATCGTGAGCGCAGTGAAGGCGCATAACACCAGCGTGCCAGCGGATCAATCGGCCATGACCCAAGACGCTTGGAAGGCGCTTTCGGTGATGGATCCGTTTGTCCGCGGTTTCACCAAAAATGACGCCGCACAATTTCTGAAGGGCAAAAAGGGCGAAGTCGTCTCCGAGGCGTTCATCTCCGGCGCGGACGGCTTAAAAGTGGCCTTTCTTTCCAAGCCCACCAACTGGTCGCACAAGGGCAAAGCCAAGCACGACGACGCGATGGCCGGAAAGAACTGGCAGGGACCGGTGGAGTTGGACGAGTCCACAGGCTTGCAGCAGGTTCAGGTTTCCGTGCCGGTGATGGATGAAGGCAAAGCCATCGGCTCGCTGGTCGTGGGCCTGAGTCTTTCCAAATTGGAATGATACAGACGGTTGATGGCGGCCGGAACCCTATGAAACAATTCAACATATTGCGCCGGTTGATGGCGCTGCTGGCGGCGTTTGGCGTGACATCCGTGCTGATGGTCGTCGTCTTTGTAATGCTGCTGCACGGCTCCATCGACAGTTCCGCCACCGTGGCCCGGGACACTGCGGGCAAGTTAAGCGGCAACTACCGCCTGCTGGAATCGTTGGGCCGGGCTCACAACGATGTGCAAAAACTCATCCAAGTGAAAGACCCGGATGAGATCGAAGCCATGCTCAAGGTGTTGGAACAGCACCAGCAAACCGCCCGTGATCTCATCGCCCGGGCGGATGGATCTGCCGCGTTGAAACCAAAATTCGAGGCCTTCATCACGGCAGACAAACAGGTGGTGGACCAGGTGCTGCATGGCAATGTCGCCTTTGCCTATGAACAGTTTTTCGGGACGGCCGCCGCCCGGCAGGAAGAATTGCTGGCGGCCCTGGCGCAGAACAATGAGGCCGTGGTCTCGTCCACGGCCGTTTCGCTGGCGCTGCACCGCACCAATGCCAGCAAAGCCATGGTCTGGCAGATCGGCATCCTGTCGGCGTTGCTCGCCGGTCTGCTGGCATTCGGCTGGCGGCTGAAAAACCACGTCGTGTTCGAACTATCGCGCATAGCCGCGAATGTCGCCGAGGCGACCGACCGGCTGTTCAGCGCCGGCAGCCAAGTCTCCGTATCCAGCCAGAGCCTGGCGGAAGGATCAAGCTCACAGGCGGCCTCTATCGAAGAGACCAGCGCATCACTCGAAGAGATGTCGAGCATGACCAAGCGGAACTCCGAGAACGCGCAAAAGGCCAACGAAGTCGCCCGGCAAACCCGTTCGTCAGCGGACCGGGGAGCGGCAGACATGCAGGCCATGTCCGCTGCCATGGTGGCCATCAAGAATTCCAGCGGAGACATCGCCAAGATCATCAAGACCATTGATGAGATCGCCTTCCAAACCAACATCCTCGCGTTGAACGCGGCCGTCGAGGCTGCCCGCGCGGGGGAAGCCGGCATGGGCTTTGCCGTCGTTGCGGATGAGGTTCGCAACCTGGCGCAACGCAGCGCACAGGCCGCCAAAGAGACCGCCGCCAAGATCGAAGGCGCCATCAACAACACCGCCCGCGGGGTGGAATTGAGCGGCAAGGTGGCCACGACCTTGAACGACATCGTGGCCAAGGCGCGGGACATGGACGAACTGGCCACACAACTGGCCGGGGCCTCACGCGAGCAAACGCAGGGCATCACACAGATCAACATCGCCATGGGCGAAGTGGACAAGGTAACGCAAAACAACGCCGCGTATGCCGAGGAATCGGCCTCCGTGGTACGCGAGCTTAACGCCCAAGTGGTAACCATGAAGTCATCCGTGGCGGAATTGTTGCAATTGGTCGGCGCCGGGGCGGCTGAAGCGCCAGCGGCGGGTTACGACGAAAATGAACAGTCAGAACGAGCCGCCTCCCCTGCTGCAACCGGTGCGAAAGCGTTTGCCGCCATACACCCGAACAGCCATGCGCCGGCAACCAAAACGGCAAATGGAGCCGGCCGTAATGATGAGATTCCGCTGGAGAGCGCCTTCCAGGATTTTTGACCTCCGTTCCCGACAGGCCAAACCAATTCAGCTCAAGTTTTTCCACCACCCGCCGATACCAAACAGATGGCAAATGAAACTATCCAGCGGAAACCTCCCGGTGCGAGCCGAGTGGCGGGCAAGTATCTGACCTTCAACCTGCAGGCCGAGTCCTACGGCATCGACGTGTTGAAGGTCCGCGAAATCATCCGCGTCACCGCCATCACCGCCGTCCCCCAGATGCCCGCCCACATCCGCGGCGTCATCAACCTCCGCGGCAAGATCATCCCCGTCATGGACCTCCGCGTCCGCTTCGCCTTCGCCGCCACCAACGCCGACCAGAACTGCATCGTCGTGGTCCAGGTCAAGCTCCCCGACGGCAAAAACACCCAGATGGGCCTCATCGTCGACGGCGTCGAGGAGGTCATCAACATCGCCGAGGCCGACATCGAGGAAACCCCCAACTTCGGCGGCCAGGTCGCCACCGACTACCTCATCGGCATCGCCAAGGTCAAGGGCGTCGTCAAATCCCTCCTCAATATCGACGAAGTCGTCGGCATTCAGGCCCTAAACGTCGCCAGCAGCGTGGCATAAGCTGGAAATCCGCAAAAGAGATGCCGCGACCGCGACGCGGACAAGGCAGACGATTGCGGCCAGGCGCAGGAAACAATGGCTGATTTTTTGGTTTGATAAATCTTGCCATTTGGGAATGGGCCGCTATTCTGACGCTCCCTTTTTTGGGCACCCATAGCTCAATTGGATAGAGCGGCTGACTACGGATCAGCAGGTTATAGGTTCAACTCCTATTGGGTGCACCACTTCAAATCACGAGTATTATCAATTTGATTTGCAGTTTTTACATTCCCCGCTTCAAACAGAATTTTTCTTCGCGCCGCCACTTTGCTGCCACTTTTAAGCTCTTGAGGCTGAAATTTGGTTTTCAACAGATGGCTGACTCCATTTCTTGTTGAAGCCGTTACTGGCGGCGATTGGGCCGCGAGGACGCTGGCCGACGGTCGCCAATTGCTACAATTACGAGTCCCGTGGAATTTTATTGCGCTTCCAGCATGTAAAAACGCTGCTGCATCAAGTTTGGATTAAATCCGTTTGTGAGAATCAGGTTGCCACTGGCGTTGAATAAATTGGTGGCGATCGGCTGCCATTGGCCGATGGGAAACGCCACGTTTGTTGACGTCAATAAATAGCAGGTGCCACCGGCTTTTCCGCCTGCCCCGTTGAAGATCAAACTGTTTCCATTGATTAACAGATTCCCAATGACTGGCGGCGGGATAAAAATAATTTCTCCAGTCGCAGTGCGTTGCGTGTCGCCATTGCGATAAACCGCCGGCGGGTCGGTGCGCACATCCTGAACGGTATAGAAGAGTGCGTCGGCGACATTGTTACCATTGGTGTAATAAATGAAGTTGCCGTCGCTATTCACAACGATGCCATTTGTGCTGAAGTCATTCACATCGGCCAGAACTACCGGGTCGCCGTCAGCATCGCTCCAATTGCTGGTCAGGTTTGAAATTGGAATGGCCATGCCCACGGGCGGCAGATAGAGGACGCTAGCCGTCGCGACCGGCGGGTGATTGTTGGTAAATGACAGGATCAACGAATTATTGTTCGTGTGAATGTAGAAAAAGCCGCCTTCCAAATCGTTTTCAAAGAAAGAGGTATCAATGGCGAATTTCGCCGGATCGAAATTGGCGATGCTGCCGGCGGCGGCGACAGTCCAGTCATAATTGGTGTCGGCACTGAAATTGGTGATCGTGTCGATCTGGCCGTTGGCGAAAGATCGGACATGAATCGTGAAAGGATTGCCCGCGGTTGACGCGATGTTCAACTGGCCGGCGGCTTGAACAAAATCCCAGCCGGAAGCCGGGGCGCCGTTTGCGTCTTGGACGGCCGCAACAAAGTTTCCACCCGCGCCGAATGCAAGACTGGCGGAGGCGGTGATTGCACCAGTGCCAGCAACGCCTGGCGTAATTGTTCCATCGACAACCAGGTTTGGCGTGATTACGGCAGAATTTCCCGCGAGTGTTCCGTTTGCCGCTATGACAATCGGGTTTGGCGACATGATTTCCGCGCCATTAACCAATTGTGCCGCCGAAGAAATGCCGTCGCCGATGTTCAGGCTGGTGATGTTCGTGATTTGACCGCCTTGTAAATCCATCGCGCCGCTGTTCAGGTTGATCGTCGAGGTTCCGCTGCCGCCGACGATGTCTGTCGCCTGCACCACCCCGCCGTTGACATTGAGCATCGCCGTCAAGCTCATCGCGCCGATGTTGCCGCCGTTCGTCACGGTCATCAGCAAATTGCTGTTCACCACGAGCAGCGCCGTGCCGTTCACATTCACCTCGCCGAAATAATTTGTTCCGCCGGTTCCGCTGGTCGCGGCGCCGGTCGCGCCAGCGGCTTGCAGGCCCATTTGCAAGCTGTTCACATCAATCGTGCCGGCTTCGAAGATCAGCGCGCCGGTGGAATTGCCGCTGCCGACGCTGCCGCTTTCGCCGCGGCCGATGATCATCGTGTCCACCAGCGCGTCCACCGTGCCGCCGGTGAAATCGTTCGTGCCGCGGCTGTTGGAGCCGGTGCCGGTCGCGCCGGAATTGTCGCCAATCAGCCAACGCGAAACACGACTGTTGTCGCCATTGGTTCCACGGATGAACACGGCCGGATTTGCCAACGCGGCATTGAATAACATAAGGCCGGTGTCGCGTCCGCCGCCGACGGTGATCCCATCCGTATAAATGGAGTTTTGCTGGCCGAGATAAATGAAACTGGTTTGCGAGCTGTTGGCGTTCGGATTATCGCCGAGGTCAATTCCCGCGTTTGTCGTCGCGCCTTGCGCACGGATGGAAAGGTTTAACAAATTGGTTCTCGCCAGATACAACGTGCCGGCCGAACGTACGGTGCCGGAACCAGCCGAGGAAGTCCCCACTTCGATGCTGTTTCCAACGACGGTCAAATTGTCGAGGCCGGATAGATCGAGCGTCGAACGGAATGGCGGGCCGCTGGCACCGCCGGTGGTTTGCCGCACGAGGACGTTCGCACTGGTATTGCTGACGACGAGCGCGCCTCCGGCTCCGGTCATTGAAGCGTAAACGACCGCATTATTTCCCAAATCCAATTCCGTCCCGACGGTCAGACCTTTGCTGCCGACGATTGAAAGCATTGCGCCATCGGCGATTTGTATTGTGTGAAATCCATTTGTGTTGTTGAACGTGAGCGAATTGATGGCCGTGGAAATATTCGCGATGTTGTCCACCAAATTGCTGGCCGTGGCAACGGCAATGTTGGTGAAGACAACATCATTGGAAATTCCCGGCGGACCGTAGCCTGGCGTGGTGACGTTTGTCCAGTTCAGCGCTGTTGGCCAATTAATGCCTGAACCGCCCGCTGCCGTCCACAGCAATGTTCCCGGCAATGCCGTCGCCGTGTTGTTGACCGTCAAGCCGGCCGGTGCCGCATTGGTCAAGCTGTTGCCGGTCGCGGTAATGGTCAGGAAATAAATTCCGACCGGCGTGTTCGTTACGGTTGCGATTGACAAAGTGGAAGTTCCGCTTCCGCTTAATGAAACCGGACTGAAAGTGGAAGCCGTATTTGCCGGCAATCCGCTCACGTTCAAATTCACGCTGCCGGTGAAATTGCTGTTCGTTGCAATCGTAATCGTGAATGAATTGCTCTGTCCGGCGAGAACCGCTTGTGATGACGGCGTCACCAACAGGGAAAATGGCTGTTGAGCGGCGGCGCCGGGGGCAAGCAGCGGCAAGTTAAATTGCTGGTTAGCCGCGCCGGCATAAGGCTGCTGGACCAATTGCGTTCCGCTCGCGCCGCCGGGCACATCCAAACACATACCACTCAGGCGATTGACGAAATAATAGAGTCCGTTACCGGCCGACATCGGCATCCACTGGTCGTTTTTGGCGGAACCAAAAGTCCATTCGACAATCCCAGCGCCTGCGATCAACGAGGCGCCATTTACGGCCATCACTGATCTGCTTTTTTTGTTGGTGAGCCGGTAATAGCCGCTGTCAGTGGGGATCAGCGCCCATTTGTCGTTGTCCAATCCGCTCGCCGAACCGATGACTATGGGCGTGCCGTTCGCCGTCCCGGCATTTTGCGCGAGCAAAACCAAACCGCTGCTGCCATCCTGCAAAAACAAATTGCTGCTCACGCCGGCGGAATTGAAATAGGCATCGGAACCGGCGACGGTAAGCGAACCTCCGGCCTGGTAGTTCTGCGAAAAATAATTGTTCGTGCCGACGCCGTCGGACGTGATCGAGGCATTCACGATCACGTTGTTGAAATCAAAATTATGTGACGTGAACGTATTCGTGCCGACGGCGCCCGTCGTGATGCCGGTGTCGCCCATGCCGGTGTTGCAAAGGTAGCTGTTGTATTCCGTCGGGGTCGTGTGGGCATTGTTGCCGGAGTCGAATTCGTAGCGGCTGTTGTTGTTGCAGATGTTGCCGATGGAGGTGTTATGCGACGCGCTCTGCTCATACCAGATGCCGTAAAGGTTGCTGATGCATGTGTTGAACATGCAGACGGCGCCATAGGTGGACGAATCACAGTCAATGCCGGCACGGGTGTTGAGACAGGTGTTGTCGCAATAAAGCGCCTTTTGTGCGTTCAACTGCGACCAGATTGCGCGCCCCGCGCTGCCGTTGATAAGGCATCGCGTCGCCATGTAAGGGGTCGAACCCCCATTGGGAAAATGGATTGCATCCGACCCGCTGATCGCCGAAGCGTTGGAGCCGAAATTCACGATGGTCATGCTGTCCACCTGGATCATCGAGCCGCCCGCGAAGCTGATGCCAGTATTTCCGGTCAGGTTGCCACCATCGATCGTGCCGCCGGAAATGGAAACCCGCCTGGGCGAAGTGCCGGCTTGAATCGCCGCGCTTGCGGTGGTGGAGGCATTGATTTGAATCGTGCCGTTGAGCAGCACGCAGGCATTCGATTGCAACGTGAGCGCCGTCGCGCCAACAGTGAATGTGCCGTTCAAGTGCAGCACGATGACGTTGTTCGGATTTGCGCTTCGGGCCGAGTTGTATTGGCTCTGCACACTGTCGATCGTGGTCGAAGAAATTGTCAAATCGGTCCGCCCCATCCCGTTCACGATGGTTGTGTTGGTGTGCTGGTCATCAATCAATGGCGGATAAAAATAATTTTGGCCGGACGCGGACAGGTTTGTTTTGCAGGCAATTATGTTGTTGCCCGAACCGCCGCTGATGAAATTGACCGCGTTACCCCCGTTGAAAAGGTTGTTCAGGAAATTATTTCCGCTGCCGGAGGAATTGATTCCCGCCGTCAAATTGTTTCCGAGTGACGATGAAACAATCATGTCGTTGGATGCTCCGGCCGAAATTCCGGTGCCGTTGTTGTTGCACGTGTTGTTGGCCACGACATTGTCGTTGCCGCCGGCGATTTGGATGCCAATGGAATTGCTTTCGCAGGTATTGTTTGCCACATCTGCCCAGGCGCATGAAAGATAAATGCCGACGGAATTGTCATGGCAATTATTGTCCAGCACCGCCGTTTGCGTGGAATTCTGGATGCTGATACCCGCGTGGCTTGAGCTGCCCGAAACATCGCACCGCGTCACCGTCATCTCGTTGTCATAGGTGGAATTGCCCTGCCCTTTGAGCAGGATGCAATCCTGTCCGCAATTTTGCGCAATGACTTTGTCCACATTCACGCGGCTCGCGGCCGGGGCATAAATGGCGTCAATGTTTGCACCGCCGCCATCAAAGACTCCGCCGGCAATGGAAACATTCGTCGCGCCAGGGTTGATTTGCACGAGCGGAACGGTCACAGACGAATTCACCGCCTTAAGGGTTGCGCCTGCGGCAACAAGGCATTCACGCGAATCAAGGATGAGGCCGGCACTGCTGACCAGATAAACCCCGTTGCTCAACAGTGTGATGACGATAATGTTCGTCGGATTATTGGCACGCGCGGTGGCGATGGAACTTTGCAGGCTCGCAATGGAGCCGGAATTGTCGGCGATTATGACTGCATGATCGCCTGAAACGGCGCTGATGAACGGCATGTTCGGCGGCGTGTAGAGCATCCGTTGTGCGCCCTGGCCGGCGAAAGAAGGATTTTTGCAGACCAAAAAAACGATCGCGGCAAAAGCGCAATAAATGCTTCGGGGGAATTGCATGGTTCGGGCCTAACTTCGCACAATATGATCGAAATTAAAACAGCAGACGAGTCAGCCGGACGCACGCCGTTGCCAGCCGATGCTGTTCCCGAATTTCGCACCCGCGGTTTTGAAGCCGTGATTCAAATGTGCGCCGGTGCTGAACGGCAATTCGATCGCCGAATCGTGCTCAATGGCACCGGAGAATGGGTTCAAACGCTGGGGCACACGTCAATTATGGCACGCGCAAGATGTAAAAACTCCGGTCTCCGGACGTTGCGTTGGTCACGGCAAAGTTGCCTTTCGCGTCAAAGGTCGCATTCGTCAGCAACGTCCAGTTCGTCAGCGACAACGCCAGGTTCGTCGAAGTGAACACCGAGTAAGTGCCGCCCGCCCCGGCGTTGTTCGTGCCGCTGACAATGATGTTCCCGCCGGTCACCGACAAACGGGTAATCGTCGGCTTCGCCAGGTTAAGCGAACCGCTGATGGACAGCGAGCCATTCGCGGAGAGATTTGTGTTCCAAGAAAGCCCGGCGGGCAGCAACGGCAGTTGGATCGCGGAGAATGAGCCGGGGTAACCGCCGATGCCAGAATCGAACAGCTTGAATGTTTCCCCGCCTGTGAAGCCGCCGCCAAGGTTCGTCACGATCAACGTGCCGCCATAGGTGATGCTTGAATTGGTGCTGCGCAACAGATCGTTGGTGCCGCTGGCCCGGTTCAGTTCCATGATAGTCGTGCCGCCAAGTGTGATGGCATCACTGACCGTCAATCTGCCGATGGAAAGTCCAGGGGCAACCGTCGA